>ERZ773242.2050-NODE-2050-length-17648-cov-6.027227_pt1 | contig 17648 bp, 14 predicted proteins | sample MGYA00511077_ERZ773242 | MGnify/ENA primary metagenome ERZ773242 (study PRJEB29015, sample SAMEA2737754) | human gut metagenome | biome: human gut; feature: human-associated habitat; material: faeces | place: China | collected 2012 ... | reverse complement strand
TCTTGCAATCGCACCTGAACCTTGAAAATTGCATGACCGTCCGAACGGGATATGTCCCCCGGCGAAGTAACCGCCATGACCGCGAAAGCGTGAGCGTACCAACGGGGACGAAACGCCGGGAGCGATCCTCCGGGCAGGAACGACGTTCGGAAAGAGCGGCAAAATCGAATGTAAAAATCAAAGCAAGTGAAAACGGCGAAATAGTTTTCTGCTCTGTGCGGTTATCTGCACGGAACAGAGTGCTATTCAGCAGCGAACGGCGTTTGCCATTCAGAATGATGTTTCGCCGTTTCACGCAAAGACACACCAAACGGCAAAAGCGGAAGGTGCCGCCTGTGACCAACGTATCATCGGCGGCATTTCCAGCGAAAAGCCGTGTATTAAAAACCAGCGCCCTATGGCGAACGGGTGTCACGATTTGACAAATCCATTTTACCATAGAACGCGCCAAAAAAACAGGAGGAAAGTTTGAATATGAGAAAATCTGAAACCTATCGCAACGAGATCAAGTCCTACATCGTCCGCACCGGCATGACCATGACCGAGGTGGTGGACTACCTCTCCGACGAGTACGGCTGGAGCCGCAGCGTCCCAAACCTCTCCGGCAAGCTCAAACGTGGCTCGCTTCGCTACGGCGAGGCGGTAGAGCTGGCAGACGCGCTGGGGTACGACATTGTATGGCAGAAAAGACGAAAATACGACCAGCAATAATTGCAAATTAGGCGAATTTGCGATATAATTAAAGCATTAAATTGCCCCATGCTAAGTCTGAAATTTAGCATGGATAGAAAGAGAGGGCATCACAATGTCTACTTCAACCATCGGACAGTATTTTTCTAATCGCGTTGAAGAACTGATTTCCGAGTTCACGGGGCATACTTTGATATTCTTCAAAGGATTTGGATTGGAACAGATTCGGTTTTTGATTACACATCCCAATTCATTGTTAGATGATGCCTCTCTGTTGCACGATGGGTTCCTTGATTTGGAAGCAATAGATGATAGATGGCTCGATCTTGCAGCATCTATCAAAAGCGCAACAAAACCGCTGGTGGGTTTTTATGAGGAGCTTTTGGCGATTAGACAACTCCTTCCCCGTATGAAGATCGATAATATTGTAGTCATAGAAAATAATATCCTTTCACCGTGGGTTCCCTGCTATTTCCCATACAGTTATGCTGAAAAGCTTTTTGATTATTGGCAGACCGAGCATGAACCTCCTGCTGGGAGTCCCTTGGTCCAACTCGTCCAAACGTACGGAGATGTCAAGCTGCTGAAGGAGGGAAAAGCGTTACTCTTGCCTGCTACTCTCGATGACGAGCGCATTGAAATCATTCCATTTTGGCAAGGCTGTGTGGTAGAGAAAGAACCGCTTACAGATGACATCAAGCATATTGAAGTTGGTAGCATAGAAGATTGGGAGTACTGTCTTAATATGACAAATGGTGTACTTTCATCTGCGCTTTTCTTACAAAGTGGAGATAGCCTTTCTGCTCGAACCAGCGCAATTTTTAGTGCGGCAAATCTGCTTAATCTGGAAGTATTTCTCGATGAGCTTGAGTTGTATCAAGAAAAAATAGAGTATAATGATAGCCAATTTGTTCATGTGCTTCAAAAGTACTGGGGCAATGCGGCTCAATTTCGACCATTACTCTTTTACAAAGATCCTGACCGATCACAGGAAACAGAAATAATAACCCAGGGGCAAATTATCGCTGAAATCGTAGATCAGTGTGAAGCTGCCCAAGCTGGAGATATATTCAGCAATATATTTATAACTGCACCGACTGGTTCTGGAAAGTCGATTCTTTTCCAGATTCCTGCGATCTATCTTGCCGAAAAGTACAATCTTGTTACGATTGTCGTATCCCCGCTGATAGCTCTTATGAACGATCAGGTTGACCAACTGCAACGTGAACGAGGAATTTCTATTGCTGCCTGCATCAACTCAAGCATGAGCATAGAGGAACGTAGTGATGTTATTGACCAGATACATGCAGGAAAAAAGTCCTTGCTATACCTTGCTCCTGAGCTGTTATTGACAACTCATTTGCAATCGTTTTTGGGCGGTCGGCAAGTAGGTATGGTTGTCATTGACGAAGCCCATACTGTCACAAGTTGGGGACGCGATTTTCGCTCAGATTATTGGTTCCTTGGCGATTTCTTGAAACAAACGGCTCGTGATGGCTTATCGTTCCCTGTACTGTGTCTGACAGCCACGGCTGTATATTCTGGTGATGACGATGTTGTAAATGATACAATTCACGAACTCGGTTTGGGAAAGACTATTATCCATCTCGGGAATGTAAAGCGAAGCAATATTTCTTTCGATATTCAACGCCATAACCCCGCTGAAGTTGAGGGACGAATCGAAAATGCCAAACTGGATTTGACGTTGAAGAGAATGTGTGAATATATTGCCAGAGGCGAGAAGGTACTTACTTATTTTCCCTACCGGAGTCAAGTCGATCAGATTTATAATCTGGTTAATGCCGCAGACCATGTGAAGATTCGGAGATACCACGGGCAAATACCTTCGGCGGAACGCAAGATGGTGGAGCGAGACTATAAGGCGGGAACGGCTATGGGGCTGTTCTGCACCAAAGCCTTCGGCATGGGTATCGATGTTGGCGATATTAAACACGTTATTCACTTTGCCCCGACCGGCACACTATCTGATTATGTTCAGGAAATCGGAAGAGCCGCCCGCAATACCGAGATTCAAGGTGTAGCTCATATTGACTACTTTCCCAGTGATCTTCGATATGTTCGATCCTTAAATGGAATTTCTGAAATGCGGCAGTATCAGCTACGCGAAATGCTGAAAAAGATATGTGCAATTCAACGAGCAAAGAAAAGGCGGAATCTGTTGATTTCGGCGGAAACGTTCGAGTACCTTTTTAAGGAAAAAGATGTCGAAAATCGGACAAAATCAGGCTTGTTGCTTCTTTCAAAAGACTTGAGCAACAAATACACATTCCCCGTTTTAATTGTACGTCCCAAAGCAATGCTTTCAAAAAACTATGTCAATGTTCCACACGAGATAGAAAATGAGTTTTTGAAGTTATTTGGATCATACTGCACATTCCAGCAAGGCATTGCACCTCGCACTGTTCCTACAAAGAATCAGAGCCGTGCATCCGATATGACAGTATACAGTTCTGGAAAAACCTTCCTTGTAGATATGGCGGGGATTTGGGAAAATTGTTACCCAGACCGCTCATTCGGCATGTTCAAAAAGGAATTTTTTGAGCGGGGAATTTCCGTGAGTGGAAAAAACTATACTGTTGCACCGCGCGTCAGAGTAGAGATACGTTACTCTGATGACTATGTTGCCGTATCACAGCGCGTAGAGACTGTTATTACTGCAATTACGCAAATATTTGAGAAGTATAAAAACGGCGAGATAAAGCAGTTTTCTCAAAAGCAGTTTGAAGCAGAACTTGCTGAAATGCTTGGTGAAAAAGTGATTCCTCATGACAAAGCAGGCATGCTGCTTGACATATTCACCGAAAGCGTAAATGAGGATGCAGCATACAGCCAGAGTCGAAGCCGTGTCCGGGTTCTTCGTAGTAGGAAAATGCCCGGAGCGGACGAGACAGGATATTTTGTCAGCAGTGCCGCATACGCGCGACTTCCCAACTTCTTTATTCACCAAATTGGGCAGTGCGAGGTTAATACAGAAGATAATTCGTTCTTCCGATTTTACCCGTTGGTTCAAAATAAGCAAATTGAGATCATGCCATTGCTGCGTTTTATGGAATTGCTTGGGCTGGCAACCTATGAAATCCGAGGCGGAGAAAAAGCAGAAGTATTTATTCGTATTAACGATCCTGAAAAACTTGAGCGGCTGGCAACAAGCGGAAAATATACCAATGGTGTGCTGCAAAGCATTCAAGAACATCATCGTAATAACGAGCGACTTCTCACGGCATTCTTTTCTGCCGACATGAATGACGATGAGCGCTGGGAGTTAATCGAGCAATACTTTTTGGGCAATGAGGAATATGTGAGACGCATTTTGCACATTGCTGATTAAGTCAAAAATCCCTTTGGAACAAAGGGCGCACTTCTATACTCTCCTGACGGGAGTATGTGCGCTCTGCGAGGCAGACAGCCCGGACGATTGAAGTCCGGGCTGTTTTGCGTCACTTCGTTCCGAACAAGAGGCTGCACCCCTTGCGCCGCTTGCGCGTCTATCCCTGCCCACTTTGCAGCGGAAACAATCTGCTGACGCAGACAATTCCCGCCGCAAAGTCTGAAAATCCCATATCTCTAACCAGACCGTCTACCGAAAATGTAGGCGGTCTTTTTCTATTCATTTATCCCATCAAATCGAAGGAGGTCAACCATGTCAAAACAGAAGACCCTTGCCGAGCTGAATGCCGAGAAAGATAAAATTGAGCAGCAGCTTGCACAGGAACAGCACAAGAAGCAGCGTCTGGAAAACCGCGCCGCTTACTACGAAAAGGGAGATCGGCGCAAGCGGGCACACCGGCTTATCACTCGTGGCGCGGCGATCGAGAGTGTCGCACCGCTGGCAAAAGCTCTGACCGAAACCGAGTTTTATGCCTTTGCCGAAAAAGCTCTTGCCCTGCCGGAGGTCAAAGGTCTGCTCATGGAAGCGGTTAACGAACACAACCGGGCAGAACAGGAAAAGAGGTGTTGAGTATCGCACTATTTCATTTTCATGTAACCCAGATCAAGCGCAGCGCGGGACAGTCCGCCGTGGCGTCTGCTGCCTACCGTGCTGGGGAAAAGCTGCACAGCGAGTATTACGGCGAGGACAGCGATTACACCCGCAAGGGCGGCGTGATCTGTTCGGAAATTCTGCTGCCGCCCCACGCCCCGCCAGAGTACGCAGACCGGGAAACGCTCTGGAACGCCGTTGAAAAAGCCGAGCGTGGAAAGAAAGCGCAGCTTGCGTACAGCTTTGACATTGCCTTGCAGAACGAGTTTTCCATGCAGGAGAACATCGCTCTGGCAAGGCAATTTTTATTGGAGAACTTTGTGAGTCGGGGCATGGTGGCGGACTTTGCCGTTCACTCGCCAGACAAAGAGAACGGCGGCATTTCCAATCCGCACTTTCATGTCATGTGTCCCATTCGCCCTTTGGACGAACACGGCAGATGGGGCAACAAGCAGCGGCGGGAATATGTGCTGGATGAGCATGGTGAGCGCATCCGAGATGAGGCTGGCAACTATGTGTTCAACGCTGTGCCGACCACCGATTGGGGCAGTCCTGAAACCTTGGAGCATTGGCGGCAAGCGTGGGCTGATCTGTGCAATCAGAAGTTTGCGGAGAAAAGTTTGGATTGCCAGATCGACCACCGCAGCTATGAGCGGCAAGGCATTGAACAGATTCCTACCGTCCACGAGGGACCGTCTGTCCGCGCAATGGAAGCGAAGGGCATCCGCACCGACAAGGGCGACTTCAACCGCTGGGTTCGCAAAACCAACGCCATGCTGCGGGAAGCAAAGAATAAAATCGCCTCTTTGCTGAAATGGCTGAAAGCGGTTAAGGAAGAACTCTCCAAGCCGCAGCCGCCTATGCTGAACGATCTGCTGATGACCTATTACAATAACCGCAATAAGGGCGCATACAGCACAAAGGCCAAGACAGCCAACTTACAGCGGTATGCGGATGCGTTCCGCTTTTTGCAGGCGAAGCAGCTTTTTACCACCGATGATCTGGATACCGCGCTGCATTCCATGCAGAACAGCATCAACGCAATGAAAGCGTCTGCCGGGGAAAAGCAATCCCGCATCAAGGAGCTGGACGAGCTGCTGCGCATGGCACAGTATTATGTCGATGGAAAACCGGTTGCGGACAAGCTGAGAAGCATTCGTTTTGAAAAATCCAGACAAAAATACAAGTCGGAGCATGACGATTCGCTGCGGAGATTCTACATGGCGGAGCGCAAATTGAAGCCTCACTTCAAGGATGGCAAATTGCCTATCACTGCATGGCGCAGGGAGCGTGAGCGGCTGGAGCAGGAGTACAAGGACATCCAGACAGAGCTTTTGCCGCTTTACGCCGACGTCAAAAAGCTCTGGGCGATTCATTACAGCATCTATGAAGTGCAGCATGAGCAGGAACGGCAGAATGCCACGATTCGGCAGAAAAAGCAGGAAATTGAACTCTAATTTGATTAGAAATACAGGAGGCACTTATGAACGAGAACAAAGAATTTGAACACGAGATTGACCCTGATCTGTTGGCAGAAATTGAGGAATGGGAAATGGCAGACCATGACGAGCCAGCGGAATATTACTTCTCCAATCTAGACCCATATCTGAAACCGCAGCCCTTGCCGCCCAATCATCCCCGGCGCAACTACTGCTTTAATGAGGACGGACATCTCTGCGTGAAAAATCTGTCCGCTTTCTGGGTCCCCGAATTGACCGTCACCGAAGTCATTCACGGAACGTTTTACACCGTCACGGGCAGCTACGAGGGAACAGAGAGCTTTGTCCGCAAGCTGGAGCGTATCACCAGCAAAAAGTTTACAGAAAAGATGGAGGATTCCGAATGACAAATACCCGGACTCTTGGTACAATAGAAGCAACCAATCCTGTACTGACAGTTGCTCCACCAAAGGAGGATTCAGAAATGAACGGAGCAACAAACAAAATCACAGCACTCTACTGCTGTCTTTCGCAGGAGGATGAACGAGCCGGAGAGTCTTTGTCCATCGAAAATCAGAAGGATATGCTTTTGAGATATGCGCGAGAACGCCATTTCCCGAACCCCACATTCTTTGTGGATGATGGCGTAAGTGGAGTTACCTATGACCGTCCCGGTTTTCAGGCGATGCTTGCGGAAATTGAAGCGGGACGGGTGGCTGTCTGTATCAGCAAAGACCTATCCAGACTTGGCAGAAATTCCGCGCTGACAGGGCTTTACACCAACTTCACCTTTCCGCAGTACGGTGTCCGCTATATTGCCATCAACGACAATTTCGACACCATTGATCCCAACAGCACAGACAGCGATTTTGCAGGCATCAAGAACTGGTTCAACGAGTTCTATGCGCGAGATACCAGCCGCAAAATCCGAGCTGTCAATAAGGCAAAGGGTGAACGCGGCGTTCCTTTGACAACCAATGTTCCCTACGGCTATTTGAAAGACCTGGACAATCCCCGACGCTGGAAGATCGACCCTGTTGCCGCCGATGTGGTGCGGCGTATTTTCTCCATGTGCATGGAGGGCAGAGGTTCAAAGCAGATTGCAAACCAACTGAAAGCGGACAAGGTTTTAACTCCTGCCAGTTATAAGGCATTGCAAGGCATCAAAAGCCCGAACAAAAAGCTGGAAGATCCTTATGATTGGAAAAGCAGTACCGTTGTGGCAATTCTCGAACGGCGGGAATACACGGGCTGCACGGTCAATTTCAAGACCTTCACCAACTCCATCTGGGACAAGAAGCAGCGGGAAACACCTGTTGAGAAACGAGCGAGCTTCCCCAACACGCATGAGCGCATTATCGACGATGATATGTTTGAAAAGGTGCAGGAGATCCGCCAGCAGCGTCACCGAATGATCCGCACGGGAAGAAGCAGCATTTTCTCCGGACTTGTTTACTGTGCGGACTGCGGTTCCAAAATGCTGTACGGTTCATCCAACAACGGCGATCTCGATCAGGACTTTTTTGACTGCTCCCTGCACCGCAAAAGCAAAGAAAAGTGTAATGGACATTTCATCCGCGTCAAGGTATTGGAGCGGCTGGTTCTCAAGCACATTCAGGTAGTTATGGGGTATATCCTGCACCATGAGGATTATTTCCGCACGATCATGGAGGAACAGCTCCGCGTGGAAAGCTGTGAGCAAATCCGCATCCGAAGAAAGCGTCTGGAGAGCAACGAGCGGCGCATTGCCGAGCTGAAAAGGCTGTTCATCAAGATTTACGAGGACAACGCCAGCGGGCGATTAACAGATGAACGCTATGATATGCTAAGCCAGACCTATGAAGCGGAGCAGAAGCAGTTGGAAGCGGAAGCGATCACCTTGCAGCAGGAGATTGAAGTACAGGAACGACAGAACGAAAACATTGAGAAGTTCATTCAGAAAGCGCACAAGTATGTCGGCATTGAAGAACTGGACGGCTATGCGCTGCGCGAGCTGGTGTCTGCCGTCTATGTGGATGCACCGGACAAGTCCAGCGGCAAGCGGGTACAGCACATCCACATCAAGTATGACGGGCTGGGATTTATCCCTCTGAATGAGCTGATGAAAAAGGAAACGGCGTGACCAAAGTCACGCCGCCCCTTGAAAACACAAGGTTTTCACCATTTTTTGATTTTACTGTTTTACGACCACCCGGTATTTGCCCGTTTGCTCCTGTTTAGTTTATAAAAAGTCTCACAGAGTTCGCGCCGCGCACGGCGCGAATAAGATCCAATCCGTTTTTTGCGGCGGCGTGTACGTCGCAAAAAACACTTTGCGCGGAGCGGAGTGTCGCAGACCCGCCGCAAGCGGCGGGTCAAGGCGCGGAGTGCAGCGAGAATCCCTTATCCCAAAAGGCCAGCGGCCTTTTGGGATAAGTTCAGGCACAAATAGGTTTTTACCTATTTGTGCCTGCTTTTTTATCCGATTGTTCCGAACACCGATATGCCCATCAGGCTCAGCGCGCCCATGATGCAACCGGCGAGCACGACGCCGCCCATGCACGCGAGCGTGCTCTTCTTCAGCCCCATATTCAGGATACTCGCCGCGAGCGTCCCTGTCCACGCGCCGGTTCCCGGCAGGGGGATACCGACGAACAGCAGCAGCGCCCAGAACAGCCCGCGACCGGCCTTGGCCTGCAGTTTCTCGCCGCCGCGCTCACCCTTTTCGAGACAGAACGTGAAGAACCGGCCGATGACCGGCTTGTCCTTGCCCCAGAGGAGGATGCGCCGCGCGAAGAGATAGATAAACGGGACGGGGAGCATATTGCCGAGGATGGCAATCACAAACGTCAGCCACAGCGGCAGCCCGAACAGGACGCCGTAGGGGATCGCGCCGCGCAGTTCAACGAGCGGCACCATCGAGACGAGAAAAACGGTCAGACAGTGTTTAAACATCGGAAAAATCCTCTTTTCGTGCGGAATACCCAACCATTATACAGGAAATCCTTTGCTTTGGCAAGGCAGCGCGCCGCAAAAATCCTGTGACAGATTTGCGATAGTATGTCCCATCCGCCGCCGCGGCAGTCAGATTTTACAAATTTACTGAACAATTCTGCGATACCCATCGACAAATGGAACTTTTTCCTGTATAGTAATATAGTAATTTAAAATGGGAGGAGATGCGGGTATGTCTATTTCGGACGGTATCGCACTTCTGGGCGGCATTGCCCTGTTCCTGTTCGGTATGAGCCTGATGGGCGACGGACTGAAACGGGTGGCGGGCAATAAGCTCGAGCTGATTCTCTATCAGCTCAGCAGCACCCCGATCAGAGGAATTCTGCTGGGCACCGGCGTGACCGCCGTGATCCAGTCCTCGTCCGCCACGTCGGTGATGGTGGTGGGTTTTGTCAACTCCGGCATGATGAAGGTACGTCAGGCCATCGGCATCGTGCTCGGCGCGATCCTCGGCACGAGCGTCACGGGCTGGATCATCTGCCTGTCGGATCTCTCCGGCGGGAGTGGCTGGGTGCAGCTGCTGAGCACCGCGACGCTCACGGGCATCATCGCGGTGATCGGCATCATTCTGCGCATGTTCACCAAGGGGCAGAGTACCCGCCATGTGGGCGACATTCTGCTCGGCTTCGCGGTTTTGATGTACGGCATGAGCGCGATGAGCGGCGCCGTCTCGCCCCTGCGCGAGAGCGAGGCGTTCATTCAGGTGCTCACGTCGTTTTCCAACCCCCTGCTCGGCATCCTCGTCGGTCTTGTGTTCACGAGCGTGCTGCAGAGCGCTTCGGCCGCGATCGGCATTCTGCAGGCGCTCTCGGTCACGGGGGCGATTTCCTTCGGCGTGGCGCTGCCGATCGTGATGGGCATCGCCATCGGCGCGGCCGTGCCGGTGCTGCTGTCGGCGCTGGGGGCGAACATCAACGGCAAGCGCACGGCGTTTGTGTATCTGCTGATCGACATACTGGGCGTTGTGATCTGGGGCGGCATTTTCTACGGCGTGAACGCGGTGGTGCATTTTACGTTCCTCGGCACGACGATGACGACCGTGAGCATCGCGCTGATGAACACGCTCTTCCGTCTGGCGACGGTGATTGCGCTCACACCGATGATCGGCCTGCTGGAGAAGATTGTGTGCATGCTGTTCCCGGAGCGCGACGCGACGCCGGAGGAGCAGGATATGGACCGCCTCGAGGCACGCTTTCTGCAGCACCCGGCGCTCGCCATTGAGCAGAGCCGCCTGGTGACCTGCTCCATGGCGCAGAAGGCGCAGATGAACCTGCTCGACGCGATGTCGCTGCGGCACGATTACAGTGACGAGGGCTTCGAGCGCGTCGAAAAGCTCGAGGGCATCGTCGACCGCTATGAGGACCGGCTCGGCACCTACCTCGTGCAGATCACGCGGCGTGAGCTGCTCGACCGGCAGAACGAGGATGTCTCGAAGTTCCTGCATACGATCACGGACTTTGAGCGTATCTCCGACCACGCGCTCAACATCGCGGAGGCCTGCCGCGAGCTGCATGAGAAGGACGTCGCCTTTTCGCCGGAGGCAGAGCATGAGCTGGACGTGATGGAATCGGCCATCCGCGAGATCGTCTCCATCGCTATCCGCGCCTTCACGGAGAACGACCTGCACCTCGCCGGGCGGGTGGAGCCGCTCGAGGAGATTGTGGACGGCCTGTGCGACCAGCTCAAGAGCCGCCACGTCGGCCGCCTGCAGCAGGGCGTCTGCACGCTGAAGCTCGGCTTCGTCTTCAACGACCTGCTCACGAACTATGAGCGCGTGGCCGACCACTGCAGCAACATCGCTGTGGCGCTCATCGAGCTGGAGTCCGACGTGTTCGATACGCACGCTTACCTCAACAGCGTCCACGAGCTCAAGAGCGAGACCTTTGACCGCTACTACGATGAGTATCAGAAGAAGTTCGCCATCTGAGCGGGCACATAAGCATCCCCCGTCGGCCTTGAAGGCCGACGGGGTATGCTTATTTTATGCAGTTGGTGAGTCAGAGCTTATCCGCCCGGGCAAGGCGGGGAAGCCCTCAGCGGGAGGTCCTGCGTCTGCAGACGACCACGACGGCGGGAATCGCCGCACAGCTCGCGATGGCCACGACGACCCAGAGGGTGACGTTCATCGTGTCGCCGGTGGCGGACTTGGCGGGGTTGGGCGTGTCGGGGGTTTCCGGCGTATCCGGGGTCGACGGGACGGCAACACCCTCATAGGCAACGTCGGCGTTGGAGTTCGTGTTGTTCACGCCACGCTCGAAGAGCTTGGCCTGATTGGTCAGCATGGAGATCTTGTTGTCGCGGATGAACATCGCCTGCGTCATCAGGCCGTAGGGCACGACGCGCTCGGCGGTGACATCACTGTATACGGGCAGCTCCCACGTGATGCCGGCCGTGCCGATCAGGACGGGGAACTGGGAGCCGTAGGCGGTGGTCATGTCATCCCAGGGAGAGCTCCACTCCGCGCCGGAGGGGGAGGTGCTGTTCTTTTTCAGGAAGTCGCGGTAGGGCATCTCGAAGCTGTTGTGCTCGCTGTTGTTGGCGATGGCGCCCATACCGACGGCCTCACCCAGCTTCACGAACTGCTCGGCGATCTGTCAGACGGAATGGGCGGTTTTTACCCGATCTGCCGCCACCTCCTCCGGCAGATCGGGTGGTCTCCGTGTGTGATGTTTACCTCCTCCAGATTGCTGAGAAAAGTATATAATTTCCAAATAAAATGTCAATAAGCTACAGGAAATATCGCAAAACGAAAAATATAATCGAAAAAGTGACAGATTCCTGCATTTCGGAAAAATTTTTCTTTTGCGTAGACAGCCGTTTTTTACTGAATCTGTAGGAATTCACAGAGGGTTTACAGTCACACTCTTGCTTTTTTTCAAAAAAAGACTATTATAATAAGGATGAAAATCATGAATCTGCGGCATGCAGAGTGAAAGGAAGTCATATCCATGACAAAAGTTGACATTATTTCCGGCTTTCTGGGCGCGGGCAAGACGACGCTCATCAAGAAGCTGCTCAAGGAGGCCTATCAGGGCGAGAAGCTGGTGCTGATCGAAAACGAGTTCGGCGAGATCAGCATCGACGGCGGCTTCCTGAAGGAGTCCGGCGTACAGATCAGCGAGATGTCCTCCGGGTGCATCTGCTGCTCGCTGGTGGGCGACTTCGGCAAGGCGCTCAAGGACGTGGAAAAGCAGTTCCACCCCGACCGCATCCTCATCGAGCCGTCCGGCGTGGGCAAGCTCTCGGACGTGATCCTCGCCGTGCAGAACACCGTGAAGGACGAGCCCAACATGCAGCTCGGCAGCTTCGTCACCGTGGCTGACGCGTCGAAGGTGAAGGTCTATATGAAGAACTTCGGAGAGTTCTATAACAACCAGATCGAGTCCGCCGGCGCGATCATCCTCTCCCGCACGCAGAAGGTCAGCGCGGAGAAGCTCACCGCCGCCGTGGCGCTCCTGCGCGAGCACAACAAGGACGCCGCCATCCTCACCACCCCCTGGGACGAGCTGGACGGCAAGACCATCCTCGCCGCGATGGAGAAAGTCTCCCTCGCCGACGAGCTGATGGAGAAGATCCGCGCCGAGCACGAGGCCGACGAGCATGAGCATCACCATCATCACCACGATGACGACCATGACCACGACCACGAGGGGTACGAGCACCACCATCACGACCATGACCATGAGGACGAGGAGCACGAGCACCATCATCACGATCATGACCACGATCATGACGAGCACGGGCATCATCACCACGACCACGATCACGAGTGCGACGATCCGGAGTGCTCCTGCCACCACCATCACCACCACGCCGACGAGGTCTTTACCAGCTGGGGCGAGGAGACGGTCCACACCTTCACCGAGGAGGATATCCGCCGCGCGCTCACCGCGCTCGACACCGGCGACTACGGCGCCATCCTGCGCGCGAAGGGCATCGTGCCGACGGTCGACGGCCGCTGGCTGCACTTTGACTATGTGCCCGAGGAGCACGAGGTGCGCTTCGGCACCGCCGATTACACGGGCCGCCTGTGCGTGATCGGCTCGAATCTGAAGGAGGACGGCCTGAAGCAGCTCTTCGGCCTGTAAGATCTATGGATATTCCTGTTTATCTCATCGCCGGCTTTCTCGATGCCGGTAAGACCAGCTTCATCAACGGCGTCCTGCGCGACGGCTTCGCGGAGGAGGACCGGACGCTGCTGATCTGCTGCGAGGAGGGCGAGCTGGAGTATGACCCGCGCGTGCTGGGCAACGTCTTTACCTACACGGTCGACGATCCTGCGCAGCTGACGCCGGAGCTGTTTAAAAAGCTCGAGAAGCAGTACCGCCCCAAGCAGGTCATCATCGAGTACAACGGCATGTGGATGATGGAGCCGCTCTACCGCGACGGTCTGCCCGCGAACTGGATCCTCTATCAGATCATGTGCCTTGTCGACGCGACGACGTTCGACGTCTATCTCAAGAACATGGGCCAGCTCATGATGGAGAAGGTTCTCAACGCCGATCTGCTGATCTTCAACCGCTGCAATGAGGAGCTGCGCGAGAGTCTGCGCAAGCGGAACCTCCGCATGGCGAACCGCCGCGCGGACATCTATCTCGAGAACGAGGATGGCACGAGCGAGGAGTACGTCACCGACGACATGGCGCCCTTCGACCTCTCGAGCGGCCACCTCGACGTGCCGGACGCCGACTACGGCGTGTGGTATGTCGACCTGATGGATCACCCCGAGCGCTATGAGAACATCACCGTGACGTTCAAGGCACTCATGTGCCACTCGAAGAAGTTCAAGGGCATCGACTGCCCCGGCCGCTTCGCGATGGTCTGCTGCGACAAGGACAAGCAGTTCCTCGCGCTCGTGTGCAAGGGCGAGGGGCTCGACCGCTTCAAGGACCGCGACTGGGTGAAGCTCCGCGCCGCCGTCAAGGTGGAGGACTGCCCCGCCTACGAGGGCCCCGGCCCGGTGCTGTATGTCAGCAAGATCAGCGCCTGCCAGAAGGCGGATCCGGAGGTCGTATCGTTTTGATGGAAAAGAGCGCGCTCTTTTCCATCAGAAACGGCGCTGCGCTGCGCGCCTTGCACCGCCGCGAGCGGCGGCGCTGCGACACTTCGCTCCGCGAGAGGAATTATTCTGACGTGCATGTTGTCAGAAAAATAAGTCTGATATGAGATATAAGCAGAATCGCCCGGTATTGCCGGGCGATTCTGTCTACTGCCGTTTGTTTCAAATGAGCCTCGCAGAGTTCGCAGCACGGAGACCGCGAATTAGTTCAAATCTGTTTTTTGCGGCGGCGTGTACGTCGCAAAAAACTCTTCGCGCGCAGTGCAGTGTCGCAGGCCAGCATGGCTGGCCAAGGCGCGGAACGCAGCGAGAATCTCGCTTAACAAAAAGGCATCGTCTTTTTGTTAAGCGACAGCTGAGCAGGGCTGAGTATTTACAAGGAAAGAAGTCAATGCTATAATTATTTAGTTATAATGATTTTTCCGCGCAGAAAGGAGCCCCGCCTATGGAGCTGCATGCCAGGCTCGTCCGCTCACAACTGAATTTCTTCAAGCCATTCGTCGCGAACTGCTCGCTCGAGGTCACGCGCAAGGGACAGGACAAGCTCGGCGAGCTGATGACGGCGATGCACCGGCGCGAGGTCTATGTCCGCGAGCACGACTTCGGCGCGTTTCAGGGCGCGTGGATTACGCCGCACGACCAGCGCCGCACGGGCGTGATCCTCTATCTGCACGGCGGCGGCTACACCTGTGGGAGTCTGGAGTATGCCAAGGGCTTTGGCTCAACGCTCGCGGCGGAGGGCGGCGTGCGCGTGTTCTGCGCGGCGTACCGCCTTGCGCCGGAGAACCGCTATCCCGCGGCGCTCGACGACGCGCTGGAGAGCTACCAATACCTGCTCAAAAAGGGCTATGCCGCGCACCAGATTCTCCTCTGCGGCGAGAGTGCGGGCGGCGGACTGATCTACGCTCTATGTCTGAAGCTGCGCGAGCTGGGGCTTCCCCTGCCGTGCGGCCTGATCGGCATCTCGCCGTGGACGGATCTCACCGAGTCGGGCGAGACATATGAGACAAACCGCGAGGCCGATCCCTCCATGACGAAGGAGCTGCTGGAGTTCTACGCCGGGTGCTATACGGACGACGCGCGCGACCCGCTGTGCTCGCCCCTGTTCGGGGATCTGGAGGGGCTGCCGCCGTCGCTGCTGTTTGTCGGCGGGGACGAGGTCATGCTCGACGACACGCGCCGCCTGCACGAAAAACTCCTCGCGAGCGGATGCAAGAGCAGGATGCTCATCGCGCCCGAGCGCTGGCATGCGTATGTGCTCTATAACCTCAGCGAGAACATGGAGCAGGACTTCAGCGAGATCAACCGCTTTCTCACGAAGGTGCTCTCCCCGGCGAAGAGCCTGCGCTGGATGCGGCTCGACAACGCCGCGAAGATCTATCCCGCGGCCAAGCGCCGCAACTGGACGAATTTCTTCCGCCTGTCCGCGACGCTGACGGAGCCGGTGGATACGGACGTGCTGCGCACGGCGCTGGACGTGACGGTACGGCGCTTCCCGTCGATCGCCGTGCGGCTGCGCCGGGGCGTGTTCTGGTACTATCTCGAACAGATCCCGCAGGCACCGGAGATCCAGCCGGAGAAGAGCTGCCCGCTGGCACACGCGCCGTTCGATCAGGTGCGCAGGTGCGCGCTGCGCGTGCTGGTGTATCACAACCGGATCGCCGTGGAGTTTTTCCACGCGCTGACGGACGGCACGGGCGGGCTGATCTTCCTCAAGACGCTGCTGGCCGAGTACCTCAGTGAGAAATACGGCCTGTCCGTCCCGGCGGAGCAGGGTGTGCTCGGGAGGCTCGAGGAGCCGGACGAGGAGGAGTTCGAGGACAGCTTCCTGCGCTATGCCGGGGATGTGAAGGCGAGCCGCCGCGAGGCGACGGCCTGGCACCTCAGCGGCACACCGGAGCCAGACGGATTTAAAGACCTCGTGACGATGATGGTCCCGGCGGACGCGCTGCGCGAGTGCGCCAAGCGCTTCGGCGTGACGGTGACGGAGCTGCTGTGCGCGGCGATGATGCAGGCGATCTATGAGCTGCAGCGCGAAAAGGTGCCGCAGCGGCGGCGGAGAAAGCCCGTCAAGGTGCTCCTGCCCGTCAACCTGCGCAAGCTCTTCCCGAGCGCGACGCTGCGCAACTTCGCCTCCTATATCACCCCGGAGATCGACCCGCGGCTCGGGGACTACACGTTCGAGGAGATCTGCCAGACCGTCCACCACCGGATGGGGCTGGAGAACAACACGCGCACCATGCGCGCGAAGTTTGCCGCGAACGTCGCGAGCGAGCGGCTCCCGCTGCTGCGCGTCATGCCGCTGTTTATCAAGAATTTAGCCATGAGGGCCGTGTTTGACGCGGTCGGCGAGTGCAAATCCTGCCTGTGCCTGTCAAACCTCGGGCGGGTGGAGCTGCCGGAGGCCATGCGCCCGTACGTTGCGCGCATGGACTTCATCATCGGCGTGCAGGCCCGCGCGCCGCACAACTGCGGCGTCATCACATGGAACGGCACGGCCTATATCAACTGCATCCGCAACATCCGCGAGCCGGAGCTGGAGCTGCACTTTTACCGGGTGCTGCACCGGCTGGGCCTGCCCGTGAAGGTGGAGAGCAACCAGCGCTGAGGAGAAAGGAAGGAAAAACGATGTATTGTATCAAATGCGGCGTGGAGCTGGCCGACAGCGAGAAGGTCTGCCCCCTCTGCGGAACGCGCGTGTTCCACCCTGACCTCCCGCAGGCGCAGGGCGAGCCGCCCTATCCGCCGCAGGCGCAGGCGCGGCCCGAGGAGGTCAGCCACACGGGCGCGCTCTTCGTGCTGACGGTGCTGCTGGCGCTGCCGGCGGTGCTGAGCATCCTGTGCGACTGGCGCGTGAACGGGCGGATCGTCTGGTCGGGCTATTCCGTGGGCGGCGCGGCGCTGCTGTATGTGATGGTGGTGCTGCCGCTCTGGTTCCGGCGGCCGAACCCGGTGATCTTTGTGCCGGTGGACTTCGCCGCGATCGGACTGTATCTGCTCTATATCAACTTTGCGACCGGCGGGCACTGGTTTTTGACGTTTGCCTTCCCGGTGACGGGGGCGATCGGGCTGCTCGTATCGGGTACGGTGGCGCTGCTGCACTATCTGCGCAGAGGGCAACTCTTCGTTATCGGCGGGGCATTGATCCTCGGCGGCGGGGTGACGGTGCTGATCGAGTATCTGCTGAACTTGACGTTCCATGTCGGGCGGGTGTTTTTCTGGTCGGTGTATCCGCTGTCGGCGGGTGTGGTGCTGGGCGTGACGCTGCTGGTCGTCGGCTTCTGCAACCCCCTGCGCCGCTCGCTGCACAGGAAGTTCTTTTTGTGATTCATTGAAAAAAGGGCATAGCCCTTTTTCAATGAGGGGGGGCTCGCTGCGCTCCGCGCCTCGGCCAGCTTTGCTGGCCTGCGACACTCCACTCCGCGCAGGGGGTATTTCGCGACGTACATGCCGCCGCGAAATACGG
>ERZ773242.2011-NODE-2011-length-17848-cov-3.579722_pt1 | contig 17848 bp, 15 predicted proteins | sample MGYA00511077_ERZ773242 | MGnify/ENA primary metagenome ERZ773242 (study PRJEB29015, sample SAMEA2737754) | human gut metagenome | biome: human gut; feature: human-associated habitat; material: faeces | place: China | collected 2012 ... | reverse complement strand
CGGCACGCCCTCATCCCGCAGGCGGGCTTCCTTGATACCGGTGAGCTTGCTGACCCGGCGGTTCAGGTGCCGGTAATACTTGGGCTTCACCATGATCTGGAATTCATCCTGAACGAACTGCTCCTCCGACACCCGGACGGCGCCGATCTGGATGATCTCCCCCCGGATGTCCACGGGCAGCACCTTTTTGGAGGAAGGAGACCCCGGCCATGGCTGGTTCCATTCCATATCCAATACAATATAATCCATCGCGCGTAACCTCTGCTATCTTATGATACTACGCGATATCATAACACACAAACCCGGCATCTGTAAACAGGAAGTTGCAAAAGTTCTGACATTATCCTATGTAACCCCCGTTTTCAGGGGGCAGGAAACATTTCAGGTGCGCATTTCCTTTTTATCCAGCTTGCCCTCCTGCCATCCGGCGCTTTTGCCGCAGACGGGGCAAGGGTCGCAGGCGCGGATACCCTCGTAGGTGTAACCGCAGTTCAGGCAGCGCCAGCGGATCGGCTCCTGCTTTTCCGTCAGCTCGCCTTTGGTGAGCTGCTGCTCGAGAGACTGGAACTCGTTGTGGTGAACGCCCTCGATCCGGGCGATCTGCATCCACAGACGCGCCGCGTCGTTGTAGCCCTCCCGCCGTGCCATTTCCGCGAAGCCGGGGTAAACGTCGTCATGCTCGTCCTTTTCCCCGTTGGCGGCGTAGGCCAGATTTTCCGCCGTTGTCCCCAGCTGGAAGGGATAGCCGGCGCTCAGGTTCACGTTTTCTGCGCAGCCGCCCAGCCGTTTCAGCATTTCCAGGAATTCCTCCGCGTGGACGGTTTCGTTTGCCGCCGTTTCCTCAAAAATTCTCGCGATCCACTCGAAGTTTTCCTTCCGCGCCACCCCGGCGTAGACGGTGTAGCGGGTTCGCGCCTGAGATTCCCCGGCGAAGGAACGAACCAGATTCTTTCTGGTTTCCGAATTCAAAAAGTCCATAATCAGAAGCCCCTTTCTCCGGAAAGGATACCCTGTTTTGCGGTATAATATGCAAAGAGGGGGCGGGGTGTGTAATATCTGTTTCCGCTGCAAGGGCAAACTATTTAACGATTACAGCAGATCCTTCACCAGAGACAGGGCAGCCTCGTCCGCCACCAGCGTGAAGTCGGGGTGCAGCTGGAGGATGGAGCCGGGCGCCTGAGGCTTGATGGGGCCAAAGAAGCAGTCCTTCACGGCCTGTGCCTTCTTTTCGCCGTTGACCACCAGCAGAACGCGCTTTGCCTTCATGATGGAACCGATGCCCATGGTGTAAGCGTGGGTGGGAACGTCGTCCCGGGAAGCAAAGAAGCGGGCGTTGGCGTCGATGGTGGAAGCGGTCAGCGCCACCTTGTTGGTGCCCTTGACAAAAGCGTCCGCAGGCTCGTTGAAGCCGATGTGGCCGTTGGGGCCGAGGCCCAGCAGCTGGAGATCAGCGCCGCCGAAGGCGTCGATGACGGCATCGTACCGGGCGCACTCCGCTTCGGCGCCGGGGTTCATGCCGTTGGGGATGTTGCAGTTATTTTGATCAATGTTCACATGGTCGAACAGGTTGGAGCGCATAAAGTAAGCATAGCTCTGGTCGTGATCCTTGGTCAGGCCCACGTACTCGTCCAAGTTCACGGTTCTGACCTTGGAGAAGTCCAGATCGCCGGCTTCGTACTTGGCGATCAGTTCCTTGTAAGTACCCACGGGGCTGCTGCCGGTTGCCAGACCCAGCACGCAGTCGGGCTTCAGATAAATCTGGGCAGCGATAATATTGGCGGCCTTGCGGCTCACGTCGTTATAATCCTTGGCACGAATCAGTCTCATTGGTAAAGTTCCCCTTTCGTAATTGGCTAACGGTATTATACCATCCTTTTCATTTTCTGTACAGTGCTTTCGGGGTTTTTAGTTTATTTTGATAAATCCATTCGTATTTCGTGACCATGTTTTATATTGGGAGTATCTGGCCTTATTTTATATCGTAGATTTGGCACTATATTTATAGCCAGAACCTGCTATACTGTTTCCATACCAATTCGGGAGGTAATTCACCATGGAAAAGAAACATACCCTGACCACACGGAAAATCGTTTTCACGGCGCTGATGGCGGCTTTGACCGTAGCCGGTTCCGCGCTTCGCGTCACCCTGCCTCTGGATATCGCGGGAACCACGTCCTTCCATCTGGGCAACATCATGTGCGCCCTCAGCGGCATTCTGCTTGGCCCATGGCTGGGCGGTCTGGCCTCCGGCCTCGGCTCTGCCATTTATGATATCATGAACCCGCTGTACATCTCCGAGTGCTGGATTACCTTCCTGACCAAAGGTGCTTACGGCCTCGTCGCGGGTCTCATCATCCGGGCGGGCGGAAAGAAATTCGGCTATGTCAAGGCGCTTCTCGCCACGCTGGCCGGAGCGCTGACCTACGCGGTGCTGTACCTCGCCAAGAGCTATTTCTACAGCGGCCTGCTCATCAAGGGTCTGACCCCCGACGCAGCGCTGCTTACCGTCGTCGCCAAACTCCCCGCCACTGCGTTCAATGCCGTGGTTGCCCTCGTCTTCGCCCCCATCCTCGCGGTCGCCATTCAGAAGGCGCTGGAGGAAAACCATCTGACGATGGAATAACGTCAAAATATGCGGGATGCAGAACTCTCTGCATCCCGTTTTTTATGGCTGCACCTTGGGATATTCTTCCCAGTCCAAATCCTGATAGGGATATACCCTGCCCCAGCCGCTTTCTGTCCGCTGAATGCTGCTCCTGTGGCCGGACAGCAGCCGGACAATGTCGTAGACATTGATCCATATCTCCGAATTACATTCCTTCTGGCTCTCGTCGAATACCAGTTCCAGACCGAAATGCAGATGCACCGTCTCGATGTTGTTGACATTTTCCCGGTCGGAATAGCCGGTTCTGCCCATGAAGCCGATGACGTCCCCCGCCTGCACCATGTCCCCCTCGGCAAGCCCCGGGGCAAAGGGCGTATCCTTCTGAAGGTGGGCGTAATAATAGTAGCGGCGGCTGTCAAAGCTGCGGATGCCCACCCGCCAGCCGCCGTACCGGTTCCAGCCCATGGCCTCTACCACGCCGCCTTCCACCGCCACGACGGGCGTTCCCAGAGCGCCCATCAGGTCGTCGTAAAGCCGTTTGAGAATCCAAAGGAACGGGCCACGCCGAAGGCGTCGCAATGGCTGTAGCCGTACCCAGCCGCGATTGGCGAGAACGCTTTCAAGCCATAGGTTGCCACCCACTGCCCGTCCTTTTCGATGGCGTAGCTGCCCACAAGACCGCCCAGAGCGGCCGTGTACGCCCGGTGGTAGTAGTCATAATATTTGTACAGGTCGCCCAGCAGCTGTTCCGGCTGTTTGTCCTTTTTCAAATCGGCAACTGCCTGCTTCACCGAAGCAAGAGCGCACTTTCCCCCGGTGCGGCAGGCCGCCAGCGCCAATATGTCAATCCACGAAATGTGCTTTTCCTGTTCAAAGGTCGCGATGTCCTGATCCAGCGCGTACTTCATGGACTCATAGGGCACGTTAAAATCCACCCACTTAATGGTCTCCGCCTGAACCGGCAGCACCAGCATGGGAAGGATCAATATGGACGCCAAAAGCCGCTTCATATTCTCACCTCTTGGGTTAGAATATGAAGCGGCCGATTTTTTATCAATGGAAATAAATGGACGTTACGTTAAATCCCGCACTACGTCCTTCGCCACCCGGTAGATATCCTCCATGGTGGTCAGGGACGAGATCTGATTTTTATAGTATCCGCTGTGGGGAACGCCCTTTAAGTACCACGCAAAGTGCTTCCGGGCTTCCAGACAGGCTATGTGTTCGCCGTGGTCTTCCTCGGCAAGCTGGAATTGCCGCACCGCCACCGCCACCCGGTCTTTGAGACAGGGGCGTCCGGCATAAACTTTTCCGGCAAGGGCGGCGTTGACCTCCTGAAAAATCCATGGGTCGCCGAACACACTCCGGCCGATCATCACCCCATCCGCCCCGGTTCGTTTCAGGCATCGCACCGCCGCCTCGCCGCCGGTGATATCGCCGTTGGCAATGACGGGGATGGTCAGCTGCTCCTTGACCTTGCGGATGGCGTCCCAGTCGGCGGTGCCGCTGTAGAGCATACTCCGGGTGCGCCCGTGAACGGCCACCATGGCCGCGCCGCTGTCCTCCATGCGTCGGGTAAAGTCCAGCACGTTGATGCTGCCCTTGTCCCAGCCAAGGCGGCACTTGACGGTGACGGGCACGTCCACCGCTTTGACTACGGCTTCCACGATCTTCCCCGCCAGCTCCGGCGTGCGCATCAAGCCGCAGCCGTCGCCGTTGTTCGCCACTTTCGGCATGGGACAGCCCATGTTGATGTCCAGAAAGTCGCAGCCGGAAATTTCCAGCGCCAGCCGCGCTCCTTCCGCCATGGTGTCCGGGTCGTTGCCGAAAATCTGCGCGCCGCAGACGCTGCCCGGATTTTTCCGGAGCAGCTTCGCGCTTTTCTGATCCCGGTACACCAGCGCCCGGGAGGACACCATTTCCGTCACGGTAACGCCTGCCCCCAGCTCGGCGCAGACGGTGCGGAAAGCCCAGTCCGTGACCCCGGCCATGGGCGCGAGGAACACGGGGTTATTCACTTCGATCGTTCCGATTCGCAATACCCTCACCTCATCCGCAGGGAAAATCTCCCTCGGGCGGCACCCCGCCGCCCGCAGCAATATGGGGAATTGTATCACAGATCGGGTCGTTTCGCAACCTTAAAACAAAACCGTAATGAGCCAGGTAAGCCCGGTCAGCAGCGCGCCGCCAGCCGCCCACACCGCGCCGTAAAGGTACAGGTGCCGCCTCTTTTTCGTCCGGTCGCCGGTGTGGATAGCTTTTTGGGCTTCCTTCAAAAGCGCCTCGTCGGTGATCCTCCCCCACTGCGTTGTCCTTGAGAATGAAGATCGCCTGTTCAAACAGCTTCGGGTCGGGAGAATGCACCACGATCACCTGACGGGAAATGCCTTTTACCATAATTTACCGCCTCCTTATGGAAAAGTTTTCCCACAAGGAGGCGATTTATACCATCACGGTTTATTCTTCGTCCTTCGGCCGCTTATACCGCCCCTTCGGCTCCCAAGCCGCCAGCGGATACCGCTGCATGGCGCCGAAAATCCGCTCTTTCAGCTCGGGATAGGTCTTGCTCAGCTCGAAAATCAGCTGCTTGACCTCTCCCCGCTTCGTGACCTTGTCCACAGGACAGCGGTTTTGCAGCACCGGCAGGTTCATCCGCGCCGCAAAATTGTCCAGCGTCTTTTCGTGAATGTACAGCATGGGGCGGATCTGCACAATACCCGTCCTGTCAAGGTTCGTCACCGGCTGGAAGCAGTTGATGCGCCCCTCGAACAGCAGCGACATGAGAAACGTCTCCACCGCGTCGTCATAGTGATGTCCCAGCGCCAGCTTGTTGAAGCCCTTGTCCAGAATCGCCTGATTCAGCGCACCCCGGCGCATTTTGGCGCACATGGAGCAGGGATTCTTCTCCTTACGGTGGTCAAAAATAATGGGCGCGATCTCCGTTTTCACCACGGTATAGGGCACCTTCCACTCCTCGCACAGCGCCGCGACCTGAGAATAGTCCATCCCCAGCCCCATATCAATGGTGATCGCTTCCAGCTCGGAGGGCTTATTAAAGTATTCCCGCAGCCCCGCCAGCAAAATCAGCAGGGCGAGAGAATCCTTTCCCCCGGACACGCCCACAGCAATGCGGTCGCCCGCCTCGATCATATGATAGTCGTCCACGCACCGCCGAACCAGTCCCATCAGCTTTTGCATAGTTGTTTTTCCTCCGAAATCCGCTTAAAATAGGACGTTAGAAAACGAGAGCATTCGCGATTATTTTCGAGCATTTGGAAGATCATTCGGTATTTCATAAAATTTCTCAAAAATGCTGTTGACATTTGATTTTTAATGTGGTATAAAGTTCAAGCGTCCTGAAGGCATTATACTTCAGGCATCTGAGAATGTCAAAATATTTTAATCCAAATTGGAGGAAATCATAATGTCCACTACTCTGCTGAAAAAGGAGACCCTGGAGCGCAAGTGGTATGTGATCGACGCTGCCGGCAAGCCTCTGGGCCGTACCGCTGTCGCCGCCGCTAACCTGCTTCGCGGCAAGCACAAGGTCGACTTCACCCCCAACGTTGACTGCGGCGATAACGTCATCGTCATCAACACCGACAAGGCTGTTCTGACCGGCAAGAAGGCCGAGCAGAAAAAGTACTACCGTGTGTCCGGCTGGATCGGCGGTCTGAAGGAGACCAAGGCCCGCGACATGATGGCTGCCCGCTCCGACTACGCCGTTGAGCTGGCCGTCAAGGGCATGCTGCCCAAGAACACCCTGGGCCAGAACGCTCTGACCCGTCTGCACCTGTACAAGGGCGCCGAGCATCCCCACGCTGCCCAGAAGCCCGAAGTTTGGAATCTGGACTAATTTGGAGGTAACTTAGAATGTACGAGAGCAAGAAGAAGTATTTTTACGGCACCGGCCGTCGTAAGTCCTCCGTTGCCCGTGTTCGCGTTTACGAGAACGGCACCGGTTCCATCATCGTCAACGGCCGTGACATCGACGAGTATTTCGGTCTGGACACCCTGAAGCTGATCGTCCGTCAGCCTCTGGTCACCACCGATCTGCTGGGCAAGGTTGACATTGTCGTCTCCGTCGCCGGCGGCGGCGTATCCGGTCAGGCCGGTGCTATCCGCCACGGCATTTCCCGCGCTCTGGTCACCCTGAACCCTGAGTACCGCGCTTCTCTGAAGGCCGCCGGCTTCATGACCCGCGACCCCAGAATGAAGGAAAGAAAGAAGTACGGCTTGAAGGCAGCTCGCCGCGCGCCGCAGTTCAGCAAGCGCTGAGTTTTCTTTCGAATCTCATATTGCTTACAAACACCCGGACGATTTTGCTCGTTCGGGTGTTTCCTATGTGCGCTTGCTTCCTGCGGCGTCCTCGGCGGCACAGCCGCCTGCGGTCGGAGCGGAAAACGCGGTGCGTTTTCTGTTCGCTCCGACAGTTCTCCAAGCGCTGATCATTCTTTCAAATCTCAACCTGCATACAAAATCCCGGACAACGTCAGTTGTTCGGGATTTTTCTATAAACGCGGCGTCCTCGGCGGCCGGGCTAGGGGCGGAGATTGGCGCGGCGGATCAGTTCTTCCGTCATGCCGCTGCGCAGCGCGCAGACGCGGTGAAAATTCTGCAAAATATCACTCTGCATCCCCTGCATCATCCACTCCGTAATCAGGCCGAACAGCTGCCCACGATACAGCCGCACGAGAATTTCATAATCCTCCGCGTCCATCTCCGCCGCGCCGTCGACCTTCGCCAGATACGTCCTCACCAGATAGTCGCAGAGCTTCAGCGTGCTCTCCACGTAGACGTCCCGCCCGACCGAGCGGTAGATGTGCAGGGCGGCGCGCTTATGCTGCAAGGCAAACTCGATCGCGTGGCCCAAACACTCTTCGATGGAATCCACCTGCGTATACCGCGCCATGATCGCGTCCACCTCGTCGGTCAGGATCTTCTCCATCAGATCGGGGATGTCGCGATAGTGGTTATAGAACGTTTTCCGGTTGATGCCGCACCGCTCCACGATCAGCTTTACCGTGATCTCATTCAGGGGCCGCTCCTCCAGAAGCTCCATAAACGTCTTCCGGATGACCCGCTGCGTCGAACCCGCCATGCGCTCACCTCATTTCTCCCTCAGTTTAGCATATTTCCCGTAAAAGCGCAAAGGAAAAGCGGCCGGACGCGCCACAATTTTCGGCATTTGACCACTTCTCCTTTTCCGCCCTTTGTGCTATACTGTTGCCACAATGATAATCCGATCTGACTGGAGGCAATTTCTATGCGTTCTCTGTTGAAAATCGCAAAAACCGGCTATCTCCTCCTCTCCGCGCTGCTGATCCTGGCTGGCGTGGGGCTGGCGTTCTTTTCCGACACCTTCTACCCCATTCTTGCTGTGCTGCTCGGCATCCTGTTTCTGGTGTTCGGCGCAGTCAAGCTCGCGGGCTTCTTCTCCAAAGACCCCTACCAGCTCGTCTTCGAGTCTGATCTCGTCTTCGGCATCCTCTATCTGGCGCTGGGTCTGCTGCTGCTTCTCCGTCCGGCGCACACGATGGCCTTTTTTGGCATTGTGTTCGGACTGATGCTGCTGGCCGACGGGCTGACCCGTGTGCGCATCGCGCTCGATGCGCGGCCGTTCGGCATCCGCGCGTGGTGGCTCATCCTCGTCTCCGCCATCGCGACGGCCATTCTCGGCGTCGTCCTGCTGTTCCATCCCGGCGAGGGCACGCAGGTTCTCACGCAGCTGCTCGGCATCTCGCTGATGGTCGACGGCGTGATGAACATCAGCACCATTCTCGCCGCCGTCCGCGTGATCCGCGCCGCCCGTCCCGGAGACGACGGCGAGGATTATGAACTGGTCGACGACTGACCCCACGCACAACCCAGCCTTGAAAGGAGGATCTTCCTATGAATCAGACTGCCGAAGGCTCCGGCGCTTCCTTTATGGAGAAGGTGTCGGCCTTCATCGTTGATAAACGCAGCCTCATCTTCCTCATCACCATCATCCTGCTGATCTTCTCGGCCTTCTCGCGCAACTGGGTCGAGGTCGAGAGCGACCTCACCTACTACCTGCCGGAGGATTCCGAGACGAAGCAGGCGCTGAACGTCATGGACGAACAGTTCATCACCTACGGCACGGCGAAGATCATGGTCGCGAATATCACGCTGGACGAGGCCGCCGCGCTGAACGACACGATCAAGTCCATCCGCGGCGTCCAGATGGTCGACTATGACGAGACAGAGGATCATTATAAAAACCTCTCCGCCCTCTATTCCGTCACCTTCGACTATTCCGAGGACGACGACGCCTGCCTCACGAGCCTCGACGCTGTGAAGGAGGCGCTTGCGTCCTATGACGTCTACGTCTCCACCGACCTCGGCAACACGCAGGAAGAGACGATCGACCATGAGATCAACATCATCATGATCTATGTCGCCGTCGTCATCGTCGTGGTGCTGCTGCTCACGTCCGAGACATATGGCGAAGTCCCTGTTCTGATCCTGACGTTCGTGGTCGCGCTCGTCGTCAATCAGGGCACGAACTATCTGCTCGGCAAGATCTCCTTCGTGTCCAACTCCGTCACGAGCATCTTACAGCTTGCCCTCTCCATCGACTACGCGATCATCTTCTGCAACCACTTCAAGGAGGAGCACCGCCTCTTCCCCATCCGCGAGGCGGTCATCGCCGCGCTCAGCAAGTCCATCCCGGAGATCGGCGCGAGCTGCCTCACCACGGTCGGCGGCATGGTTGCGATGCTGTTCATGCAGTTCAAGCTCGGCCCGGACATGGCCATCTGCCTCATTAAGTCCATCGCCTTCGCGCTGCTGTCGGCGTTCCTCGTGATGCCGGGGCTGCTGATGCTCTTCGGCCCGCTCATCGACCGCACCGCGCACCGCAGCTTCGTCCCGAAGGTCTCCTTCATCGGCAAATACGACTATGCGACGCGCTTCTTTGTGCCCGCCATCTTCCTGATCTTCGTCGTCTTCGGCTTCAAGCTCTCGTCGGACTGCCCGTATGCCTACGGTTACAGCCTGCTCACCACGCCGAAGCTCAACGAGACGCAGATCGCGGAGAACATGATCGAGGACACCTTCCCGTCCACAAACATGGTCGCCCTCGTCGTGCCCGCCGGGGATTATGACAAGGAACGCGCCATCCTCGAAGAGCTTTCCACTTATGACGAGGTGGATTCCTCGATGGGCCTGACAAACATTGAGGCCATGGACGGCTATATGCTCGCCGACAAGCTCACGCCGCGGCAGTTCGCAGAGCTGGCCGGGCTGGACTATGAGGTGGCCGAGGTGGTCTACGCGGCCTATGCCGCCAATCAGGAGAATTACGGCCAACTGGCCGGGAACCTCTCCAATTATCAAGTCCCGCTCATCGACATTCTGCTCTACGCCTGTGATCAGATCGACTCAGGACTCGTCACGCTCTCGGACGAGCAGACCGCGATGCTGAACGACGCGAAGGTGCAGATGACCAGCGCGAAGAACCAGCTCCAGGGCGAGGACTTCAGCCGGATGCTCGTCTATCTGAACCTGCCCGTCAGCGGCGACGAGACATATCAGTTCACCGACCTCATGCATGAGATCGCCGAGAAATACTATCCCGACGGCCCGGTCTACATCGCGGGCAACAGCACGAACGAATACGACTTTGAAAAGTCCTTCGCCGTCGACAACACGGTCGTCAGCATCGTCTCGGTGCTCATCGTGCTCGTCGTCCTGCTGTTCACGTTCAAATCCGCGGGCATGCCGCTGCTGCTGATCCTCGTCATTCAGGGCAGTATCTGGATCAACTTCTCCGTCCCGACGATCACGGGCAAATACCTGTTCTTCCTCGGCTATCTGATCGTCAGCTCCATCCAGATGGGCGCGAACATCGACTATGCCATCGTCATCGCCACGCGCTATCAGGAGCTGAAGGGCAAGATGCACCACCGCGACGCCATCGTCGAGACGCTGAACTTTGCCTTCCCGACGATCCTGACCTCCGGCTCCATCCTCTCCGTCTGCGGCTTTTTGATCGGCAGCATGACGTCCGAGCCGGTCATCGCCGGCATCGGCGAGAGCCTCGGGCGCGGCACAGTCATCTCGATGTTCCTCGTCATGTTCGTCCTGCCGCAGATCCTGCTCATCGGCAGCGGCATCGTCGACAAGACGTCCTTCTCCGTGCCGTCCGTCGCGGTCGGCGGACATAAAACCGCCAATGGCCGCACCTATGTCAACGGCATGGTGTCCGGCCGCATCAACGGCACGATCCGCGGCGCGGTACACGCCGTCGTCGAGGGCGACATCGATCTCAATCTGGTATCCGGTTCAGCAAATGATGAGGAGGCGGACGATGATGAAACAAAATAACCCGCTCCGCCGCCTGCTTGCGGCGCTGCTCGCGGCGCTCACGCTCGTGAGCTTTACGATCCTGCCCGTCCTCGGCGCGGCGGAGGACGAAGCAGCGGACACCGAAGCCGCCGAAACCACGGAAGCCACCGCCCCGAAGGCTGAAGAGACCGAGATGGAGATCATCTCCATTTCCACCGAGGACGATTTGATCGCCCTCGCGGCGAGCTGCACGCTCGACGCCTGGTCGCGGGAGAAACACGTCGTGCTTGAGGCCGATCTCGACCTCACAGGACTGACCTTCTCCCCCATCGCCACGTTCGGCGGCACGTTCGACGGTCAGGGCCACACGATCCGCGGCCTTGCCATCACGGACGCGCTCTCCCCGGCGGGCCTGATCTGCACGCTCCAGCCCACGGGCCGCGTGGAAAATCTGCACATCGAGGGCAGCGTCGCCCCGGCGGGCGACCCCGTCTCAACCGGCGGTCTCGTCGGCGAGAACTATGGCACAATCGAAAATTGCTCCTTCACCGGCACGGTCTCCGGCGGCTGGGCCACCGGCGGCCTCGTCGGCGAAAACAAGGCCAGCGGCGTGCTCCGCGGCTGCCGCACGGGCGGCACCGTCGACGGTGAGAACCGCACCGGCGGACTCGTGGGCTGCAACCTTGGCGTGATCGAGGACTGCGAAAACGCAGCCTACGTCAACATCGAGAGCGTCGATCCGGGCATTGACCTCTCCGATCTCGACCTCACCTTCTCGCTCGACCTCACGAAGCTCTCCGAGCTGTCCACCGCCAACATCGCCACCGACACCGGCGGCGTCGCGGGCTACAACGCGGGGACGATCTCCGCCGCACGCAATACCGCCACCATCGGTTATCCGCACATCGGCTACAACACCGGCGGCATCGTGGGCCGCACGTGCGGCCAGCTTGTCGACTGCGTCAACACCGGCGCGGTCAATGGCCGCAAGGACGTCGGCGGCGTGGCCGGTCAGGTCGAGCCGTACATCGAGATGCAGCTCAATGACAAGACCACGAAAAAGCTCCAGACCCAGCTGAACGAGCTGAGCGACCTCGTCGACAAGGCCGCATCCGACGCGGAGGGCAGCGCGGGCGGCGTCGCCTCCCGGCTGAACACGCTCTCCGGCTACGTCGACACCGCTGTCGAAGAGGCGGGCAGCATCCGCGTCAATGTCGACGGCAAAGCAAACGTCACCGGCTCCGGCAATGTCACCGGCGGCGCATCCTCCAGCTCCACCACCACCGCCATGCCCGGCGACACCACAGCCTCCGTCACGCCCGGCGAGGGCGGAAGCATCGACGTCACGCCGAAGGATGACGGCGGCGTCACCGTCGACATCACGACCGGCTCCGGCTCCGTGACCATCGATCCCGGCAAGCTCGACGTCGATCATTCCGGCACGGCCTCCGGCGGCCTGGATGCCGTGGGCCGGGCAGATGCCGCGGCGGGACTTGTCGCCGCGCCCGATCTCGGCGGCTTCACCTCCGCCGTCAACGGCGTTTCGAGCCAGATCAACCTTCTGAACGACGCCGTCACCGGCACGGTCGGCACCGTCTCGAACGACATCAAGGCCATCAACAAAAAGTTCCATGAAATTTCCACGACGCTGTTCGAAGCCGTCAACGACGCGGAGTCCGGCGTGAAAAACGCCGTTACCGACGCATCCGCAGTCGACGTCGACCAGATCACGCTCGGCAAGCTCTCCGCCTGCCGGAACGAGGCCGCCGTCTCCGGCGACATCAACACCGGCGGCGTGGCCGGTTCGATGGCGCTCGAGTACGCGCTCGACCCCGAGGACGACGTCTCGTCCGATCTCGACGGCAGCTATAAGCGCCAGTACACCTACCGTGCGGTGCTCCAGCACTGCGTCAACACCGGCGCGATCACCGGCAAGCGGTCTTACGTGGGCGGCATCTGCGGCCGGATGGATCTCGGCCTCATCACAGCCTGTGAAAACTACGGCCCCGTGGAGAGCACGTCCGGCTCCTACGTCGGCGGCGTGACCGGCCTGACCGGCGCGAACGTCCGCGAGAGCTATGCCAAGTGTACGCTCTCCGGCAAGAGCTATGTCGGCGGCATCACCGGCTCCGGCGTGGCCGAAGCGCTCGACGGTTCGGGCAGCACCGTGGCCGCCTGCGTCAGCCTTGTGGATATCACCGGCTGCGGGCAGTATTCGGGCGCCATCTCCGGCGCACCGGACGGCACGTTCACCGGCAACCGCTTCGTCTCCGCCGCGCTCGCAGGTCTGGATCATCAGAGCATCGCAGGCAGCGCCGAGCCGGTCGATTTCCAGACACTTCTGGAGGAGGACGTCCTCCCCGAGGACATGCGCACGTTCACGCTGAAATTCGTAGCAAGCGGCAAGACGCTCAAGCAGCTCCGCTTCTCGTATGGCGATTCGTTTGACGAGTCCGTCTTCCCCGCCATTCCGGAGCAGGACGGCTCCTACGCCGCGTGGGATCGCACGGAACTGAACGACCTTCATTTCGACACTACCGTCACCGCTGTCTACACGTCCTACGTCCCAGGACTCGCTTCCGACGCCGTGCGCGAGGATGGCCGCGCGGTGCTCCTTGCGGAGGGCAGCTATCGCGAGGGCGATTCCATCAGCGCGTCTTCCGAGGCGCTCACCCCGTCGGTTTTCCATGTCCGCACCGGGAACGCAGCCAACCGCATCCAGGCGTATTTTGAGAGCGTTGAGGCCGGGAAGCTCCCGCCGATGACCGCCAACTGGGATCTCATCGAGCAGTGGAGCATCACCGTCTCGAGCGAGACGCCCGCGCCGCACCGCATCCGCTATCTCGCTCCTGAGGGCAAGACGAGCCGTCTGCGCATCTATGTGGAGCAGGGCGGCGTCTGGCAGTCCGTTCCGTTTGAAACCGTCGGCAGCTATGCCGTCTTCTCCATCCCGGCTGCCAGCGCACGCATCGCCGCCGTGTCGACGATGCCGGTCTGGTGGATCTGGGCGGCCATCCCGCTGCTGCTCGCGCTGATTATTTTCCTGATGATCCACTTCATTCGGAAGGCTGTGCGCAAATCGAAGCAGAAACGCGCGGCGCAAAGCGCGCCGCAGAACGCCCCGCTCGTCCCCGCTGGCGTATCCGCTGTCGCTGCCGGCAGCGACCCGCAGCCGCCTGCTGCCGTACCCGCTGACCAAAACGCGGAGCTGCTGGCTCGCGCCAAATCGGCGGAGGAAAAGCTGGCCGAGCTGGAGGCCGAGCTTGCCGCACTGAAGGCACAGCAGGCCCCGGAAAATTCCTCCAATTTCCATGACGATTCAAGCGCTCCCGAGGCGTGCAGCACGGAGGAAGCCAACCCAAAAGCTGAGGCCGCCGGAACGGCGGCCAAGCCGAACCGTCGCTTCCGCTGGTGGATCATCCCCATCGCCGTGATCGTCATTGCGGCAATCCTGGCCGCGGTCTCGTTCTTCGGATCTTCGAAGCTCAAAACCGGGCTGAACGCCTATGAACTGCTGAAAAACTACGCAAATCAGGATGTACTCGTGATGCAGGCGGACGCCGCGCTGACCACGAACGGCGACACCTCGGAGACGAGCGTCGACATTCTGCGCACCAGCGCGGACGGCCAGTCCATCACACGCCTCGCGCGCGACGGCCTGTCGCTGTATCTGGCGAACGACACGCTCTATCTCGCGGACGGCAGCGCCTGCGGACTCGGCGCGAACGGGCTGATCGACTATGGGGCACTGCTCGATATGTCCGTTTCTCTGTACGGATCGGCTGAACTGGAAACGTCAAAGAACGGGGATGAAACCGTCTATTCCGCCGCAATTTCCGGCGAAGATGCGCAGAAGCTCGCGGCAATTTTACTTCCGTCCATGGCGGACGAAGCGGGCGCGTTGCGGGAAGTCTCCATGTCGCTGGCCGAGCAGGACGGGACGCTGGAAAATCTCGTCTTTGAGATCGCGCTCTCCGACGAGGCAAACACTGCCCTCAGTCTGACGCTCACGCCCCGGCACGGCGCGGCGGAGGACGCGGAGATCCCGGAGGCGGTACTGTCCGCCATGCAATCCGGGGAAAACACCGCAAACATCACCCTGACTGACGACGTTTTCCGGCTGCTCCGCGCCTGGCAGGCCACATTTGGCGGGGACGCCGTCTCGGCAGATCTCCGCCTCAAGGCGGACTGCGGCCCCGTCGTCCTCGACACCACGCTGGGCCTGGGGCGGCAGCGCATTGACGGCATGACCGTCACTGGCATCCAGAAGGGTCCGGTCACACTGTATGTTTCAGATGGAAAGATTCTTGATTCCTCTGGAAACGCGGTCGATCTCGGGACAAATTCGTGGGCAAAGTCCGCGAATCTGCTCGACGCAGCGGCGCAGCTCCTCTTTTCGGCCACGGCCAGCCACACCGAAAAGCCCGGCGGGCAGGAGGTCTACACCATCGCGCTGGACGCGGACGGCATGGCCGCCGCTGCGAACGCGATCGCGCCGGACATCGAATCTCTGGACATTGATTTCACCGAAGGAAACCTCGAGATCGTGCTGAGCGGGAACGATTTGTCCAGCATCACGATCTCGTGCGGCGGGACGCTCCGCCTCCTGCTGACGGACACGGACGTTTCATTCCGCGCCGTCATTACCCCGGCGGGACGCGAATTCGCAGTCACGCAGCAAGTCCTCAGCGCATTGCAGTAATCAGTCAGAATCAGAAAGAGAGAAGGAATATCATCATGGCAAACCGGATCATCTGCATTGGGCGGCAGTTCGGCAGCGGCGGGCACGAGATCGCCGTCAAGACCGCCAATCAGCTTGGGATCAAGGTGTATGAGCGCGAGCTGATCCGCCTCGCGTGCGAATACGGCGAGCTGTCGGAGAAGGCAATGAGCGCAGCGGACGAGAAGGCGACGAACCCCTACCTGTTCCAGACCGTCCACGAGGGGAACTATCACGTACTGCGCGGGCGGCCGACGTCTGAGGTGCTGTTTGCGCTGCAAAGCCACGAGATCCGCCGGCTGGCGAAGCGCGAGGAATGTGTCTTTGTGGGGCGCTGCGCCGACTTTGTCCTGCGGGAGCAGGACGTGCGGCTGCTGCGTGTGTTCATCTCCGCACCGGAGGAGCACCGCGTGGCGCGGAAGATGGAGCAGGAGCGGCTGTCGCACAATCAGGCGGTGCAGCTCGTGCGGAAGATGGATAAGCAGCGGAAGAAATACTATGAATCGTACACCGGACAGGTCTGGGGCGCACCGCAGTTCCACGACCTCTGTCTTGACACGAGCCGGTTTTCCATTCCGGAGTGTGTAGAGCTGATCGTGACGAAGTTTTTGACGCTGTGAGCAGACAAATCATCGTTATCCAAAGGCCCCCTCTTAGTAGAGGGGGCCTTTGGGCTACATTTGAGACACACAGAAACAGCCCCCTCGGGGAGGGGGCTGCTTCTGTTTCCTTATTTGGGGAAAGTGACGGTGATGGTGGTACCCTTGCCGGGTTCGCTCTGGAGATCAATCATGCCGTGGTGATAGGCGACGGCATGCTTCACGATGGAAAGGCCGAGTCCCGTGCCGCCGGAGGCCTTGGAATGGCTCTTATCCACGCGGTAGAACCGCTCGAAGATGCGGCTCTGGTGCTCCGGCGCGATGCCGATGCCGGTGTCCGCGACGCGGGCGCTGACCCAGCTGTCCGACTGCGCGACGTGGACGCTGACGCTGCCGCCCTCACGGTTATATTTGACGGCGTTTTCGCAGAGGTTATAGACGATCTCATAAAGGAGGCGGCGCGCGCCGACGATCTGCGCGCGCTCGCCGTCGACGGTGAGGGTGACCTTGCGCGCCTCCGCCGCGCCCTGAAGGTCGTGCGCAGCCTCGTTTGCGACAGCGAGAAGGTCGACCGGTTCGCGCGGGACGTCGACGCCCTCGTCGAGCTGGCTGAGGCGGATGATGTCGCCGATGAGCGTGACGAGGCGCTGCGCCTCGTCACGGATGTGGCCGACGAAGCGCGGGACGTCCTCTTCCTTGACCATGCCGCTCTCGAGCAGCTCGGCGCTGCCGATGATGCCCTGAAGCGGCGTTTTCAGCTCGTGCGAGACATTGGCGGTAAACTCGCGGCGGCTCTGCTCGGCCAGCTCGCGATCGGTGATATCGAAGGCCAGGAGGGCCGCGCCGCCCTTTTCGCCCGCCGTATCGATGCGGCTGATGTCAAACTGCCAGAGGCGACCGCCGCGTTCGCTGCGCAGTTCGCTGTGGCCCTCGGCCATAGCCTGCGCGATGGCGGCATCTAGTTCGCGGCTGCGGTCGACGACGAGGAAATCCTGCCCCACGCAGCTTGCATTTGCACCGAACAGGCGCTGCGCGGCCGGGTTGATGCTGAGGACATAGCCCCGGTCGTCCAGCAGGACAAGCCCCTCGCGGAGGCTGCCGGTGATCTGGGTGAATTCGTCGGTTCTGCGCTTCAGCTCGCGCAGCTGCGTGGTGATCTGCTTATGCTGGCGGCTGATGCGGCCAAGGAGGGGCGAAAGCTCTTCATAGGCATCGTTATCGAGCGGATGATCGAGGTCGAGGTTATTGAGCGGCTCGACGATGCGGCGCGAGAGACGGCGGGCAAAGATGGCCGAGAGGACAAGCGCCGCGATCAGCACGGCGAGGATCGGCTGGAGCATGCCGAGCAGGAGGACGCCGACCGTCGCGCGGCTGCGCGAGATGCGGAGCACCGTCCCGTCGGAGAGGCGCGTTGCGCGGTACATGGTTTTTTCCAGGAAGGTGGTGGAATAGCGGACGCTCTCGCCCGTGCCGGCTTCCAGCGCCTGCTGCACCTCGGTACGTTCGGCGTGGTTTTCCAACTGCGCAGCATCCGTATCCGTGTCGTAAAGAACCGTGCCGTCGGCGGCGATCCAGGTGAGGCGGAAGCGGCTGGCGTCGACCCGGCGAAGCCCC
>ERZ773242.2002-NODE-2002-length-17932-cov-3.964256_pt1 | contig 17932 bp, 16 predicted proteins | sample MGYA00511077_ERZ773242 | MGnify/ENA primary metagenome ERZ773242 (study PRJEB29015, sample SAMEA2737754) | human gut metagenome | biome: human gut; feature: human-associated habitat; material: faeces | place: China | collected 2012 ... | reverse complement strand
CGGGCAGGACCTGACCGGTGACGAACGCCGCGTCCGCAAGATAGGCCATCGCCTGCGCGACGTCCTCCGGCGTGCCGAGACGTTCGATGGGCGTCTGCTGGCGCAGATCCTCCAGCACGTCCTCCGCGACGGAGGCGCACATGTCCGTCTGGATGACGCCGGGCGCCACGGCGTTGACGCGGATGCCGCTCGGGCCAAGCTCCTGCGCGAGGGCCTTGGTCATGGCCAGAAGCGCACCCTTCGCCGCCGAGTAGGCAACCTCGCAGCTCGCGCCGACCTGACCCCACATAGAGGACACATTGATGATGCAGCCGCGCTGCTTCGCCAGCATCGACGGCAGCACCGCCCGGATGCAGTAAAACGCGCCGTCCACATGGACGGCAAAGATGCGGTGCCACTGCTCGGGCGTGATCTGGTTGATGAGGGCGTAATGCGCGATGCCGGCGTTATTGATGAGGACGTCGACGTCCGGGATGGCGGAGAGCGCGTCCGTCACCCGTGCTTCATCCGCCACGTCGCAGCGGATGGGCAGAGCGCCCGTCTCCGCAGCCACGGCGCGCGCCGCCGCATCATTCTTTTCGTACAAAAACCAGACGCGGTCGCCGCGCCGCGCAAACAGCCGCACCGCTGCTGCGCCGATGCCACGGCTGCCGCCGGTGATGACAACATTCATATTGGGGTCTCCTTTTGATACAGCAAACGTCATTCAGCATGGCTGAATGACGTTTTGGGTTTCTCAGCGTCTGCGCGTCTTGGTCTTTCGATCGGAATAGGCGCGGATGGAGGACATTTTACTATCCGATTCGGACATGAATTTTTTGAGCATGTCATCGAACGATTTCGTCTGAGCGGCCGGCTGGGCGGCGTCGCTGCGGTTGGACGCGCTGCCGCTGCGGTTTGCAGGCTTACCATAGCCGGAAGCCGGTGCAGAACCGTTCGTGCGCTGGCGCGGGACGTACTCTTTGCGCGGCGGGGGCGCGATGGTGCGCTTGATGGACAGATTAGTCTTGCCGTTTTCCATGCCGATGATCATGACCTTGACCGTGTCGCCCTCGTGCAGATGGTCGTGGATGTCATTGACGTAGGTATGCGCCACCTCGGAGATGTGTACCATACCGGTCGACCCGTCCGGCAGCGTGATGAACGCGCCGAATTTGGTCAGGCTCTTGACTTTACCCTCTACGATCATTCCAACTGTAAGCTGCTCCATATATTCCGCTTGATCCCCCATGTCTGAAATTGTTGCGTTTCGCCTCTATTTTTACGAGAACAGGCCCGTAAACTATATAACATATTCGGCGAGAGATTTTGGCCCAAGGCAAGATTTGAAGGACGCAGACATGCCGCGTGCATTTCAAGTCCTTCAAACCGCAGCATTGAGGCAAAAGATCCGCCGAAGAGCTTAATCGCTGACGTCGTAAAAGATGATCTCGCCCTCTGCGGCCATGTCCAGCTTGTCACGCGCCACGTTCTCCACGCCCTCCGGCGTGTCGAGCTTGTCGATGGCGTCCTGAAGGCGGCCGTTTTCCTGCTCGGCGGTGGTGATGCTGCTGGTCAGTGCGTCCGCCTCGGCCTTCTTGTCCGAGATGCGGGACTGGAGCTTCACGAGCGTGACCGTCGCGTACACCACGAGGATCAGAATGACCAGCTTTACCAGCAGCGACGATTTGATGAGCTTCATGTCTTCTGGCCCTCCTTTCCCGTGCGGCCATTTTCTGGCGTATCAATATCTTGTCGATTATTTTAACCCATTTTCGAGCCGTTGCAAAGACCTTTTTGAAAAAAATCAGAAAAATTTTCAGAATTCCGCGCACCGGGGCGCAGATCAGGCGCAGGAGCTTCCCTAAAAGCGCCCAGAACGCGCTGAACAGGCGCAGCGCCAGCGGGCTGAGCGTCAGAAACCAGAGCATTGCCCCGAGACCCATGCCAAGCAGCGCGAACAGGCGCAGCATCCCGCGCCCGGCATAAAGCGCAAACGCCAGCAGCGCGAGCAGCGCCGTCAGGCAGTACAGCCCGTCCGCCGGAACGGTCAGGCGTGGATGGCGGCGGCGGAGCGCGCGGAGCACATCATACCAGCACCCGAGCGCCAGCCCCAGCGCCGCCGCCCACGCGAACTCCACGGCCTGCCGTGCGACCGGCAGCTCCATCAGCCGAACAGGCGCGCGAAGAAGCCGCCTGTTGGCGCGTCCTCTTCGTAGGCGATGGAATCGACCGTCCCGTCCACGCGAACCTCTCCCCCGCCGGACGTCAGCTCTTGCAGGTGCAGACCCTGGCCGTGGATGACGAGCGGCCCGCGCGTTGTGGCGAGGGCGATCATGCCGTCGTCAAAGCTCTCGATCTCCAGCACGCCCGTCACCGACAGGCGCGACCGGGCGTCGAGCGTGATTTTATGCGGCGCATCGAGCGCCTTTTGTTCCGGAATACTGGTCATAGCACTTCTTCCTTCCTCTCGTATTGGTAATATATACGAGAGGGTTGGCCGGACTATGCCGGATTATTTTTCGTTCTCCGGGAAAGCTATGAAGCAGCTGTCGTGCGTATTCGGCGAGAGATTTTGTTCCAAGGCAAAATTTGAAGGACGCAGACATCCTTTGTGGATTTCAAGTCCTTCAAACTGCGGCATTGGGGCAAAAGATCCGCCGAAGACTGCCGACAGATGATTCAGAGGTTTCCCCCAACGATTTCTCTGTACATCGCGGAAGCATCATCTTTGCGGACGGCCTCCGCCACGGCGAGCACTTCGACGGTCAGCGTCCGCGCGCCAAACTCGATGGAGATTTTATCGCCGACCTTCACGTCGTAGCTGGCCTTGGCCGGGCGGCCATTGACCGAGATGCGCGCGTTGTCGCACGCCTCGTTCGCGACGGTGCGCCGCTTGATGAGCCGCGAGACCTTCAAATATTTATCCAAACGCATATTGTTTCTCCTTATGATAGAAAACCGGCGGACACCCTCTGCCCGCCGGAATCCGAAAATCATCCTAGTAGCCATCATCGCACAGTTTGACCAGCCGCTCCTTCGAAGCGCGCCGGCACAGCTGTGCGTTGATGTCCAAACAAATTACTTGGCGACCTTGTCCTTCAGAGCCTTGCCGGCCTTGAAGACGGGAACGGTCGTTGCGGGGATCTCGACCGGCTCCTTCGTTCTGGGGTTGCGGCCCATGTGCGCCTCGCGGTGCTTGGTCTCAAAGCCGCCGAAGCCGACGAGCTGGACCTTGTCGCCCTTGCAGAGCGCCTCGGCGATGGTATCAAAGGTGGCGTTGACGGTCTTTTCCGCGTCCTTCTTGGAGATGGCACATTTTGCGGCAACTTCCGCGATCAGTTCAGTCTTATTCATAGTTGGTTCCTCTTTCCTGTTGTGATTCAGCGTGCGGACTTCTGCTCGTTCCACAGCTGGAGTAATTCGTGGCGGGTCAGCTCGTCGAGCCGTGCGCCCCGCGAACGCGCGGCCTGCTCCATCGCACCGAAGCGGCGGATGAATTTTTCACATGCTGCATGCAGCGCCATCTCCGGATCAATCTCCAGACAGGCTGCGGCATTGACCGCCGCAAACAGCACGTCGCCAAGTTCTTCCTCCACGTTCTGCTGCGAAGCAACAGCGGCGCGGAGTTCGGATGTTTCTTCCTCTAGTTTATCCAGAGATCCCTGGGCAGATTCCCAGGCAAAGCCCGTTTTTGCCGCTTTTTTCTGGAGCTTTTCCGCCCGCCAGCAGGCAGGCAGCGAACGCGCCACGGCATCGAGCGTTTCGCTCACGGTCTGCTGGCCCTTCTCCCGTTTTTTCAGTTCGTCCCAGCCGGGATTCTCCCCGCCGAAGAGGAACGGATGCCGGAAGACCAGCTTTTTACACACCGTGTCGCAGACGTCGTCCAGCGTAAAGCGCCCGGCGTCCTGCTCGATATCCGTGTGGAAGAGGACTTGCAGCAGCACATCACCCAGCTCTTCCCGCATCATGGCGGGATCGTCCCGGTCGAACGCTTCGCAGACCTCGTAGGCCTCCTCCAGAAAATTGCGCCGGATGGACTCGTGCGTCTGTGCGCCGTCCCACGGGCAGCCGCCCGGGGCGCGGAGCAGATGCACAAGACGCACCAGATCTTCAAAGCAATAGCGGTCTTTGCTAATAAAATCTATCATAATTCGGCCTCTTTCGCAAGGGTTTTTCTCAAGTTTTTTCGCGCAGATGCAGGAGCTTCGCGATTTTTTCACCCTTGGGCAGCAGGAGGCAGTCCTGATAGGTGATGCAGCGCAGCAAAACCACCAGCACCGCATAGCAGACCACGGCGATCACGAGCGCAAGCAGGCACGCGAGCTTCGGCGAGAGGATGCGCCCGGCCAGCCGGTAGGCCCCGAACGTCACCGCGCCCATCAATACCGCCGCCAGCGCCGGGCGCAGCATATTGCGCAGGACGCGCGGCTTCGTGGAGATGCGGCGCCGGATGGCGACAAGGTCGAGCGCGGTGATGACCGCGTAGCACGTCAGCGTGCCGATGGCCGCGCCGACGATGTTGAGCGAAGGAACGGCCACGAGGAAATAGTTCACGATGACCTTCACGACGCCGCCGATCAGCATGTTCACGACCGGCGTTGTCACGTCGCCGTGGGCCTGCATGATCGCATTGAGCAGGAGCACCATCGAGTTGCAGATGACCGCAATGCCGAACACCTGCAGGATCGGCGTCGCGACGGCGACGCTCGTCTCGCTGTAACCGGGGCAGAGCAGGCGGATGATCGGCTCCGCCATGACGGCCAGGCCGATGGCGCAGGGCAGCGCGATGAGCGCCATGGTGCGGATGGCGGACTCCTCCGTCCCCTTGGCCTCGGCGTCGTCCTTGCGCGTGAGCGCGGCGGTGATGGCCGGGATGCAGGAGATGGTGATCGTGGTGATGAAAGAACACGGGAGGGCGAAGATCGTCTGCTGGAAGGTATAGATGCCGTTCAGCGTATCGACCTGCGTGGCCGTATAGCCCAGCGCGCCGGAGAGACGGCGCATGTAGATGGAGGCATCGACAAGGTTGATGATCTGGAGTCCTGCTGCGCCGAGCGTGATGGGAATCGCGATGGCGAGCAGTTCTTTCATGGTGGCGCGCGTCGACTTCGCCGTGCCGCCCGCTTCCTGCAAAATTTTCGAAGACTGACGGAACTTGCCGTGCAGATAGACCATGGACACGAAGCTGCCGACCGTGACGCCGAGGATGCCGCCTGCGGCGGCATAGGTCGCGCTGCCGGTCTCACGCATGAGCAGCCAGGCGAGGCTCAGGCCGATGACGAGGCGGATGATGGCCTCGAAGATCTGGCTGATGGACGTCGGGGCCATGTTGCTCTGGCCCTGGAAGAAGCCCCTGTACGCCGAAATCATGCAGATGATGAGCACGCACGGAGCCAGGGCCGCAATGGCCGCCCAGCTCGTCTCCGAGTTCGAGACGAGCACCGAAAGCGGCTTGCTGAAAAGGAACATCCCGAGACTGCCCACGATGCCGATGGTCAGAAAGACATAGAGCGCCGTCTTGTAGATCTTGCGGATCTGGGCGTGGTTGCCAAGCGTCTGCGCCTCGGAGATCATGCGGCTCATGGCGACGGGCAGGCCCGTCGTCGAGATCATGAGCAGGACGTCATAGACGCGGTAGGCGTTATAGAAATAGCTGCTGCCGGTCTCGCCGATGATATAGTTCAGCGGCGTTTTGAACAGGAAGCCGAGCAGCTTGACGATCAGCGTCGCGGCGGCCAAGATGGCCGCACCCTGCAAAAAGTTCTGTTTCTTCATGGATTCGTCTTTCATTGGGGCTGCTCCTCCGGATCGTCCGCGAAGACCTTCGGGATCGCGTAGTCATGCAGCTCCTTTGCGACGGCGGCGAGGTCGATCGTCGGCCATTTGCCCGCCGCGTATAGGATCTTGCCGCGCACCATCGTCAGCACGACGTCGTGGCCGGATGCCGCGTAGACAAGGTTCGAGAGGATGTTGTGGCACGGGATGTGGTGCGGCTGCGTGAAGTCGAGCATGATGAGGTCAGCATCCATACCAAGCTTGAGCTGGCCGCATTCTTTCTCGCGGCCCTGCGCGCGCGCGCCGCAGACCGTCGCCATCATGAGCGCGGCCTCTGCCGGGACGGCGGTCGGGTCGCCGGTTTTGCCCTTGGCCATCAGCGCCGCGGCCTTGATCTCCTCAAAGAGGTCGTGGTTGTTGTTGGATGCGACCGAGTCGGTGCCGAGGCAGACGTTCATGCCGGCCTTCACCATGCCCATTACATCGGCACAGCCGGAAGCAAGCTTCAGATTGCTGACCGGGCAGTGCGCGGCGGAGACGTGCCGCTTGGCGAGCAGGCGCATATCCTCCTCCGTCAGCCAGACGCAGTGCGCCGCGACGGTGGGTACGTCGAAAAGATGATGGCAGTCGAGCAGCTGCGCGGGCGTCAGCCCGTATTTTTCGACGCACTCGTCATGCTCGCGCTTCGTCTCGGAGAGGTGCACCTGCATGCCGAGCTTTTCGTTGATGGCAAACTCGGCCAGCGCGTCCCAGAGCTGATACGTCGAGGTATACTCGGCGTGGACGGAGGCTTCAATTTTGATGCGGCCGTTGTCATAGCCCTGCCATTTATCGCGCAGGGCGACCAGCTCCTGACAGGCGGGGAATTTTTCAAAGTCGAACTCGTCGCCGAGGAACATCGTCATGCCGCGCGAGATGTTCGCCTTGATGCCGGACTCAGCCACGGCCTGGCAGATGGCGTCGCAGTGGTCGTACATGTCGGAAACCGACGTCACGCCGAAGCGCAGGCACTCTGCAATTGCAAGCTGCGCCGCCGCCTTGACCGCGCGGTCGTCCAGATGGGCCTCGCGCGGGAAGATATAGTCGTTCAGCCATTCCTGCAATTTGAGGTCGTCCGCGTAGCCGCGCAGAATCGTCATCGGCAGATGGGTGTGGCAGTTGATCAGGCCCGGCATGAGCACCATGCCGCTGCCGTCGATGATGGTCTGCGGCTGCTCCTCGGGCGCTTTTTTCCCGAGATAGCTGATCTTCCCGTCCGTTACGCCGAGAAAGCTGTCCGTCCAGACAGACATGCGGTCGTCCATGGTGACGATGGAAACATGGGAGAATAGTGTATCCATGAAGTTCTCCTTCCTGATTCAGACATTCTGCTCCTCCAGAAGGGCGAAGATCTCGTCCTTCTGGCGCAGAATCGTGTCGATGCGCTGGATATAATCCTGCGGATATTTGGGGTTATGATAGCGGGCAAGCTTTTCCTCCGGCAGATTGATTTTGTTCATGCCGCCGCCCCCGAGGGAGAGGATGGAGTGCAGCTCTTCCATCATGTATATGTTATAAAGCCCGGTATAGCCCGGCTTGCACCAGCCGACGTTTTCAAAGCTGCCGGACATGTACTTCTGCCGGTAGAGATAGTAGGGTGCAAAGCCGTCCGCGCGGAGCGCCCGCTCCGCGTCCTCCAGCATCCGGGCCACGTCCGCCTGACTGGGCAGCACAACACGCCGCTGGAACAGATCCGCGCCCTTTTTCAGCGCCAGCGTGTGTACCGTGATGTTGCTCGGCCCGAGGGCCATGACCTGACGCAGCGAATCGGCGAAGCCGTCCGCCGTGTCGGCGGGCAGGCCCGCGATGAGATCCATGTTGATATCGTCAAACCCGGCCTCGTGCGCCTGATGGAACACGTCCACGACGGACGCCGCGCTGTGCCGCCGCCCGACGGCCTTTAACACCGTGTCGGACATGGTCTGCGGGTTGATGGAGATGCGCGTCGCGCCGCCGCCTTTGATGACGCGGAGCTTTTCCGCGTCCAGCGTGTCGGGCCGCCCACCCTCGACGGTGAACTCGAGGCAGCGCGAAAGGTCAAAGTGCGTATTCACTGCGTCCAGCAGGCGCGCCATCTGCTCCGCCGACAGCGTCGTCGGCGTGCCGCCGCCCATGTAGAGCGTGCGGACGTGCCAGCCGGACTGCCGCAGGAGCTTTCCGGTATACTCCACCTCACGCAGCAGACAGTCCAGATACGGCGGCAAAAACTCGCCGAACCGCTCCACCGACTCGCTGACAAACGAGCAGTAGGCACAGCGCGTCGGGCAGAAGGGGATGCCGATGTAGACGGACAGATCACGCGGAGCGAGCAGACCGATCGCTTCCACGGTATGTTCCGATGCGTCGACACAGAGCTTTGCCCGCTCCGGCGTGACGAAAAATTCGCGCTCCAGCTCGCGCTCGGCCTGACGGCGCGTCTTGCCCGCGAGCAGTGCCTTTGTCGACAGCTTGCTCGGGCGGACGCCGGAGAGCGCGCCCCAGGGCGGCACGGCGTCCAGCACCTGCATTGCCGCCAGATAATAGCTCTGCTGCAAAATGCGGCGCGTATGGCGCACGTCGGCCTGTTCGCGCAGGAGGCGCTTTGCCGCGCTGCCGGTCTTGCCGTTCCAGGTGATCTTCGCCGTCGCCGTCACATACGTGTTCCCGGTAAAGAGGTTCGACACCGCCCCGTTCTCGCCCTTGGCGAACGGCGCGGTGACAAATTCGCTCGGTTCCGAGGCAAACAGCTGCATTTGCAGCTGCTCGACCGGATAGCGTTCGGTATGGTTGAGATAGAGCTTCATGCCTTCAGCGCCTCGCGCATCCACGGGTTAACCTGCCGCTCCTCGTCGAGCGTGCTCTCCTCCATGTGCCCCGGCAGGACGCGGAGGTTGCCGGGCAGCTGACCGAGCTTTTTCAGCGATGCCATCATGGCCTGCTGGTCGCCGCCCTTGAAATCCGTCCGGCCGCAGGAACCGGCGAACAGCGTATCGCCGGAGAACAGCCAGTCGCCCGCGAGCAGGCAGACGCCCCCCGGCGTATGACCCGGCGTGGCGATGACGTGAATTTTGATATGGCCGAGCGTCAGCTCGTCGCCATCCTCATAGGTATTGGTAAAGATCAGCCGCCCGTGCGTCATCTCCGCCGGGTCGGTCGAGTCGATCTTGCTCACCCAGACCGGCGCGCCGGTCAGCTCATGCAGCTGCTGCAAGCCGCCGATGTGGTCAAAGTGCGCGTGCGTCAGCAGGATCATCCGCAGCATCAGGCCGTTCTGCGCCAGACGGTCTGCAATCTTCTGGCCGGACGCGCCGGGGTCGATGACAGCGGCCTCCATCGTCTGCTCGTCCCAGAGAAGGTAGCAGTTCGTTTCCAGCGGGCCAAGCACCATAGTCTCCAATTTCATAGCGTTTTCCTCACTTCAAGTCGTTGGTGTCGACGATGAGCGTCACAGGGCCGTGGTTTTCCGACGTGACCAGCATATCCGCGCCGAACTCGCCGTGCTCCGGCGGGAAGCCCAGCCGTTCGCACTCCGACAGAAACTGCTCGTAGAGCGGAATGGCGGTCTCCGGCCGCGCCGCGCCGATGAAGCTCGGGCGGCGGCCATGGCTCACGTCGCCGTAGAGCGTGAACTGGCTCACGACGAGGACGCTGCCGCCGACGTCGGCAAGGCTCAGATTCATCTTATCATTTTCATCCCGGAACACGCGCAGACCGAGGATCTTCTCGGCCAGCTTGCGGCATTTTTCCGGCGTATCGTCCGGCGCGATGCCGAGCAGGATCAAAAATCCCTGCCCAATCTGCCCGTGAATTTCGCCCTCAATGGCGACCGACGCGGACTTCACCCGCGTTACAACTGCTTTCATACGAATGGTTTCTCCAATTCCAGTGAAATCTATTTTTCAGGCTGCATCGCCCGATATTTTGTCTGCCTTAGCCATTGCCTCTGTGGACATCCTTCACGCCGGAGATCCCGCGCAGCCGGCCCCGAACCGTCTCCAACTCCTTGAGATCGTGGACGGGGAAGTTCAGCGAGACGAACGTCGTCCCGCCGCCGGCGGGCTTGGCCGTCATGGCCGTGATGCGCAGGCGCGCAGCGGTCATGACCGTGGCGATGTCGAGCATCAGGCCGTCGCGGTCGTCGGCCTCGAGGGCCAGCTCTGTGGCGAAGGTCGCCTCCGGCAGCTCCGCCCAGCGCACCTGCACCCAGCGGCCTCGCTGTTCGGGATCGCAGGCGTTTTTTGCGTTCGGGCAGTCGCGCCGGTGGACGGACACGCCGTAGCCCTTGGTGATAAAGCCGATGATATCGTCGCCGGGAACGGGCGTACAGCAGCGGCTATACTTGATGGGACAGGAGCCGATATCCTCGACGATGACGCCGGAGCGCGTCGGCGCCTGGGGCTGCTGCTGCTGTTTGCCGAGGGAGAGCAGCTCCTTCGGCGTCATATTGCGGCTGGCCTTGGTCAGCTCGTCGCGCACGCGGCCCACGGCCTTCGTCGCGGTCAGGCCGCCGTAGCCGATGGCGGCGTACATATCGTCGAGGCTGTCGAAGCTGATGCGCTTGAGCACCATGGGCCGGACGTCGTCCTGCTGCAAAATGGCCGGATCGATGCCAATGTGCCGCAGCTCGGATTCGAAGCTCAGCTTGCCGCGCGCGATGTTCTCCTCGCGCTTTTCCTTCTTGAACCACTGCTTGATCTTGATGCGCGCCTGGTTTGAGCGGCAGATGTTCAGCCAGTCGCGGCTCGGGCCTTTGGCGCTCTTCGAGGTCAGGACTTCGACGATGTCGCCGTTGTGCAGCTGCGCGTCGTAGCTTGCGATGCGGTTATTCACCTTCGCGCCGATCATCGAGTTGCCGACGGCAGAGTGGATGGCATAGGCGAAGTCGATCGGCGTGGAGCCGGCGGGCAGGCTGATGACCTTGCCCTTCGGCGTGAAGACGAAGACCTCGTCGTCGAACATGTCGACCTTGAGGGAATGGATATAGTCGTCGGCCTCGGTGTCCTGCTGGTTCTCGAGTAGGCGGCGCACCCACTCGAATTCCTTTTCGGAGCCTTCACCCGCGTGCTGCTTGTATTTCCAGTGCGCGGCAACACCGTACTCCGCGGTCTGGTGCATCTCCCACGTCCGGATCTGGACCTCGAACGGGATGCCCTGCTTTCCGATAACCGTCGTATGCAGGGACTGATACATGTTCGGCTTCGGCGTGGAGATATAGTCCTTGAAGCGGCCGGGGATGGGGCTGAACAGATCGTGGATATGGCCGAGGACGTTATAGCAGTCCGCAATGTCGTCCACGATCACGCGGAAGGCATAGAGGTCGTAAAGCTCGTCGATGGTTTTATTCTGGGCGCGCATCTTGCGGTAGATGGAATAGGTGTGCTTGATGCGGCCATAGATCGAGCCGTGGATGCCCACGGAGGCCAGACGCTCGGTGATCTTCGACTGGATGGCGTTCATGAAGTTGTTGGAGCTCTCCTCGTTCGCCTTCAGATAATCAATGATCTGCTGGTAGCCCTCGGGATCGAGGTATTGGAGCGAGATATCCTCCAGCTCCCACTTGATCTTCTGCATGCCGAGCCGGTGCGCCAGCGGCGCATAGATCTCCATGGTCTCCATGGACTTGGACACCTGCTTTGCCGGCGTCTGATATTCGAGCGTGCGCATATTGTGCAGCCGGTCGGAGATCTTGATGAGGATAACGCGGATGTCCTTGCTCATGGCCATGAACATCTTGCGCAGATTCTCCATCTGCTGCTCTTCCATTGTGGAATACTGGACGCGGGTCAGCTTGGTAACGCCCTCGACCAGCTCGGCCACCGTCCGGCCGAACAGGCGCGTGATCTCGTCGAAGCTCGCATCCGTGTCCTCCAGACAGTCGTGCAGCAGCGCCGCGGCGATGGCGTCGGTATCGAGGCCGATCTCGGCCACGATCTCCGCCACGGCCAGCGGATGGATGATATAGGGTTCGCCGGATTTGCGCAGCTGCTTTTTATGTTTTTCGTCGGCGTATTCAAACGCGCGCTGTATCACATCCAGATCGGCGGCGGGCGAATAGCGCTTCACCGCCTGCATCATGGATTCATAATGTTCTTCCCTGGTTTCCATTCAGTTTCCTGCCTTCTGCATTTTCAGATGCCTTAAGATCTGGCTCTGCTCCAGATCGACCTTTTTGCCCTCGCTCGTCAGGCGGATGCGCAACATTCTGGGCCGCTGTTCGAGCACAAGAAGCCCCTGCTCGGCAAACACCTCGAGGCAGACCCATGTCTTCCCCGGGCAGCACGGCGCGGCGGCATAGCGCGCGATCTTGCGGCTGAGGCAGCCTGCCTCTTCCTGAAGCCAGCCGTTTTCGGCGTGCGCCGTCAGGTAGCGCCAGACCGCGATGAAGTCCTTTCTGCACGGCAGCAGCTCTTCCGCCTCCGCCATGCTGAGCGCGTCGCCCGCCCGGAGCCGGGCATAGAGCGTGCGCGCTTCGTCCTGCGCGCTCCGGGCCGATTCATCCGGCCGGATGTCGACCAGATTGAGCTGCACCATGCGCTGGCCGCGGTATTCGTTGATCTGCGGCGTGAACGCGAGATCCACGCGGTCGCCCACGCTCACGGCGGCGAGGCGCGCCGTTGTGGAAAAGAAGATGGCGACCCAGCTGTGCCGCCCGCTCGTCAGGCGCAGGCGCAGGTGCTTCCCCCCGCCGACCTCTGTCAGCTCCTCCACGCGGAAGCCGCGCAGCGCCAGCACCGGGCGTGGACAGCCCACACCGCACGGCTCCAGCTCGTCGAGCGCCGCGACGTTTTCCAGCGTCAGGAGGCGCGGCGGGATCTCGCAGTCGATCTCCAGCGCGGACTGGCACTCGCCGGAGGCGCGGAACGCGCGGGCAAGCTCTGTGATCTGCGCGCGGAACGCATCAATATTTTCGCGCCGGATGGTAAAGCCGGCGGCCAGCTCGTGCCCGCCGTAGCTCTCCAGCAGCGGCGAGAGCGTCCGCAGCGCGGCAAACAGGTTGAAGCCCCCGTGCGACCGGGAGGACGCTTTCCCTTTATCGCCGTCGAGGCAGATGAGAAACGCGGGACAGTTATATTCCTCCGCCAGCCGCGACGCCACAATGCCGACCACGCCCTGGTGCCAGCGTTCGCTGGCCAGCACGATGGCCTCCGGCCGGCCGCCGGTGGGGAGCATCGATGCGGCCTCGCGGTAGATCTCCGCTTCGATCTCCTGCCGCTTGCGATTCATGCGGCAAAGCTCCGCCGCCAGCTCGACGGCGCGCTGCGCGTCGGTCGTCAGGAACAGCTCCGTCGCAACGTCGACCTGGCCCATGCGCCCAGCGGCATTGATCCGGGGCGCAAGCGTATAGCCGATGGTTCCGGCGGTGATCCGCCCGTGGCCGACGCCGCACTCCGCCATCAGGGCCGCGAGGCCGACGCGCTTCGGATTTTCCAGACTTTTCAGGCCCTCGGCGACCATGGTGCGGTTCTCGCCCGTCAGGGGCATGACGTCCGCCACCGTGCCGAGGCAGAGGAAATCGCAGTATTCCCGCAGCAGCGACGCCGTGTCGCCGCCGATGGCGCAGGCCAGCTTGAACGCCACGCCGACGCCCGCCAGCTCTGAGGCCGGCTGTGGCTGGTCGAGCCGGTGCGGGTCGACGACGGCGACCGCCTCCGGCAGCTCTGATTTACATTCGTGGTGGTCGGTGATGACAAGCTCCATCCCGAGCGCGCGGCAGAGCGCGGCCTCGTCGTTGGCCGTAATTCCGCAGTCGACTGTCACGATCAGCTGCACATTCTGCTCCCGCAGGCTGCGCAGCGCCATCTCGTTCAGGCCGTAGCCCTCTTCGAGGCGGGCCGGGATATAGCTCACGACGCGCGCGCCCTGCCTGCGCAGGAAGTCCGTCAGCAGGCAGGTCGCGGTGATGCCGTCGACGTCATAGTCGCCGAAGACGCAGATCTGCTCCCGCCGGTCGATTGCGCGGCGGACGCGCCGCGCCGCCTTGTCCATGTCCAGAAGCGTGAACGGGTCGGACAGCGGCTCGTTCGCCGCCAGAAAGTCCCGCGCCGCGTTTAGCTCCGTATATCCTCTGCTGCACATGACCGCCGCCGTCAGCGGCGAAAATCCCGCCTCCACCATCACCCGCACGTCGGCGGGGCGATAGGAGGAAACATTCCAGGTTCCGTACTTCAATTCCAATGCACATCCATCTATTATCTTTATCTTTTTCCGCTATTATAGCATCGCAGCAGAGATTTCACAATATAAAATGTTGTGTCTGGGGCTTTTTCAGGGCCGTTGCCGCAAAAAATTCACATTTTGCGGCTCCTCGGGCCGTTCTTTAAGGAATTTTTCATGGTTCGTTTACAAACTGTTCACCATCAAACGCAGCATTTCCGGTATTCTAAAGGCACAGAGGATGTTGGTGCTCCGGAGAACCGGAGCACAGGCAGCAATGTCTTCTGGAAGCGATTCGTATTTTTCATCTTCTCCTCTTTCTCTCTCAGAAAAGCGCCCGCCGCAGGCTCTGCGGCGGTCGTTTTTCCGATTCTGTTGAAAATGTGCTCCCGGCTTATCCCTCCGCGAACAGCGGGACGAACTGGAACGTCCGGCAATCGACCAGCCCACGGTTGGTCAGCCGCAGCTCCGGCAGGCAGGCCAGCGGCACCAGCGCCATCGTCATATACGGCGAGTTGATGACGCAGCCCATCTGCTTCCAGGCCGCGTCGAGTTTGGACACCAGCTCGGCCATTTCACGCACGGGCAGGTCGTTCATCAGACCGGCGATGGGCAGCGGGACGACGGCGAGCACCTTGCCGTCTGCGACCGCGCACATGCCGCCGCCGCACTTGATGAGCGTATTGGCCGCGAGCGCCATGTCCGCGTCATTCGTACCTGCGACGAGCAGGTTGTGCGCGTCGTGCGAGACGGTCTGCGCCATGGCGCCCTTCCGGAAGCCGAAGCCCTTGAGGAAGCCGGCGCCCTTCGTGCCGGTCTCGTGGTGGCGCTCAAAGACGACCATTTTCATGACGTCCTGCGCGGTGTCCGGCTCGACAAAGCCGTCCTTCACAGGCAGGTCGAGCAGCCGTTCATAGTTGCCGACGCGGTTCGGAATGATCTCGATGACGCGCGTCCGGACGGTTTCTCCGGCTCCGGCGGGCGCAGGGATGTGGAAGCTCTCGGCCGTGATCGGGTGGCCGACGTGCATGGTATGGCAGACGCTCTCCGGGAAGTGGGCGGGCTGGATCTCCACGCACATCTGGCCGTTTTCCGCCACGACGTCGCCGTCGATGATCGTTCTGGTGATGCGGATGTCGTTCAGATCGTCAAAGAAGACGATGTCTGCGCACTTGCCGGGCGTGATGCTGCCCATTTCGTGATCCATGCGGAAGCAGGTCGCAACATTGATCGTCACATACTGGATGGCCTTGATGGGATCCAGCCCTTCCCGGATGGCACAGCGGATGATATGATCCAGATGGCCCTCGTTGATGAGCGTATCGGGGTGGGTATCGTCGGAGATCAGGCAGGCGAAGCGGTCGTCGATCTTGTTGTCCAGCACGGCCTTGATGATGACTGGCATATCGTGCCACGCGCTGCCGTAGCGCATCAGCGCGTACATGCCATGGCGCATTTTTTCCAACACGTCCTCTGCACGGGTGGATTCATGGCAGCAGCGGATGCCGGATGCGATATAGGCGTTCAGCGCGGCGCCGGTATCGGGAATGGAGAAATGGCCGGTGATGATATTGTCGGATTCGAGCGTCTCGGCCAGCTCGGCATGGATGTTTTCCTCCGCACCGATCACGTTGGGGAAGCTCATCATCTCGCCGAGTCCCATGATGCCGTCCCAGCCCATCATTTCGCGGATATCGTCCGCGCGGATCGCCGCGCCGGTATCCTCAAATCCGGCGACTGCGGGCACGCAGGAGGGCGCGTTGGACATGGCCTTGAGCGGGGAGCGCTTCGCGTCCTCGATCATGATCCGGACGCCCTCTTTGCCGCAGACATTGCAGATCTCGTGCGGGTCCATGAAGATGCCGGTCGTGCCGCAGGGGACAACCGCCTTCGCATATTCGCCCACGGAGATCATGGACGATTCCACGTGGATGTGCCCGTCCATAAAGCCGGGGGCAATATACTGGCCGTTTGCGTCGATGACGGTCGTCTCCGGGCCGATGCAGTGCGCGGCGTCTCCGACGAGCGCGATGCGGCCCTCGGCGATCGCAACGTCGATGCCCTCCTGAATTTCGGCGGTGCAGACGTTGACCAGACGGGCGTTTCGGATGACCAGCTCGGCCTTCTGCGCACCCATGGCGACCCGCGCGAGTGTGCGCGTCACCTCATACAGCGGCTTCTTGCAAAACTTGTTCAGCATATGGGGGTCCCTCCTTACGTATTCTCGGAAACGTGTGCGGCAGCCGCACGGCACAGTTTTGAGCGCTGCGCCGGTCAGCGGTTTTCACAGTATTACAGTACCATATGTTGCGGGCCACTGCAAGCGAAAAGTGCGATCCCTGCAATCGTTTCCTTCATATGGTGTGCTTTATAAAAAGCCATTCGGGCAGGTGATTTGATGACGGCGCAGAAAAAACGCGAGATTCTGACCGGCGGCATTGCAGCGCTTTTGATCGTCTGCGCCGTGGCCGCGCGCATCGTTACGCGCGGGCATCAGGAGGCGGCTTACTTCCTGCCGGTGTCGCTGCTGCGGAGCTTGATCTACATCGGCCTCATGACGTGGTGGGGCGTTTCACTCTGGCAGCGCATTGTGCAGACGCAGGTGCGGCGGTATCTGGCGGCGACGGCGGCGCTCTGCGTGTTCTGGCTGAGCATCCGGACGGTCAAGTTTTTCTTTGCCGCCATCCGATACCTCTGGTACGGCTATTATGTTCCGATGCTGTTCAATGAGCTGGTGCTATCCGATAAACTCTTTGAGCATTGCGCCGAGATTGACGAAGCGGCACGAAATCGCATGGAGCTGATCGTGCCGGAGCTGGTGAAGCGCAACGGCGTGACCGAACAGCTGAAAGCCGAAAACCAAATGGAATGGGTGCGGCAGATGAACGCTTGCAAGGCACAGGCAGAGGAAGTTGTGAAGTTTGAGCTGATTTATGACTGATACTGAGAGCGCCTGGACAAATAAAGTTCGGGCGTTCAGAATTTCCTGAACGAACTGTATCTTTTTCACAAAACCTATTGACAAGAGAACTTGGCAAAGGTATAATTAGGATATGCAAAGAAAACTTGGAGCGGAGGTGTTCATATGAAAAAGGACGATATCTTAAACGCAAGTCGAAAAGAGCATAAGAACAAAGACTTAGCAGAAATAGAAGTGATATATCAAGCAGGAAGTCATGCAGGCAGAGTAGGTGCTTTAGTGTGTTGTCTCCTGTCCTTACTATCCTCTATGCTTGCTCATACCATGATTTATAGTCCGTGGGTTATATACTTCAGCATTCTTTCAACGCAATGGTTAGTTTGCTTTATCAAAATGAAACGAAAAAGTGATTTGGTGCTAACCATCCTATTTTTGATTCTTTCCGTCTTGGCATTTGCCGGATTTATTCGTCGCCTTTTAGAGGTGAGAGTATGAAAGAGCAGTTGCATCTGAAAAATCACTTAAAGGAAGTTCGTATGGCAGCAAATCTTTCTCAAGCACAGCTTGCAGAAATGGTGGGTGTGTCGAGAAACACTATCAGTTCTATCGAAACAGGGCAATTCAACCCAACAGCAAAGTTAGCTCTTATCCTTTGCATTGCCTTAGATAAGAAATTCGAAGAACTATTCTATTTTTAGGAGGACAGCATGGATAATTTGATATTATTGATTTTGGGGTTGTTTATTTCTGTGCTTGGCATTACAAACATCAAAGGTAATATCAGTACGATACATTCGTACAACAGACGAAAAGTAAAAGAAGAGGATATACCTAAGTACGGAAAAGTCGTTGGCACAGGCACGCTTATAATGGGAGTATCTTTTATCTTAGGGTACATTGCTTTGTTTTGGAGCGAGACCGCTATGGCAGTTATCATCCTACCGGGAGTAGTTGTTGGTTTGGGATTTATGCTCTATGGACAGTTCAAATATAACAAAGGAATTTTCTGAAAAGCGAAAACGGAAAATCCCTTTAGGAACTAAAGGGCGCACTTCTATACTCTCTGTCGAGAGTAGTGCGTCC
>ERZ773242.2000-NODE-2000-length-17950-cov-7.967030_pt1 | contig 17950 bp, 13 predicted proteins | sample MGYA00511077_ERZ773242 | MGnify/ENA primary metagenome ERZ773242 (study PRJEB29015, sample SAMEA2737754) | human gut metagenome | biome: human gut; feature: human-associated habitat; material: faeces | place: China | collected 2012 ... | reverse complement strand
TCAGCTCGTGTCGTGAGATGTTGGGTTAAGTCCCGCAACGAGCGCAACCCTTGCTGTTAGTTGCCATCATTGAGTTGGGCACTCTAACGGGACTGCCGGGGATAACTCGGAGGAAGGTGGGGATGACGTCAAATCATCATGCCCCTTATGTTCTGGGCTACACACGTGCTACAATGGTCGGTACAAAGAGCAGCAAGACCGCGAGGTGGAGCAAATCTCAAAAACCGATCCCAGTTCGGATTGCAGGCTGCAACTCGCCTGCATGAAGTTGGAGTTGCTAGTAATCGCGAATCAGAATGTCGCGGTGAATGCGTTCCCGGGTCTTGTACACACCGCCCGTCACACCACGGAAGTTGGGGGTGCCCAAAGTTGGTCAGATAATAGATTACCTAAGGCAAAACCAATGACTGGGGTGAAGTCGTAACAAGGTAGCCGTTCGAGAACGAGCGGCTGGATCACCTCCTTTCTAAGGAGACTTAAGTTTCTGCACTATGAATTTTAACAAAAAGAAGCATCAAAAGCTGCGCAGGATTTTACATGATTCACAAGGCGCGCGAGGGAGTGCGGAGGGCGCATACTTCGGTATGTAACCGACAAGCAAGCGAGCAGCAACACAGTGAAGCGTGCAAAAGACAAGCAGGATGCGCAGGATTTTTTAGACAGGACAAGGCGCTGAAGGAACGAGGCGCGGAGTGTACTGGCGTACATGAGCACCGCAGCGACTGAGAGCAACACAGTCATGGCTAAAAAAGACAAGCATATGGGGAATTAGCTCAGCTGGGAGAGCACCTGCCTTGCACGCAGGGGGTCAAGGGTTCGAACCCCTTATTCTCCACCACGAGTCACAAGAGGTGGCTCGCAAGATGTACCTTGAAAACTGAATAAAGTATCAAATTGTGTATAAGCAAGTTAACAACGAAAACGAAATCGAGATAAATCACAAGAGTGTTTTTTCAAAATTTTGTGGGTTCTGAAATTCATGAAAATGGAGAGTAAGGATACAATTTCAATGTTAAACCGAGAAACCAGAAAATTTTCACTACGAGTAAAACAGTAGTAACAAAATCCCACACATAACGCTAGTGTGGGTATTTGAAAAGAGTCGAAATTACCGATATGTTTAGTCAAATAAAATCGTAAGATTTTATTTGAGAGGAGAAATGATCCGTCTAGCGTGAGCAGAAATGCGAAGCGGTTGCTGCGAACAAAGAGACGGTAATTTGGACGAGGTCAAGTGAGAAAGAGCACAGGGCGGATGCCTTGGCACTAGGAGCCGACGAAGGACGTGACAAGCTGCGATAAGCTGCGGGGAGGAGCAAATATCCGATGATCCGCAGATTTCCGAATGCGGGAACGCACTTAAGGTAATGCTTAAGTATCCATAGGTGAATACATAGCCTATGAGAGGGTAACCCGGGGAACTGAAACATCTAAGTACCCGGAGGAAGAGAAAGAAACATCGATTTTCCTAGTAGCGGCGAGCGAACGGGAAAGAGGCCAAACCGACAGTTTACTGTCGGGGTTGTGGACACTCATCACTTGAGGTTTTGATAGCTGAAGAGATCTGGAAAGATCTAACGCAGAGGGTAAAATTCCCGTAGGCGAAATCAAATAATCAAAGAGTGGATCCAGAGTAGGACCGGACACGTGGAACCCGATCTGAAGCCGGGGGGCCCACCCCCCAAGCCTAAATACTACCTAGTGACCGATAGCGTATAGTACCGTGAGGGAAAGGTGAAAAGAACCCCGGGAGGGGAGTGAAATAGAACCTGAAACCTTGTGCTTACAAGCAATGGGAGCGCAAGTGACCATGTACTTTTTGTAGAACGGGCCAACGAGTTATGGTATGCAGCGAGGTTAAGTTCCTGGAGGAACGGAGCCGTAGGGAAACCGAGTCTGAATAGGGCGGCTAGTTGCATGCTGTAGACCCGAAACCGGGTGACCTATCCATGTGCAGGTTGAAGTAACCGTAAAAGGTTATGGAGGACCGAACTTATATCCGTTGAAAAGGGTTAGGATGACGTGTGGATAGCGGTGAAATTCCAATCGAACTCGGAGATAGCTGGTTCTCCTCGAAATAGCTTTAGGGCTAGCCTCAAGGAAAAGATACGCGGGGGTAGAGCACTGAATGTTCTAGGGGCCTTCACCGGTTACCGAAAACTATCAAACTCCGAATACCGCAGTATTATACTTGGGAGTCAGACTACGAGAGATAAGTTCCGTGGTCAAAAGGGAAACAGCCCAGACCTACAGCTAAGGTCCCAAAATGTAGATTAAGTGGAAAAGGATGTGGAGCTGCATAGACAACTAGGATGTTGGCTTAGAAGCAGCCACTCATTTAAAGAGTGCGTAATAGCTCACTAGTCGAGTGACTCTGCGCCGAAGATAAACGGGGCTAAAATCTACTACCGAAGCTTAGGAATTACTTTAAAGTAATTGGTAGAGGAGCATCGTATGCGGGCAGAAGCTGTGCTGTAAGGCATGGTGGACTGCATACGAGAGAGAATGTTGGCATGAGTAGCGTAAGGCAGGTGAGAATCCTGCCCGCCGAAAATCTAAGGTTTCCTGAGGAAGGTTCGTCCACTCAGGGTTAGTCGGGACCTAAGCCGAGAGCAAGGCGCTGTAGGCGATGGACAACAGGTTGATATTCCTGTACCACCGAAAGTCGTTTGAGCGAAGTGGGGACACAGAAGGATAGGTTGAGCACGCTGTTGGTAATGCGTGTCCAAGCGTCGAGGGAGAACTGGTAGGCAAATCCGCGAGTTCAATTCTGAGGCGTGATGGGGTGGCCGCAAGGCTGGAAGCAACTGATTTCACACTGTCAAGAAAAGCCGCTAGCGAGACCGTAGGTGCCCGTACCGCAAACCGACACAGGTAGATGAGGAGAGAATCCTAAGGTGAGCGAGAGAACTATTGTTAAGGAACTCGGCAAAATAACCCCGTAACTTCGGGAGAAGGGGTGCTCCGGAAACGGAGCCGCAGTGAAAAGTCCCAGGCGACTGTTTACCAAAAACACAGGTCTCTGCGAAAGCGAAAGCTGAAGTATAGGGGCTGACGCCTGCCCGGTGCTGGAAGGTTAAGGGGATGTGTAAGGGCAACCGAAGCACTGAACTTAAGCCCCAGTAAACGGCGGCCGTAACTATAACGGTCCTAAGGTAGCGAAATTCCTTGTCGGGTAAGTTCCGACCCGCACGAAAGGCGTAACGATCTGGGAACTGTCTCAACAATAGACTCGGTGAAATTGTAGTACCGGTAAAGATGCCGGTTACCCGCAGCAGGACGGAAAGACCCCATGGAGCTTTACTGTAGCTTGATATTGAGATTCGGCGTTGCATGTACAGGATAGGTGGGAGACTGCGAGACTAGTACGCCAGTATTAGAGGAGTCACCGTTGGGATACCACCCTTGTAACGTTGGATTTCTAACATTGCGCCGTGATCCGGCGTGTGGACAGTGTCAGGTGGGCAGTTTGACTGGGGCGGTCGCCTCCTAAAGAGTAACGGAGGCGCCCAAAGGTTCCCTCAGTGCGGTCGGAAATCGCGCGAAGAGTGTAAAGGCAGAAGGGAGCTTGACTGCGAGACAGACAAGTCGAGCAGGGACGAAAGTCGGGCTTAGTGATCCGGTGGTTCCGCGTGGAAGGGCCATCGCTCAACGGATAAAAGCTACCCTGGGGATAACAGGCTGATACCGCCCAAGAGTTCACATCGACGGCGGTGTTTGGCACCTCGATGTCGGCTCGTCTCATCCTGGGGCTGAAGTAGGTCCCAAGGGTTGGGCTGTTCGCCCATTAAAGAGGTACGCGAGCTGGGTTCAGAACGTCGTGAGACAGTTCGGTCCCTATCCGCTGTGGGCGTTGGAGATTTGAGTGGAGCTGTTCCTAGTACGAGAGGACCGGGATGGACGTAGCTCTGGTGCACCAGTTGTTCTGCCAAGGGCATCGCTGGGTAGCTACCTACGGACGGGATAAGCGCTGAAAGCATCTAAGTGCGAAGCCCCCCACGAGAAAAGATCTCCCCCAATTATGGTAAGACCCGTGAGAGACTATCACGTTGATAGGTCGGAGGTGTAAGTGTGGTGACACATTCAGCTGACCGATACTAATAGGTCGAAAACTTGACCAATGGTTTACGGACCAATTTGATACTTTTATTTAGTTTTCAGGGTACAAAATATGAAAGACTGCGTAGGAGATTTTGCGAAAGCAAGAGCTCAAAAGCAGAGAAATTGCGTAGGAAAATTCGCATAGCACAAGGCGCACGAGTTTCGAGGAACGGAGCATACTAAAGTATGTGAGTACCGCAGAGAACGAGTAGCAACGCAGTGATAGGTGAATTTAACAAGCAAGAAATCCGGTGACAATAGCGAGGAGGTCACACCTGTTCCCATCTCGAACACAGTAGTTAAGCTCCTTAGCGCCGATGATACTTGGTGGGAAGCTGCCTGGGAAAGTAGGACGTTGCCGGTTTTTTCTTGTGCAGAATATTTTTACAATACAGAGGAAAGATAGCAGTTATGCTGTCTTTTTTCTTTCCGTAAAATGCAATAATAAGTTGAAGATTGATAACTAAAAATTAGCGAGTTGATTTATTATGTTGCACAATGACTACGAATTTACTTAGATGCCCATTTTAATTCCCCCGAATTCGGGGGAATTAAAAAAATCCATGCTATTTCAAGATTTTGTGTTCTAGGTCTTCTAAAATCGCCATTTGATGGATTGCGATTTTGTTTAGTTTTATTAAGCGCTCGGGTTGACTTAAACCATCCTCGATCAACAAGGCATTGATATTTTCCATATTGGAAAGGAAAATCAATTCATTGCTTTGCAGACATAACAAAGCGATTCAGCCCGGCTTCTTGCATAATTTCATCGTATGCATGGATATCAAAATCCATGTTATACATTTCTTCCCAGATTCCAAGAAATTCAATTGTATTTTTATTCCGAAGCCATTTCTCAATCAATGCCGAACCGTTATCCTGTTGACGAACCATATCTGTAAGAGAAATATAATCATTCTCTTCAATCTGCAATACTTGTATTGTAGCACCCTCTACATATATTTTTCCCATGGAAATATCACTCCCCTCCTTTTTTTAGAACACTTTCCGATTTGATTCAAAGACATACACTATGCACATAAGAACGTTTGTTCTTAAATATTATATCAAATGGATATCTGAAATGCAATCGCAAACGAGAAAACTGTATAGTTAAAATCTTCGATCCTCTATGCGGCGTTGAAGCTCTAGCCCGCTGATTAGCGAGCCGTAAGGCGAGCGCAGTCCACCAACGCGTTACGCCATCAAAAAGTTTGGATGCCCTCAAAATGGTGAAACGCCAGCGCATCTGTTTTTTTGTGTGTCAAAAATCTTCTCATACTTTGGTATGATTTACAACCCCGAAATATTAGTATATAATGTATTGGAAATAAAAAATATGCAAAAAAGACGAAAACAAAGGGAAGGGAGGGGGCAGATGATGGATATTAAATTGCCTACGGTCAAAACTCATGTGAGCCACATCCTCACCAAGCTGGGGGGGGGTAAGCCGCAGAAGCGAGGCGAAAACCGCGGCAAAGAAGCTTAGGCTGGTGCCAGAGCACCTATAGCCTAACAGAAAATGCCCTGCTTGCAAGGGCAGATTCGATGACATAGATACAAAGAATGGAAGGAGAAAGAAATTGACAAGAAAGAGTTTACGAACGAAAAGAATTTTTTCCATAATCTTATCACTGGCAGTGGCGTTGACCATGATGCCGATGAGTGCGCTTGCAGCCGATGGGACAAGCCCTGTGGAAAACGCGATGGCGGAGGTCACCATCAACGGAGGCACCACTATACAGTACGCCACCCTGACGGATGCAATCACGGCGGCGCAGAACAGCGACGGCAGCACCGTGACGCTGCTGAAAACGCTGACAGATGATGACACGATCAGCTTCTGCCGTGATACAGATGGGAATCCTGTCGACAAAACCGTTACGCTCATGATGAATAAGCACAGCCTGTCCTTTGAGGGAAAGACAGCTTTACTCATAGAGAGCGGCAAGCTGATCATCGGCGATGAAGCAGTGATTTCCCAGCCTGCAACAGCGCCTGTGCCTGCTGTCTGGGTAGATAACAATACGAAAGGCGCGGACAGAGGTACGCTGGAATTCCAAGGCAAGGCAACCATTACCGGCGGCTTGTTGATCCAAAACTGGGGCAAGCTGGTGGGTGGTCTGAAGGAAGGCACGATTATCACAAGCAACAGTGAATACAGCGTTTCTGTAGAGCGATCTATAGATACTTACAGCAATGTGATGGGGCTGCTGGGAGATGGGCTTGCTTTTGCAAAGTATGACACAAACAAAGAAAACAACGCGGGCGCGCTCGTCAATGGGAATGTAAAAAAGCTGACCGAGGGCGTGATTGTGGTGGCGCACACAACGCACGACATGACGGATGGAGCCTGCGCCTGCGGCTATACTTGCAGCCACAAAAACGCTGACGGCAACAGCGCGTTTGTAAACGGCGTGTGCACGATCTGTAAAGGCGCTTGCGCGCACACGAACGTGGGCGAAAACGGCGTTTGCGAAAACTGCAAGACGCAGATGACCGTGAAGATCACGGCGAGCGACAATACCGTGACCTACGGCACAGACTTTAAGGCGGCGATGCGCAATGCAACAAACGGCACAAAAATCACCTTGCTGGCGGATGTTTCGATTGCAGGAAGGACGGGTATTTCCGGCGATGGTACAACGGTTACGCTGGATCTGAATGGACACAAGATCACAGGCGGCTGGCTTGATGTCGGGGATAAAGATACTAATAGGACTTACACAGCCTGCACCTTGAAAATTATCGGCAAAGGCAGTTATGAACCTCCACAGTATGGCGGCATTATCACTGTTAATATGAAAGCTACGCTGGATTTGAGCGAGTGGGAAGGCGGTACGATCAGCTCGATCAATATATCGGATAGCTCGGACTATGACGCAAAAACGCGGGAAGCCGCAGTGATCGTAGGGCCGAAGGCAGGTACGATCGGAGAACTGTCGTTCGGGAATAATCAACTTGGCGAACTGAAAAAGACTAAATTGAGCGGCGGCAGCTTTAATGAGATTTGGGTAGCTGATTTTGGGCCGGTCAAGCTTGGCGAACTGCTTGCAGAGGGCTATGCATACCAATATACCGATGGAGGCGATAGATTTGTAGAATACACAAAAATACTCAAAGGCGAGTCTATCTACAACGTCAAGGTCGTAAAATGCCTGCATCCAAACATGAAACCGGGTGAAGGTGGCGTAGCGACATGCGAATACTGCGGCAAGAGCGGCAAATTCGTAGCCTCGGTGGATGGCAATCTCTATACCGATATGAAGGAAGCCATCGACTATTGGCTGGCAAACGGCGGCACGTTGAAGCTGTATGGCGATTATACCGCTGCGGATGGTACATGGAAGATTGGCAGTGGATCGCATACGATCAATCTGAACGGGCATAGGATGTTGGTTACCGGTGATGGCGCATTCAAGCCCACTAACAATATGCATTTGACGGTTACCGACGGCACGGAGCGCGGTCAGATTGAGAATATCCTCCTTGATGGGAGTCAGGGCGGGAGCTTTACGCTGGAGAGCGGTTATGTCGGCAATCTGGAGATGACCGGCGGCGCTGTCGTTGCGCTGAAGGGCGGCAGCGTTGACAATCTGGATGTAAAGAATTGCTCCGCAAGCACAAATCTTTCCATTCAGGGCGGCAGCATTCGCAAACTGAATATAGAGGATTGGGCTGATGGCATGCATGTTTCCGCCACAGGCGGCAGCCTTGGCGCATATAGCCTGCCAAGCGGCAAGATTCTCGCAGATGTGCTGGATCATCAATATTACGCCGAAGGCACAAGCCTTGATAGACAGGTGGATACGGCGCAAACTGGGGAAGAATTCGTTATCCAGCAAGCCCCTTACGACTTTGGATCGACTTCTAAAGCGGCAAATGTTCCCATTAACGGCAGCATCCCCTTCATGGTTGACTCGCCTAGTGGAGATGCGGGCGTGTACGATGTGAAGTGGTATCGCAGAACGAACAGCGGCGCAGAACATATGGTGGGGAATAGAGTGGCTGACGTGAATGTCGGTGATAAGCTGGATGTATTCTGCGTGATCACTGGGTTGGATAGACCCGGCGGAGAAATGAAGTGGCAGGTGGCAGTCAAGGACTATACGATAAATGTCGTGCCTGCCAATCTGAACGACGACCGAACGGTCATTACGCAGGAGTCGGGCACGGGCAACACCCAAAATCCGGCAGACAACCGCTTGGTGGTTACTCCGTTTTCTTCCAGCACGTTTAAGCGTTCTTGACAAGGGTACAATGCAAAGTGAAAAGTTTTAGATCTTCCATTCAATAGCAAGTTCGGTGCGAGTGGCCTCAACTTTTGAAACCAGCGTGTCAAGAACGCGCCGCCTGTCATCGAAGCTCACATCTTCCCAATGGCTTAAATATCCCGTTATGCTATCGACCTGTGAGGAAGAAACAGAGTTAGCGGTGAGGTCGGCCACCAGCTTTAACTGCTTTTGCCGTTCCGCGTCCAGTTCTTCAATCCGGCTGTTTGCGTATTGCAACAAAAGCGGGTTTGCCCCGGTCAGCGTGTCAATGAGCTTTTCAATCTCGCCCTCGATTTTGGCAAGTTTAGCGCGGGCGGCGGTCAGTTTGGGATTGTACCCCTCCGCCTTACTGCCTTTCAGCGTTTGAAATTCCCGCATCTTCTTAACCATTTCCTCATAGACCGATTTTTCCAAGTCGTGCTTTGTGAGAGTGCCGGGCCCTTGACAGCTTTTGTTTTCCATGCGTTGCTTGCACCGCATATAAGTGACACCGTTTGGAGCGTTCAGACTGGCCAGCGCATACCCACAGCATCCACACTTGATTTTCCCGGCCAGCCATGTATTGTGGCATTTGCGGCCATTCTGGAACGTGGTATTTTGGGACAGCTTGTGCTGGACGGCCAGCCAGAGGGACGAGGGGATGCGGCCCTTGTGGGGCGCAATCACCAGAATGTTTTCCTCCCCCTCGCGGCCCTGGTACAAGTAACAGCTAAATTCACCTGTGAACAGTTCCGGCGGGCTTTCGATTTTCGCGCCCTGGGCCTTGAAATATTCGTAAATATCCATATCGGCCTGGACGTAAACCGGATTTCTCAAAAGCTGGCCCACAAAGCCGCGCTTCAATGTCTTTCCATACACCATGATTTCATTCTCGGTAAAATACCGGGTAATGTCGCCGTAGGAGTTCTCCGGCTCGGCATACATTTCATACATAAGCTCGGCGTAGTCCATCTCAGCGTTTTCAACCAGCCGCTTTGTTTTGATACCGTCCATGACGATGGGCTCCGTATCAAAACCGTATGGAGCCCGGCCCCTCATATAGTAGCCCTTGGCACACCGGGAATAAAAAGCGTCCTGCACACGCATCTGGATGCTTTCCCGTTCCAGTTGGGCGAACACGATGCAGATATTGAGCATCGCCCGGCCCATCGGGGTTGACGTATCAAATTTTTCGGTGCAGGAGACAAATTCCACGTTGTACTGCTTGAACAGTTCCATGAGCTTTGCGAAGTCCACAATGGAGCGGCTAATCCGATCCAGTTTGTAAACAATCACCCGCCGGATCAGTCCGGCCCGGATGTCTTTCAGAAGCCGCTGGAAGTCGGGGCGTTCTATGTTCTTCCCGGAATATCCCTTGTCTTTGTATTCTTTCGCTTCACCGCCTTTTAGTTCATACCGGCAAAATTCAAATTGACTTTCAATGCTGATACTATCCTTTTTGTCAATCGACTGCCGCCCGTAAATTGCATCTATTCTATTATCCATAATTAGCTCCCTTCCGTTTATACGGGAGCCAACCTACAATTATATTATACCTCTGCCGCCCCCATTCAACAAGGATGCCTTTGACTACCCCCGCTGTCCGGCATATTTGCGGAACACGTCAAAAAGCTGTTGTTCCACCTCGCGCCTGCGCTTTTCCCGTTCCTGCGGGGGCAGAATGGGAGGAAGATTTTTAATAGTAATTGTCCGATCACCAAGTACAGCCGTTTTCATTTCGCTTTTGTATTTGGTCTGTGCGTGCATAGAATACCTCCCATTTCAGAAATGACAAAGGCCAGCACCGCGAAAGTGCTGGCCCTTGTTTTGACCGGGACTTCGGGACAAAATGTCTCGAAGCCAGCCGGAGCCCTGCTCATAAAGCAGGCCCCGCTTTCATAAGATAGAGGGAGGCCGCGCCCGTTTCCTTGACCTGTCCAAAGACAACCATACTCGGCGCAGCACTCCCACACAGCAGGAGACAGCGGCCCGGAGGGACAGGCGGCCAGCCTGTCCTGTGGCGGATCGTGGCCGTGGGATGGCCCGGCCCACCTGCGGCGCAGGTGTTGGTCGCTCGTTCTCTTGTGGAGAAGTCACCGCGCACCCGCCGCCTGGCTCCCCGCGCTATGCTCGGAGCCGCCGCCGTCCTGCTGTGGAGAGGTAGGCAACCTACCTCTCATATACCACCAGAAAAACAGGGGGTAATGGAGATGCTTTTTAGAAATTTTCCCGCAAATATTTTTTCATGCGTTTGATCCCGCAGAGGACGGAGCACCTAACGGCGCTTTTATCCACGCCCTCCTCGCGGGCGATCTCCCGATAGCTTTTACCGAGAATGAGGTGGGCATCCACCCGGCGGCCCTGGAGCTCCGGCAGGGAGTTGAGCGCGTTCCAGAGCCGGAAAAACATTTCCTTGCGATCCAGGAGCTCCTGGGGGCTGGGCTCATGCTGGCAGGCGGAATATTCGATCCCGTCATCACAGTCCAGGGAATAATATGCCTTGTTGTACCGGGCCCGCTCCACATAGGCGGCCTCCTGGCGTCTGCTGGCGGTGAGAGCCTCGGCCACCTCGTCAGCAACCTCGATAAATTGATCCTGTATGTACCAATAATAAAAATCTTTCAGATTGATGGTTGTCATAGCTTGTCCTCCATTTCGTTTTGTTCGGGTTGAGGGGAAACGAAATGGAGGGCCGGCGGGGAGCGGCACCTGGGAGGGCCGTCCCGCACCTTGGGACACTTTGTCTCAAAGTACGGATAACAAAATGCGCCTGCACGACATAAAGCCGCGCAAGCGCATAAATTGAGATATTCACCTACATTATAACAATTTTCGCAACTACGGTTAAAATATCCTTGTCCGGGGCCCTGGCTTTTTTTGATAAGTTAGAGGGGCGGGTAAGGATTGTGCGGGACACGACGTACCTCCTTTGTTACCGCCGTGTGATATAAAAAGGCGGCGGCCTTGAAATGGTTAATTTCAAAACCGCCGCTTAACTTTAGTTTAGGCGTGCATCAACACAGCCGCCAAGCCAACGGTTTTTTTATATGCCGTTTCCGTTGGCGGCTGATGAATAGCAACAAATTTTCAAAAAGATTTATAATGTGAAACCAATTTTTCTCTGTGCAGGCCAAGGGCAATCACGCCATTGTCCGTTATCCTGCTCTGCTTTTCCAGTCAATAGGTCTGTGGCGGCGTCTGCAAGATAACCCAGGTAACTTCCTGCGGAGCTGTCACCGCATAGCAATTTCCACATCAGACCGCCAAAAAGATAAGATTGCGCAAATTCGCGCCAGCTATGCAGTTCCTCAACAACCTTTTGGGAGAGATCCCACAGAATACCAACAGCCTCGCTTTCTGTGATCCAGCCTAAATAGCATCCCCAGCGTGTCAGCATCGCCGCCCGGCCAATATCCCATCCAGCCATAAAACCGGGAGCATATTGACCTTTATACCGTTGTGCAAACCTCCATGCCCGGCAGGTAGACTCACGGTCATCCTCGTCCATAGTTTCGTCCATGAGTTCCTCCGGCGAAGATGCCTCACTATAAAGCTGATACCGCAGGATATAACCCTCCTGCGCCAGATAACGGATCATGTCCAGCAGATCACTCCGGCCATCTATCCCCCAGGAGCGGCGCACAAGGGACACGATTTTCTGCTCCATAACAGGAATATGTTCCTCCACATCCATACTATCCAGATCGTGACTGTTAAGGGTCGATAAAATACCGGACAGCAGGATGCCAAAGCGTTCCCATTTTACATCGTCTTTTTGATATGGGATCGCTTCTGGCTCAGGCATGGCCTCAAGCCGGGCCATTGTTTCTTCCAAGGTAGTATAGAGCTTTTCTTCCAGTTCCAGATCGAATGAGAGTTCTTCCTCATCGTCCGCATCTTCCATTTCCAGCGTTTCCAGAGCAGCCGCAAGTATGCCCATATCTTCTCCGAAAAGCTGTCCCATCAAGTCCCCAGCAGTAGCTGAAGTTGCCTCAGCAACTTTATCATTTACCATCTTTTGCAGCAATTCCTCATTAACAGCCATTTGAGCCATACTATCTGGCCCAAACATCTGTCCAAGAATTTCTACTTGACGTTGAGTATTAGCGGCAATCTGTTCTTCCACTTCGGCGGCAGACACAGATGCGCCTTTTTCAGAGCTGGGAACCTCAATTTTGCTAATTCGTTCCTCGTTCTTTTCCATGGTTTCTCTCATAGAAGCGAGTGCCTGTTTCCTAATCTCGTCTATATCGAACATTTTCAATCCTCCTTGTCCGGGGGGAGCGGATGCCATGCCGGAGGTTTTTTGTGACGTGTAAATAGCTTTTTAATCTGCCGCAGAATTGCTTCTACGAAATGAAACCATAGATTTCCAACTATAAACACGATCACAAGAAACAGCAGGAACGCTCCGATTTCTCCAATAGGCATCTTTTACCTCACTTTGTTGCAAAGCGATTCATAAAGAAGTCGGTAAAAGCGGCCAATTCATCATCCTGTGATACATAAACATACAGCTTTTCATCTTCCAGCCAGTCATAGGCATTGATGCCAATGTATCCTTTTTTGTCTGGATAAATGATAAAAGCATCGGTAGGGTATTTGTTCCGATAGGCTTTCAAAATTTCAGAACGGCGATAGTAGGTCGGATCGCCACAGCCGGAAAGATCGGGTACTGTGGGAACAACCACAATCGTCTGGCTGGCTTCGTTCCAGCCGACAATTAAATTTCCGATCTTTGTTTTGCTCCCATGAACAAAGCCATAGTTAAACCGGCTCACATCCTCGGTATATCCGAAAATCAGTCTGTAATTGTCCCCGTTCTCTACAACCTGATTAAATAGAGCACGCATTTTCTTTGCATTTGCGTTGCTCTTTTCCATGTCAATTTCAGGGCCCTTAAATAACTTGCTAAAAAATCCCATGACTTTTCCTCCTAAATGTTTGAATGTGTTTATATGAAACTGGATGGGGCAATACCCACAGCATCATAAATGAAATAATTTTGATAGTAGCTATATCACTTCGGGACACTTTGTCCCAAAGTAGCGGTAAAGCAAATTTATTGCTTTGCCAGAATATGCTCCATCTCTGCCAAACTCAGGCCGCGAACTAATATGTGATCTCCTCTCGTTTCCACAATGTAGGGTTGTAATTGTTTCAAAGCCTTGTGGTACTCCAAAAAGCCAAGGTTTTCCTCTTTTGTTAGACTAACGAAAGTCAGCGCCCATAGAGAAATAGTCTCTCCCTCAATCTCATATAGCGTTTCTGGTGCTACTGGCAGGATGGTATCCACAGTTTCCGAAAAGGTGAAGCTAACCATAAGCCCGCCATTATCCAATTCAAACACATGGGGATTTGCTTCATAGGCTTGCGACCACATATCATCCGGTTCTGTATCATCGGAATGATCCGCCCCCATTTCAAACAACAAGTGCTGATGAACAACGGCATTTCCCTTTTCGACATATTGAATGGACTCAGTTCCCCCAAAAGCCAAAGCCGGAGCAAAGAAGAAAATCTCGTTTTCTGAAAGGCCGCCATGTTTAGCAAATGCTTCTTGAAATAGACCCACTCTCAGAAACTGCGCCGCAAAATTTTCGGCAGGAATAATACGCTCAAAAAAATCGGAAAAGCTGGTAGAGAAACTGCCCGATCTGCGGTTGTGAATATCAAGCAGGCACATATCATCGGCTGTATCAGACAGCTTGCGGTAAATAAAAAGCGTTCCAAATCCAGTCATTAGAATGGGAAGGCACCCCTCCTGTTCGCCCAGCCAAAGAGTGAGCGTATCAATATAATCGGTTGGATCAATAATTTTTAGCAAACCTCCGCCATAATTTCCGAAACCATATTCCTGCCAAAAGTTCAGAAGCTCCGCTGGCACTTTCCCTTGAAATTGCTCCAGCGTTTCCGCAGTAGGTTTTCTCAAATCATTACCCGGTGGATATTTGCTTACGAACAGATCAAATACTTTCATCGCGTGTTCTCCTTTGCGTTTTATTTTAGGTTTTATCTCTCAAAAATAAGAGCAAAAAACCAAATTTGTTTTTATCCTGGCTAAAATGAAATCCGTCTGAATATATGGCCGAAACATGATATTCGGACGGATTATCTCATTTCAATCACTCAAGCGGTAGGTGTTGCTTTTAATTTCTCCAGGGCATCCACAATAGCGTTTATTTGAAAGTCAACTGTTTCATCGGCAACTTCGGGAACAAACAGAGGTAACGTATCAGGAATTGCCTTGCGTACAACCATCGCTGTCAGACTCAAATTCGTAAATAAATTGATCCTTGCCGCATCCGCCTTTATACCAAAGTTTTCTAAAATTTCTCCAAAAAGACGGAGCTGCTTTTGACGGAATATTTGATAGCTTTCCTTTGACAAACGTTTGAAAATGAGTTGCTGTTCTTCAATCGTTAAAACAGCGATGCCATTTTTCTCTCCGTAACAACAGGCATAGAGAAATTGTTTCACGGCATCACGCCAGCTTAAAGCAGGATCGGCCATCAGTCTTTGCACTTGCTCAATAATTTTAGGCTGTTGCAAGTACAGCGTTTCAACGATCAAATCTTCTTTCGTTGCAAAGAAAGAGTAAAAGAAAGTTCGTGAAATACCAACCTTTTTATATATTTGCTCCACAGTAGTATGCTGTATGCCCTGTTTTGCCATCAGTTCAAGACCAACTGCAACGAGTTCCGTTCTGATGCGCTCTCTATCCTCCTCAGAATAAGCTACCTTTGGCATCCCGTCACCTCTTCCCTGCAAAATAAAAACAAATTCTAGAAATCAACTTTATTTTAGCACATCCAATAGAACAATACAAGAGTGAAATGACATAAGTCCGATGTTTTAACGCGGGTACTTCCGAGGCCCGCACGTTTTGGCAAGCAATTCGAGTGTGTCCACACTCCGAAATTTTTGCCGGGCCGCAGGCCCGCAAAAATGCTTGTTGGGGAGCTCCCCAAACCCGCAGGACTTCGGGACAAAGTGTCCCAAAGTCCCGGCGCTATGCGCCTGTTGTCTGCGGCCTGTCGCTACCGCTCCTGGGCCTTATTTTCCCGCCCGTCCGTCACGCCGAGCAGGTGGTCAATATTCGCCTTGACCGCCACGGCCTCCCGCATATCCGCCTGGGCCTGGCGGTACTCGGCATAGAGGGCCTTTTTCTTTTCCGCCAGCTCCCGGCGGGATTTTTTCAGCGTGTCTATTTTGGGGAGCTTTGCCCCGTCCAGGATTTCATTCATGGCCGCCTTTGCCGCCCGATAAGCGGCCAGCTCCGCCTCATGCTGGGCCAGGTATTTTTTACTGTACCGGGCCGCCTTGTAACCATCGAACACAGGCCGGGTCTTGGCATAGTCCACCGTGGCCTCCATAAGCCGGGCCGTTTTGGAGAGGGCGGCCTCCGTGTCCCGCAGCTCCCCGGCCAACTTGTGAAAGCGATCCACCGCCGTCTCGGTGCTGGCCTCCAGCGCGGCATAGTCGGCCAGTTCTTGCTCCCGCAGATACTGGAGCGCGGCGGCCATCTGCTTTAGATTGTAGACCTTGGCCCACCGCGCATAGGCCGGGCCCTTGCCCTGGGCCATGCGCTGTTGAATGTCAATCACAAGATCAACGCGCCGGGGCGGGGCCGGAGCGTCCTGGGGGAGTTCCGGGATGGGCCGCTCCCCGGCAATCACCGCCCGGATGTCCTCCGGGTCAAAGCCCGCGCCCAGGGTAGAAGCCCGGAGCCGGGTCGGTTTATCCTGGCCGGGAGCCAGGAACGAGATCACGCCGCCCCGCCCATGCTTGACGGCAAAGCCGGACTCCTCCATGAGCCGCAGGAACGCCGCAAAGTCGGCGGGCTTTTTCTCCAGGGCCGCGATGACAGCCAGCCGCACCCTCTGCTGGGCAGAGGGCGGCTTTTCCCCGATCCATTGACCGTAATGGAGAAAACGGCCCTTGCTGTGCAGTTTGGGATTTTGGATATAGGACAACTCGTGCTCAATGCACACCCGGTCAGACAGCCGCCGCAGGGCAAAGGACGAGCCGATGAAATTATGGAATTTCCGGGAGCGGTCAAAGGCCGTGGAGTTGTAATAAATGTGATTGTGAATGTGGCCCTTGTCGGTATGTGTGCAGACAAAAAACTGGTATTTGCCTTTCGTCCAGCGCATCGCCGTTTCATAGCCGATTTTATTTGCCTCCTCCGCCGTCACCTCGCCGGGTGGGAACGCCTGCCGGATCTGGAAGAACAGGGCCCCGCGCTCCACGGGCCGGGCCGTTTCCGCCTGGTACTGGCTTTTTACCAGCAGGAACTCGGCGGGAGCTGTGGACGGGTCGCAGAGATAAGCGGACACGGCCCCCAGCTTTTTGGGATTGAGCCCATAATCAAACCGCTCCTCCATCGTCTGGATTGCGCTTTTTCCAGCCGCTACCTTGTAAGGCCGGATGTAGGTTGTGGCCGTGAATACCCCTCCTCTCTGTATGCGGCTTTCGCCACCTTGGGACAAAGTGTCCCAAAGTCGTGAAAACCGGGGAGCGGTAAAACACCGCTCCCCGGAGGGTCAAAGCTACACCACGGCGGAGAGCCTTTCCAGTAAATCAGACAGCGGCCCCCATAAGGCCGCATAGTCCCTTTGCAGAGCGGCGATCTCCTCCGGGTAGATGCCGCCGTAGGTGTTGGCCTGGATCGCCACCTGGTTTAGATTGTTTGAGCACCGCCGCTGGAGCGACACCAGCTCCCGGACGGGCGAGAGGTCAACGTGGAGCACATAGCCGTTAAGGGCCATTTTCCGCATATAGGCCCCCATGTTGCGGATGCCAGCCTCGGCCATGCGCTCCCGGATCAGCGCCTGCTCCTCCTCAGACACCATGACATGAAGATGGACAGGGCGGCGGCGTTTCTTTGTCACCGCTCCTCCCGTTCCCGACTCCGATAGGGGCGGGGCGGCTCCTTGACCTTATCCACGGGCTTTTCCTCCACAGGGGGCAGGGGCGCGCCGAACACGCCGCAAAGACGTTTGACCTCCAGATGTGCAAATTCCTGGTCTTTCTGTTTTTCCATAGACACCTCCTCAAGCATAACAGCCTGGGACTTCGGGACACTTTGTCCCAAAGTCCCGTTTTTCCATGTTGACAACATTTCGGCCATTCCAGGGCCGGGCATATAAAACTACGGCCCGCCCCAAAAGCGGCCCCAAAAAGCCTTGAAATCAGCGGGTTTTCCGGGGGCTAATTGTCAACAGATCACCCCCGTTTCCGGCGCATATATTCCCGCTGTTGGCGGCGGTGGGCTTTTAAGGCGCAAGCCTCTGAACAATATGCCTGCCGCCTGTCCGGGGCCACGGCCCCGCCGCAGATGGGGCAGGGCTTGAAATCCGGCCTGGGGCCCACAGTAGTAAGGGCAGCCTCCAGAGCTGGATCAAGGGGCAGGACGGCCTCCCGGAAGTAGCGGCAATAGGCACCTGTCCAGCACTTTCCCAGCATATAGCACTCACAGTCCAGGGGCAGGCATCCACAGGCCCGGTCATAGTTGGCGCACCATTTCACCACCAGGGAGCGGATGGCCGCCTTTTCCTCCCGTGTCAGTTCGCGGGCCAAAGCGTCACCTCCCG
>ERZ773242.1997-NODE-1997-length-17971-cov-6.040969_pt1 | contig 17971 bp, 17 predicted proteins | sample MGYA00511077_ERZ773242 | MGnify/ENA primary metagenome ERZ773242 (study PRJEB29015, sample SAMEA2737754) | human gut metagenome | biome: human gut; feature: human-associated habitat; material: faeces | place: China | collected 2012 ... | reverse complement strand
TCCATCATTTACGCCGTTATGAGAGACAACAAGGCCTATACGCCCTGTATCCCAAATGAGATTTCGGCTTGACAAATACATAGCCGGTCTGTGCTTTTATCGAACGGGCAAATAAGGGGCGAAACCCACCGAAATGGGGCATGGCCGGGAGGTGAACACCCATCCCCAAAGGCTCGGTTTCCCATCGTCGGAGCAGGATGCACCGGGCCCTTTCACACGTCGCCCACAAACGCCGCAACGTTCGTTTCAAGAGGCTGCGGCGGGTACACACGCCACCCCAGCCCCGAACCGCGCACACAACGGCTCACAGGGCGAAACACGGGGCCATCTCTCCATCGGCCACAACGTGGCTTTGTGCTGTCAGCGAAATTGCCACCGAAAGAACAGCCGGAGAAAGTGGATGCACGCCTTATGGCGTGTGTCCGCTTTCTCCGGCGCCGCGGCCCCGCTGGGCTGCGCAGCCCGGACGCTGTTGTTTCCGCAGCCGCGAGCGTTTCAGCCTTGCTGAGTTTGTGCTTACAGTTTCATCACCGGACCCTGCCGCTGTTCCGGTTCCTCTCGGAGCTGCTGTGCGTAGTCGCGGAGACTCATGCCGGTCTGCTGTTGACAGTATTCCTCCATCTTCCGCAGCAGAACATCCTGCTCGGCTGCGTTGAGCTGGTAGCTCCAGCTCTCCTCGGAATCGTCGCCCTTGCAGAGCGTCAGCTCCAGCGTGTCGCAGGGGCGGTTTTTCTCCATGTCGTAGTTGGCGTAGATGTTGAGCCAGTCATCGTTTTTATCCGTGCAGACGAAGGTGCCGAAGACAGCATCCACATCGAACTCCGTCTGCACATAAAAATTGAGCTTGCCGTCCATCTCGATGATCTCATCACCGAAAGAAAAATTCCGCGCGGAGAGGTGTCCCGCCGAGGTGATCTCCTTACCACTCAGATGATCCAGCAACTTGCGCCACTGATCATCGCTCGATGCGAATTGCGACCGGGTGGCATGGTACACCGCCACGGATACATCCCGCATCGCCCAGGTCTGCCAGCCGTCCATGATGTGTACGGCGGAGAACTCCCGCTTGTCGAAGTTGAGATCAAACACGCCGCGCACCTTTCCAGTGTTCTCCATGCGAAGGGTGGTGAGCGCATCGTACTCTCGCGCCGTGATGGGATGCCCGTCTGCGAACAGCTTGATGAATAGATCCGGCGCAGTGCCTTTCTCAGAGGTGACATAGCCGCGCAGCTTTTCTGCGGCATCCAGCAGTTCCTCACCGGGGGAGGTCTTGAAGTACCACTCCTGTCCGTTCTCTACCACATGGTAGGCGGCGTAGGTACGGGCTGCTTCTTCCTCTGCGCGCCGCGCGGCATCCTCCGCGTAGATCTCGGCACTGATGCGTTTGTATTCCTGCTCCGGGAGTTGGTTACACAGCTCGTCCAGCACATCCTCCAGATGCTCCTGCAAGGTTTCATCCTTGAGATGCTTTTCAATAGCATCCTTCCATCGCCGGTCGATCCACAGTGTGATCTCTACATGATCTGCCATCTCAGTCACCATTCCTTTCGTCAGTGGGCTGCGCCAGCGCGGAGGGAGGCTCCTCCCGCGGCTGCGGCTTCGCCGGTCTTGCCGGACGGCGGGGACGGGCAGCGGGCGCCGCGCGGCTGTCCAGATACTCCCGCACCGGCTCCGGCACCTCAGATTCGTAGAGGCATTTGAGTAGCTCCTCCAGTTGCGCCTGCACGCTGGTGTTCTTCTTTTTAAGTGAAAATTCGAGAGCGGCAAGCTGCTCGCTCTCGAATGAGATCGTGACATTTTCTTTTTTCATGATTGTTATTCAACCTCCTCGTAGTAGTCGCGGAGCTGGAAGCCCAGCGCCTCCATGTCGCTGTGCTCCATGCTTTTTTTGTGTTTTTGTGTTGTGGGTGGTATCACTACCCTCCGGCGGTCGTGCGCGGTCTCAATTATCCCCGCGCGGGGTTTTCCGACGGGCAGAAACGGCCTTTTCACACGCCTTTCTGCTTGCCTCTTTTTGCGCTTCACTTGCGATCCGCGGCGACACGATCCTTATCCACGATTTCGGGATGGCGTAGTCAACTGCCCGCCCGCTGTGGGACACTTTGACGAGCCTGCAATCCTCCGGCCTGTCCCGCGCCAGCGCTTCCAGCTTCTGACGCAGCACCTTGTTGTGAGTATAAATCCCGGCGGTCTTTTCTTCCTCGTTGAAGCTGATAATGGTTTCCTGCTCGTAGCGAGCCATGTTCATAATCATTTCCTTCCTTTCAGCCTTTCGGCAGATATGCCCTTGGATTCGTCCGTTCTCCGTTGACGCGCACCTCGAAGTGGAGGTGCGGCCCGGTGGAGCGCCCGGTGCTGCCGGAGAGGGCGATGATGTCTCCCGCTTGCACGGTCTGACCGACTCTCGCCAAAAGCTGAGAGCAGTGGCCGTACAGCGTGGCAAGGCCATTGCCGTGGTCGATCATCACATAATAGCCGTAGCCTCCGGCGTTGTACTTGGAAACCACTACCGTCCCGCCCAGCGCCGCACGGATGGGCGTACCGGTGGGGACAGCCAAGTCCATGCCGCCGTGTCCCTTGCGCTTCCCGGTGATGGGATCGACGCGGTTACCGAATTCAGAGGTGACACGGCGCTCCCAGCCGGAGCCAATGGGCGAACAGAAACCGTCCGCGCCAATAAAAGGCACATCCGCGCCGGGTATCCAGCCCTCGGAGCCACCGGCTATGCCATAGCGGACGAGGTTGTAGATACTGTCGGCGTTGGACTTCTGTTCCGCAGATATTTCCAAGTGAAGAGTGTTTTCAATATTGCTGTAGACCTTCACCATGTCCGTAACGGGAATCGCCACGGTGTAGCTCTCCTCGGTTTCCGTCCCATCCTCACCGGTGACGGTGCGGGTTCGCTCCTCGTAGGTCACGAAGCAGTCCACAAACTGCCGATGCGCTCTCCTGCTCGGTATGTCCTCTCCGAAATACAGGGCATAAAAAACAGCCTTGGCGCGGATACCGTCAAGGCTGTCGCTATCCTCCGTCATGTCATTGACGGCGGCGATGGCATCGTCCAGCTGCGTGAAGCTGCGGCGCATATTTTCGATGTAAGCAACATATTCCGCAGGCGTTTTGTTCGGGATCGTTCCGCCGTTGAAACAGAGCAGAACGGCGGAATTGTTATGCTCCGCACTGCCGGAGAGCAGAGAGCAGATCAGCGCCAGCGTCAGGATCAACGGTGAACAGATCGCCGCCACGATCCAGCCCAGCTTTCGCCGGGTGTCCTCATCTGAGAGAGCGGCAGCGGCGAGCTTCGCCAGTGCCGCGACGGGTACCGCCATTACCGTCCACCTGCCGTTCCGAAGAGAGCCTGCTTGTACTCTGGGGCCTGCACCTGCAAGAGATACCGCTCATTGCCGCACTTGTAGAGGCAGGAGCCGCGCTGCGGGTCCCGGATCAGGGCATACTCAGATTCCTCTAATTGGAGGTTATCCATGAAGAATTTCTTGTCCACGTTGCCGCCGTTGAAGATAAACTGATGGACGGGGATGGAAAAGAGGGGGCGTGTCAGCTCCCGTATTCCCGGCTGAGTGAAGTCCTCTAAGTTCTGGCTGGCGAGGAACAGGGCGGATTCCTTTTTTCGCACTCGCTTGAGGGCGTTGCGGATGTAGGTGATGACGGTGGGATCGGACAGCCACAGGTACAGCTCATCAATGGCCGCTACGGAATTGCCCTGCGTTAGAAGCTGATCCGACATATAGGACAGCAGGCTGAACAGCAACGTGTTCCGCAGATTCTCCGCCATGTTATCCAGCCCCTTGACACAAAAGACGAGGAATTTGGAACGGTCAATATTGGTATGCCCGTTGAAGAACCGGGCGTCTGCGCCGCGGCACATGGAGTGGAGTCCCAGCAACAGATCCCGCAGCATCTCCCGCGGATAGAGACTGTCTGCGGCCTCGTAATGGTCATAGCTTTCCTGAATGGCGTCATAGAGGTCGGAGAGGATGGGGTAATCGGTTGGCTGCATTCCGGCAAAGTCCGTGCGGTCGGTGATGTTCCACTTTTGATAGAGCCGCTCTACCATCAGCTCCAGCGTGTCGATGTGGGGCGTGTCAAAGCCCTTGTAGACGCGGAACACATCCCGCAGGAAGGAGATGTGCTGGGAGAGCAGCGTCCCCCGAAAAGCGTCCGGCGCGTCCGGGTCTTCCGGCCCGCTGCCATCGTCCCAGCAGCGGGGTTCCAGAAGATTGATGCGGTACTGTCCGCTTAAATAGTCCAGAAAGCAGCCGCCCAGGGCGCGGCACTCGTCCTCCATCTCATGCTCGGAGTCCAGAGAGATGACGCTCTTGCCTGCCTCCCGCACATTGCAGAGCAGAAGCTTTAGGAGGTAGCTTTTCCCCTGTCCGGTATTGCCGATGATCAGGGCGCTGGCGTTGGTCTTGTCGGCGGCACGGCGGTCGAAGTCCACAATGATGTTGGAGCCGAAGCGGTCACGGCCAATGAAGAAGCCCTTGGGATCGGTTTTGCCGGAATAGTTCATGGGGTACAGATTGGCAACGCTTCTGGCAGGCAGAACACGTTCCGCAAAATTGGCAAGCTGGCTGCCGCCCGCGGGGTTGGCGGAGAGAAAGCCCTCCCGCTGGCGCAGGAGCAGCGGATCGGCGCCCATGCGGGAGCGCACCAGTTGGGCGGATACCGTGTCCCGCGCCGCGCGCAGCTTTTCCGTATCCGCAGCGGCAATGTCCAGATACACGCCGCAGTGGATGAGCGGCTCCTTTTCCTGCCGCTGCTTTGCCAGCAGCTCCGCCATATCCCGCAGATTGGCTTCCGCCGTGACGCTTTGCTTATAGTCGTTGGTGTTGCTCCGCTCCATGCGGCTTTTGTTGGTGGCGGCATGGAGGATGGCGTCCTCCTCGGCGGGCGTGACCTGCCGCGCCGTCAGACGCAGGTTGACGCCGCCCATATCGCCAAGGCCCCGCAGCAGCGCCAGCTCATCCGTCATGGGCGGGTAGCTTTTCAGCGCCATCGCCGTGTGATACCGGCTGCCAAGGATAAAATGGTCGGTGTTGAATTTCACCGCCGCGGGCGCGATCATGTCCAGAAAGTCTTTCGGGCGCTGAACCTGTTCCGGCATCTTCTTTTTCTTCTTCTGTTTCTTTTTAGCCATGTGGCACATACTCCTCTCCATCGAAATCACGGAATACCTCCGTGGTGAGATCCTGCCGGTAGTAGATCGCCAGCAGGCGCTTCACATCCTGTTCCTCCGCCAGACGCACACGGAGTCCGTGGTCGCAGATACTTTTCTCCAACTGCCGCAGCGCGCTTTCATCCGCACCGGCTTTTTCATCCAGTGGGAGCACCAGCACAAATTTGCGGGAGGAGGCGGAGGAGAACTGGATGGCGTCCAGATGGGCCATGTCCCGCTCCAGCAGCTCCCGCACGGCAGGCTCCGTTTCCTCCTCCAGTCGCCGCAAGTAATACTCCTTATTTCGCTGGAAGGACTCACGGGAGTCCAGAGCCAGAATTTCCAAGGTTGGTTGGGTGCTGAGAAGCATGGTCAGGGAGCGGACGCGGCCCCGGATGACATCCGGGGACAGGACGGAGAGGTTGTCCGGCTGGATCAGGAAAAAGACCCGCTCCCCAGAATCTGTCACGATGCCGTGGGGCGTCACACGGACGATGCCCATGAGCTGCCGGGTCGACTGCCGCTGGCGCAGTTCTTTTTTCTGTTTTCGGTTCATGGGTCCAGCCTCCATTCATAGTATTGCTGCCGCAGAAAGAGAAAACAGGCGGCGCGGCGCAGGAAATCTAAGATACTGCTGCCATCCACCTGAATGGTGAGGAAGGCGTAGAGCACCGTGACCACCAGCAGTCCCATGCCAAGGCCCTGGGTCAGCGCCAGCACAGAGAGCAGAGCGCCGATGCCAATCACGGCGATGTCCCGCAGCAGCCAGAGCCACAGCATGGGCTTGGCCTTCAGATTTTCAGGGTAAATAAACATTTTGTTCCTCCAAAGCAAAACCGCTGCCGAGAATCTCAGCAGCGGTTCGCACGATGTATTTCTTATTCTTCGCCAGCGCCGGTGTCCTCCGCCAGCGCCTGCCGGATGCAGTCCAGGAAGAAGGCGTTCTGCTTGATGCCGTTCCGCTTGAGGTATGCCTTGAACCGCTCAAACAGTTCGGTGGGCACCTGAAACGCCACCGTCCTCACATTTTCCTTGTTCATCTTCACATTTTCCTCCATTTCATAAAATTTGGTGATGAGCGCGGTCATGTACCGGCTCAGTGTCTCGCCGGATTCCGCCTGCCGCTGCCGTACTTTGGTATGCAGCTCCAAGGGAATTTCAGCACAGAGGTTGCGCGTTTTTTCTGCCATAGCAGTTCCTCCGATCTTTTTAATGGTAAAGCCAAGATACCCGAAAGCAAGCGCGAAAGCTATTACCAAAGCCAACGAAGAAGCGGCGTGAAACAGCGGCGATACCAACAAAGCGGCTATGCTACCCGCATGGCCGCGGCGATCCGCGACATAATAAACTCCACACAGGGTATCGCCACGCTGTTGCCCAGAGCTTTGTACCTTGCACTATCCGACGCGCCGGGGATGTCTGTCCAGCCGTCCGGGAAGCCCTGAAGCCGTTCACATTCCAAAGGCGTCAGGCGGCGAATGAGATAGGCGTAGGATTCTGCCTGTTGGCAAATGAGATCGGTGGCGTCCTTATGCTGACGGGCGCTTTGGGTACTTACCACATCATTCCTCCGAAAGTCATCCACACGCTGGCGGCTGTAGACCGCGTGGCGGTCTGCGGCGGTCAAGGTGTACGCCAAATCCTCCTGACAGCCAAGGCCGTTGCCGCCGTTCTCCGGCTGGCGGTCTACAATATTTCCGGCAATGCAGATGGCACCCGCGTTCTGCTCAACCAGAGGTATATTGTTACCACCTGTGCCATAACGGGCAGACATGGTGGGCACTACCTTGTGGGGGCCAGTGTAGCGACTGTCAATGCCGTGATTTTCGTAAACAAGAGGTTGGTGTCCATGCTCCTGTGCTCGGAGGGTTCCGGACACGTTTTCGCTGCATTCCATCACGCTGCCGCCCTGGTCATTAAGGCATAAAACAGACGGCATACAGTTCCCGCCGGGGCTGCCCTTGAGGGTTGGAGCAACCGATTCGTTGTATCCAATGCCGCCCGCTTTTGCGCCTGCTCCGGCGGAAAAACCGGCAACAAAGGTCTGCTGCTTCATCCCCGGCTGTGCGCCCAGCGCACCCGCCACATCGCACAGATCCCGCACCTCGTCCCGCTGGTTGGCGGCAAAGGCCATGACACCGTCATAGCCGTCAAAGCCCTCCCCGGCTCCATTTGGCTGTGTCACGAAGGTCTGCATCTGCATATTGGTGAGCTGACCGTCCGGCCGCATGAGCCCCGCTTGGATCTTAAGCGCACGCGCCAGCATCTTCGGCAGCTTCTTGCCGCGCTCAAAGGCGCGGCGCAGGATGCCCAGACAGGCGGTTTTCGATAAATAATACTTTAGAGACGGGTACGCTTCCAGTATGCCAGACAGTGAGACGCGGATCGGGCGGCGGGGCGCGGCCCCGGTATTGAGGGGGCGCTTGCCTTCCCGCCATGGAGATCGGAGCTCCCAATGGCGCTGTCCAAAGAGATCCACGGGAGAGGACAGCAGATCCAAGTGGAAATACGGGATCGAAACCAGTTCGGAGTCCGGCTTGCCCGGCCTGCGCTTGGGCGGTGCTCCGCCCCTTTCAGCCGTGTCTAACCCAAGCATCGTCATCTGCCCGTTCGTGTCGAATCGGTACATCTATGAGACCTCCTTCCCGCTGTTTTCCGTTTCGTCAAATACATCAAATAAAAGCTGGGGCGCAAGCGGCCCGGCGAAGTCCGCAAGCAGAAAAATGCGCTTGCGGCGCTGCGCGACGCCACACAATTGCGCGTCCAGACAGCGCCACGCAATAGAAAACATATCGCCTGCCGTGAGATCACCGACATCGGGCCATCCGTAAGGATAGGGGCCTGGGATAAGTTCGTTGGGAAAGCAGATCCGCACGATCTCCTCCAGCACGATCCGAAAGTCCTCATACTTCGGTTTTCCGCTTGAAAAAGCCCCCGGCACGTTCTCCCAACACATCCAGCGCGGCCGTATGTTGACGCTCTCCCGGCCACGGGCTTTCTCTGCCAACCGCATTTCACGCACAATGCGCATCTGCTCCATAAAGAGGCCAGAACGCGCGCCGGCAAGACCTGCCCTTGCGCCAGCAACGGAGAGATCTTGACACGGGCTGCCCCCGCAGATGATGTCCACAGGCGGCAGCTCCGCTCCACGCAGCTTAGTGATGTCGCCTACATGGATCATGCCGGGAAAGCGCAGCTTTGTCACCTCAATGGGAAATGCTTCGATCTCCGACGCCCATACCGGCGTGATGCCGTTGCGGACCGCAGCCAAAGGGAATCCGCCGATACCGTCGAACAGGCTGCCCATGGTGATTTGTGTTAACCAGGTCATATCATCACCCTTTCATTTGATCGCCGCGGCGATGGTTCGGGTGGTGTTGACGGCAGCCTGCGCCGTATAAACGGCGCTCGTAATATTAGCCTTTGTTGTGGTGTCCAAGCCGAAGCTGCCGGCGATGCGCGGCACTTCGCCAGCGGAGAGCATGAGCCCCACGCCCATCAGCGCGTGGTTCTTGAACACCATGAGTCCCGCAATGAGGATGGTGGACTGGAGGAAGGCGGTCAGGCACAAACCGATGACCTGCCGCACCCAGCCCATAAAGCCGTCCAGATAGCCGCGCGGGACGCTGAACATATAAAGGCTGCCCACGGCAATTTGAATCAGCAAAATGCCCCCGCGTTTCAGGTTGGCGAAAAACACCTTGATGACCGCGTAGCCCATGAGGATCACGCAAAAGAGGAGCATAATGGGGCTGGTGATGATGCCGAGACCGAAGTGAGAGCTGTTTACCACGTCCGAGAGCGTCTGGATCTCGCTGAGCTCCGTTATGATGTCCTGTCCCACCTCACCGATGCTTCGTCCGTAGCCGGTAAGTCCCGCGGAAAAAGTTCCCTGCAGCGACACCGATAAGGCATAGAGCCGGACGGGGACAACGGTGAACAGGCTCACCGCCAGAAAGCCCTTGATGATATTCATCCCGCACTGCTGGAGATTCCCCCTGCCGGTGGAGTATTCGATACCGCATTCAAAGGCGCAGACCACCACGCTGACCGTAAATAACGCCCACGCGAGGCGGGAGAAAAAGAGGACGATGGCGCTGACCCATTCCAGCTCGAACAGCTCCACGCCCATATTGCCCATGAGGGCAAAGAAGTTGCCGAGAAAGCCCACGATCTGCCCGTAGAACCAATCTACCAACTGATCCAGGACTGTCGCGGCGACAAAATCCCAAATAAATATTGTTCATTCACCTCCGGAGACGCGACAAGGCCGCCGCCCTTTCGGGCGACGGCCTTGACTGCTGTCTTTACTTATTTCATTGTCTGTCCAAAGCTTTGGGTATCTTTGCTTTCCGGTTCATATCCAAGTTTCTGGCAAACAAAGTCTTGAACGAGCCTGCATTCCTTTAACGCGCAGACGGCGTCGGATTCATCCAGTTCTAAATTGGACGGATAGCGAACTTGAACGCCGTATGGCGTCAGTTCAATACAGGAGTCTGCCAGTTGCTCAAATCGCGTGTCTACTTCACAGCACAGCTTACAAAGCTGGATAAGGTCATGCGTTTTGGGCGGCTCTCTGTCGAATTGAACAAGCGTGGCTTTTAGAAATTTTTCGGCAGCCTGTTCACAGTGATAGCAAATAATTTCCACAGGCAGCGGACGCATCGTCAGCAGATGTTCCGCGGCGCTGAGATCCATATAGGCAAAGTCAAGCCATTCGCTGCTCCAGCCGGTGCTCATACAGCAAGACCCCCTCTCTTGCGATTTTCCGCTCCAGAGAAGCGTGTTCCGCTCTCTGATGGAATGCGTTAGAGCGATAAACAATTACATCCAAGGGGACGGACTGCGCTGAAAAGAGCGCACGGCGGATCGCCTTGACCGCGTCTGCCGGACGCATGGAATTTTCCGGGATAATGACGCACAAATCGTAGTCACTATCATCGGTTGGTGTACCATAGGCGTATGAGCCGAAAAGATAGATCTTCTCTGTATCCACAGTCGCGTCAATGATCCGGCAGATATCAGAAAGCTCATTTTTCACAGATTCTGTCATTCGCGCCGCCTCCTTTCCTAATTTCCATTATACCCAGCACACAGAAAATAAGCAACTGATTTTTACCCTTGCACCACTTAGATGCCGATGATGCTCCAAATGTATTTCGGAGCCGTCAGCGTGAAGATGAGGCAGGCAAAGAGGATGGCGGGGCCGGTCCATTCAAATTGACCTCGCTGGCGAAAATCAAAATACGCGCCGCCAAGCTTTACAAAGAACGCGATGGCGAGGATCATATCCAGCGCCGGGAACACCACCTTCTCCACCACGCTTTTAATCTGCGTAGCGGCCTCCTTCCATGTCTGCTCCACAGCACCTGCCACATCGCCGCCCGCGGCAAGGGCAGAGGTGCAGCAGAGCGCGGTCAGAAGCAGGAGCGTCAACGCCAAAATCATGATTTTTTTGTGTTTCAAGATCTCAACCTCCTTAATTTGGGGACGCCGCCCCTCGCGGAGCGGCATCCGGTGTGTTAGTCCTTAATAACCGGTACGGGGCAGAGGCTTGCTGGGGGCATAAACTCTGGTGACCCAGCGGGAGGTGGCCATGATCCACTGCCCGTTGTAGACGCCGCCCGCGTCCGACGTGTTGACAAACTGCGTACCGCCGGTGAGCTTGGCAAGTGCCTTGCAGTCCACGCGAGGGGCTTCCACCTGCCGGAAGTTGGCGGGGACGATGCCGAACGCAGCCATGAACTCCGTCACATACTCGTTGGCGGCAAGCCCCAGCGCTGCGGGGGAAGCATCCAGCACATAATTTTTGGATGTGCTCAGGTTATCCGCCAGTGTGCGCCAGGTATCACCGCTGAGATTGGTTCGGTAGACGATTTTATAGTTGCCGGGAGTATTCCACGTGCCAGTGTAAATTTTTTCAAGGCGCACTGCCTTGACAGGCAAAGTGTCTCTCCAATAAAAAGATTCAAGCGCCGTGGTAGAGTTGTTGGCGATGCCGGTGAAGTTGTAGCGGACGAGCTGCCCCGGCATGACCTCCACATAGCCGGTTTTCTTGATGGAAACGTTGGTGGACAGGCTCTTGTTGGTCATGCTTGCTTTGACGATCTGACCGGCGTGTTCGATCTCCACTTCAATGGGCGTCTTATCCAGCCCATAAAACTCCGCCGCCTTGGATTCCACGATCTTGTACCGCGCCAGCGGCAAAGGCTTGCTCACCGCCAAGCCGTTTTTATCCGTCTTAATGGTATCCACCAGACGGTTGGTGCGGGCGTTGTAGATCTCAAAGACGGTGTTGGGGATCGGCGTTCCGGCGGGCCAGCCATTCATGGCGTTGTAGTCCGCGCTGACCTTTGTCACTTGGATCTGGCCGGTGATGGGGGTATTCTGCCACTCGATTTCCGTGGTTTCGCCAGACTTTACATACACGGTCTTTTTCTGCGTGTCGGGAATATATCCCTCATTTTCCAATTCACGCAGATAGTAGCGGCCAGCAGTTAGGTTTTCAAAACGGACATACCCTCGGTCATCGCTTGTCTCCTGCGCGATGGGATTGTTGCCGCTGTCATAGAGGAGGAAGGACACGCCGGGGATGCCCTCGCCGGTGACGGCGTTGACCTTGTGGAGCAGGATGCCGGAGATGGCCTTGTTGGTGATCTCCAGCGTGGCGGTCTGGCCATCCCTGACCTCGACCCGATGGGGCGTGTCATCCAGACGGTAGCCCTCGGCAGCCTTCAGCTCCGTCACGGTGTACCAGCCGTTTTCCGCTCCGGGGAGATAGATCACGCCGTTTTCATCGGTGGTGAAGGTGCCGACGATCTCGCCATCCATTTTCCGGATCTCGAACTGGACGCCGGGGATGCGCTCTCCGGTTTTTTCGTCCTTCTTAATGACGGTAAGCCCGCCCGCACGGACATTATAAAAGCGAAGGGTCTGCACCTCGCCCGCCTTGATGAGAATGGATTTCGGCGCGCCGTCCAGCACAAAGCCCTCCACGGTCTTGACCTCCCGCGCCGTAACGGTGGTGCCGGGTTCCAGATCATGGATAACGACGCGGCCATTCTCATCGGTGATGAACTCTCCGTTGGAGTTGCCCACCACCGTGCCGGAGCTGTCGGTGACAAGGAAGGTCACGCCCTTCAGCGGCGTTGTGGTGCCCTCGATATACTTTTCGATCACAAGGGTGGTGCTGGGCGTGTTGGTGAAGTGGAGGGTCTGGGTGTCATTGGGATTGACCACCACGGTCTGGGTGCGGCTGGCCTCGTCGATGGTGTAGCCGGGAATGGTGGCCGTTTCCGTCACCACCAGCGTCCCCACCACACCATGGATGGTGATTTTGCCGTCCTTGTCGGTGAAGTACAGGCCGTTGCTGCTGATCTGTCCGTTTTCAGCGGGTACAAACTCGCCGGTAGAGGTCGTCACCTTGAAGGTTACGCCCTGCAGGGGCTTCCCGGTGAGGGAATCCCGCTTGTCGATCACCAGCGTTCCGGCCTTGGAGTTTTTCACGATGACCGTCTGTGTATCGCCGTTTTTGCCGATGACCACGTTTGTGGACGCACGATCCATCACATACCCTGTCGGGGCCTTGATCTCATTGATGACATAAGCGCCGGGGGCCAGATTGATGATCGTGATCTCGCCCTGCCCATCTGTGGTAAAGATACCGTTCTGCGTCAGGGTGCTGGAGCCAATCACGCCGTCCAGCCCCACCTCACAGCCAGCGGCAGTGGTCACCCGGAACTCCGCGCCGGGGAGGGGCTGACCGGTGGCGCTGTCCCGCTTCTGGATGATGAGCTTACCCTTGGGCTGGTTCTTGAAGGTCAGGCTGACCGTGCGGCCTTCCTTGATCTGAACGGTCTGGCTCTGGGTGTCGATCAGATAACCGTCCGGCGCTCGTGTTTCCGTCACAATGACGCTCTTGCCGGGCTTCAGGCCGGGGATACGGATCTCGCCATGCTCATCCGTCCGGAAGATGCCGTTGCTGTCTCCGATCAGCGTGCCGTCCGCGTAGGTGATCTTGAATTCCGCGTTGGCGAGGGTCACGCTGGGGTTTACGGAACAGACCTTGCGGATCAGGAGAATGCCGTCCGGGGCGTTGTCAAAGCGGACGGTGACCACGCTCTGCTCACCGCTGTCCGCCAGATAGATCGTTTCCGAGGCGTTGATGATGGAGTACCCATCGGCGGGGTCAACCTCCTCCACGATATAGGTGCCGCTTTTCAGGCCCGTCCAGATGGCGGTACCGTTCTTGCCGGTGACCTTCTGCCCGATGGTCGTGCCGCCGGTGCCGGAGGTGCCGCCCAAAAACCGCAGCTGGAAGGTGCAGCCGGGAAGCGCCTCATGGGTCACGCTGTCATACTTCTCAACAACAATGGCATTCAGCGGAGTATTCTGGAAGGTCAGGGTCTTGCTCTCACTGCCGTGGAGGATGATCTTCTGGCTGGAGGGTTCCTTCATCTGGAAACCGGGAGCGGGTTCCACTTCCGTCACGGTGTACGCGCCGGGATAGAGCCGCTTGCCCTGCTCATGGAGCCGGATCTCGCCCTTGGCGTCTGTGAGGATATTTCCGTAATCGATGGTGCCGGGGGCCTCGGCGGATTCGCCGCTGCTGGTGTAAGTGATGTGGAACTTGGCTCCCTCGATAGGCGCGCCAGCCACGCTGTCCTCCTTGTAGATGGTGAGCTGTGGCATTTTCAGGTTTTCAAATACGAGGTTTTGATCGTCGCCGGGGCCGAGGTAGATGGTCTGGATCGTCTCGCCGCCCACCACATAAGGGTCAGGGACGGATGTTTCCTTTACCTCATAGCTGTCAACAGGGATCGCGGTGAGAACCGCCTTGCCGTCCGGCCCGGTGGTGACGTCCTGATGATAGCCGTAATGGATGCCCTTGATCTCAAAGACCGTGCCGGGGATGGGTTGCTTGGTCTGCTTATCCAGCTTCTGGATGGTCAAATTCGGGAGTTTCAAGTCCTTCGCCGTTACAGTCACGGTGCCACCGCCATTGACAGTGGCCTGATCCACATGGGCACAGACTGGGGCGGTCAGCTTGGCGTAGGGGACGGGGGCGCTGACCTCCACAAAGGCGTACATTCCCTCCGTCACATTGGGGACGGTGATCCTGCCGGACGCGTCCGTGGCCTCCGTGCCGATCAGCTGCCCGTCCCGGAGGACGTGGAATACCGCGCCGGGAAGGGGCACGTTGGCATCGGTCAGCTTGATGAACTGGATCTTTACCTTCGCGTCATTCTCAAAAACGAGAGATACGTCCGTTTTGCCGTCCCAATAGAATTCCTGACGGACTTTGCCGGCGTCCTTGCTCAGAGAGTAGCCGTTGGGCGGCGTCACTTCTTCCGCCACATAGCTGCCGATGGGCATGGTATCCCAAGGCACATCCGTGAGTGCGCCGCCCGCTCCGGTGGTATAGGTGCCGGTGAAATTGTTATCCACACCGGTGATCTTGATGACCGCCCCGGCGAGACCTCTGGTGGGATCGTCCGCGTCCACCTTGCGGATCTTACCGGTGGCGGTGACGGTGGGGGTATCCGTAAAGGTGATCGTCACGGTGCTGCTGCCGCTGTTCGGCAGGACTACATATTCAGGCCCCGCGTTGTCGATCTCGTAGCCGTTCGGAGCCGCCGTTTCCGTTACGGCGTAGGTTCCGGCGTCCAAGGGAGAGAAGGTATAGGTGCCGTCCGCGCCGGTGACGATGTCCCTGGAGAAGGAGCCATTGGTGGATTCCACATGGAACCGCGCTCCGGCAAGGCCCTTGGTGGGATTGGTGGCGTCCACTTTCTTGACCACCAGCTTGTACTGCTCGTTTGTGACGGTAAGGCTGCCGATCATAACGCTCTGGACGGTGCTGGCGGGGTGGGCGGCAGAGCCCGCGCCGGTGAAGGAATACTCTTTTACGTCGCAATCGCCCCAAACATCCTGCTTGCCCAGATCCAGGATATATTTCGCCCGATCCCGGAATGTGGCGCCGTCGCAGGTCTGGTCGATGCTGGTATAGCTCGCGCCCTTCAGCGAGTTCCAGACGTACATCAATTCCTCCGCGCAGGCGGTGGCGGGATCACCCAGGGAGCTGTCCTTATACCGCCACACGATGGCCTGCACCCAGGCGTTCATGTACCAGCTATAACCGGAATCCCAGATGTCATCCACGCCAAGGGCGTGGGCCTTGTCCGTGAAGATGCCGAGGGAGTGGGCGTAGTAATAGGCCATCATCATTTTGACGGTGGGATCGGTGACGGGCTTCGGATCGTCCCAGGTCTGGCCGATCAGAGAGGTGCCCATGCCGCCGCCCTTCGTCCCGCAGAAGCCCACGGAGGTCTTTCCGGCCACGCCGTAATACATCTGGTGCATTGTGCATCTGCCAAGGCTGGCAGACTGATAGGAAACACCGCTCATGCCGAACCGCTCTAATTTGATGGTGTCGGCCCCTGCCGCCAACGCGGCAGTGGGGAGCAGGCCGAGGACGCAGATCAGGGCCAGCAGCATCGCGGTCACGCGATTTTTCAATGAATGCCATGTCTTTTTCATCGTTATTTGACCTTTCTTTTTAGATTTGCTCATAAGAAATGGCCTTCCGGCAATGAAGCTGGAAGGCCATGTGAGCATATTGAGTTGCGGATAGGTTATGCGTAGGGATTGTGCGCGTTGGGATCACCGACGAACAGGAAGCAGATCGTTCCGCCCTCATCAGTTGAGATCCCGACGCCGATGGTGTCGCAATCAGGGTCAACCATCGTCTGGAAGTGGCCGGGAGAATTCCGCCAATTCTCCACTGCCCGCTCTGCGGTTTCAGAGGCGGGCACATTTGCGAATGCGGTGATGTTCGATCCAAATCCATGGGGATATCCGGAGGCCGCAACCGCCTCGCACTCCACCTTATTCTGGTGGTATGCGACACGCAGGGACGCGCAATGCTGCGCCGCGTCCATCAGAGCCGCGTTGACCGTCAGCTCCGGCACACCGTTTTCCCGGCGTACCTGATTGACCAGCCGGACGATCTCCTGCCGTGCCGCGTCTGTCTGACTGGCACCGGATTCCGGAATGCTCGCACCTTGCTTGCCGTCAACTACCGTCAGCGTTAAAGCGGCGGTCTGGCCATGCTGATCGGTCACGACCACATCGGCTGTGCCGCTGCTGACCGCGATAGCGGTCCAGAAGCCGGAGATATTCTCAACGCGGATGATGTCGGGCCGTGTGGAGACCACGCTTTTTATTTCCTCACTGGGACTGATATTCAAGCCGCTGCGGTCTCCGGGGCGGAGGGTGCTGCCTTTGTAGCTGCTGACGCGGATGTCGGATGCGGCAGGGGCGATCCCCGTGTATGGATGTCCGGTGTCGATTTGGACTCCGGCGTTCCAATACACGTTGAAACCGACCTGTTCGCCCATGTCCCGCAGCTTCACATAGTTGTGCCCCGCAATGTTGTAGGCTTGCATTTCCACCTGCTGACCATCCACAAAGATGGGCTGCCAGGTAGGTTCCGCCGTGATCCCGGCCGCGACTGCGATAGAGCCGCCGGTCAGCGCCGCGCCGATCACCATGCCGGTGAGCATCATACTGACATTCTTTCTCACGTTTTTGCTCTCGTTCATCTTTCCGCCTCCATTCTAACTGTGTATGTGGGAAAATCATCTTCGCAGCTTCACCATATCACAAGTGAGGGGCAGAAGTCGAACAGAACCGATTCGGCAAAAGGGAGAAAGATTCAGACCTCCGCTGCGGTGACGCACCAGCGCTGGTCCCGCTGGTTGCGGACGCAGGTGTAGAGCGTCAGCATATTTTCACCGGAGTCAGCAAGGCCGCCGCGATCCGTTTCGCTGACCTTGAATACATCCGTCACCTTGTAGGTACGGGTGCCCAGCTTGGTGGTCAGGATGATCTTATCCCCGATGTCCAGCGTGTGGATCTGGCCGAAGTAGCTGTTGGCGCCGCGGTTGTGGGCGGCGAGGCAGACGTTGCCGTTCCAGATGGAGGTGTCCTCAAAGTGTCCGATCCCCTTGGCAAGCGTCTTGCTGTCCGTCCCCTGATAAATGCGGACGCTCAGATCCAGCGAGGGGATCTCCAACCTGCCGAGGGAGCCGTTTTTGTAGTAGAGGTCGCCCGTCACCTCTGTGAACAGCACGGCGGGCTGATAGCCGCTGCCGCCATTCACCGTGCTGCCGGGTGTGACAACAGTGGCGGCGCTGCCGCCAATGACCGCGCCGGACGCGGGAATACCACCGGGGGCAAGGTTGGGCGTGAGGTATTCACCGGTGTGGAGGGCGTTCATGCTCTCCGAGCCGAAAGCAGGCGGAATGAGCGCTGCGTTTTTGCTCATGTCGGCGTTTTTCATAGCGCCGCCGTCCGCTGTGTGGATGACCTCAATAGATGTGTCTTTGCCGAAGTCATAATCGTCCGGCGCGGCGATACTGTATTCCAGCGCATACGCCGGAGCCGCCAGAGCTGCTGTCATGCAAAGGCTCAGGCAAAGGGTGATGATCTTTTTCATTCTGTATCCTCCTCATCTGCATTTTCTCTTTTGCGTTTTACCAGCAGCGCGCCGCCGACGCCCGCGCCTGCCGCGGCCACGATCCCAATGGGAATGAGCACATAAGACCAGCGGAACGCGGACGCCGTGGCGGGTGTCTCCGCAGGCTCCGTGGACTGGATGGGCGTTCCCTCAAAAATGGCGACATAGCGGACACGGTTCAGGGCGATCCGGCTGACCGTGCCCACATAATCCGCCGTGACGGTATAGCCTTTCACATAGCTGCTGGTGGCGCTGCCGGAATAGGTGGCAACGGC
>ERZ773242.1987-NODE-1987-length-18042-cov-3.805749_pt1 | contig 18042 bp, 21 predicted proteins | sample MGYA00511077_ERZ773242 | MGnify/ENA primary metagenome ERZ773242 (study PRJEB29015, sample SAMEA2737754) | human gut metagenome | biome: human gut; feature: human-associated habitat; material: faeces | place: China | collected 2012 ... | reverse complement strand
AATTGACACGCGAAGAAGACCTCGAGATCTCGAGACTGGACGGCTACGACGCCGGCGTAAAAGACGGCGAAAAGTCCGGTGAACGCAAGGCGGCGCTGGATATTGCGAAAGGCATGAAGCGAAAAAATTTGGATAGCTCTGTTATCACAGAACTTACCGGTTTGTCACTTGCCGAGATCGAATCGCTGTAAATCGGAGAGCAATTTCAGCAAGCACGCCGCGATACTGAAGAATAAACTTCAGGCGAGGGCGCGAAGCGCCTTGCGTATCAACGCAAAGAAAAGACGAGAGCATCCATCTACTCTCGTCAATGCTGGAGCGGACAACGGGAATCGAACCCGCCTCCTCAGCTTGGGAAGCTGATATTCTACCAATGAACTATGTCCGCGCGTGTATCTGTCTTGCATCAGTTCTGCCGATGCCTGCGGCTCGTCCCTTAAAGTGCCACGCGCTAAAGCGCTGCACTTTTTGGCGTGCGACCTACCTCGCTTCTGTCTTCGCCTCATGGCTCGTCATCAGCGGGCTAGGGCTGCAAGTCACTGTGCAAGAACATTATACTACTGTGCGGACAATAATTCAATTCTTTTTATAAGATTTCGTTTGAAAACTTAAAATTTGATATGCTCCTGCGGGTCGACGTAGACGCCGTCCTGCAGCATTTCGAAGTGCAGATGCGGCGGTTCCAGTGATTCGAAGAGTCCGGTCACGCCGATGCCGCCGATGATCTGCCCCTGCTTGACCGTATCCCCGACCTCCACCATTTCATCCGTCGACAGATTTGAATAGATCGTGACCATATCGTTCGGATGCGTGATCTCGACCGAGACCCCATAGCGATCATCGGTGTAGACCGCGGTGACCGTTCCGGCTGCGGCGGCCAGAACCTGCGTATCCGCATCGGCCTCGATGTCAACACCGCAGTGAGTCATGTACTGATCCAGTGTGACCGAATAGAGTAAATGCTCCATCGCATATGGGTTGGTGACGGTATAGTCGCTGCCTTTGATCGGTTTGATCAGGGCCTGTGCCTCCGGCTTTTGTGCATCGGATTTCTGCGCACTGTCCACAGTCGGCACCTTTGCCGATGCCGTATCTGCGGTCTTTGGACTGTCCGCGGCATCCTTCTCGTCCGTCGTCTGCGCTGCTTTGGCCTGCGGCTGCGGTGTCTGTGTCCTGGCCTGCTCAGAGACCGGGAGCGGATTTTGCTGCGCGCTGCCGTTGATCTTGTCGATATTTGATTTTATAGTAAAAATGGAAGTCAGGGCGATGACGCAGAATGCGAGCATGAGCGCGATCGCAACTTTATCTTTCTCTTTTTTTCTTTGTGCTTGACGCATGATTTCACCTCCAGTTGATTTTAGTGTTTACAAAAACTTTGGTTTTCATACAAATCCCCGCTTGTAAAATCGAAAAAAACATATTATACTAAATATTATTTTTATTAGCATCAAGGAGACAACGCATGGATGGAATGATTTTTGCGGCAAAGCAAAACAGAACGATACCAAAAGAGGATAAGATTTTTGGCATCAGCAATCGCGCGAAGGCGATGATCGCGAAGGAAGGCAAGGATAAGGTCGTCAACGCAACCATCGGTGCACTGCTCGATGATAACGGAGAGCTGATCGTACTGTCTTCCGTTGCGGAAGTCTTTCAAAGTCTGACACCGAAGGAGTTCGCGGAGTACGCGCCGATCTCCGGCGTGCCTGCGTTTCGTGAGGCTGCGCTGAAGGACGCGTTCGGAGACTTCAAGCCGCAGTCTTATACGGCAGCGGTCGCGGCGCCGGGCGGCACCGGGGCGCTGCGCAACGCAATCGCGAACTACTCTGAGCGTGGGAATAAAATTCTGGTGGCTGACTGGTACTGGGCACCGTATAATACGATCGCACAAGAGCTTGGACGCGGCACAGAGACGTTTGCATTTTTTAGCGACGAAAGAAAGTTCAATGTCGCGGACTTCGAGCAGAAGGTCGAAGCCTTGCTCGCGGCGCAGGACAGGCTGGTCATCATTCTCAACACACCGGCGCACAATCCGACCGGGTATTCTTTGACTGACGAGGACTGGCAGGGCGTGGCGGCGGTTTTGAAAAAGCACACCGCAGGCAAAAAGGTCGCGCTGGTCGTCGATATTGCTTATATTGAATTTTCGGGGCATGACCATGATTCGCGCAATTTCTTCCCGATTCTGGAAACATTGCCGGAGACGGTGCTGCCGCTGATCTCGCATAGCTTCTCCAAGACCTTTACGCTGTATGGCATGCGCTGCGGCGCGCTGATCTGCATGGCAAAGACGCCGGAGATCGCCGAGGAGTTCCGGCAGGTCTGCGAGTTCTCTTCCAGAGCGTCGTGGTCGAACTGTGCAAGGGCGCCGCAGATGATCGTGGCGAAGATTTACGCGGACCCTGCGCTCAAAGCCAGAGTGGATGAGGAGCGCGAAGGCTTCCGCGCTATGCTGCTGCGCCGCGGCAAGGCGTTTGAGACTGCTGCACAGGCAGCAGGGCTTGAGATCGTTCCGTTTGACGCAGGCTTCTTCGTGTCGATCCCATGCGCAAACTCGGATGCAGTATCCGCAGAGCTTGAAAAGGAGGGCATCTTCCTGGTACCGCTCGCCAAGGGCGTGCGCGTCTCTGTTGCATCGATCCCGGAGGTGGTCTGTGCTGCGATCCCTGCGAAGATTAAGGCGGCTTTGGATCGTATAGAGGGCAGATAGAAAAACGAGCGAGAAAAGTAAAAACAATACAGATAAATATTGACAAGCAGTGAAAATTATGTTATGCTTGATCTGCAAAGGGAAACTCCGGGAAGGGAGTTTAAAATGCCAAGACAAGCAAACAGAGAGGGAGATTTTTCATTCGAGATCATCAGACACTTAGGTGTGTACGGACATTCGGCGAAAGGGTGGACGAGAGAAGCCAATATCGTCGAGTGGAACGGCGGCAATGCCAAGTTTGACCTTAGGGAATGGGACCCGGAGCATACGCGTATGAGCCGCGGGATCACGCTGCAGAAGCAGGAGATGTTCAACCTGATGCAGATTCTGAACCATTGTTTCGGGAAGGAGCTGCAGGCGCACAGGAATGCGCGGGAGCAGTGGATGCCGCAGGACGGCACGCAGGAGCCGACGGCTTGCAGCTGCGGGAGTGCGGACTGCGCACCGCTTTGCGATGCGGACGGCGTACTTGCGGACGATGCGGACATTGCAGACGACAAGGATGCTGCGGACGGTAAGCGCGGCGCTGACGATTTTGGTTTTGCAGACGATGCTGCACAGGATGCGGAGGAAACTGCCGCGGAGATATTTTCCTCAGAGACACTGCCGGACGTGCAGGAAGAAACGGTTCTTGGATAAAACAAAAAGCCGCCCAAAGCGATAGGCCTTGGGCGGTTTTGCTATGCGTGGCGCCGTTCATCCTGAAATAAAAAGGTAATTCCGTATAATGCCGCAAGACCGACAACCGCATAAATGATGCGGGAAACGACCGCCAGCTGCGCACCGAAAATGCCGGATACCAGATTATAGTTAAAGAAACCGATCAGGCCCCAGTTGATCCCGCCGATGATCATCAGAATGAGAATTAATTTCTTCAATGCAATCACTCCTTTCGAGAGGTATTTTGTCCAAAAATATTTTACTTATACGGAATGTATGTTATAATAGTGCTGCCGATGATGTTTGCGGCGTTGCTGTAAGGTAAGAACTATGGAAATGCCTTTTTCAGCTTTGCCTCGGCAATATCATGGTTCCGGTAGTATGCACACAACAGCGGAAAGGAAATTTTTATGAAAATTCAGTTAAAAAGGGACCCACGCGCTGCATTTGAGGAGATCGAGGTCGAAAAGGGCACGACGATCGAAACGATTTACAAGAGGATTGAACACGAATTGCCGTACAAAATCGTAGCGGCGAAAGTGAATTATAAATACGAGAGCTTGACTTACGCATTGCACCGGGAGTGCCGCGTGGAGCTTTTGGACATGCGCACGCAGGCGGCAAATCTGGTCTATCAGAGCAGTCTGTCGCTGCTTTATCTGAAGGCGGTCTACGATGTACTGGGCGATGTAGAGGTCGATATCGAAAACGCGCTGAACAAGGGACTGTATACGGAGATCAAGCGGGAGACGCCGGTGACGGCAAAGGAAGTCAGACAGATCCAAAGCCGCATGGAGGCGCTGGTCAAGGCGGACTTACCGCTGATCAAGGAGGCGCTCAGCAAGGAGGAGGCTATCGCGTTTTTTGAGAAAACAGGCAGGGCAGATAAGATCGCGCTGTTGGCGGAGAACCCGCAGGCAAAAAAGGTCCGGCTCTATGCACTGGGCGGCTATCGCGATTTCTTTTACGGGCGCATGGTGCCATCGACGAGCTATCTTACGCTTTTTGAGCTGCGCAAATATCGCCGCGGCGTACTGCTGCGCTTCCCGCATCCGAGCGATCCGAACCGGATTCCGGATTATGTGGATGAGCGCGTGCTGTATCAGACCTTTGGCGAGCAGAGCCGTTGGGGCAAGCTCATGGGGATCGATTACGCATTTGACCTCAATCGCAAAATTGAAGAGGGCAAGTTCAAGGAGCTGATTCAGCTTTCCGAGGCGCTGCATGAACGCAGGATCGTAGAGATCGCGGATATGATCACCAAACAGAAAAAGCGTATCATTCTGATCGCGGGACCATCGTCCTCCGGCAAGACGACGTTCGCGCAGCGGCTGTGCATTCAGCTTCGTGTCAACGGGCTGGAGCCGTTATATATGGGAACGGACGATTACTTTCTGGAACGCGAGCAGACGCCGGTCGATGCCTACGGTGAGAAGAACTACGAGGATCTGGACGCGGTCGATATTCACCTGTTCAACAGCAATATGAATGATCTTCTGGCAGGCAAGCAGGTAGATCTGCCGACTTTCGATTTCCTGGAAGGGCATAAGAAATACGGCAAACGCCTGACCAGGATTCGCAGCAATCAGCCGATCGTCATCGAGGGCATCCATGCGCTGAACGATGCGCTGACGCCGGAGATCGCCAAGGAGGAAAAATTCAAAATTTATATCAGCCCATTGACCCAGCTCAATATTGACGCGCACAATCGTATCGTGACGACAGATCACCGGATGCTGCGCCGGATGGTGCGCGACTTCAAATATCGCGGCTACAGTGCGCAGAACACGATCCAAAACTGGCCGAAGGTGCGGGCCGGAGAGGATAAAAATATTTTCCCGTACAGCAACGAGGCAGACGTGATGTTCAATTCCGTACATTTATATGAGCTTTGTGTACTCAAAAAATACGCGCTGCCGCTATTGGAAGCGATCCAGCCGGATGAACCGGAATACAGCGAGGCACAGCGCATGCGGAATTTCCTGCGCTTCTTTAAGACGATAGAGGATGATTCTGCGATCGTAAATAATTCGATTCTCAGAGAATTTATCGGCGGCAGTGTGTTTGTCGACTGATAGGAACCGGATAGGAAACGGACAGCAAACTGACAGCAAACTGACAGCAAGGAGTATAACAGTATTATGGCGGAGATAAGCATTATAGGCGGCATCAATATCGACATTGAAGGGTGCCCATTCCGGGCGCTGCAGCCCGAAGATTCCAATCCCGGCAAAATTTCACTCGCTTACGGCGGCGTCGGCAGGAACATTGTTGAGAATGCCGCCCGGCTCGGCGGCGATGTTGCGATGATCTCGGTCATCGGCGATGACCAGATGGGACGCGGCGCCAAGGCGCAGCTTGCTGAGCTGGGCGTCGATGTCACCTATATCGAGGAGCTTGCGGGACGCAGTTCTTCGATGTATCTGTCGATTTTGGATGAAAAGCATGATATGGCGATGGCGATCAGTGATATGAGCATTATGGAAGCGTTGACACCGGAGAAACTCGCAGATTGCGCGGCGTTCTTACGGAAGTCGAAGATCGTTGCGCTGGATGCGAATCTGGATGAGGCGATTTTGACCTATGTCTGCGAGCTGCTGGACGGCATACCGCTCTTTTTTGACCCGGTATCGGCGTGCAAGGCGGTGCGGGTTCGCAATCTGATCGGCAGATTTTACAGCATGAAGCCGAATGTGATGGAAGCGGAGGTGCTTTCGGGCATGCAGATCGAAACGGAGGCGGATCTGAGCCGGGCAGGAGACTGGTTTCTGGCGCAGGGACTCAAGCAGCTCTTTATTACGCTGAACAAGGACGGCGTTTATTACAAAAATGAAGAGAAAGAGGGCATCATCAGACCTGATCAGAATCTGAAGATCGTCAGCGCGACCGGCGCGGGCGACAGCTTCTCGGCGGCGATCCTGCTGGGCTGCGTACAGCGGATGAACATTGAAGAGATTGCCCGCATGGGCATGGCGGCGGCTTCTGTTGCAATGGAGAGCAAGCAGGCCGTCAACAGCAATATGCATATGAATGAACTCAAAAGGAGGATGAGAGGACATGTATAGTAAGTATTTAGACATCAAACCGGAAGTTGCAAAGGCACTGGAGGAGGGCACACCTGTAGTGGCGCTGGAATCCACGATTATTTCCCATGGTATGCCGTATCCGAAGAATGTGGAGACTGCGATCGCAGTCGAAGATGTGCTGCGGGCGCATGGCGTGATGCCTGCGACGATCGCGATCATCGGTGGCAGGATCAAGATCGGTCTGACCAGAGAAGAGATCGAATACATGGCGACCGCGGAGAACGTGCTGAAGGTCAGCAGACGCGACTTCCCACTGACGATTTCGCAGGGGCTGGATGGCGCAACAACAGTTGCAGGTACGATGATCGCGGCGCACATGGCGGGTATTCGCCTGTTCGTGACCGGCGGCATCGGCGGCGTGCACAGAGGCGCAGGCGAAAGCTTTGACATCTCCGCCGATCTGGAGGAACTCAAAATGACAGATGTGACGGTCGTATGCGCGGGCGTGAAATCCATTCTGGACATCGGCGCAACCTTGGAATATCTGGAAACCGCGGGTGTTCCGGTCGTGACCTTCGGCGCGGATCAGTTCCCGGCATTTTACAGCAGAGAGAGTGGGTTTACGGCAGACTGCCGCGTGGATGATCCTGCGAAGATTGCTGCCATGATGAAGAGCAAGGCGGAGATCGGACTGCGCGGCGGCATGCTCGTTGCTTGCCCGATCCCGCAGGAGGACGAAATTCCATACGCGAAGATGGACGTTGTGATCCGGCAGGCACTTGCGGAGTGCGAGGAGAAGGGCGTGCGCGGCAAGAAGATTACGCCGTTCCTGCTGAGTAGGGTCAAAGATTTGACAGAAGGACACAGTCTGGAGGCCAACATCAAACTAGTGCTGCATAATGCGGAGATCGGCGCACAGATCGCGAGCAATCTCTGATCGGGCACGCATCTGATCGGTGGATAAATCAAAAGAGGAATAAAAGAGGAAGAGGTAGGCAGATATGAAGGGGAAGAGGAGATTTTTCGCAGCTGTCCTGACGCTTTGTCTTGTGCTGACAGGTATGCCGGGGGCAGCTTTCGGTGCGGACACTGCAGCGGCAGGGGATATTGTGATTCTTTACAGCAGTGATATGCACGGCGGCGTTGACAGCAATTTAGGCTTGGCGGGACTGGCGGCGCTCGCGAACGAAAAACGTGCGCAGGGTGACTATGTGGAGCTGGTCGATGCGGGAGATGCAGTCAGCGGTACGACGCTGGCATCGACGACACAAGGCAAATATGTCATCGAGGCGATGAATCTGGCAGGGTACGGGATCGCGGTCCCGGGCGTGCACGATTTTGATTATGGCGTATCCGGGCTGGTGGGGACCTTATCCAAGGAAGCAAACCATCAGTATGTGAGCTGCAACTTCACGATGACCGCGAATGGGCAGACGGTGTTCAAACCGTATGTCATCAAAACCTACGGCAGTGCAAAGGTAGCCTATATCGGCATCAGCGACCCGCAGACTATCAGCAAGTCCGGCGCATCGTTCAAAAACAGTGACGGCAGTGCGGCGTATTCCTTTGCTGACGGAGCGGAGGGCAAGAACCTCTATCATACAGTGCAGGCTGCCATCGACGAGGCCAAGGCAGCCGGTGCGGACTATATCGTTGCGATCGGACATCTGAGCATGACCGGTGATGCGGCTTACACGCCGAAGAGCGTGATTGAAAATACGACCGGTATACAGGCTTTCATCGACGGCAATACACATACGGCTACGGTCGGCGAAAAGGTCAAGACGGCAGACGGCAGCGAAGCACTGCTGACCTGTGCCGGTGCCGGACTGAGCAATCTCGGCGTGCTGACCATTACGGCGGGTAAACGCATCACATCGCAGCTTATCAACAGCTATAATTTGCGCGACATCAAGACCAAAGACGGCATTGACGCGCTGACCAAAAAATACAGAGAAAATCTGCAGGAGAACTTTGCTGCGACCAGCAGCAGGCTGGAAGCGGCAAACAGCAGCGGTGTCAGGATCATCGAGGGCAGTGAGACCAATCTGGGCGACCTCTGCGCGGATGCGTATCGGGTCGTCACCGGCGCGGATATCGCCTTTGTAGAGGCGCGGGAGATCAAGAGCAATATTGAGCTGGGCGCCATCAGCTATGATGACATTATGAGCGCGCTGCCGGGCGGACAGTCTATCAGCGTCATCAGCGTCAGCGGTTATGATATTCTCGACGCGCTCGAAATGTCAGCGCGTGTATATCCTGCCAAGCACAGCGGCTTCTTGCAGGTATCCGGTATTACTTTTGATATTCAGGAAACGGTGATCCCGTCTGTGACCCTGGATGGAAACGGAAATTTCATCGGCGTATCGGATGATTACCGCGTAACGAATGTGATGATCAACGGCAAAGAGCTGGATGTGATGGCAAATTATACGGTCGCGGGTACGAACGCGCTTCTGAATGGGGAAACCGGCTACACGATGCTTCGGAACGGTCCGCTCAAAAAAGCCAATGTGACGACAGATAATCAAGCATTGATCACCTACATCGCCGCCTCTCTCAAAAACAGCATTGGCGGCGCCTACAGCAGATCGCAGGGGCGCATTGACTCCATCAAACTTGCCAGACAGAGTGAGATCGATGCCGAGATCGAAAAGAAGGTAGAAGAAAGAATCAAGGACTATGTGTCCGAGCTCAAAACACTGCGCGAGCAGCTCGCTGCACAGCAGGATATCGTTGCAATCAAATCGCTTTCGATCAAGACCGCTGCGAAATTCAGCAAGAGCGGCAGCAAGCGCACCGTCAGGGTGACGTGGACGCCGTCTGAAAAGATCAGCGGGGTCAAGTATCAGCTTTATAAATCGACGAAGAAGTCGTCCGGATACAAAAAGCTTGCGGTGGCTTCGGGAACGACTTTCCGCAATACGAGCAGTCTGAGCAAGAATAAGACGTATTATTATAAAGTGCGTGCCTATAAGTACATCAAGGGTAAATATTATTACAGCAGCTGGTCCAATGCGGCCTCCTGCAAGGTGAGAAAATAGGGATTGCTGCGCCGCGCAGCTTGCGTGCGCGGGTGGACAATAAATTTATGTTATCTCAAAACGAAAAGGAGAAGAACAATGAAGAACAGGAGAGTATTAGCGGTACTGCTGGCAGTCGTTGTGATGATCGCGATGATGCCTGCGATGGCGTTTGCCGATACGGCGACGACCACGCCGACAACAACGACAGGCGCAGAAACCACGACAACGACACCGGGCGCGGGCAAGACGGATGAAACGCCGGCTGCGCCGGCGAAGTCGAATGACATCGTCATCCTCGGCACCAGCGATGTGCACTGCGGCATCGACCAGAACATCGGTTATGCGGGTCTTGCGGCTTACAAAAAAGCCATGGCAGAGAAGTATAACTATGTTGCGCTTGTCGACGCGGGTGACGCGATCCAGGGCGATACCATCGGTACCTTATCTAAGGGTGAATATCTGGTGGATATCATGAACGAAGTTGGCTATGACGTTGTCGTTCCGGGCAACCATGAATTCGACTATGGCATGGATCAGTTCCTCAATGTCATCGTACCGAAGATGAAAGCGACTTATGTGTCCGCAAACTTCATGAAAGGCGACAAGCTTGTGTTTGATGCCTATAAGATGATGACTTACGGCAGCAAGAAGGTCGCATTTGTCGGCATCAGCACCCCGGAGACCCTGGTAAAGTCCACCCCGACCTATTTCCAGGATAAGTTCGGAAACTATATCTATGACTTCTGCAACGACAAGACCGGTGACAAGCTGTACAAGGCTGTACAGAGCGCTGTTGACGCTGCAAAGAAGGCGGGCGCTGACTATGTTGTCGCAGTCGCACACCTCGGCGCGGACACTGCGAGCGCGCCTTGGACCTCTACAGATGTTATCAAAAATACAACGGATATCGACGCGCTGCTAGACGGTCACGCACACGAACTGTTCGTTAAGAGCGTGAAGAACAAAGACGGCAAATCCATCAAGATGGTAGCGACCGGCACGAAGCTGGAAAACATCGGCAAGATCGTCATCGCTGAGAACGGTGCGATCACTGCTGAATACATCGGCGCAGACGTGGCAAAGGACAAGGATGCAGATGTTGCGAAGTTTATCGACGGCATCAAGACGAAATATGACGCACTGGTCAAGACAGTTGTTGCAAAGACGGATGTCGATCTGATCATTGCGGACCAAAAGGAGAACCGTCTGGTCAGAAGCGAAGAAACGAATCTGGGTGATCTCTGCGCGGATGCGTATAAGAATGTACTGGGCGCCGATATCGCGTTTGTCAACGGCGGCGGTATTCGCGTACCGATCAAAAAAGGCAATATCACCTACGGTGATATCATCGCGGTACATCCGTTCGGCAACATGGCATGCGTAATCGAGGTGACCGGTCAGCAGATTCTCGATGCGTTGGAATTCGGCTCAAGGAATGTCGGTACGGGTGAGAACGGCGGCTTCCTGCAGGTTTCCGGTCTGAGCTACAGCATTCATAAGAACTTTAAGTCGACGGTAGAACTGAATGATAAGGAAGAATTTGTCAAGGTCGGTGGTGCGTACAAGGTTTATGATGTGAAAGTAAACGGAGAATCTTTGGATCCTGCAAAGACCTACACACTGGCATCCCATAACTACATGCTGAAAAACGGCGGCGATGGCTTTAAGATGTTCAAGGGCAGCAAAGTCCTGCAGGACGAAGTCATGGTTGACAATCAGGTGCTGATTAACTATATCCAGAACAACCTCAAGGGTGTTGTCGGCAGCGAATACGCAGCGCCGCAGGGCAGAATCACGATTACGGATACAGCGCCGACGGTGGAGCCTGCACCGGATCAAAAGACCATCCTGAAGCAGTTTAAGACCAAGGTGACCTCCAAGAAGCAGAAAGGCGCAGTGAAGCTGACCTGGAAGGCTTGCACAGAGGTCAAGGGTGTCAAGTATCAGGTATACAAATCCCTGAAGAAGTCCAAAGGATACAAGAGAGTCATCACAACCAGCAAGAGAACTTATACTGTGAAGAAGCTGACCAAGGGCAAGACTTATTACTTCAAGGTCAGAGCGGTCAAGAGCATTGACGGCAAGAACGCTTACTCCAAGTGGTCGAACATCACTTACAAAAAAGTCGCATAAGCATTGCGCTTTACGGCAATAGAACGAAAACATCAAGTGTAAAGGGGGGCTGCACCTTAACGGAAAAAACCGTTAAGGCGCAGCCCTCTTTCTATGGCAGCGGATATCCGGTCGAAAGTCCGCCGCTTTTTCGCGCACCGGCACAAAAAATCCGCGAAAAATATTGCATAAAATTTGAAAATTTCGGAAAAAAGATAAAGGAGAGCGTTGACACGTATTTCTGTCCTAAAAGGAAACGCAGATAAATGTGTACGAAAAACCGTAAATCAAAGCGTTGCAAATACTAATTTTCGACCAGAAAAAAACTTTGATTTTCTGCGAAAAAAATTTCAAAAAAGACTTGCATTATTTGCAGAATTCATTTATACTAAAAAGGCTTGCTTAAGGCGATGAAACGGGAAGTTGCAGTGCTATCTGGTAATTTCCGTGGAGAATTGTCCCCACTTGATGGGGGCGGAGGGATTCGCCGGATTTTGCTTTGTGTGCAAACACAGGAAACGCACAAAGGCGTGTACGAAGTAAGCGAATCATCTGTACGCGTTGAAAAATAAGGCTTTAGAACCCCTTGTACAAGCATAGCGCAAACAGTACAAAAAAATTTAGGAGGACAACAATGAGCGAATTACAGAAAATCAGAATCAAGCTGAAGGCTTATGACCATGCGTTATTAGACCAGTCCGCGGCTAAGATCGTCGAAACGGCGAAGAAGACAGGCGCAGACGTTTCCGGTCCGATTCCGCTGCCGACAGAGAAAGAAGTCGTTACGATCTTGAGAGCTGTCCACAAGTACAAAGACAGCAGAGAGCAGTTCGAACAGAGAACCCACAAGAGACTAATCGACATCACAAACGCAACACTGAAGACAACAGACGCTTTAACAAAGCTCGACCTGCCTGCAGGCGTTGACATCGAAATCAAACTCTAATCCATAAACAGGTTTGAGATCGAAACCCAAAACAAGTTAAAAGGGACCTTCCCTTAGTATGAATCCGCCGCGCAAGACGGCAGCTGCAAAATCGTGGCCCAACCTGTGGGGCCCCCGGAAAGCGAAGCTTTTTGGGGAAAGGAGGAGCAGCGGAGCGCGTGAGCGTGCAAGATGCGGCATGCGAAAACAGCGAAGCTTGCGACGACGCGATTCCAATGTAAGAAAAGGAGAAAACATATGAAAGCAATCTTAGGAAAAAAGATGGGCATGACACAGATCTTCGATGAAGAAGGAAACGTGATTCCGGTAACAGTCATCGAAGCCGGTCCGGAAGTTGTAACTCAGGTCAAGACCGTTGAAACCGATGGCTACAATGCTGTTCAGGTCGGTTTCGAAGATCAGAAGCCGCAGAGAGTCAACAAACCGCTGACAGGACATTTTGAAAAAGCCGGCGTAGCTCCGAAGAAGCACCTTGCGGAATTCAGAGTCGAAGACGGTGAAACCTACGAGGTTGGTCAGGTGATCACAGTCGCTGATTTCGAAGTCGGCAAGAAGCTGGACATCACAGGCACTTCCAAAGGTAAAGGAACACAAGGCAACATCAAGAGACACGGACACCACAGAGGCCCGATGACCCACGGCTCCAAGCATAAGAGACTTGCCGGCGCACTGGCTGCAGGTACTTATCCTTCCAGAGTCTTCAAGGGCAACGCAGGTCCGGGAAGAATGGGCAGAGACACTGTGACCGTTCAGAACGTTGTACTTGTAAAAGTTATCGAAGAGAGAAACCTGCTGCTCGTTAAGGGCGCGGTACCGGGAAACAAAGGTGGTCTGGTTCGCGTTCAGTATGCAGTAAAGGGACAGGACAAATAGAATAGTCTTTTGGAAAGGAGGAAGCACAAATGGCAAAAGTAACTATGTTAAATATGGCAGGAGCAGAAGCCGGTACCATCGAATTAAAAGATGAGATCTTCGGCATCACTCCGAACGAAAACGCTGTTCATGCAGTAGTGAAGAACTACTTGGCAAACCAAAGACAGGGCACGCAGTCCGCAAAGACCAGAGGCGAAGTCAGAGGGGGCGGCAGAAAGCCTTTCAGACAAAAAGGAACCGGTCGTCACAGACAAGGTAGCACGACAGACCCGTCACAGATCGGCGGCGGCATCGTATTCGCGCCGAAGCCTCGTGACTACAGATATACATTACCGAAGAAGCTGAGAAGACTCGCACTGAAGTCTGCTCTTTCCGCAAAGGTAGCTGACAAAGAAATCATCGTATTAGACGAATTAAAGTTTGATGCTCCAAAGACAAAGGAAATGATCAAGGTACTGGCTAACGTAAAGGCCGGCAAGAAAGCCCTGATCGTCATGGCTGAGAAGGACGAAAACGTTGTAAAATCCGCAGCCAACATTCCGGGAGTCAGAACTGCACTGGTAGGCACGATGAACGTTTATGAGATCGTGAACCACGACAGCTTCATCGTAACACAGGAAGCTGTAAAGAAGATCGAGGAGGTGTACATCTAATGAAAACAGCATACGACATCATTTTGACACCTGTTATTTCCGAACAGTCCATGGACGTGGCGGCAGACAAGAAGTACACTTTCAAAGTTGCAGTAGACGCTAACAAAACACAGGTTAAGCACGCTGTAGAAGAAATCTTCGGTGTTGAAGTATCCAAAGTAAACATCATGAATTATGACGGTAAAGTTAAGAGAATGGGAAGAAATGTCGGCAGAACTGCTGCTTACAAAAAAGCGATCGTGACCCTTACGCCAAGCAGTAAGGAAATCGAGTTCTTCCAAGGACTGTAATAGGAGGCAAATGAACAATGGGAATTAGAAAATATAATCCGACAACTCCTGGTCTGAGAGGTATGACAGTTTCTACATTTGAAGAAATTACAACCAGCACGCCTGAAAAATCCTTGACTGTAACTCTTAAGAAGCACGCAGGAAGAAATAACAGAGGTAAGATCACCGTAAGACATCAGGGCGGCGGTACCAGACCGAAATATAGAATCATCGACTTCAAGAGAACGAAGGACGGTGTTCCGGGAACCGTAGCAACCATTGAATACGACCCGAACAGAAGCGCAAACATCGCACTGATCGTTTACGCAGACGGCGAAAAGAGATACATCATCGCGCCGAACAAATTAGTCGTAGGACAGAAGATCGTATCCGGACCGGACGCAGATATCGTAGTCGGCAACGCACTGCCGATCGCAAACATTCCGGTAGGTACCATCATTCACAATATTGAGCTCAAGCCTGGTAAAGGTGCACAGCTTGCAAGATCCGCAGGAAACGGCGCGCAGCTGATGGCAAAGGAAGGAGATTACGCACAGGTAAGACTCCCGTCCGGCGAAGTAAGAAAGATCAGCATGAGATGCAGAGCGACCATCGGTGAAGTAGGAAACGGCGACCATGCAAACATCCAGATCGGTAAAGCCGGTCGTAAGAGACACATGGGCATCAGACCTACCGTAAGAGGTTCTGTTATGAACCCGAACGATCACCCACATGGCGGTGGTGAAGGCAGAGCACCTGTTGGTCGTAAGAGTCCGGTTACTCCTTGGGGCAAACCTGCACTTGGCTACAAGACCAGAAAGAAGAACAAAGCTTCGAATCAGTATATCGTAAAGAGAAGAAATGAAAAATAACAGGAAGGAGCATAAATAATGGGTAGATCACTGAAAAAAGGTCCTTTCGTGAACGCAAAGCTGCTCAAGGCTATCGAAGAACTGAACGCAGCAAACGATAAGAAAGTTATCAAGACCTGGTCAAGACCATCCACAATTTTCCCGCAGATGGTGGGACACACGATCGCAGTGCATGACGGCAAGAAGCATGTCCCTGTATATATCACAGAAGACATGGTAGGACACAGACTTGGAGAATTTGCTCCGACCAGAAACTACAGAGGCCATGCTGCAGATAAATCCTCTAAGGTTAAGAAATAAGAAAGGAGAACATGAAAATGGAAGCAAAAGCAGTTGCGAAATATGTAAGAATGTCTCCTATCAAGCTGAAGCCTGTTACTGACTTAGTGAGAGGCAAGGACTTAAACGAGGCATTGAACATCTTGAAGTTCACCCCGGGTAAAGGTTCAGAGATCGTAGAAAAGGTTGTTAAATCCGCAGCAGCGAACGCGGAAAACAATTTCGATATGAATCCGGATAATTTATACGTTGCAGAAGTATATGCCAACCAGGGCCCAACCATGAAGAGATGGAGAGCCGGCTCCCAAGGCAGAGCATCAATCATCTTAAAGAGATCCAGCCACGTCGGCGTGACTCTGAAAGAGAAAGAATAGGAGGTTCATGAATGGGTCAGAAAGTTAGTCCACATGGCTTAAGAGTGGGCGTTATTAAAGACTGGGATTCCAAATGGTATGCAGATAAAGCCAACTTCGCAGATTACCTTGTAGAAGACAACAAAGTAAGAGATTATGTAAAGAAAAAATTATACGTTGCAGGCGTTTCAAAGGTATTGATTGAAAGAGCTGCAGAGAATAAAATGAGAGTCATCGTTCTGACAGCAAAGCCGGGCATGGTCATCGGCAGCTCCGGCGCAGGCATCGACAATCTGCGCGCAGAGCTCAAGAAGCTGACAGGCAAGGACATCGATATCTCCATCGAAGAAGTCAGAAGATCCGAAATGGACGCACAGCTGACAGCGGAGAGCATCGCACAGGCACTCGAAAGACGTGTATCCTTCAGAAGAGCGATGAAGCAGGCAATCGGCAGAACCATGAAAGCCGGCGCAAAGGGTATCAAGGTACTGTGCTCCGGCAGACTTGGCGGCGCTGAAATCGCAAGAAGCGAAAAGTACAGCGAAGGCAACGTACCGCTGCACACGTTAAGAGCTGACATCGATTACGGCTTCGCAGAAGCTGACACTACTTACGGCAAGATCGGCGTCAAGGTCTGGATTAACCATGGCGAAATCCTTGACAAGGGATTACAGGGCGCTGTACGCGAGGAAAAACGCGAAAAGAGAGAAAGACGTCCGAGAAAAGACGGCGAAAGACGTGACAGACGTGATCGCGGCGAAAGACGCGACAGACGCGACCGCGGCGAAAGAAGCGAAGCACCGAAGTTTGCAAACCCAAGAGTCAGAAAGACGCCGAAGGCTGCACCGCAAGTTGAAGAACCACAGGTAGAAGCACCTGCAGCAGAAGCAGCAGAAACTACTGAAGCATAAATACACGGAAAGGAGGAACTTGAGTCATGTTAATGCCAAAGCGCGTTAAACGCAGAAGAGTTCACAGAGGAAGAATGAAGGGCGTTGCAACCAAGGGCAATACCATTACCTACGGTGCATATGGCCTGGTTGCACAGGAATGTGGCTGGATCACTTCCAATCAGATCGAAGCCGCTCGTATCGCGATGACAAGATCGATCAAGAGAGGCGGTAAAGTATATATTAAGATTTTCCCACACAAACCGGTTACAAAGAAACCTGCTGAAGTTCGTATGGGTTCCGGTAAAGGTGCGCCTGAATATTGGGTAGCAGTTGTAAAGCCGGGTAGAGTGATGTTCGAGATCGAGGGCGTATCCGAAGAAAAGGCAAGAGAAGCAATGAGACTTGCTTCCCACAAGCTCCCGGTTAAGTGCAAATTTGCCATCAAGGAAAACGCAGTAAAGGGTGGTGAAGCATAATGGAATTAAAGAAAATGAGAGAAATGACCGAGGTTGAACTGAACAACGAGCTTGCAAAGATGAAAAAGGAACTGTTCAACTTAAGATTCCAGCATGTAACCGGACAGCTTGAAAACCCGGTTAAGATGAGAGAAGTAAAGAGAGAGATCGCCCGCGTGAAGACGATCATCAGAGAAAAAGAGCTTGCAAAAGCTGAGGCCTAACGGAAAGGAGGATGTAATATGACAGTTGAAAGAAACAGAAGAAAGACAAAAGTCGGTGTCGTAGTCAGCGACAAAATGGATAAGACAGTCGTAGTTGCAATCGAAGACTTCGTAAGACATTCCCTTTACGGAAAAGCTGTAAAGAGAACGAAGAAAGTCAAAGCGCACGATGAGAACAATGAATGCCAGATCGGCGATAAGGTAAGAATTATGGAAACAAGACCTCTGTCCAAGGATAAGAGATGGAGACTTGTGAACATCATTGAAAAGGTTAAATAAAGGAGGCACCAGATCATGATTCAGACTGAAACCAGATTAAGAGTTGCCGACAATTCCGGTGCAAAAGAACTTCTTTGCATTCGTATCTTAGGCGGCACGTCCCGTCAGTATGCGAATATCGGAGACGTAATCGTTTGCGCAGTTAAGGAAGCAACACCAGGCGGCCTTGTGAAAAAAGGTGACGTTGTGAAAGCTGTTGTTGTTAGAACCAAGCATGGTGCCAGAAGAGCTGACGGAAGCTATGTAAAGTTTGACCAGAACGCAGCAGTTATCATTAAAGATAAAGAAGACAAGAACCCGGTTGGAACCCGTATCTTTGGACCAGTTGCCAGAGAACTTCGTGAGAAGAAATTCATGAAGATTGTTTCCTTAGCTCCGGAAGTATTATAGGAGGGTGCCTAATGTCAGCTAT
>ERZ773242.1974-NODE-1974-length-18131-cov-4.208066_pt1 | contig 18131 bp, 10 predicted proteins | sample MGYA00511077_ERZ773242 | MGnify/ENA primary metagenome ERZ773242 (study PRJEB29015, sample SAMEA2737754) | human gut metagenome | biome: human gut; feature: human-associated habitat; material: faeces | place: China | collected 2012 ... | reverse complement strand
AGTAGTATTCTCTCCTTTGTTAAGTAAGAATACTTGTTGAACCCATTTATTCGTATTTCCCATAGTACTTTCTCTAGAAATGTAAATTTTCACCTTTGACGTACTAGAAGAAGCAGTAAATGTTTGTTGCTCCCCAGTTTTGAGTTGGATTGAGTTATTGCCTATTTTTTCTCCATTGTCATTACATTCGAATATCCTAAGAGTTGTAGATATTCCTTGATAGGCATTAAAGACAACCGTGTAAGTAGTTTCATCATCATCACTTGAACACGCAGAGAACGTTAAAAACATAGCTGTAAGTAACAGCGTCATACTTAAAAACTTTTTCATAACTTTTCTTTTTATAGTTAAACATAAAGCGAATAAATCCCTATCCGATTCAGCAATAACCATACGCTAAGTCACAAAAAAAGACGTAGTGCTACTGCCATACGTCATCAAGGCTCACCACAAGCCCACTTACTCAATGGCAGCGCACCACGTCAGTATATGACGAAGTACACTTTACCCAATGAGTAAGTTCACTGATAGCCTTAGTTTTGTTATCCGAGGTGGTGATTCTGATGACGATTAGGCTATACTATTTCCAACAAAAAATTGGATTTCTCCCCAATTTTTCGTATATTCATTGCAAAGATAAGGATTTGTTGGCGATTGCCAATCATGAAACGCCAATTTTTATTAATAAATGATACATCATTCAATTTCAACCTATTAATATAAATATAGTCAACATCTCAAATATTAATAACCTACACATTGAATATTAATGTTTGAATTGTTAGATATTAATGGGTAACAATTCAAACATTAACTTTAAAAAGAAGAATCTCAATATCCAGTACGTTATTCACGAGTCATTTTCTTAATCAAATTTCAAGCAACCCATAAATAGTTTTTCGTTAGAAAGTTACACTACTCTTCTTTCTCTCTTGCTCTATTTATTTGAGTTTTCATTTTCCTCCACTAAAATATTACTTTTTACTATCCGGCAACGGATTAATAGCTCCCCTTTGTGTACAAGTATATGCCGATACATCTACCGCTTTGCGGTGTGATTCAGCGACCGACGCCCCTCTAAGTATGTTCACAACAAAAGTAGCAGTAAACGAGTCGCCTGCACCTACAGTATCGGCCACCTCGACTTTAGGTGTATCTATGGATGAAATTTCCCCACTGTCATCGTATATGCCACTACGTACTGCGCCCTGTGTGAATATAACATATTTGAGCGAAAAACGAGCAATGAGTTCTGCGATAGCTTCCACACAATCAGTCGAAAGGGAAAGAAGAGAGATCAATAACGGCAATTCGTCTTCATTCAATTTGAGTACATTTGCTTTTTGCAAGGATTCCACAATCAAGTCTGTCGAATAAAAATGTTGCCTGATATTAATATCAAACACCTTCAAAGAGGTATCCGGCACAGCATCTATGAGCCTTAAGATTGCAGCACGTGACTTTTCGCTTCGCTGTGCCAAAGAGCCCCAACAAACAGCATCTGCATCGCCGACAAGTTTCATGGTCGCAGGACTACACTCGATAGCATCCCATGCAACATTCTCAACAATGTCATATTGCGGTACACCGGCTTCATTCAACGACACAAGCACTTTACCTGTCGGCAAAATATTACGGGAAATATATCCTAAATCAAGTCCGGTCTCTTTAAGCACCGCAAATGTTTCATCACCGAGTTCGTCATCACCTATTGCCGTAACGGGATATGATTCTGCTCCCAACTCCTTTGCAAAAAAACAGAAATTGATAGGCGCTCCGCCAAGTCTCTTACCTTCCGGGAAGCAATCCCAAACAACTTCTCCTATACCTATTATTTTCATGGTTTTATAGTTTAATAATTATTTTCATGGATGTTGCACCATTCTCGTCTATAAATTTATATGCCTCGTCATACTGCTCGAACGGAAAATGATTTGAAATAAGCGGTTCGAGACGGATAGCTCCCGAACTTACCTGATCGATAGCCGTAAGATAATCTTCATGGCGATACATCATCGTTCCGTTCACCTTCAGTTCGTGCTCTCCCAAATAGAACATATTAAGCGACGGATCCTTGCCAAATACCGCCACTACAACGATGGTACTCCCTTTTCCGATACACTCCATAAGCGAACGAATACTCGACTCAACTCCGGCAACCTCAAACGCAGCTTGAAAATCTTCATCCCCGAAAAGCCTCTTCGCTCCTTCTTTGAGCGGCGTCTTAGCTACATTGAGCGTATCTACTATACCACATTTACGAGCTATTTCAAGCCTGAAATCACTCACATCGGTAATAAGAACCCGTTTGGCTCCTCTTGCCTTAGCGAACTGCGCCACGAGGTTACCGATTGTTCCGGCACCCGATACAACCACATTCTTACCTTTCAAGTCCCCGCCACGCATAGTTGCATGCGCAGCCACTGCCACCGGTTCTATCATAGCCCCATAATCAAGTGACATACCTTCAGGCAACACCGCAATCCTGTCATCATCAACCACAAAAAAGTCTTGCGCAGCTCCATTTGCCTGAAAAGCCTGCACTCTTAGCTCTTCACAAATATTATACTCTCCCCGCTGACAAGGCTTGCACTTCCCACACGCAAGTTGCGGACGTGCGGTGACAACGTCACCCGCCTTGCAGATCGTAACCGCCATCCCCGTAGCGACTACCACTGCCGAATATTCATGCCCCTGAACTACCGGATAGAAAGTTGCCGGATGACATCCGTGATAAGAATGTATCTCACTTCCACAAATACCTATTCTCTTAATATTCAGAAGCACCTGATGTTCTTTCAGGTCCGACGCCTTAGGCGCCTCAACTTCACGAAATTCAATATGTTTTGGTTCTACTAATACCGCTTGTCTCATTTTATACCATATTTACTTAAAATTTCTATTACCGGAGTCTCTATTGACTTCGCCCAAAGTGCATATCCATAACTACTTGGATGAGTTCCGTCGACCGATGTTTCATGCGCATCGGAAGCATCAGGCGTAATCAGATAAACGTCTTTATATTTCGGGTTCGTGAGGATTTTCGCAAACAACTCCTCTACGGTTGCCGCCTTAGCCCGTTCTTTCGCATCAAGAACTGTATCGAATGAACGTCGTTCACGATAGATAGTACGCTGAAATATCAACGGAGTAGCCGGATGTGCCGCTATAAGCCGATCGATAAACGGCATCAGGCGCTCTTTTATCAGTTCTGCGTCAGGATTTGAAAAAGTATCGAATATAAAGGCATCAGCCTTGACTTCCGCAAGAACATCGAGCATGTAAGGCTGCATCAGGCAACGTCCGCTTGTTGCGAGCGACACGACTTGAAGACCCGTATTACGCATAAATTGCATGGGATAACTCATACCGGATCGATCCGTGCTCACTCCCTGCGTAAACGAAGAGCCATATACCGCTATCCTGTGACGAAAATCGGACTTCAACGGTTCGATAACAGCATTGTCATCTATCCCTATCTTACAAGAAATGACCTCCGAATACATCGGCATATACATCATACATTCGTGCATCGTACCATCCATATTCTCAATGAGCGTGAATGTCTCGGTTTTCTCGCCCTTATACGCTTTCAATGAACCGCTTGCCGCATACTGCCATTTACCGTTTGCATTTTTGATATAAAGATCATATCCTTTATAAGAGATCGGCATGGTTGAATGGCTCGAATATACATATCCCCACCTTGTCGTAATCTGTATATTACGCGTGTTCGTTTTAAACAACACAGCCATACCGGCAGAACAACGGAGTTGTCGATTCTCCGTCCTGTTAAAACCTTTATAAACCAATGTATCGACTCTATGATACGGATTGGGAGTCGATTCAAACGGCTTACCTATCAGGTTAAGCGTTGACGCCTCCGTCTGTTTTTGTGCCGAAACCGACAATACGCACGAAAGCGACAGAACAACCGTTATGAAAAACTTCTTCATTGCCTTGTATTTTTTAGTTGTTTACTGTAATAAGACCTTCAACCCTTCTGCTACCTGCATAGCATAAAACTGCTCATACTTTTCCATAAACACAGGGTATTTGTCCAGTCCCAATGACACAAAAGGTGATATCTTCAAGAACTCGGCCGGCGATCCTCCTGAAATCAACTTCCTGTCCGCCGGGGTGATGTGAGGTTCGGAGATAGCTATATTTTCACCGGACTCGGTGCGCGCACCTATCAGGTATTTGCAATAAACAGCTATCAGGAAAGCCTCTATCGAAATATCCTTCCCATCCTGCAACATCTGTTTGAGTATGGGTACCACATAAACCGCAAACTTAGCAATGCCATCGCCGCAAAGCCGTGATACCTGATCGCTGATCGCCTTGTTTGAAAATCGTTCAATAAGCTGGTCTTTATACGCTTCAAGGTCAACGCCCTCGGGAACCGGAACATAAGGAGTAACATCCCTGTTCATAAACAGCTTTATCATTGCACGATACCTCTCGTCTGCCATTACAGCATCGACCTTCCTGAATCCTTCCATATAGGCAGGATAAGAAAGAAGAGTATGTGACGCATTGAGAAGACTTAATTTCATGATTTCATACGGGGTCACATCATGGGTGAATGTAACTCCCACCTTCTCCCATGCAGGACGGCCTGCAATGAAATTATCTTCAATCACCCATTGTATAAAGTCTTCACAACACACATCTGTAACCTTACCCGGTTTTGTTACGGGAGTGATTCTATCCACCATCGAATTCGGGAACGTCACTTTCTTTTTCGCCCACGCTGCCACCTCGGGATATTTCGCTTCGAAGTATGACATAAACGCACATCTGGCGGCATTGCCGTTCATCTGCATGTTGTCGCACGAAAGAATCGTAATCGGCAAATCTTTCTCCATCCGGCGTTTGAGTCCTTCGGCTACATACCAGAACACACTGCGCGATTGGTTAAAATCGACCTTATATCCCCCTTCGGTAATGGTGAGAGAGATGATTTTTATCTCCTCCGATGCAAGTTTAGCGATGATAGGCTCACTATCTATTTCCCCCCATGCCAGTTCTACAAGCGAACCAATCAGCATACTATCCTGTTCGCCGGAAGGGCTGCATGTCGTCAACTGATATATGCCGTCGTCTTTCTTGAGGGCGTTGAACAAGACCCCGTCCGTAGGCATAATCATGGCTCCGAATACCCCCCAGCATCTTTGTGACGGATCTTCAAGTAATAGATTTGTGTAAGCTTCGAGATGTGCACGATGGAAGTTTCCAACGCCGAAATGTACTATTCCGGCCTTTATTTCAGCACGATTATAATTAAAAGTCTTCATACGATAATTTCAATGTTTCGGCAAGTGATTTTTCCACCTTGTCGCAATGTTCTATATAGAATTTATAAACCTCATTCCATTTGTAATAAGATGCTTCAACCGCTTCCAACGGCAACCGGAGGTCTTTTTCATTCAGCATAAACTTAACTAAAACGTCCGGATTGCCTTCTGATTGGTAAAAGATCATCTGAAGGTTCGCCCCCATCGGAATATCCCAGTACTTCCAACTCTGCAACGCTTCTTTGGAATTACTAGCCTCCCGCGCCCACGTCCCGGCTTGCAGATTAGTCAAGATGGCCATCAGAACGCCATCGTGGCCGAAGTTGAGATTGATGCCATGACGCTTACGAACCAGATCTTCGGCAGATTCGTCTAACAAATGGCGTAACGTGCGGGATGCAAGTCCCCAACTACGCCCGTGAGATACCGGTTCAGGACCTTTCTGCGCAAAATACTTATAGTTCTCGATTTCCGCCCAAGCCAATATTTCCTCTTCTGTAAAAATATCCCATATAGGCACTTGGCGGTCGAGGCATTGCATCAGTGATGCCATTAACCAGAAACGATGGATCAGGTCGTACTTGTCATACTCACTTTCTACTTGTGTAACATCTATAAACAGTCTTCTAAAAAAAGCATCCACATCCAACTTTTCATCTATATATGAACGATATTTTTTATACCAACTGTTTTCCTTACCAAGTATATATTTATCAAGCGGACTCCTGCCGGGACATACGTTACCGTATGGATTCAGTGTGGTAAGGAACGAACGGGAGTTGTCTATCTCCGCCCATTCAAGCCCGGGACGCAGCGACAAAATGCCCGAATTTACAGATTGCATGGTGGCCGCCACCCGAAGCACATTCGTTGCGTTAGTCTTCAAATAGGGATGGCCTTCAAATACTTCCGGATAATTTTGTACCATCCTCCGGCCTATCTCCCTTGTCTGACGATAACCGATTTGTGTCAGATCGCCTTCTTTGTAAAACACATTTTTCTTGAACGGTTCAAGACGTTCATACAGGGCTTTCCCAAAATCGGTAAGGTTGTTTGTGGCATGAGCTTTCTCCAATACGCCGTATATGGCAGGATAAGTCACCTCATCGTCTATCTGACGCGCTCCGTGACGGAAATAGCCGTTTATATAGAAAGGCGTATATCCTTTGGGCGCCGGCGTAACCGGATGTGAAAGATCGGTCACATAATACACGCCGCCCGCACGTTCCGGATCCCTGCGTATCTCGTCGAGAGGATTTTCGGTCACCGGCTTTTCTTTCGGAAGAGAGAGTTTGAATATGCAAGGAAGATCAGACGTCTTTTTCGCATTCGTATTGGTATTGACATACATAACCCCGTCTTTAACCACAATATCTTCCGGTTCGTAAATAACCTGTTCCTGCACATTGTACCGGGCAGTAATTGTCCGCCTATCCGTATCGTACACCCGGATGCAGGAAGGACGGCTGTCATCCTGTTTCCCAACTCCGAAGCAGAAATAGATTTTACCATCATGCATACAGCCCGCTTGCGTGAACCAGACCTCATAGGGGAACACCACCTGATCGAGAATGTCATTTTCGTCGAGGCGCACCTTTGCGCCCTCACTCAACGATGGTATGCGGAATTTGGTGGCGACATACTGGTTTTCCCATGCATGCTTTGTCACCTTCGCCACAGTACGTTTACGCGCCGAGAATATCCATATAAAGCCCCGTTCCCGATCGACCAGCCAGCTTGGTGCACCAAAGATGAAGACATACCCTTTCTCCGCCCACTTCGAGCCATCGAGTTCAATTGTTTGTGCGATTTCGCTGCTAAAACGTTTTCCACGACGGGTGATGCTCTCCACAAAGCACAACCATTCCAACTCGCTTCCTACCTTCCCGTTTGTGATATACAAGAGAGGAAACGATGCTCCGCGTTTTGTCTCGACGCCAAAGCATACATTATTTACATGGTTGTCCGGATGGGAGGACGCCAACTCAAAGCCTGCCACAGGTTTCGGATCGGCACTTTTGAAATCATAGATATTCACGTGCCCTCCATCCTCGCACGAGAATATGTAATCATCCCATATTTCAAGTCCTTGCTGTGCCCGCCCCCGTCCTTCCTTTGCCAGGAAGACAGAGCACTCTACCTCTTTCTCCGGCTCTACATACAACTGGGCGATAAGGGGAATAGAGATCAGTAAGCACACGACAGACAAATAGATCTTTTTCATAAGTATGCTCTATAAATTTAAAGTATGATTATGTTCTACGTTAATCGAACAGCTCTATGCCTAACGACTCAAGCCGTTTCTGCAACTCTCCTACATCGAGAGCCCGCGGAGTACAATGCTGCGACGCACTCATGGCAGCGGCAATGCCAACAGCCTCTCCCATCGCCATGCAAATACTCATGACACGATAGGAAGCGTGAGCTCTGTGAGTACCCGATATGCATCGTCCCGCCACCAAAAGCCCTTCCAAGCCCAACGGGAGAAAACAACGATACGGCAAATCGTATGGTTTGCAATATTGTATGGTCGGTTCCGCCTGTCCGGCTCCGTCAGGATTATGTATATCGACAATGAACAATGCTTTATGTACCACCACATCGGCAAAACGGCAGCCTTCTGCCATCTCATCGGCATCGATCACATAGTCGCCCATCACCCTGCGGCTTTCGCGCACTCCGGTTGTTGTACCGCTTCCGATCACTCTACAATTTTCGTAACCCGGCAAATTTTCTTTCAAGAATTGAGTCAGGAGGCGTATCTGTTGCCTAAGTTCAAGATCGGCGGTGAAAATAGAGCTTACCGAAGTTATATCCACCCTATTGACTTGTGTCGTATTTACCTGACGGCAACCCGGTCTGACCGATGGATGCAAACGCACGGCAGCAAGCATCCGGGGAAGTTTGCCCTCATCGGCTTTCTTTTTACACCAATCAAGAAAACACTCGCCATTCAATTGGACATTGTCTACATCTCCAATACAGATAATTCCTTTCGATTCATCTACGCCGTCAATGGTGTATTCAAGGGTTACAGGCTGCATGAGTCCGTCAGCACGTCCTTTTTCTATTTTTGCACCGGCAAGAAAAGATACTATGGCATCACCGGTACAGTCAATCGTAACCGCGGCTTCAAAACAGAGTGTCCCCTCGTTACTTGCACACTTAATGCCTTTTACCACCTTTCCGTCACGAATAACATCCGACACGCAACATTGCAAAAAGACATCGACATTCTTTTCCCTGGCGACAAATTCTGCCAATGTAAGTTTTGCCTCTTCGAAATCGTGAGCATTTCCATGCTCGCCAATCCAGTCATTGTCTTTAACACCAAGAATAGCACAAACCTCATCGCGCATCGTGTTCTTGCTTACACTACCGAGAATAGGGCCGACATACCCGGCGGTCAGGTTACCTCCGATGACTCCGTATCTTTCGATAAGAGCAACACGTGCTCCTTGCCGGGCGGCGGCTACAGCCGCACATATCCCGGCAGGACCTGCACCTGCTACTATTACATCATAATATTTTGTATTCATTATCTGCTTGTATATGGACCGGAAATAGTCTTAACAGTCATTGCCCCGTCAGAATCTGTGATTGTCACAACTCTATATTTGTTTCCTCCGTCGGTCACACGAACTACAATATGTCCATCATATCCCTTTACTCTCGCAGCCTCTTCCGCCGTAACCCGGTCGTCTACTCCGCTGGGGCGATCGCCTTGCCAGAAGTTAGTGATAAACATGTCACACGTAGGGAGTGTTGTCTCCATCGAATTCAGTATATCGGTGCGAGGATGACAATCTACCCACGAATTGATAACAATCGTTTGTGGATTGAGTGCTTTCAGAGCATCCACCTGATTGGTGTTGGTTACTCCGTGATGGTTAGCTTTCAATAGTTCCACCTGACCTACTGCTTTTGCACAGGGTAGTTCGGCATCTTTCCACGCATGACTCGAACGTCCGTTATACTGAAGGTCACCACCGGCAAAGAAATCAAAGTTGCCATACGAGACTTTCATCACACAACTGGTAATATTCTCCGGCGGACAATTGTCACTGGAGGTAATGTTCTTACTGTTTTCGTATGAAATCTCCGAGAGTTCAGGGAATGTCTTCTTTGTGGTAGTGCCCGAACCTGTCCAGATCTCTCCATTCACTGCCACGTTTTGCACCTTTGCAGTAGGATACTTTGCAGGATTATACTTCTGAACGATCTGATTATTCACCCCTGCTTTGAATATCGCAGCATCAAACTTTTGATTGGCGACATGCCATTTCACTGCATTGATATAGTTATTACAACTTGGAGCATTGTCTGCCATTGTCGCCATATTGAACGGATAGTTATAATCGGGATAGCCACGATCGAGAAGCGTACCAATCTTGAAATTGTCGAAAATCTCGGCAAAACCTATTAACGAATAAGTACTGGAATTAGCTGATTTTGGCAAAGAAGAAGTATAACCGCCGAAGTGGTCATTATGGAAGTGGGTAAGTACGGCATAATCAATCGTACTGTTACCTGTCCATACCATACACTTACGAATGTAATCAGTTATAATCTGTGAACCACGGGTAGAAGTCAGAGTCGGATCCCAACGACTACGGATACCGGTATTGGTCGTATTACTATTAGAGTTGGTTGTAACACTCGAACTTGCGGCATCGATAAGCATTTGCGTACCATCCGGGAATATTACAAACATGCTTTCACCGGTAGTCGTATTGATGAAATGAATATCCATCACACCCTCCTGCCAGGCAGGAATCGTTTTACCTACCTCTATTTCAGTGGCAGCATCTTCCCCACCTCCATCCGGACGAATCAAAAATGAGTGAGACTCATTGGAGCTGCATCCTACAATCGCAAGGATGAACAGACTAAGTATAAATATTAACCTTTGCATGCTATATGAAGATTTAAAAACATCTCTCCGCCTTCAATGCTGACGGCAAGACGAATATAATTACCAAAATTTGAATTTACCTTTATAATATGTTGGCCAAGTCCTTTGAAGATTACAGGTTCACTACCGTCGTCAGCCCAATGTATACCGTCTTGCGATAGTTGTACACGACCTTCGAATACGGGATCTCCTTCTATTTTCTCAACCATAACAAAGAATATAGCCTCATCTGCCCAACCAGCCTCGTAAGGATGAGTGAAGAAAGTACCTTTAAAGAACTTCTTTACCTCAAGATGGGAATCATTAAACATTTTCATATATTACATTCCTCCTTTTATTCTTGTGAAACAACAACAGAATCTATATAAAAGAATACACGACGATTGGTATCAGTACCCACCCAGAAAAGAGGATTGATAAGATTGTCGATGCGTCCATATCCGTCAACGGTATCGGCTGCAATGCCACGCATATCCCAAATTTTGTCCTGACATTGGAATTCTACATATTCACGAAGCTCTGTGTCAAGTTTCAGACGCATGTATTGCCAATTGAGTTTACAGTCGGTCTCATTGTAAATGAGTTTCTGATGACCATCTTTCAAATCCTTGAATCCATCGTGGTCGCCATTAGGATAACGGCGGCCGAACCACCAGGGATCGACTCCCCTCTTACACCAGTCTCCGTCAAGTCCATAAGCCCAATCGCGGTCGGTTATGTCTTCATTGGAATGTTCATACTGCCACTTCTGCATTAATTTGCCATCTACTGCATTGAGATAGCGAATTCCTACATGGTAACGTTTTCCACCCTCCTGTACATCGAATCCCATACCAAAATCGCGGATAGAACTCTCATGCAAACCCGGTTGCGGACGGTCACCGCCATCCACCACATCCTGCTCCGCCGTGTATGTAAACCAACATTCTATCTGCAAATATTTGCAGCCCGGACGAGAGAACGAAAGCCGCTTAATGGCATGTCCCAGACAACCTTCCGCCGGAATCTCCGTATAAGGAGCGGCAACAGGTCTTGTCGAAAGTTTAAGAGAGTAAGTGCCGGACATTGCCCCGTGAGTGCCCGGATACCTGAAAGTAGCGGAACTAAGCATGACCGGTGGCCACTGGTCTTTATTGACCAATGTCTTGGGAACATCAAAATCGGGATATTCCGTAAAGTTAGGCATCAATGTCATCCAACCGTTAAAGCCGGTGTTGAATACATCATAGCTCAACACCCTTTTCAATGGTTGATAGCGACTGCGCAATAAAATTTCTCCAATGCTCATAATATCATTTATTTAATAAAGTTAGTACCCTGGATTTTGAACAAGTTTGCCATTCATTATCAATACATCATCACTTGGCAATGGCCATAAATAAATCTTCTCATCATACTTACGTTCACCATGCTGGACGATATAGGTTCCGTCGGCCATCGCTTCAAAAGAAGGAAATCCGTCTTTGTCAAATGTCGGAGTCTCCGGCCAAAACCAGTTGCCTGCCGCAAAGTATTCCTTTGCCCTGTTGGCTGTACGGGTAAATCCGTACATATTGTGTCCGAAAGCATTTTCAAACTGATGCCAACGAAGCAAGTCGAAATAGCGCAGATTTTCCCATGCAAACTCCACACGACGCTCACGACGGAGCACTTTGCGCAATGCTGTCTGATCGGTTGTCGTGATGGACGGATAGTCGTTGGTTTGTGTACGGGTGGTGCCATAAGCACGGGCACGGACATCATTGATGCAAGCAAGGACAGTAGCGTCAATCTCCCCCAGTTCAATCTTAGCTTCGGCATACATCAACAATACATCGGCATAGCGCATGAGAATGACGGGGTTGTCGTTATACAAAGTAGTACGCCATGATTCTTGCGCGCCTTTGCGCAGGCAACAACCATTGTAAGCACAGTTGGAAGCATCCGAACCGCCTTTGGAATCTTTATTTGTAATCATACGATTTTGCGTATAGTCCATTATTTCGAGTGCGTTTGGCGCAGGATTCCACTCAATACCATAGATACGGCTGCCGGGAGCAGCAAACGTTTCCAGGCAACGGGGATCGCGGTTGGCAAATGGATCGTGAGGATCAAAACCGCTGCCCGGTTCATCAATCGTCTTGCCATTCGTCATTTCGTAGACAGCAAGAAGTTCCCACGAAGGTTGTGCATTATGTGTACCGCCTGCCGAACGGGCAATAAAGGAACCGATAGCCTGTGTAGTAGGTTTACCGTTTTCATCCAACTCAAGGTCGCTTGAGTGAGCAACAGAGAAGATAACTTCTTTGCTTCCTCTTGTCTTGTCGCGGAAAAGTTCTCCATAATCAGGGGCCAAGTCATATACTTCCAGATCCATACAGTCTTGCGCAGCCTTTGCGGCAGTCCCGTAGTCGTGTTGATAGAGAGCGGTACGAGCCTTGTAAGCATAAGCCGTTCCTTTGTCTACACGGGTGGCGCCGCTATTATTATTTGCGGCCGGCAAATTTTCTGCGGCATAGTCATAATCTTCATAAATTTGTTTCAGAACGACAGCTTTGTCGGTACGCCCCATCTCAAATGCTTCCTCCGGAGTAATCGAAGTCACGTAGAAAGGAACATCTCCCCAAAGAGTAATCAAACGTGAATAAGCAAATGCTCTGAAAAAACGGGCTTCGGCACGAAGCGTATTCAGTTCAGTGGTGGAATATTTGCCTTCAAGTTTGTCGAGTGCCTCCAAAATCCGGTTGGCACGACTAATGTTCTTGTACGTGTAACTCCAAACAGTCTTGATGTTAGGATTACTTGTAGAAGACGCATTCAGTGAACCTGCCGCAATGGTATAAATGTTGGTTCGTTGTGCCCAGTCATCCGTATTACGGTCCAGCGTCCAACCTTCTTCTATAACAAAGAAAGTACTGCGATAAAAATCGTTCAACGAGATTCGAACTTCCTCCGGTGACGAGAACCAGTTTTCACTGGATGCGGCTGAAGGAGGATTCAGATCGAGGTTCACACAAGAAGTTACAGATAGAAGAGCTATCATGCAAATCAATACATGTATTTTTTTCATATTATGTAATTTTTTCATACTCCATTAGAATTTGATATCCACTCCAAATGTATAAGTGCGTGTGATATAGGTAGAAGCACCTGCTTCAGGGTCCCATCCCGAAAGATAACTATCAAAGCAGTATGGATCATCGATATTGACGTACACCCGAAGTCCTTTGATTCCGACTTTAGAGACGATTTTTTTAGGAACTGTATAGCCAACGTTGATATTCTTTATACGCATATAGGCACTACTCTTGAGCCAGTAATCCGACATTTTGTAGTTGTTGTATTCACCGCCCTGATGACTCAAACGGGGATAGCTGGCTGCCGCGTTCTGCTCTGCAGTGTTATATACACTCCAATAATTACGGCTGCCATTGTCGTTCAGAAGGACTGACGGAGCCGGAAGCCATTGTCCCTGCATGGGGCGAATCATACTTTCGGTGAGGCGTGAAAGTTGTTTCCCGACACCATTGAAGAGTAAGGAGAAAGAGAGACCTTTCCAGCCCAAACTAATAGAACCTCCATATAGATAGTGTGGCAATGAGCTGCCAAGCACTACGCGGTCGTATGTCTCATTGATAATTCCGTCAGGAGTGCCGTCCGGACCGCTGACATCTACATATTTCACATCACCCGGTTTGGTAGAAGCCGAAAGCAGAGCGCTTTCACTGACTTCCTCTGCGGTCTGGAACAAACCTGCAGTCTTATATCCGTACCAGGAATTATATTCTGCACCTTCAGTAATAATGGTACCATCGCTGTTAAACTGCTGCTTGCCGTTAAGATTATCTATTATAGACTTGTAATCAGAGATATTAAAACTTACCGCATAACTTACATCTCCGATACGGTCAGACCAGCCGAGTTTCACTTCCCAACCGCGGGTATGCATTTTACCTACGTTCCTGTCAGGTGCCGAATAACCTGTAAACGACGGGATTGCCACTGACAAGAGCATATCTGTTGTCTTCTTATAATAATAGTCTGCGCTAAAGTCAAGACGATTGTTAAAGAAAGCGGCATCCACACCTATATCCCAGCTCTGTGTTTTCTCCCAATGGATATTCTCATACGCATAATCCTGTTGAGCGGCAGACATCGAAGATTGGGGCGTAGAACCTGCACTGTCATACATAATGGCATTATTGAACGAAATGTATGTCTGATAAGGATAATTTCCAATCCGCTCGTTACCGAGAGTACCGATAGAGGCACGGAACTTCAGATAGTTTATCGGGGTTATGTTTTGCATGAATTTCTCGTTAGAGATGACCCAACCCACCGATGCGGACGGGAAGAATCCCCAACGGTGATCCTTGTGAAAACGTGAAGATCCGTCTTCACGAGCATTGAGCTGGAGGTAGTAACGGCTGTCGTAATTATACATGACACGGCCAAAAAATGAACGGTATGCATTCTGATAAGAATTGCCGGCTACGGCAAGAGCATTCTTGTTCGCCAAATCAAGATAAGGGAAAGAAGACAAAGACATGTCGTTGGTCGATCCCGACATCGTTTCATACGTATAACTATAATCTTCATAACCGACCATGGCATTGAAGTTATGTACTTTGCTGAAGGTCTTGTCGTATGTAGCGATGAATTGTTTCTCCAATGATTTGATGTTACGGCGTTCTTCACTTAGCGAATTGGAAGTATATCCTGAAACATATCCCAGCATAACATCGGTTTCGTATGCATCGTAAACAGGTATGGCTTTCTTCATCTCCTTGATCGAAACAGTTCCGACGGTAGGAGTCAGATTGGCAGTAAGGGTCAAATCTTTTATGGGCTTATAGCTCAACGAGAATTTACCGGTCATTGTGTTGGATACGGTCTTCTTCTCTCCGCCTTCCAATAAGGCGGCAAGCGTATTGCTAAGACTGCCGTCTTTACCGGGACCTACACGGCCGTCCGGATAAAGTCCTAAATAAATGGAAGGATACATATAAGCTGCACGAATCGGACTACCGGAAGTCGGGTCATTTTTCGTGGCATAACGTACCGAGAAATCGATAGAACCGGAGAGCTTATCGCTAATCTTCAGATTATTACGCGAACGGATAGAGATTCTTTCGTGGTTTGAACCTTTATAGATAGCGTCGGCATTTTCGTAGGTAGCGGAAGTGTGGCTCTTGATTACCTTGTTGCCATACGTCATGGTCAAGTTGTGCTTATGGCGCATAGCGGTATTCGAAAGAATAGCGTCTTTCCAATCATAGATAGGATATTGAATGGGATCATACCTGTTGTTGGTAGCATAGTTGTCGATGTAGTCCTGTGAATAGTTGGCAAACTCGCCTCCCGCAGGATTACCGGCATCGTTCCACGACCATTCGTTATACATTGTCATGTAGTGATAAGGGTCGGTCAGGAATTTCGGAAATTCGGTAGGAGAAGACAACGAAATCTCTCCGTTATAACCGATCGAAAGCTGTCCCTCGGTTGCCTCCTTAGTCGTTATCAAGATAACACCGGCAGCAGCACGGGCACCATAGATGGATGCAGAAGCTGCATCTTTAAGTACAGTAATCTGCTGTACATCTTCGCTTGCTATATTGTCGAGGCTACTGACCATCATACCATCGACAAGGATAAGCGGACTCGAATCAGACATTGTTGTCACACCACGCACCTGAACCGTAGCACTCGCTCCCGGCATACTGCTCGAACGGGTAACCGTCAGTCCCGGAATCAGTCCTTGCAAAGATTGTGAAAGTTGAGACGTGCTCTGTTTCTCGATAAGCGAACTGTTGATTACACCGACCGCACCTGTAAGATCTTTCTTCTTTACAGATCCATAGCCGATAACAACCGTCTCTTCAAGTTGTACAGCATCCTCTTTAAGTTTTATATTTACTACACTTTTACCATCCCATACCACAGTCTCGGTCACATAACCAAGATAACGGAATTCTATTGTATGGCCTGATTCAGCGCCATTGAGCGCATACTTTCCCGACATATCGGAGGTAGTACCTTTTGCATTGTCTTTATCGTGGATCACCACTCCGACAAGAGGACCATTGGCATCGCTAACGACACCCTTCATTACATTCTGTGCAAAAGCCAGATTGATTTGCAGGAAACATGCCAATAACAGGCTTAATATACTTTTTTTCATACTATTTATTCTACGATTTCAAGCAATACATGTTGGTTATACTCTTTGATTGCCGCACCTGTTTCAGGGTTACTCGGATGTTGCGCTGAAAAACGTGTCTGGCCGCTTGCATGTGTCCAGTCAATATATTTTCCGGCATATCTGGCACCACTAAGACATAAACGGCCTGCCTGTCCGAATCTTAACACAATCTCATCCATATCTTTAGTCGTGGTAAATACTCCTTCGGCAGGGATATATGCGCCATTGTTACTGCTATCGAGCAACATTCCCGCAAAGTTGTAGGTAATAGTTGCCGAATAATTGATAGGTGCACCCGACAGTGTCTCTGTCGCACTTTCCTGAAGAGTCGAAGTCGGAAGAGCCGGTTTCCATTCTTCTCCATCCTTGAACTCAATCATCCAGTAGTTGGAACACATCGTTCCTAATTTCGTCACAAAATAGAAGTGTATCTTGGTACCGGCAGGAATGGTCGTACCTTTCATATCCCCATAGACATACCAATAATCACCCGGAATAGCTCCTGATACATACGGGTCACCATTACCACCCACGGCACGGCTGCATACGGCATTCTGCGCTACATAACCTGTCCGGTCACATGCCCAATACTCAATCTTACCACTTCCGGCACTTGGAGCAAGATACTTGCCATTGGCTCCCGGGAATACCGATTGTGCCTCATCAGCAAATGTTGCATTTGTGTTGGCAGTTAAACTATTCAAGTCCCAATCAGCCAAAATGCCCGAGAAAGCATCTTGTACAAGAGTATAGGTATAGTCTGTATCATCCTGGATGGTTACCGTTACTTTAATTGTCCTTTTGGTAAATGTCTTGTTCTCCGGGAAAGTAAGTTTAATATCACATTCGCCTACCCCATTTGCAGGAGAAACGGTCACATCCGCATCTGCACATACAGCCTTCCACTCCTTATCTCCAAAGACTTTGAACGAGGATTCTGTTGTAGTTGCGTCAATCGATTCGGTGATAGGACTGATACCTTTCGGGACAATCATCTTTTGGGTAATAACCAGCTTTAGAGGAGTTACATCATCGCCAATGAAACGAATGGCACCGACACGTGAACTAGTCGACGAATTTTCAGAGACTTTGATTGTAAACTTAGTAATCTCACCTTGTGTCTCATGCGAATCAACAACTGCCCAATGGCTATCGCTTCCATCGGTCTGACAATCGTTATTGACTCTGTAATAGACATTAGATGAAAGGTCAACAGTGAAAAGTCCACCTTCTGCTTCTACATCAAGTGTCTTTGTCGCGAGTGTCATATACGGATCATCCGAGTTATGACAAGATGCAAAAAGCACAAGCGACACACTTGCAAACAATAACATCTTTAGATTCATTTGATTAGTATTTAGGGTTATTAATAATTGACTAACTAGACATTTTCAGACGTCTTGCATATATAATTCTGTATATCACATAAGCAAGTATCATGGCAATCATCAGTACGATACTTCCTATCACAATTCCTTTGACCGCAAGGGTCTTCGGATCGCCGGCAATAAGCAGACCAATCAGTAAGAGCGCAACGACACCAATGGTAATACAGAAGCAGTTAACAGCCAAATGCGAATAGATTAATACCGCTTTCTTCTCCTTTAACGTTGGTTCGCGATCGGCTTCAGGATCAGTATATTCACAAATGGCTTGATAACCTTTGTCTTCATACTTTTTACGTGCCGACCGGAATAGCCGTACCGTCCACGCCAGTACAGAGGATGCTGTAGTA
>ERZ773242.1963-NODE-1963-length-18171-cov-2.484875_pt1 | contig 18171 bp, 16 predicted proteins | sample MGYA00511077_ERZ773242 | MGnify/ENA primary metagenome ERZ773242 (study PRJEB29015, sample SAMEA2737754) | human gut metagenome | biome: human gut; feature: human-associated habitat; material: faeces | place: China | collected 2012 ... | reverse complement strand
TATTCTGTTTTAGGAGCAAGGGCTTGAACTGTTGCAAACAGTCTTTTGCAGATATCATTCATTTCAGAAACATCCGGCATCCGATGGTTTTCAAGATAGAACGCCAAATACATACTGTATGTTTTATCGGCTATTGCACTTTTTTGTTTTTATTTTAAATAACAAAAAAATCCTGCTCTCAGCAGAATTTTTAGATTTCTTTTTCAACTTCGTCAATACACCAAGCAATCAGTTCCTCTAAGCGAGCGATATCCTCTGTCATATGAAGATAGCCCATGACTGCTTCGAAGCCTGTTGACATTTTATAGGTAATAACATCGGTATTTTTAGCCTTGGTATGGCTATTCGCATTACGACCTCTTTTATAGATGTCTAGCTCTTTTTCAGTCAAAAGCTCTTGCTCTAGCATTTTTTCAATGAGACTAGCCTGAGCCTTAGCTGAAACATAACGTGTAGCTAGACGGTGCAGTTGGTTTGGCTTGGTCTGACCTTGAAAAATCAGGTGACGACGAATGTACAAGGAATAAACAGCATCTCCCTCAAAGGCAAGAGCAATGCCGTTAATAAGGTTGACATCAAGATGTTTAGTCACGTGTCCACCTCACGCCCTCCTTGGTATCAAGAAGTTTGATACCTTGAGCAGCCAACTCATCGCGAATACGGTCTGCTGTCGCAAAGTCCTTGTTGGCACGCGCCGCTTGACGCTCTTCAATGAGTTTTTCGATATCTTCATCAAGGACTTCTTCTTCGAAAACAATACCGAAGACTTGGAGCATTTTTTCAAAAGCATCCTTAACGGTTTGATCATAATTGCCTGAATTAATCCATTTGGCCATGTCAAACAAAACAGTCACTCCATTTGCCGTATTAAAGTCATCATCCATAGCTTCTTGGAAGGCGTCAAGATAAGTTTGCAACTCAGCTTGATTCACCTGTTCTGTCAACGGAAGACTGTGGGTATTTTTCAAATACTTAAGATTAACTTCAGCATCATGGATAGCTTTTTCTGTAAAGTTAATTGGCTTACGGTACTGTTGTGTCGCTAGGAAGAAGCGAAGCACTTGACCATCAACCGTTTGAAGCATATCGTGAACGGTCACGAAGTTACCCAAGGATTTTGACATTTTTTCATTATCCACATTGACAAAACCATTATGCATCCAGTAGTTAGCGAAGGTCTTGCCAGTTTTGGCTTCTGATTGGGCAATTTCATTGGTATGATGTGGAAACTCAAGGTCTGCCCCTCCACCATGAATATCGATAGTATCTCCAAGGATTTCAGTCGCCATTACAGAACATTCGATGTGCCAACCAGGACGACCAGGTCCCCATGAGCTATCCCAAGAAACTTCTCCCTCTTTGGCAGCTTTCCAAAGGGCAAAATCCAGAGGATTTTCCTTACGTTCTGTTTCAGCATCCGTACGTCCGCTTGCACCAATTTCAAGATCTTCCAAGGTCTTGTTAGCCAATTTAGCATAGTTGTTTGACTTAGCTACTCGGAAGTAAACATCACCTTCAGAGACATAGGCAAATCCTTTGTCAACCAAGGTTGACACGAATGCAATGATTTCATCCATGTAGTTAATAACACGTGGATTTTGTGTCGCTGGTTTGATGCCAAGTTGTCCGGTATCTTCCATAAAGGCCGCGATAAACTTGTCCGACAATTCCTTAGTTGAAATACCAGCTTCATTAGCTGCCTTGATAATCTTATCATCTACATCCGTAAAGTTGGAAATATAGTTGACTGTATAGCCACAATACTCAAAATAACGACGAATAGTATCAAAAGCTACTGCTGAACGGGCATTTCCGATATGAATATAATTGTAAACTGTTGGTCCGCAGACATACATATTGACAACATTTTCTGTCAAAGGTACAAAATCACGGAGCGAACGTGTCATCGTATCATAAATTTTAATCACTTGAGATTCCTTTCAATTAACTGGAAACTATTTTTTATCCTTGATATGGTTTAGGTACAAACACAAGAGTATAACGAGAATGATAATCCAAATAGCCGCAACTAGCTGACCTTGAGCCAAGAGAGACATAGCTGAAAGAAAACTCCCAACTATATAGAAGACCAAAAAAGGATTGTCCTTGAAGAATTTTTTCATTACTCAAATCTCACTTGTGTCGTTGCTTAAAAACAAGACCGGCCCATAACAGAGCAATGCAAAACCATAAGGCGGCCATACTATAGTCTGCTCTATGTAAAGCAATGTAAACAAGAGCAAGAGGACCCACAACCGTCAATCGAGTCACCTTTGAACTAAAGAGTTTCATCGTTTCCTTTCCTTATAGACGTGATGAATGAAAGCTAGCTGCTTTTAGAAGGTCTTCTAGCTTTTCGCTATAGTATTCACGACCTTCTTCAATATCGTGGATAACTTCTTCATCCTTTTGACCATGAACACGCACAACCTTAGCAGGAACACCAACGACTGTAACATCTTCTGGGACATCCGCAACAACCACGGCTGCCGCTCCCACCTTAGCATTCTTTCCAATCTCAATAGGGCCTATGACCTGAGCATGGGCTGAAACCAAGGCACCCTCACGAACAGTTGGGTGACGTTTTCCCACATCTTTACCAGTACCACCTAAAGTGACACCGTGGTAAAGCATAGCACCCTTCTCCACAACAGCTGTCTCACCAATAACAAGGCCAGAGCCATGGTCAATGAAGACACCTTCAGCAATCTGAGCCCCTGGGTGAATCTCAATCTGAGTCCAAAAGCGCCAAAACTGACTATGCATACGCGCTAAGAGTCGACAATGGTGGCGCCAGAGAAAATGTGAGATACGATGAGCAGCCAAGGCTTTTAAGCCAGGGTAGGTTAAAAGAACCTCTAGACTCGTCCGAGCTGCCGGGTCATTTTTCTTTACTATATCAATACTTTCTTTCCACCAACCCATTTAGGTCACTCCTTACATCATTATTGTTATTATTGTTTGCTGTGGCCTATTATTCTTTAAAGTGGAAAGCTACCAACACTAGGTCTACTCGCTATCCCCTTCAAAATAAGACCAGTCGACTAACTCAGGCTGCTCATCAAACGGATTGATGACAATACCTTGAACCTTATCCAACTCATTTTCACCTGTTGAAGGCTGATAAATTTCTGACAGTGGCCATTGCAAAATCGTCCCTTTAGCCTTACGGAAAGGTAGGCCAAAAGTCTCGTTCCCGTACCATTTTGCAAAGCTCGTTAAGTTCGTAAACACAGGCACATAACTTTGTCCCTCTGCATTCGACATGGTCGCAAAGAGACGGTCATCCTGGCCATCTTCCTCACGTTTATGAATGAAGGCTGGAACAAGATAAATCTTATCTTTAGGATCTGCCTTTTGATTTTCCTCACCCAAAAGATTATTAAGGGTCTGAGTGAAATAGTTGATAAACTGGATGAGTTCACTGCTTGCAAAAAGAGTGGTATTCGAGAAATCACCATCCTCTTTTAAATTGAAAGCAAGACCAAAAAGCTCTGTCTGAACAAGTTGTGTTAAAACATCTAAGCTCGAACGTTCTACCCAAGTTTGTTCTCGAGCACTCTCTTGAGTAGCTTTGAAAGATTGTAGGTCCTGTTCATTGGTGAAGACAGGAACAACCTTCTTTCCTTCCACTTCAACTGCGTAGAGGTCTTGGGCAGCCAAGACGGGAGTACGTTGTAGGTGATTAACCAAAGCCAGACTAGTCAAAAAGTGGTCTGGTTCCTTTAAAAATTCTTTTAGAGTTTCATCAAAAGCTTGCAATTCTTGATTTTCTGTCATTCTTCTGTCTGTTCTTTCGTTTCTGATTTATCAGGATTTTTCGGTGCTTCACCACTTTCATTATGGTGGCGTGGTTTATGACGAGAACGACGGCGATGTCGCTGCTCTCCTCCATTTTCCCCTTCCTCAAGTTTTTCAGGCTTAGGAAGCAAGGCCTTGATTGAGGCATCGATACGTCCTTTTTCATCGATTTTGATAATTTTAACAGTTACCGTACCCCCAACTTTAACCACATCTTCGACATGCTCAGTACGTTCCCAAGCTAGTTCTGAGATGTGGATGAGAGCATCTGTCTTATTGAAAAGGTGGACGAAGGCACCGAACTTTTCAATACGGACAACGGGTACAGTGTAAACCTCTCCAACCTTAGCTTCACGTACAAGATCGGAGATGATAGTTTTAGCACGGTTAATAGCATCCTGATCACTAGAGAAAATCTGAACAAGACCTTCTTCATCGATATCAATAGTGACACCAGTTTCAGCGATAATCTTATCAATAGTTTCGCCACCTTTACCGATGACAACCTTGATCTTGTCAACAGGAATCTGAATACTGTCAATCTTAGGTGCTGTTGGTGCCAATTCTGGACGTGGCTCAGCGATTGCTGACTCAATAACATCAAGAATTTCAAAACGAGCTACCTTTGCTTGAGCCAAAGCCTCTTCGAGAATGGCCGGTGTAATACCCGAAATCTTAATATCCATCTGAAGAGCTGTAATTCCTTGACGTGTCCCAGCCACCTTAAAGTCCATATCTCCAAAATGATCTTCCAAACCTTGAATATCAGTTAGGACAGTGTAGTTAGTACCATCTGAGATAAGTCCCATGGCAATACCTGCAACAGGTGCCTTAATCGGTACACCACCAGCCATAAGAGCCAAGGTTCCTGCACAAATAGAAGCTTGTGAGGAAGAACCATTTGACTCCAAGACTTCTGCTACCAAACGGATAGCATAAGGGAACTCTTCAACACTTGGGAGAACCTGAGCAAGGGCACGTTCACCCAAGGCTCCGTGACCAATCTCACGTCGGCCTGGCGCACCATAACGCCCTGTTTCACCCACTGAATACTGAGGGAAATTATAGTGGTGAAGGAAACGTTTCTTATACTCTGGATCCAAACCATCAACAAGCTGTGTATCACTCATAGGTGCCAAAGTCAAAACTGACAAGGCTTGAGTTTGACCACGTGTAAAGAGACCTGAACCATGAACCTTAGGAAGAAAGTCAATCTCTGCGTCCAAAGGACGGATTTCATCCACACGACGGCCATCTGGACGAACCTTATCCTCGGTAATGAGACGGCGCACTTCAGCATGTTCCATCTGCTCAAGGATTTCTGCCACATCACGCAGAATGGTTTCCTTATCTTCATCTTCTGCAAAGCGTTCTTGATAAGAAGCGAGGACTTCTTCTTTTACAGCCTGAGTTGCTGCTTCACGCGCCAGTTTTTCTTCCACCTGAACAGCCTTAGCTAACTGATCATAATAAGCCGTTTCGATCTCGACTTTCAAATCAGCATCAACTTGTAGAAGTTCAACCTCAGCCTTTTCCTTACCAACAGCTGCAACGATATAATTTTGGAAATCAACCAACTCTTGAATGGCCTCATGCCCCTTCAAGAGTGCTTGCAACATAATATCCTCAGACAATTCCTGAGCACCTGACTCTACCATATTGATAGCTTCCTTGGTACCTGCCACTGTCAAGTCTAAAAGTGAAACTTCCTTATCCGCTGCACTTGGGTTGATGATGAAATCTTCTGCAGCATAGGCTACTTGAACCCCAGCAATTGGACCATTGAAAGGAATATCAGAGATAGAAAGAGCTAAAGAACTCCCAAACATAGCCGCCATCGGAGCACTAGCATTCTCATCATAAGAGAGAACCGTGTTAATGACCTGAACTTCGTTACGAAAGCCCTCCGCAAACATAGGACGAATAGGACGATCAATGAGGCGAGCAGTCAACGTGGCATCTGTTGAAGGGCGACCCTCACGCTTGTTAAAGCCCCCCGGGAACTTGCCAGCTGCATACATTTTTTCCTCATAATTAACCTGTAAAGGAAAGAAATCTGCCGTTGCCATCTTTTTAGACATAACAGCTGTTGATAATACAGTTGTATCTCCATAACGCACGACGACAGCACCATTAGCCTGCTTGGCTACCTGCCCAACTTCAACGACAAGCGGGCGTCCTGCAAAGGTCATCTCAAAAGTTTGTTTAGCCATGTTTGATCCCTCTTTTTATCCATGACCAGCCCTTACAAAAACGAACCGGTCAACTTTATGTCATTCATTTGATATAACTTTCATTTTACCATAATATAGTCAAAAATGGCAGAGCTCCGGCATAAGTTAGCGCCCAAGTCTCCCTTTCTCTCAGATATTTAAGTCGTTTTGTGATATAATAAACACTTATGAGAGACAAAGGAATGACTATGAAAAAATTACAACACATCATTATGATTGCCTTAATCTTACTAGGCCTAGTAACACCTGCTCTAGCACAAGAACAGACAGATGACTTCAATGTTTCCGCTAAACATGCGATTGCTGTCGAAGCAACTACAGGGAAAGTCCTCTATGAAAAGGACGCCACTACTCCTGATGGTGTGGCTTCAATGACTAAAATCCTAACAGCCTACATGGTCTATAAAGCAGTTGACCAAGGAAAAATTACCTGGGACACTGACGTCGATATCTCAGACTATCCTTTCAACTTAACCGTTGATTCAGAAGTTTCAAATGTCCCACTAGATTCCCGAAAATACACTGTTAAACAGCTCCTAGATGCCACCCTCATTTCCAGCGCTAACAGTACTGCTATTGCTCTAGCTGAAAAAATCTCAGGATCAGAGAGTGCATTTGTTGACACTATGACAGCCCAACTTAAAGAGTGGGGCATTACAGATGCTAAATTATACAACGCTTCAGGACTAAATAATAAATACCTAGGCGATAACCGCTATCCTGGCTCTAAAGCAGATGACGAAAATACTATGAGTGCTCTAGATGTTGCCATTATTGCAGACCACCTCATCAAAGACTATCCTCAGGTACTTGAAATCACCAAGCAAACCGAAACTGATTTCGAAGGTGACAACAAATTAACGACGCACAACTACATGTTAGAAGGTCAAGACAACTACCGTGAAGGCGTTGATGGACTCAAGACTGGAACAACTGAACTTGCAGGGGCATCCTTTGTAGCCCACGCCAATGAAAATGGCATGAGTTTAATTACCGTTGTTATGAATGCGGACAATGGCGGAGAAGATGAAGCAGCCAGATTCACGGCCACAAATGAGTTGCTAGATTATGTGACACAAAACTGGGAAATCAAAACCCTCAACACCAAAGGACAAATCGTCAAGAAAAATGATATCAAGGTGGCTGACGGAGATAGCCAAACCATCTCTGCTAAACTCGAGTCAGACCTTACGGTCGTTCAAAAAATAAATAGTAAAAATGATGCTGTTAAAATCAAAGCAAAAACTATAACAGCCCCTATCAAAAAAGGTGACACTATTGGAACAGCGACCTTTGATGATAAGGATCTCGTTGGAACAGGTTACATCTCTGATCCACCTCAAATTTCTGTAACAGCCAACCAATCTATCAAGAAAAGTTTCTTCTTAAAAGTTTGGTGGAACCATATCGTTAATTTCTTTACAGGAAACAAGTAAACACAAAACTACCTTTTAGCTATCAAAAGGTAGTTTTATCTTGCCTTCAAAATTGGTCTTGTAAGTAAAAGCCCCTTCTCAACACCTTAAGTTCCTCTCAAAATGTGGTATAATAAATATCCAAAACACATGAAGGAACAAACCATGAAAAAACTGATTACGCTTATGATGACCTTCTTACTCTGTCTGGGAAGCGTAGCCCCTGCTTTTGCAGCAGATAAGAAAAAAGGATATGATGCCGCAGCCAAACATGCCATCGCTGTCGAAGCGACTACTGGCAAAATTTTATACGAAAAAGATGCAACCACCTCTACGGGGATTGGCTCTATTACCAAGCTTCTAACAGCCTATATGGTTTATAAAGCGGTAGATCAGGGAGATCTCAAATGGAATAGCAAAGTTGAGATTTCTGACTATCCCTTTGAACTAACTGTCAGTGCCGGAGTATCCAATATTCCACTAGATGCCCGTAAGTACACTGTTAAACAGCTCCTTGACGCAACCCTTATTTCCAGTGCCAATAGTGCATCCATTGCTCTAGCTGAGGAAATCGGTGGAACCGAAAGCAAGTTTGTCGATATGATGAAAGCCCAACTTAAAGATTGGGGTATCACTGATGCCAAGATTGTCAATGCCTCTGGTCTTAATAATTCCTACTTAGGTGACAATATCTATCCAGGCTCTAAATCTGACGAAGAAAACACCATGAGTGCTAAGGACGTTGCTATCATTGCGCAACACGTGGTGAAAGAATATCCTGAAATTCTCGATATCACTAAAAAAACCGAGGCTGATTTTGATGGTGTCAACAAACTTAAAACCTTCAACTACATGCTTAAGGGACAACCTAGTTACCGCAAGGGAGTTGATGGTCTAAAAACAGGTACCACCGATTTGGCCGGTGCTTCCTTCGTGGCCCACTCAAATGAAAGTGGCATGAGCATTATCACAGTCATTATGAATGCTGATAATACCGATACTGATGACTACGCCCGTTTCACTGCAACCAATGACCTACTTAACTACGTAGTCTATCATTGGGAAAGCAAGACCATTGCCAAAAAAGGACAAGCTATCGGTAAAAGTCAAGCCCATGTTATTGATGGTAAATCTAAGCAAGTCACTGCCGTCGCTAAGTCTGACTTTAATATCATCCAAAAAATAGATGCTAACAATAGTAAACATATTAAAGTTACTACAAATCAAGTCCAAGCTCCTGTCAAACCAGGAGACAAGGTTGGAACTGCTACCTTTGAAGATAAGTCACTTGTCGGAGAAGGTTACCTACCTAACCAAGGTATGCCTAGCATGGAACTGGTTGCTGGTAAAGAAGTTAAGAAAAGCTTCTTCCTCAAGGTCTGGTGGAATCACTTTGTCACCTTTGTCAACGAAAAACTCTAATTATTACCGTCGAGCTTTGCTCGGCTTTTTCTTTTACCCCATCTTTACAGAAAGATTGACTCTACCTTGACTCCTGTTGACACAAACAAAAAGACAAACTACACCTGTAATCTGTCTTTTTGTTTAATCTTTACACTACTGTAAAGGTTAATTTATCTTTCGAACAACCAATCTTAAGGGTTTGTCCACTCACTACTTGGCCGCCTAGTAAGAGCTCAGATAACTTATCCTCAACCTGAGTTTGAATCGTGCGACGTAATGGACGAGCACCCATCTCAACATCATAGCCATCTTTAGCCAAATGCTTGAGGGCAGCTGGTTGGAATTTCAAGTCAATCCCTTTTTCAGCCAAAGCTGATACCAACGGTTTCATCATAATCTTGACAATCTCACGAAGTTGCTCTTCCTCTAGACTATGGAAGACAACCTTCTCATCAATACGGTTGATAAACTCTGGACGGTAGGCCTTCTTAAGCTCTTCCATGATACGTGACTGCATAGCTTGATGATTATGAGAAATGTCTCGAGCACCAAAACCAACAGTCTTATCATCGCGAAGAGCAGTCGCCCCCAAGTTCGAAGTCATTATGATAATGGTATTTGAGAAGTCGACTTTACGACCTCGACTATCCGTCAAGACACCATCATCCAAAACCTGTAAGAGGATGTTGAAAATATCTGGGTGAGCCTTTTCCACCTCGTCAAAGAGGAGAACTGAGTAAGGCTTATTGCGAACTTTCTCTGTTAATTCACCACCCTCATCATATCCAACATAACCTGGAGGAGCACCGTTAAGGCGGCTAGCCGCAAATTTTTCCATGTATTCTGACATGTCAAAGCGAAGCAAAGCTGACTCATCATCAAAGAGAACTTCCGCCAAAGCCTTGGCCAACTCTGTCTTACCAACACCAGTAGGTCCAAGGAACATGAAGGAACCAATCGGACGTTTTCCAGTACGAATACCTGACTGGTTACGACGAATAGCACGACTAATCGCTGAAACTGCTTCGTCTTGACCAATAACACGTTTGTGAAGCTCTGCTTCCAGATTCAAGTAACGCTTGCTATCTGCCTGAGTCATCTTCTCAACAGGAATACCTGATAGACGACTAAGGGTTTGCATAATCTGATCTGCATCTACCAAGGCAGGTTTTGGTAATTTTGCTTTTTGGCTAGCCTTATATTGTTTAACAGCAGCCTTCATATCACCAGATAGAAGCGCTTCATCCAAAGGCGTTATCTCACGTTTGGCTTCTTTTTTGATACGACCTTGAACAGTTGCACTCGCTTCATCTAAAAGGTCAATGGCAGAGTCAGGTGAGTTTTTACTCGTCAAATAACGGTGGGCTGCCTTGACTGCTGTCTCAACCGCCTCATCAGTAATCGTTACACGATGATAGTCTTCATAAGACGACCGTAGGCCTTTTAGAATATCAATCGCCTCAGGTACACTTGGCTCCTCAATTGTAATCTTAGCAAAACGGCGAGAAAGAGCTGCATCTTTCTCAATATGCTTCTGGTACTCAGCTTGAGTAGTTGCTCCAACCATATGAAGAGTTCCACGTGCTAGAGCGGGTTTCAAAATATTCGCCGCATCTAAGGTGCTATCAATACCTGAACCAGAACCGATAATCGTATGCAATTCGTCAATAAAGAGAATGATTTTTCCATCAGCTTCAATCTCATCAATGATCTGATTCATACGTTCTTCGAAATCGCCACGGAAACGTGTTCCTGCAACCACACTCATCATATCAAGCTCTAAGATACGCATATCAGCCAACTCAAAAGGTACTTCGCCTGAAGCAATACGCTGTGCTAAGCCAAGCGCAAGTGCCGTCTTACCAACACCTGCTTCACCCACAAGAACTGGGTTATTCTTCGTTTTACGACTCAAAACCTGAATCATGCGTGAAATTTCTTTCTCACGTCCAATAACAGGATCAAGAGCACCTGACTCGGCTACTGCCGTTAAGTCTTTTGTGTAATCTGACAGTTCCCCAGTAGAAGATTGAGGAGGCTGCATCATATTAGCAAAATTACCTGATGCCTTTGACTTTTTAGGCTTACGAAGGTCGTGAATGGCCTTCAAATCTTGCTTACTAAGACCTGCGTAACGCTCCAAAGAACGTCGTAAATCGATAATGCGAGGCTTATCGCTGTCATCCTTATATTGAAAACCAGCAACTTCAAGGAGACGACAAACCATCAAATCCTTATGAAGAAGGAAGGCCATCAATACATGTTCAGACCCTACCTCTACAGCACCAGTCACACTAGCAATTCCCTCTGCCTCTTGCAACATAGCCCCTAAAGCATGTGACTGTGCACGTAAATCGATAATATCTGATTCAGACAAGTCTTTTGGACTTTTCTCCATCGCTAGTACAGCGGCTGTCTCAATCTCTTCCGCACGAATACGGTCCTCAAAATCAGTAAATGTTAGGTAGGCTACAGATCCTGGAACCTCAACCATAGCCAGAAGCACATGCCAAGTCTCCAAGAAAGGACTTCCAAAACGCTCTGCCTCAAGCTGAGCACGATGGAAAATGGCCTGCATTTTTCTTGAATATGTCGTCATCTAATTTCCTTTTCTATCCAATCTAAGTAATAGCGAGCGTAGAATACGCGAACGAATAGCAGCCGCATCTTCGCCTAAAACATCATCACTAGCAGTTGCTAAAATCAAATTTCCCTCACGTTCAGTGATGATTTTTTCATCAAAAAGCAACTGAATCAAGTCTGTAAATACCTGCTCGCTGAGCTGATCTGCCAAGTTCTGAAGCAAATCATTAATCATGTGGTGCTTGTCGGAGAATCTGACCTTGACGATACGAATATAACCGCCACCTCCACGTTTACTCTCAACAATATAACCACGACTTTCTGTAAAACGAGTCTTAATAACATAGTTAATCTGACTCGGTACAACTTGAAAAGTATCTGCTAAGTTCGAGCGTTGAATCTCAGCAATTCCAGACTGGCTCAGCAATTCTTTAATATATTCTTCTATACTATCTGATGTATTTCTTGCCATCTTAATTCCTCCAGTCTAATTTGACTATAACTGACTATTATTATACCAAAAATGTCAGCTCATGGGAAACTATACCTTCAAAAAGCTTTTTAAAGTTGTCATTAGAGACCATATAAGATACAATAAATAAGACTAAAATATTAGGTAACTTAAGGTGTTTGATTCAAATTTTCTATCCACTTTGACAGGCTGAGACCCACCTAATCCAACAAGTACTTTTTAGCACTTTCGCAGTAGTATTAGTCTTATCACTCTCGATAAAGCTCATGTCATTTTGAGTCTTATCTCTTATTTTATTCCCCTATGAAAGGTTACTCATGAAATACATCATTGCACTCTTAATCTCTATGATTCCTTTGGTTGAGCTCCGTGGAGCCGTTCCTGTTGCTATCGCCTCAGGTATCCCTTGGTGGCAAGCCCTAATTCTTTGTGTCATTGGGAACATGATTCCAGTTCCAATTATCTTCTTCTTCGCCCGCCGTGTCCTCGAATGGGGGGCAGATAAACCTCTAATTGGTGGCTTCTTTACCTGGTGTCTTAAAAAAGGTCACAGTGGTGGCCAAAAACTTGAAAAAGCTGCTGGAGATAAGGGTGTCTTCTGGGCCCTTCTACTTTTTGTGGGAATTCCGCTTCCAGGAACAGGAGCTTGGACTGGTACCCTAGCAGCATCTATCCTAGATTGGGACTTTAAACGTAGTGTTATTGCTGTTATGCTTGGGGTTATCCTTGCAGGTATCATCATGGGAACACTCTCTCTTCTACTTGGTGTAAATACCTTCGCTCATTAATTACTTTTTCAACGTCTGGGCATGCTCAGACGTTTTTTAATAGCAACAAAAAAAGAAGCTACGATTCATTCACGTAACTTCTTTTCTTTTTATCTAGCAACTAGAATTAGTTGTTAAGAGCTGCTGCCATTGTAGCTGCAACTTCTGATTCAAAGTCGTTAGATGCTTTTTCGATACCTTCACCAACTTCAAAGCGAACGAATTCTACTACTGAAGCGTTTACTGATTCAAGGTAAGCCTCAACTGTTTTGCTGTCGTCCATGATGTAAACTTGAGCAAGAAGTGTGTATGCTTGGTCAACTTTAGTGTTGTCAAGCAAGAAGCGGTCCATTTTACCTGGGATGATTTTATCCCAGATTTTTTCTGGTTTACCTTCAGCAGCCAACTCAGCTTTGATATCTTCTTCAGCTTGAGCAAGAACAGCATCAGTCAATTGAGCTTTAGAACCATATTTAAGGTGTGGAAGAGCTGGTTTGTTAACCATAGCACGGCTTTCGTTATCTTGATCGATAGCGTGGTTAAGTTGTGCCAATTCATCTTTAACAAATTGTTCGTCCAATTCAGTGTATGAAAGAACAGTTGGTTTCATCGCTGCGATGTGCATTGAGATTTGTTTTGCAAGAGCATCATCTCCACCTTCGATAACTGAAACAACACCGATACGTCCACCGTTGTGTTGGTAAGCTCCGAAGTGTTGTGCATCAGTTTTCTCAACAACTGCAAAACGACGGAATGAAATCTTTTCACCGATAGTAGCTGTAGCAGTTACGTATGCAGCTTCAAGAGTTTCACCTGAAGGCATAGTCAATGCAAGTGCTTCTTCGTTGTTAGCTGGTTTACCTTCAGCAATTACTTTAGCTGTTTCGTTTACCAACTCAACGAATTGAGCGTTCTTCGCAACGAAGTCAGTTTCAGCGTTAACTTCAACAACTGCTGCAACGTTACCGTTAACGTAAACACCAGTCAAACCTTCAGCTGCAACACGGTCAGCTTTCTTAGCTGCTTTAGCCATACCTTTTTCGCGAAGCAATTCAATCGCTTTTTCGATATCACCTTCAACTTCAACCAATGCTTTTTTAGCGTCCATGACACCAGCACCAGATTTTTCACGCAATTCTTTAACAAGTTTAGCTGTAATTTCTGCCATTTTGTTTTTCTCCAAATTTATTTTATCAAACTAAGGGGCAGGGCTGAGCCCCGCCCCTTAGGTGTTTGTCGTATCTTTAGTGGGCATTGAGCCCAAACCAATCTTAAAGATTAGTTGTTGTCACCTTCGACAACTTCAACGATTTCTTCGATTGAATCAGCTGCAGCTGCTTCTTGGAAATCTGCAGAAGCATCTTCACCTTGGTTACCTTCGATGATAGCATCAGCCATTTTTGAAGTGATCAATTTAACGGCACGGATAGCGTCATCGTTAGCTGGGATGATTACATCAATCTCATCTGGATCAGCGTTTGTATCAACCATCGCTACAACTGGGATACCAAGTTTTTTAGCTTCTTTAACAGCGATTTGTTCTTTGTGTGGGTCAACGATGTAGATTACATCTGGAATGCGAGGCATATCTTCGATACCACCCAAGAATTTTTCAAGACGTGCACGTTGTTTGTTAAGAAGTGCAACTTCTTTCTTAGGAAGAACTTCGAAAGTTCCATCAGCTTCCATTTGTTTGATTTCTTTCAAACGAGCGATACGTTTTTGGATAGTATCCCAGTTTGTAAGAGTACCACCCAACCAACGGTGGTTGATGTAGTATTGACCAGCACGAGTTGCTTCTTCAGCTACTGCTTCAGCTGCTTGTTTTTTAGTACCAACGAACAAGATTACTGCATCGTTAGCTGCTGCTTCACGAACGAATTCGTAAGCTGTATCAGCCATTTTTACAGTTTGTTGCAAGTCGATAACGTGGATTCCGTTACGTTCTGTGAAGATGTACTTAGCCATCTTAGGATTCCAGCGACGAGTTTGGTGACCGAAGTGAACACCAGCCTCAAGAAGTTGTTTCATTGAAATTACTGCCATGAGTATTTCTCCTTAAAAATTGTTTTTTCCTCTTCTAAGCTTTAGACTTGCAGTCCCACCCTGCGGCAACAAGACCACAATCGGCTTAGAATGAGTATTTGTCACTTTACGCAACTATAGTAGTTTATCAAAAAAAGTGACATTTGACAAGCTCTAAAATCAGTCTGACCATTAGAAAAAATTCACCCGTATTAAAATTGCAATCGTTTTCTTTGAGGTTGATAAGTATTTTGTTTATAATTAGGCTATCAAAAATAGAGGAGGACATTATTTTGTCATTAGTCGGAAAAGAAATTATTGAATTTTCAGCACAAGCTTACCACAACGGGGAATTCATTACTGTTACAGATGAAGATATTAAGGGAAAATGGGCTGTTTTCTGCTTCTACCCTGCAGATTTCTCATTTGTCTGCCCAACTGAACTCGGTGACCTTCAAGAACAATATGAAGCTCTTAAATCTCTTGGTGTAGAGGTTTACTCTGTCTCTACTGACACTCACTTTGTTCACAAAGCTTGGCATGATGACTCAGATGTTGTTGGAACTATTACTTACCCTATGATTGGAGATCCTTCACACCACATCTCACAAGGCTTTGATGTTCTTGGGCAAGATGGTCTCGCACAACGTGGTACATTCATCATTGATCCAGATGGCGTTATCCAAATGATGGAAATTAATGCTGATGGTATTGGACGTGATGCAAGCACTCTTATTGATAAAGTTCGTGCTGCTCAATATATTCGTCAACATCCAGGTGAAGTTTGTCCAGCCAAATGGAAAGAAGGAGCTGAAACACTTACTCCTAGCTTAGATCTTGTAGGTAAAATTTAACAACCAGGGGGTATCCATGGTCTTAGATAAAGAAATCAAGACGCAATTAGCACAATATTTAAATTTACTAGAATCTGATATTGTATTACAAACAGACTTAGGGGATGACGATAATTCTCGAAAAGTAAAAGAATTTCTAGACGAGATTGCCGCTATGTCTGACCGCATTAGTCTTGAATCAACACATTTAAAACGTCAACCTAGTTTTGGTATTGCACAAAAAGGGCAAAAAAGTCGTGTTATTTTCTCAGGCTTACCAATGGGCCACGAATTCACGTCTTTCATTTTAGCTCTCTTGCAAGTTTCTGGTCGTCCACCTAAAGTTGATAAGGACACTATCGAACGTATCAAGAAGATTGATAAACCCATCGACTTAGAGACTTATGTTTCATTAACTTGTCACAATTGTCCAGACGTTGTTCAAGCCTTTAATATAATGGCTGTTTTGAACCCAAATATCACTCACACCATGATTGAAGGTGGGATGTATCAGGATGAGGTCAAAGCTAAAGGTATCATGTCTGTTCCTACGGTTTACAAAGACCAAGAAGAATTTACATCTGGTCGTGCAACCATTGAACAGCTTGTAGAAAAATTGGACGGACCACTTGATGCTGATGCTTTCGCTGATAAAGGTGTCTATGATGTTTTGGTTATTGGTGGTGGCCCTGCTGGAAACAGTGCGGCCATCTATGCTGCCCGTAAAGGTTTAAAAACTGGTCTTTTAGCAGAAACCTTTGGTGGACAAGTTATCGAGACAGTCGGCATTGAGAACATGATTGGTACGCTATATACAGAAGGTCCTAAGTTAATGGCCCAAGTTGAAGAGCATACGAAATCTTATGATGTTGATATCATCAAAAGTCAATTAGCTACTGGCATCGAAAAGAAAGAACTTATTGAAGTGACACTGGCTAACGGTGCCGTTTTAAAATCCAAAACTGCTATCCTAGCTCTCGGAGCCAAATGGCGTAATATCAACGTTCCTGGCGAGGAAGAATTCCGCAATAAAGGGGTTACTTACTGCCCACACTGTGATGGTCCACTATTTGAAGGGAAGAATGTTGCAGTTATCGGTGGTGGTAACTCAGGTTTGGAAGCGGCTTTAGATTTAGCAGGCATTACTAAACATGTTACAGTCTTAGAGTTCTTACCAGAATTAAAGGCAGATGAAGTCTTACAAGAACGAGCTGCTAAAACTGATAATCTAACTATTCTTAAGAACGTCACAACTAAAGAAATTGTTGGTCAAGATCATGTAACTGGTTTGAATTACGTTGAGCGTGATACAAACGAAGAAAAACATCTTGATCTTGAAGGTGTCTTTGTTCAAATTGGTCTTGTACCAAGTACTGCTTGGCTCAAAGATAGTGGCATCGAACTCAATGAGCGCCAAGAAATTATCGTTGATAAATTTGGGTCAACAAATATCCCTGGTATTTTTGCTGCAGGTGACTGTACAGATAGCGCCTACAAGCAAATTATTATCTCCATGGGGTCTGGTGCTACGGCTGCTATTGGAGCCTTTGATTACTTGATTAGACAATAATCAACACTTGCGTGTTAGTAATCTATCTTCAACAGTTATAATTAATATGAAGAGGTTGAATGTCTTTCAACCTCTTTATGTTTCTTGTAAATAGGCAGTTTGAACAATCAACCAATCAATTTGATGAAAGAGACTTGACGAATCTTTTTTTTTTCGATAGAATGGTATCTGTTATGGCGGTATAGCCAAGTGGTAAGGCACGGCTCTGCAAAAGCTTGATCGTCGGTTCAAATCCGTCTACCGCCTTCATAATACGAAGACACCTTAGGGTGTCTTTTTTTCATTATTGCATATAAAAATACCCGAAGCTAGAAACCTCGGGTATTCATTATTCTTATTTAATCGCTTCAATCAAAGCTTCCGCTTGATTCTGAAGGCTTTCAAGAACTTCTTCAGTTGCTAGGAATTTCCCATCCGCCCAGGCTGTATCATTTACACGTGTCGCTGTAAAATCACCAACCACTTGGGTACGGATAAATGGTAACAAGTCTTTGTAGGCATCAAAAAGTTGATTGTGACCACCATTAGCAACTGATGACACGGTTACAATCTTATCTTGAAGAGCTGATGGCCCTGAAGGATCTGATAGGTCAAGGGCACGGCTCAACCAGTCAAGCAAATTTTTCACTGGTCCAGGAATTGAGAAATTATAAACCGGAGAGAAAATCCAAATTGCGTCTGCTGCCAAGACCTGTTCTCGAACTTCTGCCAAAACTGGAAGAACTGGACTTTCTAAATCCTGATTAAAAACAGGTACTTGACTATAGTCAAGATAAGAAACATTAGCTTTACCAGCTAACATTTTCTCAGCTTCTTCTGCTAATTGGTGGTTAAATGATCCCTTGCGAAGAGATCCAACGATAAATAAAATGTTTTTCATGATACGTTTCCTTTGTATTTCTAATAATTAATTTTTACTACTACATAGTAATATATATAATTCCATTAGAAATATAAAGAAATATGCTCAGACATTCTTAAATTTTTTCAGGAGCTCTACCAACTGTGCCTGCTCTTCAGGTGTCAGAACGGAAAAAGTCTCCTCAATAGCTCGTTGATGTGGCGGG
>ERZ773242.1950-NODE-1950-length-18272-cov-3.802986_pt1 | contig 18272 bp, 19 predicted proteins | sample MGYA00511077_ERZ773242 | MGnify/ENA primary metagenome ERZ773242 (study PRJEB29015, sample SAMEA2737754) | human gut metagenome | biome: human gut; feature: human-associated habitat; material: faeces | place: China | collected 2012 ... | reverse complement strand
TTATCTGTATTTTTATTTTCACTATCAGGTTTTGTTCCGTAACCTTCAGTAGTATATATTTTTTTGCAAGTTATGTATGCTTTATATTTTATATTACTACTTACTCTCTTATTAGTTTTATTTTCTTTATCACTTGATGATTCTGTAGTACTTGCGTCATTATTATCTTCTGATACATTTGATGTACTCTCTTCAAGATCTAATGTATTATCTTTTAATGCCTCTGCAATAACATATCCACTACAATCAGATGATTTTTTATTAATAACTAATTTTTGTTTTAAAATATCAGTTACATTTATTTCTCTCCATTCATATTCATATAACTTTATTTTTTCTTTTAATAAATAGTTAGGAGCAGCATATTCTAATTGTTTTTCATATTTTATATAATCTTTTTTCAAATTATTTCTATGAATTAAAACTCCAGTAATTATTCCTATAACAATCAAAACAATAACTACAAAAGTAATTATTTTACCTTTTGTTAACCATTTTGTCTCTTCCATACACATTCTCCTATCTCATACACACAATTATAACATAATAAGAAAAAATAAGTAAACTATTTTACTTATTTTAATACTCACTATAATTAGCAGTCATATATTTTCTACCACACTTAATATATGCATTATAATTAAGTTTATATTTTTCAGTTGAAAAATCTTCTTCATTTGTTATTATTACATATCCTGAACATTTATCTTTTAAATCACTATATACTAAATTTGAATCAGATAATGTTTTTAAGCTTATTTTCTTTTCTTCACCCTCATCAATATCAAGATTTTTTATTTCATAATAATTTTGAGCGCCTGTTACTAGTTCCTTTTCAAAATCTTTATATTTATTAACATTTGTACTTTTTCCTATATTAACTGCAATAATAATACCTATAATAATAATTAATATTAATGCTACTAGTATTGCCATACCTCTTGTAATAACGCCTTTATTATTCATTATCTTCACTCTCTTCTTTATCATTATCAGTATTATTATCATTTCCATCTGTTACTGGGTTCATAACTATTGTTTCTTCTTTTTCATAACCATATGAAAAATCTTGTAATTCAGATGTATTTGGAACACCTACCTCATCAACATCTAATATACTAGCTTCAGGTTCTTTATCTTTATTTTTTTTACTTTTAGATATAAGCACAATAATTATAAAAACTATTATTAAAACAGCTATTGCTATACCTATTATTATCTTATTATTTAACATCTATACATCACCTATAATAATATTACAACATTTTTATTTTTTTAGCAATGATTTATTATTTATATAAAATAAAACTTACGAACAATTAAATCCGTAAGTTAATTTCATATGGAGCGGTTGTCGAAGATATCTACAACTTTTCACTTCTTAACGATTTGATACATAAAATATCAATCTCTAATAATATTTTACCACAAAACTTGTTAATTGTGTCAGAAAAATTTAAATTTCATGGTATAATTATCTAAAGGTGGTAGTTATGAAAGGCATTAAAAGCATAATATATGAAATTGATGGTCAAAATTTAGTTATTAATATAGGTGATAAAAATCAAATTAAATATAAAGATATTTCAAGTGTAATAAGTGAAGAAAAAACTTTTGAATATTTAAGAAATCTTTTTTGTATTATTGATAGTTGGGATAAAGAATATATTAATATAAAAATGATTGATGGTAGTAGTTGGAATTTATCTATTATCTATTCTAATGGTAATAAAAAAAAATATAGTGGTAAGTCTAGTTATCCTAATAATTTTGAAGCTTTTGAAAGACTTAATCAAAAGTTGATTGATGAGGTTCAAAATGGATAATTTAAGTATTGACTTTAAAAAACTATTGCCATTTGCAGTTGATGCTTTTACTAAAGTATATGGTGATGAATATCGTGATATTATTTTTCAAAGAATTAATAATGCTGTAATAATACCATATCATGATATTGAAGGATTGAGTGATTATATATCTTATATTAAAAGATGTAAAAGACGTGAATATGCTATTAATTTTTTAGACAAAATTGGTGTTGATGTAAAAAAACACATAAAAGATAATTACACACAACCTTTAGATGATGAAATAGAAAAAATGTTAGAATATTATATGGATTCTTCACTTTGGGGATTTAGTAAAGATACTGATTATTGGGTTCCTCTTCAAGCATTTAAACCAAATAATGATACATATCCTAAAGCCCTTTTGAAAAATAAAATTAAAATAATTAACTATCTTCTTGATAATAACCATGAACAAATTACAGAAGAAAATTTTGATTTGTTTGTTGGAACAGAAGAATATAATGAAATATTAAAAAAAATAAATGAATTAAATTTAGTTTATGAACAATTACTATTAGAATATAGAAAATGGGAAGAACAACTACAACCTTATGAAGAATTTGTAGAATCTGAAAATAAAAGAAAGTCAGAAATTTTAAAAAAGAAAAAAATAACAACATTTATGGATGTTTATTCTAAATTACCAATCCCTGTAATAAATGCAATTTCTGGTAAATCATTAGAAGAAAAAAGCACTGCTATTTTTGGTGAATTAGATATTAGTTCAAGTAGTAATATTGAATCATTTAGTTTTAATAATATGGAAAAATTAAAGTCTAAAGATGTTGACCTTTGGGATAAATTTTTGATTGTTTTGAGGCAAAGTTGTTATTTAAAAAATATAGGTATTGAAATATCTAATGAGCAAATGCTAAAATGTGATTCGGAGGAAGATGTAAATAATTATTTGTTTTTTTTAAGTCAAGATAATATTAGAAAATACATACCTTCCGACGATTTGATCAGCTATATAACATCTTTGAGAGAAAATAACTATGAAGATGCACTTAGAGAATATTATGTGAATAGAGATGATTTTTTAGATGCAAAAAGAGAATTTGGTAATAATGAAGGTAATCTTAAATATATTTACGAACAAATAAAAAATAAAAAGGTATGTATTGCCAGTCAAGGTGGAACTAGAAATAATAATGAATTTATATCAATAATGTTTTATGCAATAAGAACTTATGAGGGGGGGAGTTTATTTTATACTTTTATGCATGAATGTGGACATATTATAGACCAAAGTTCAAACGGAACAGGCTTTGAAACTTTCAGTGATTTTAATGAAAATTCTGAAAAGAATCCTTATGACAATGATTTCCGTAAATATGAAAAATTTAACGAAACATTAAATGATATTTTTACAATGGAAGCAGTTGAATTACTACATAATCAAGGAATATATTTAATTGAACCTTCAGAATTTACTTTATCAGATATAAGTAATCATAATACTGCATTAATTACTAAAAATTTATTAAAACCATTGTTATCTAAATTTAGGCAACAAGTTATTAGTGCTAAAGTAAAAGCAGATCATAATGAACTTATAAGATACATTGGTAAAGATAATTTTGAAGAATTGGTAGATATAGTAAATAAAGTTGATTACCTATCTCGAAATGGAGTTGTACCTAAAATTGATACATCACCAGATGATGAGATGGTTAAAGAATATTTTGAACAAGTAGAAAGAGCAAAAAAAATATATAATAATATTGATGATTATTATAGTAATAATATAGAAAATTTAATGCCAACACCTAATAGTGAAATAAGAAAAAGTAGATAAAAAGATGATTTTAAGCATTATCGCTCAAAATCATCTTTTCTTTTGTCATTAGAATAGTTGTTTTTAATATCATCAAACGTTTCTTGGTCTAGGGCATTGTGGGTATATAAATCAATGGTAAATTCCTTATATTTGTCTTTATCCTTAGGTCTTAATAATCTATTTTTAATAAAATTAATAATTTTAAAAAATTTGTTTTTCCATTTGGTTAGTTCTGATTTTAAATTATTATTATCACTTGTTAAATTATCTATTTCTTCTTCTTTAGATAAATCACATTTTACCATTAAATAATCTCTATTATATTCTTTATCTAATTCTTCTTTTAATAATCTAGTACTATTTTCATTACTATTATAATGTAGTATTACATCATAGTCTTTAGCAAGTATTCTAGCTATTTCTTTACCTATTCCACTTGAAGATCCTGTTACTAATACAGTTTTTCTCATACTTCTCCCTCTTTTCTCTTTGGTATTATAACATATTTTCTACCTTTTTTAAACAAAATACTTGTCAAATATAAAAATATATGATATCATTGTAAATGTCTTATGGCGGAATTGGTGAAGTGGTTAACACGGTGGATTGTGGTTCCATTATTCGTGGGTTCGATTCCCACATTCCGTCCCAGATAGATAATTAACTAACTCATTAAGAGTTAGTTTTTTTATTTTGTTCACTCTAGATCTAAGGATCTAGAGTGTTTATTTGAGCCAAAGTATTGTCTCAAATAAATATCTATCATATATAAGCCATAATTATATACAAAGAAAAGAAAGAATATTTAAATTCCTTCTATTTATTAAATTCTTCATTTAATTTATTTATATAGTATGTTCTCATATTATTAAGAATAGTATCTACCACTTCAAAAGATTTCACTCTTATTAGTAGTATCAAACATATAAAAATTAATATTTTCTTTTTCTGTAAGCATCTTCATATTTAATAAAGAATTATTATATTCATTAACATTATCTTCACTTAAGAAAGACCTTTTTTCTAGTGCTACATTAGCAGTGTAATCTCTTCTTAAAGAAGTTAAACTATCGGTATAAGTTCCTATTACAATATCAATTTTATTTTTAATAATAGGTACATATTCATTTATATAATTATCATATTCTTCTTTAGATACACCATTTTTACTATATAATCTATCCATCCAAATCATTCTATCAAATAAAGATCTATCTATTATTATAACATCATAATTTTTATCTATTGTATCACTTAGATTATTTAAAATATACCTAGGTATTTCACTTTTAACTACATTTTTATATTCAATTTTTAATCTTGGATATATTTCTTTCTTATATCTTTGTGAAGTAGTAAATTCCTCGAGTACTTTAGTATTAAATTTACCTTTTTTAAAGAAATCATATAAATTATTTATAAGCGTAGTCTTACCAGTTCTCGGAGTACCAGTAAATTCTATAACATATGTAAACTTATTATTTAATACTTTCATCATTTTATATATTTCTTGTTTTTTATAATGTAGTTTTATTAATTTACTATATTCTTCTTCCTTACCTTCAAATATTTTTCTTTCTAAGTCATCATGTTTATTATTATCAAAGACATCATCAATTAATAATTTTAATCTAGCAAACATTGGATAGTTCTTATCTTCATTACATATTAAACTATTATATACTTCTGTATAATACCATTTTTGTTTTTCATACCCTCTTTTAAATGCGGAAAAGTCTTTCTCTCCTCTAGTTTCAAAAATAATTCTCATATCTTCTAAATTACTTATTTTATCAGCACATACTATAGATTTATGTCTTAAATCTAAATCTTTTACAATATTTATAGTTTCTATTTTTCTCTCTTCCCAGCTTAAACTTTTGTCTTTTTCTGTATCCCCAAGTACTAAAGATAATATATCCTCATTAAATGCTTTTAATAAATCCTCTTTAGTATACTTAGTATCCTCAATTACATCATGAAGATATCCCGCAGCCACTACATTATCATCAAAACCATATTCGCTCAAGATATCGGCAACATTTATAGGATGTATTATCATTGGCTTTTCTTTATCCGATTTTCTTATCTGTCCTTTATGTGCATTAATTGCAAACTCTTTAGCTTTATCCTTTATATTCATATTTCTTCCTCCATATTTAATTAAATTTTATAAGTTACCTTTATAAAAATATATTTTCATAGCAGCTTCTGAATAGTTTGGTTTTGATACATCTATATCCATAGTTTTACCAATATAATATATCAAAAACTGAGAAGCAATTAATAAATCATACTCACATAAAATACCATCATAATCACTTTCAATTATCAAATTATTACCACTATTTAAATATTTTAGTAATTCTTCCTCATATGATGAAATTGTTTTAGACTTAAAATATATACTATTCTTATTATTTAGATTTTCATAATTAATAAATCTTCCATGTGAAAAATTTTTCTTATCATGAACAATAATATTAACTATACCAGATTCAATGATTTTGCTTTCTATATCAAAGGTTGCACTTTTTGTATAATCACCAGTAAATACATTTATTAATCCACCTACAAAAAACATATTCTTTATTTTTTCTTCTTTAAATTGTTTTTCAAAGAAGTCATTCCATTTTTTAATAGTTTTTCTTATAAACTCTTCTATAATTATATCGCTATTAATTTGTTTTAAATAATAACTTAAAAAGATACTCGCAGGACTAACGGTTCCTTCAAAAGATAAAAATCCTCTTTCCTTTCCTTTATTTGTATTAGTTCTATAAGAAATAATATTTTTTTTAGAAACATCAGTTTTTAAAACTATCTTCTGAACTTCACCCTTTGTTACTATATATTTATTTGAATTATCAAAATCTTTTGTAGCTTCAAGTAAGTCATTAGTGGTTCCTGAATAAGAAAATATTATTACTTTATTAATTTGTGAATTATTTCTATAAACAATATCTCTTGGTAACAATGCATATACATTACTACCATATAATTTATTAATTACAATTGATGAGAACACACTTGCTGCATAAGAGCCTCCACTTCCTGTAAATATATAGTTATCATTACTATTAAAATTAATATTGTAAACATTATTTATCGCTCTGCTATTAACAGCATTAATAATTCTAGTTTCTAAATTGTTAATATTAATGTTACAACGTTTAATTTTTTTTCTTATTATTAATTCAAAATTTTTGCAAGTACAATCAATCTTATTACTCTTGATTCTATATAGATTATTTAAGTGTCCTCTTGCTCCCATTTTTCTTACAACTTTAGATGTCAATTTAACAGAATTATTATACCAAATTTTAAATTTATCTATATCAAAATTCAAATCATTTTTTATCCAATCACTTATTATACTAGAAAAGAAAGCATCACCAGCACCTGTTGAATCAACCTCTTTCGAAGATATAAGAAGAGGAAATTCATATATAGTACCATCATAAACAAAGATTGCACCTTTCTTTCCTAAAGTAATTGTCATTAATTTTGGTTTTAACACATCATACATTTGATTTAATGTTTTTAAATTAAATCTATTTTTTAAGTATTTAACTACCCTTTCATTAAAATTGATAATTGAAAACTTATTTTTAATTTTATTAACAATTTGATCATTAGTTAATTCTTCAAATTCAAAGTATTGTCCTAAATCCAATAATTTATTATTAGAAGTTTCATCAATAATAATTTGGTTCTTATCATTTAAATTATCAAAAACTAATATATCATCTTCATTAATTTTACTTAAAATATCCTTTGTATCAATTAATGAGTCATCATACCATTTTTTTGAACTACATATAGGACACCTTTTCTTTGAAGTAAAATCAAGACCATTATCAGTATCAAAGTATGATACATGAAAACATCTAGTAGAAATATTATCTAATATCTTAACATTTGCAACATCAACTTTCAAATCTGATAGACTTTTTTTTGCAATCATACCGGCCATATCATTGCCACAAGTACCTAATACTGCAGTATTTATTCCCATACTAGATAAATTAGCAACTATATTATGTGACGTCATCCCACCATTAACTCCTAATAACTTACCATTTTTATAATAATAATCCATAACCAAGTCCCCAACACTTACTACTCTCATTTTCTTAATCTCCTTTTACTAACTGAAACCTCACTATCCTTCTTATAATCGTGATTTTTTATTAAACATTCTATAATTTTTTCTCTATTCAAATCAAATACACCCAAAGAATCCAAATATGAAATATCTTCCATCTCATCAACCCAACTATATGGACTTTGAAAACATAATCCTGTTACGTATTCAAAAAACAAATTATAATCAACAGCGCCATGATTTTTCATAAACATTTGATTAACACGATTTATACCAGGGTATCTAACAATATTTATATTTGTAACATTTATACCAATATCATAAAGTGAATTAATAGCTAACTGCATTGTTTTTCCAGTAAGAACATTATCATCAAGTAAAATTATATTATCATTTTGTATATTTCCAACCTTTGTTATTCCTCCAAAATTATTAATATTAAATCTTCTCAAATCAACAAGTTGTTTATTTCTATAACCAGAAATATTTTTTCCGAAATTGAATAATAATATATCAGTTATGCAATTATTAATAACTTTATAAATAATTGGTAATTCTAATCCGCCATAACACATACCACACACACCAAAATTATTTGTTCCTTTCTTTTTATCCGAATCAATTTTTACAGTTAAATAATTTTCAGCAAAATTATCTATTTCTCTATATGTTCTATATTCTTTTGAATAATCCTTTTCTTGAAATGCTGCTAAAAACTCAAAAAAGTCTTTATTTATACAAGAATTAGTTAAAGAAAATATTTGTTTTATTTCTTCTGCTCTCATTAAAGATTTTTTTTCAAAACAAATCTTTGACATCAAATTTTCAGTTAAATATAAAACATTATATAAATTACTAATATCAGCATTTTCACAAGAATTAATATTTAGTAGCACATTTTTATCATTATAATACTGCACCAATTTATGATTAATTAATATTAAAACAATGTTTCGAATATTATCTAATAATCCAAGAAAAAGTTTTTTGCTAGTAATATCAGAATAATTATATTTGATATTCAAAGCTTTTAATGAATTATCTATGAAAAAAATATTATTTTCATACCATTCTTTTACATTTTCCCAAGAAGTATAATCCTTTCCATCTATTACTTGCCTATTTGCAAGAAAATAATAATAATTTTTAGAACCACGTAGCAAATAATTAAAATTATCTCTCAAAGTATAAAATAAACTACCACTATCATTCATAGCAAATAGTTTTTTTAAAGGATTGTTAAAATCAAGTATTTCCCACTCATACATTGGTATTTTTATACTGCCGCTAGAACAGTCAAAAACATCATCCATTCCATTCGGTGTATTGAAATTATCTTTAATTATTTGGTTATACATAGTTAAATATTTACACTTTCCCTCAGAAATAGCATACTCTGTTTTAGCATAATTTTTAATGTAAGTTTTTTTATCTGCATTTTCTAAACATATCGTTGGTAATAATTTTGCCTTTTTTATTAAAAATAATGTGGCATCAACGCCTTTTAAAATTCTATTATTATCATCGAAAATTGGGAAACAACCATCAACGCTATTACAGGTTCTATCAACACTATAGCCTTGTTCGCAATTTAACATTGCATAATCATTTCCTATTATATCACCACAATCACCAATTCTCATCATCGAATTTTTAGGAACACCTATTAATTTTTCTGCGGTTTCAATAGCAATATCCTTACTTGTAGTACCAACTTGAATAACATTATTTTCTTTATATTTACCTCTAGTAATATTTAGACCATTCAAATTATAATCTTTTATCAAATTTTCAATAAAATCCATAACCAATTTTACATTATCATCATTATTATCTTGTAATACAAAACGAACATTTAATATTTTATTATTTGTTGAGTCATTTGAATAAGTAATTTTACAAATATTATTTATTTTATCATTTTGTGTTTTTAACATTTCATCATCAAATTTTTTCAATTGACATAATTTATCATCGGATACAGTATAAATACACTCATTAAGCATTTGATTATGTGAAGTGTAAAATAATCTAGCGCCATCATTTGCTAAAGCATAAATTCTTTTTAATTCAATATTATCAATATTATATAAATTTAACAATTTAAATTGTATGTCATTAATCATATGCTTTAATCCTGTTGAACCTCTACCAGTAATAAATACAATTGGTATTTTTGCTTTTAATAAGTCTGCTATCATTTTTACTGCTCTTTCATCAATTTCTCTTGAATTTTGTTTTGTTAATGTCCCATCAATGTCAAAACAAACTGCATTATATTTTTGTTCTAAGGATTTCAAGTAGTTATGTTTCATTATTTCTATATTAAAATCGTTCACTTTTTTCACCTTCCAACAAAAACTCTAAACTTCTTACTCTGGTTTTACTATTTACTTTTAACTTTTCATCAAATATCATACCAACACCACCATTTTGAACCCAACCATTAATATTTTTGCTTGAATCATCTATGAGCAATTGATTATTTGGAATTATAATTTCGTGTTTTTTAACACCAGGTGGAACAAAAATTATTGGTGAATATATATATCTGTTTTGTCGCAAATCACTAACTTTAATTTGCATTTCTTTTAAACTATGTACTTTTGTAAGTATTGCCAATTTTCTTTTCATTTTTTCCAGTTCCCTAATAATTTCAACAGAACTATTAAGTGAACTAGCACCTTCAATAATATATTCCCATTCGCCTTCTATTGAATCAGCCAATTTAAAATAATCATCAAATTCTTTACCATCATTATGATTAAGGTAACCTCTTTCTTCCTTTTTTTTATTCATTCTTTGCTCTGAATCTAAAATAACTCCATCGCAATCAATAAATATATACTTTTCTTCCATAAAAGACCTCCTAAAAACATTATAATATAGTTTTAGGAAGTATTTTGTCTTTTTTATTTAATAATTTCATCAAGTGACATAATTTTATTTAAATCAAAATGTCTAATTGCTCCTCTTAATTTACAAAAAGCGGTAACATAAATATTGTTTTCAAATTTAAATATACTAATAGGAAGAATTTCTCTATTTGTAACATTACCTGATGTTCCTAAATAACTGATATATATACTTTTCATATTTTTTATAGAATCATCTATTATTTTTATTTTTTCGTCATTTTCTTTAAAAGAGAGATTATTATCATATTCTGATAACACCTTATTAGTATTATAAATAGAATGAAGTTTCTTGTTTAGTTCTATAAAGTCTTTAATAAGTTTATCATTATCTGAAGTAGATATCTCACTTTGTACTTTATCTAATACTTCTAAATCATACTTATTAAAGTAATTTATATTAATCATATCATTCTTATTTATGTAGTAACCACCTCCTGGACCTTTAAAAGATTCAATAATATATCCAGCCATTTCTAACTGTTCTTTATAATATCTAACCATTCTCTCAGTAACACCAAGTTCCTCACTTAATTCTTTAACTGAATATACTCTACCATTTGATAATAATTTTATCATTAAAATTGTATTAGTTATTTTACTCATAATTAGTCCCACCTAAAAATATTATATTAAAAATAAGTATACATTTCAATACAAAAAAGAGAAACTATCCAAGTCTCTCTTTAATTAATTTATTTACTAAAGACATATCTGCTCTACCTTTAACTAAAGGTGATATATTCTTCATTATAAGGCCCATATCTTTTGAAGATGTAGGTTTTACCTCTTCAAATACCTTATCAATAGTTTTATTTAACTCTTCCAAAGACATCTCTTCAGGCATATAAGAACTAAGTATTTCTATTTCATTCTTATTTTGAAGTACTAAGTCTTCTCTGCCAGCAGCCTCAAATTGTTCTATTGCATCTTTTCTCATTTTAATCTGTTTAGAAATTACCTGAATAACATCATCATCAGTAAGTTCTTCCCTAGGATTAGGTTTAGCAAGTTGCATAGCACCTTTGATCATTCTAATTACTCCAAGTTTAAAACTATCTTTATTTTTCATTGCTTCTTTTAAATCATTATTAATTTTTTCCGCTAACATAATTCTATCTCCTTAGTAATTTCTTTTATTTTTTCTAGAATTAATAGTATTTTTCTTTTTTTCTTCTCTTTCTTTAAATCCTTTAGACTTAAATCCATCTGCTCTTTCCCTAGCTTTAGAGAGATTACCATTACGTGCTACTTGATTCTTAAATTTTCTTAAAGCAAATTCAACATCATTATTTCTAACACCAACGGTTATTTTAGTTCCTGCTGACATCTATATCCCTCCTTCCGCTTTACCAAGTAAGATTATAACATTATTTGACATAATTTACAAGAAGAAAAAAGTCTTTTTTTATAAAAATAGCCTATATTTTATCAAAAATCACACATTTTACCTTCACTTTTCCTTCTGATATAGCTTCCAAAGGCTTCACCTATATTAAAAATAATCTCGATCGTTTTATATATTGCATTCATCATTGTCGCAGTAAAACCTGCTCCGCCATCTATTTTTAACATCTCATTTTTATCTAATTCTCTCATCTTTTACCTCCTAATATATTACATTTTTCCGGATTAGAATAGCCTTTAAGTGTTCCCACTATAAAAGTTATAATTGTTCCAATAATCGTAGTAATTAAAATTGCATTTGCTCCACCATTAACATTTAACATATCTTCTTTTCTTAATTCAATCATTTTGTACCTCCTAATTCCTTTAAATATTCTATTACCATTTTATCTTTTTTTAATAGTTTTAAGTTTAATAACAAATTATTATATCTATACTTATTATCAAGATTTATATTAAGAACTACTTCTTGATAAGTTTCATTATTATCACTAAAGTATTCCTCACTGATACTCTTAATACTATAGTTATATGTTTTCTTATCAGTTATCAAAGTATCATTTAAAGTAATATACTTTGTCTCAGATATTGGTATATAACATTTTAAATAATAACTATTCTCCTCTTCAATAACAGTACCCTTAAAAAAGTAATATTCTTTATAATGAAATAACATACATACTATAATTAAGGAAAGTGCACATATTATTAATATCATTATATAAATATATACTAAAGGTCTAATCTTTCTATTTAAAATAATTCTACTATCTATCATTATTTTTACCTCTTAGTCTAATAACTCTATCATATAAATCAGTATTATTCTCTCTATGTGATACCACTATAAAAGTTTTATCTTGATATGTCCAAAATAAATTTTCTAAAATAATTCTCTCTAACTTAATATCAATTTGACTCAATCCTTCATCTATCATTATTATTTTACTATTTTTCAAAAGACCTCGGGCTAGTATTATTCTTTGTCTTTGACCCCCAGAAAGATTACTACCATTCTCTTCGGTAATATAATCATAGCCTAATATATTATCTTTAATAATTTCATCTACATAAGTCATTTTACATACATTCAAAAAGTCATTCTCTGAAATATTTCTATCAAGTATAATATTATTTCTAATACTATCTGTATATAACATTTCATTCTGTGAAATATATGTTATATTCCCTCTTATATCCGCTAAAGTATAATCATTAATATCATAACCATTAATAAATATTTGTCCCCTATCTACATCATAATACTTATAAATTAATCTTAATAAAGTGGACTTACCAATACCAGATTCACCAAGTATAAGTACTCTTTCTCCATTCTTAATAGATAAATTAACATTATTAAGAGGATAATATTTATTATTAAAAGTAAAAGATAAATTTCTAACTTCAATATTACCGTTTAATTCTAGTTTATTATCTGTAATAATTTCTTTGTCCGCATCAAGTAAATCATTTACTCTTCTAACGCTATTCTTAACAAAATGATACTCATTAAGTAAAGATATAAAATTATCAATTGGTGATAATATATAATTAAATAGTAGTGTTATAGTCATATAATTACCCATAGTTAAATTATTCTTCATAATAAATCTAAAACAAATAAAATTAAGTACTAATAATCCTAAATCACCAAATAAACTTTTAAGTAATAAAAGAATATTATTAATTTTCTCACCATAATATGAAGTAGCAATTAACTTATTATAATCCTTCTCAAACTTTAATATAATATTATCTTGAATATTAAGATTTTTAATAGTTTCAAATGATTTAGTAGACTCTATTATATCATTATTAACTAATTCATTATTCATCTGATTTTTAATATTAATTCTTTTTATTATCGGATTAAATATTAGTATAATTAATATATATATTATAAGCATAATAATAATTAACATAATAAATTCTCTCTTAATAAAATATATAATAATAAAAGATGTAATAAATACTATAATATCTAAAAATATAGTAACTATAATTCTAGATATAAATATTTTAAAGTGTGATAAATCATTAATTCTAGATAATACCTCACCAGAAGTCTTTCCTTGATAAAATGTGAAGGGAAGTAAAATAATATTACTAAATGTACTAAGAATAATACTAATATCTATTTTTTGATTTAAATAAATAATTAAGTAATTTCTAACATAATTACTAATATTTTTAAGTATATATAAGATAGAAAAGAATATCGTAATTATAATTAAATTATTTACTTCAGTATTTATTATCTTATCAAAAATAATTTGTGAATAAAAAGATGTTCCTATAGAATATAAAGTAATTAATAATGACAAAATAGTTAAGAATACAATAATACTTTTATTATTAAATAATACTAACCATATCATCTTCATTAATTTTTTATCACTAGTGATTACCGAGATAGGTTTTATTTTTTCAAAAAGCATTAAATAGCCTGTCCACACATTAGTAAAATCAAACATATCCATTGTAACCTTACCCACCGCAGGATCCATCATTAATATCTTATCTTCATATAGCTTGTATATAACAACAAAATGCATATAATTCTTATTATTAAGCTGAACAATATATGGACATTTAACCTCCTTTATTTGACTGACATCACTTGCCTTATATGATTTAGCCATTAGTCCTAGTTTAGATGATGCCTCACTTAAATTATAAAAATTAGTCCCTTCTTTTGTTGTCTTAGTCATCTCCGTTAATCTATCTAAAGAAATATCACCTCCATAATAACGAACGATAGATAAAAGAGATGCTGCTCCACAATCCTTATTTCCTTCTTGTAGTACAATTAAATCTTTCTTCATTTTACTCCCTTCATACTTATATACAAGAATTAATATACGATTTTGCCATAATTTTGAAAATTTCTTCAAAAATATTTAATTATTACCAAAAATTATTAATTTATAATCAAAATAGATTATTTATAGCCAAAAAAAATATAACCTTGAAAAGTTATATTTTTAATAAATTACTTCAGGAGATATTTTAATCCCCCTATCATTATCTACATATCTAAATATAAAATTAGAATCTTTATCAATATTATTTATATTAAATACTAAAATATAATCTTTATAACTAGTAGTATCTAATATATTATTTCTATACCCTATTCCAATGTCATTAAAATATAAATAAAACTTTTGACTTGGAACATACTTATTGTTTTTGCCTTCTAAAACAAAATGATCTAGATCTAAAGAATATTTATTTACCTTACCAATTACACTAATCTTAAGTATTATATAACTATTATCTTTACTAATTCTCTTTCTATCAGTTAAATAACTATCAGTAACCTTAATATTAAATGCACTAGTACCAAGTACTTCACCTTCTTTTAAATTTCTATTAACAACATATTTATTAAAAGGAAATACCATAACTAAAATAAGTATTAAAGTACCAAGAATTATATTAATAAAGAATTTATTTTCTACATAATAATATTTAAGTTCTCTAAGAGTTCTTCTACCAGTTCTCTTTAAACCATTACTAGATACATCTATACTAACTTCTACCTCAGCACTATCTTCTTCACTTAGATTTAATTCCTTTAAATCCTTACTAAAATTAAACTTCTTAATATCAAATCCAAGTCCTCTTATTAAAGTAGGTATACACATAACAAATAATACATAAAAGTTAGATCTTGCTATATCTCTATATAATCTAATTATTCTAGCACTAACAGTAGTAGTTTCTAAAGACCTAATATTTAAATATAAATAAGTATATACTCCTGTACAAAGTATACTAACTATAATTAAAATAATATAGTATAACCTAGGTTTATCTTTATATTTCATAAGATAAAATATTAAAATGGATAGTCCAATAATAATAATTGGAGCTATATATATAAATACATTAATATAATTAGAAGATAATATCTCCATATTCCCATTAGCGGTTATATAATCTTTAAAAAAATTAAGTACTGTACTAGCATTATATGTAATAATTGCCAGTAGAGCAAATAATATTAAATGTATTAATCTAAAATGTTTTATTAAAAAAGCATAAGGCCTTCTAAGTATCATATTCAAATCCTCCTATCATAATAAAATTATACAATAAAACTATAATTATATCAATACTTTTCCTTTCCAAGAAAGCCAAAGTCTTTCTTGGAAAATTATAGCCTACAAGTAGTCTATAATTTGTAAATATTATTGATTTTTTATTAAAAATAGCATATAATGTATACAGAGAGAGAAAATAACCATAATAAAAATGGTTAACACCTATTTGTGAGGTGTTCTCTTCAAACTATAGTTATCAGAACGACCCCCTGAGGCGCTCTGATTTTTCAATCTATTTTCTATGGTTACCTAGCACTATTACTGCTATGGTAACAAGAATAGTTAAAGCATATGCTATAACTAATTCCATTTACTAATAACCTCCTCCCCCTAAGGTTAAGAAATTACTTTCTATCATAAAATCACCTCTCCTTCCAAAGTAAAAACCTTAGAAAAAGAAGAGAACACCATAAGTATTAACCACGCCAACATTATATACTAATTTGAATATCGTAGTCAAGGAAAACATGACTATTTTTTTAATATCTTTATAAAGCCCTATAAGCAAAGGTTTTATAAGATTTTAAGGTACAAAACAATTGTACAGCAATATACATTTTCAACCATATGTTGAGTTATAATACATATGTTACAAATTTAATATAAAAAAAGATACCATTCTGGTATAATTAAGTTGACGACAAAAATTATACAGAAAGAGTGGTATCTATGAAGATTATAACAGAAGAAATGAGATTTAGGAAGAGGTTATGTGAATTTGCTTTAAAATATGGTGTAACAAAGGCAGCAAAAAGGTATCATACCAATAGACAATTTGTATATAGACAACTCGAAAAGTATGATGGAACTTTAAGGAGTTTAGCATTACAATCCAGAAAACCACATTCGCATCCTAATGCACATACAAAAGAAGAATTAACATTGATCAAGCAAATTTATAGCAGGTATGGTTGCGATGGATTGGCAGAAGTATATGTTTAATTAAGAAAAAGAGGATATAAAAGAAGTTATGGTTCAATGTTGAAACAGATAAAAAAAATTCCTAAAGAAAAAGTAAAAATAAGAAAAGGATATACAAGACATAAAGAAATAAGAGGTCAATATCCTGGCGATAAAGTACAAGTGGATATAAAATATGTTCCTAAAGAATGTTTGCTATTTGATACAATAGATAAGAAATACTATCAAATAACAGCAATAGATGAATTTTCAAGAAAAAGAATACTTGAAATAGTAGATGAAAAAAGTGTCACTAATACTAGTAAGTTTATAAGAACATTAGAAGAAAAAATGGGATTAAAAATAAATACTATTCAAACAGATAATGGACCAGAATTTGTTAATAATCAGATTGAGACAAATCTACCGACATTGTTTGAATTAACATTAAAAGATTTAGGAATGATACATAGACGAACAAGACCATATTCGCCGTGGCAAAATGGAAAAGTTGAAAGAAGTCACAAAATAGATGGAGAAAGGTTTTATAGTAGGAATGAATTTACATCAGAAGAAGATTTAAAAAAGAAACTTAAAAGATATAATGCAAGATATAATAATATAGCTAAAAAAGTATTAGACTTTAAAAGCCCAAACCAAATAGTAGAAGAATACAAACTTAATTTTCTTTCTGCTTAATAAAGCGTATAAAAAAGATATTAACATTTGTCAAGGATAAATAAATGGCAAAGCCATCCTTGACAAACATAATACTTTTTTATAATATGTCTATAGGCAGAAAAGAACTTTTTATAAAAAAGTGTAACATATGATTGATTTCTCTAGATACAGCAATATACATTTTCAACCATATCCATTGCATTTTTTACCAAAATATTATATAATATATATACGAAGAGAAAATATAACCATAATAAAAATGGTTAACACCTATTTTCATAAGGTGTTTCTCTCTATAAAAATATATAGAGCACCCCCTGGGTGCCCTTTTTTCTATCTACGATTGCAACTGTCTATTAAAACAGTACAATTAGAGTAGTTCATGCAAAAGCAAGAACTAATTTCACTTACTAACCCCCCTTTTACAGATAGTTTTTTCAGCATATCATCATCCCTTTCTTCCATAACAGAAAATAAAAAAAATATCCATAGGTACTAATTAAAACTAGCATTATATGC
>ERZ773242.1948-NODE-1948-length-18280-cov-17.466886_pt1 | contig 18280 bp, 10 predicted proteins | sample MGYA00511077_ERZ773242 | MGnify/ENA primary metagenome ERZ773242 (study PRJEB29015, sample SAMEA2737754) | human gut metagenome | biome: human gut; feature: human-associated habitat; material: faeces | place: China | collected 2012 ... | reverse complement strand
GCCATCGCTAAAATGGCACGCACCTCCGACTTGTCATTCCGAGGAGCGAAGCGACGTGGGAATCTCGCAGTACACGGTTGGATCACATGGTACTCCCGGCGAAAACGCAGCTGCCTTCCCGAGATTGCCACGGCCCCGTCGGGGCCTCGCAATGACAAATCTGAGGGCATTGCGCCGCTGAATTTGTGCCGTGATCATTGCCAGTCTGCAAGGCGTTCCCTGAGCGCCGCTACAGGCCCCGTCGGGGCCGTTTCCCATTTTAACGATAGCCTGTTTCCTGCGCAGGTGCAGCGCCGGGAGCGGCATGCCGCTCCCCTACAACGCTCCATCGATACTCCGCCAACAAACAACAAAAACAGGGACGCACCGGTCTCGGTGCGTCCCTGTTCTTTCAGCTGCTTATTCCGCCTCCGGCATGGGCTTGCCGAGGCGCTTGTACATGGTCTTCTTCACGGCGCGGAGGATGTTCTCATAGCCGGTGCAGCGGCACAGATGGCCGGAGAGCAGCTTGCGCAGCTCGTCGTCCGTGTACTCCCTGCCGGTCTCAAGCAGCTCGACGGCCGTCATGATGAAGCCCGGCGTGCAGAAGCCGCACTGAATGGCGGCCTCGTCGATGAAGGCCTGCTGGATGTCGGACAGCTCACCGTTCGGGCCGAGCAGGCTCTCGAGCGTGCGGATGTGCTTGCCCTCCGCCCACACGGCAAGGTAGATGCACGAATTGAAGCACTCGCCGTCGATGATGACGTTGCACGCGCCGCACTCGCCGACCTCGCAGCCCTTCTTCACGGACGTCAGGCGGAAATCATTGCGCAGCATGTCCGTCAGCGAGGCGCGGACGTCCACGATCTGCTCGACGTCCTTGCCGTTGATGTTGCAGCGCACGAGCTTATACTGCTTGTTCATTTTACCGCACCTCCTGCAAGCTCGATCGAGCGGATGAGGCAGCGCCGCGCCAGCTCGACGGCGATGTGCTCGCGGAAGGCCTTCGAGGCGCGCCACGAGTCACGCGGATGGATGTCCTGCAGCACGGCCTGCGCGAAGGCGTCGACCGTCTCGCGGCAGACCGGGCGGCCGTTGGCCTGCGCCTCGGCGCTCGGGGCGCGCATGGGCACGGGGCCCGCCACGCCATAGGCGATGCGCGCGCGGGCGATGGTCTTTTTGTCCTCGCTCAGCACGACGTTCACGGAGCAGCCTGTCGTGGCGATGTCCATGGCGTTGCGCATGGCGTATTTGATATAGTGGCCGAAGCAGTTTTCATAGCTGGCCTTCGGGATGAGGATGGCCGTCTGGATCTCGCCCTCCTCGGCGCGGATGTCCACCTTGCCCGCGCGGAGGTAGAAGTCCTTGATGGGCAGACGGCGCACGCCGTTTTTGCCGGTCAGCTCCACGATGGCCTCCCATGCGTGCAGCGTGGAGGCGGAGTCGGCGGACGTCACGCCGTTGCAGGTGTTGCCGCCGATGGTGCCGATGTTGCGGATCTGCGGGCCGCCGACCATGTCGACCGCCTCGCCGAGCACGTTGATGTATTTCCGGATGATGGGGTCGCGCGTGATGTGGGAAAAGCTCGTCAGCGAGCCGATGCGGATGTTTTCGTCCTCGTCGATGCAGATGCCGCGCATGGCGTCGATGCCGTAGATGGAGATGAGCTCCGCCCCGGCACGCTTGCCCTCGCGCATCTGCACGAGCACGTCCGAGCCGCCTGCGATGATCTGCGCCTCCGGATGCTCCAGACGCAGGGCGACGGCCTCTTCCACGGAATGCGCCTCGTAGAGCGCTTTCATATCATACATGGGCGGTTTCCTCCTTTTCGAACAGGCCCGCCTTCTCGAATGCGGCGAAGAGAACGTGCGGGGTGATGGGCGCGACGTCGATGCCGATGCCCGTGGCGTTCAGGATGGCGTTGCGGATGGCCGGCGCGCCGGAGCAGGCGGGCGGCTCGCCGAGGGCCTTCGTGCCGTAGGGGTTCGTCGGCTCGGCGTTCTCCACGAACTGGGCCTCGAGATGCGGGTGATCCATCATGGTCGAGAGCTTGTAGTCCAGCAGGTTGTTGTTGAGCGGGCGGCCGGTCTTCGGGTCGAACTTCAGCTCCTCGGACATGCCGTAGCCGATGGCCATGGACATGCCGCCGTGCACCTGCGCCTCAGCAAGCTGCGGGTTGATGAGCTTGCCGCAGTCGTGCACGTTGATGAGCTTCAGCAGCTTCACCTTGCACAGGGGGATGTCGACCTCGACCTCCGCGAACGAGCAGCCGAAGGAATAGGCGTTGTTCTTGATCTGGTAAGTAGATTCCGCCGTCAGATGCTCGGAGTGCGACAGGCTGTAGAGCGCCTCCGTGGCAAGCTCGCCGAGCGTCATCAGCACACGGCCGTCCGTCCTGCGGATGATCCTGCCGTCGACGATGTCGAGCAGGGCGGGCATCTGGCGCGTCAGCTCGCAGGCGTACTTCAGGATGCGCTCCTTGAGCAGCGCACCCGTCTGGGCGATGGCGAAGCCGCCGACGTAGGTCTGGCGCGAGGCGTAGGCGCCCGTGCCGAACGGCGTGACGTCCGTGTCCTGCGCCGTGACGACGTGCACGTCCGAAACGGGGATGCCCACGGCATCCGCCGCCATCTGGGCGAAGGCGGTGTCGCAGCCCTGGCCGATCTCCGTCTCGCCGGTCTGCAGCTGGATGGAGCCGTCCTGATTCAGGACCATGCGGCATGAGCAGCTCTCAAGGCTGATGGGCCAGACGGCCGTGTTGTACCAGAACAGGGCGCAGCCGACGCCGCGGCGCACGGGGCCGGTCTGGTTTTCGTATTCGCGGTGCTTGCGGCTGTAGTCCATCCACGCCTCGCCCTTGTCCAGCACCTGATTGAGCGTGTCGGAATGGTTCTCGTTCTTCGAGAAGCCGTCGACGAAGCCGACGGGCATCATGTGCTTGCGGCGGTACTCCAGCGAGTCGACGCCGAGCACGCGGCAGACGTCCTCAATGTGCGATTCGCCCGCGAACATGGCCTGCGGGATGCCGTAGCCGCGCATTGCACCCGCGGCGGGGCGGTTCGTGAACACGGTGTAGGCGTCGCCGTCGACATTGGGGCAGGGATACAGCTGCGGGAATGCGCCCATGCCCTTGGCAACGATGCCGTGGCCGTGGGAGGCGTAAGCGCCCTGGTTCGAGAAGCATTCGATCTTGCGCGCGGCGAACGTGCCGTCCGGCCGCACCCACGAGATGATGTGCGTGCGGATGGCGTGGCGCACGCGGTTGCAGACGAACGTCTCCTCGCGCGTGCAGTCGAGCTTGACGAGGCGGCCGCCCACGACGGTGGAGAGGTAGGCGCACAGCGGCTCATACAGCGCGTCCTGCTTGTTGCCGAAGCCGCCGCCGATATACGGCTTGACGACGCGTACCTTGCCCCAGGGGATGCCGAGAGCCTGCCCGACGACGCGGCGGACGATGTGCGGGATCTGTGTGGAGGAGTAGATGACGATGCGCCCGGCCTCCATGGAGGCGAAGCACATGTGGTTTTCGATGTGGCAATGCTGCACGGTCGGCGTGTCGTACCAGCCCTCGACCTTGATGAGGCCCGGCTCACGGCTGGCCTCCTCATAGTTGCCGTTGCGGATGGTGGTGTGGGCGAGGATGTTGTTCGGGAATTCCTCGTGCAGCAGCGGGGCATCGGGCTTCATGGCCTCCTGCACGTCCAGCACGAAGGGATATTCCTCATATTCCACGCGCAGCGCGCGCAGGGCCTGCGCGGCGGCGACCTCGTTCTCCGCGACGACGGCGGCGATGTCATCGCCGTAGAAGCGCACGCGGGACGTCAGCAGCAGGCGGTCGGCGACGTCCTGATGGTGCGGGTCCGTCGACCACGGATGGCCTGCCGTGGGGAATTTGATCTGTGGCACGTCAAAGCAGGTGACGATCTTCACGACGCCCTCGATCTGCTCGGCGGCGCTCGTGTCGATGGACTTGACCACGCCGTTTGCAATGGTCGAATGCAGCACGCGCGCGACGAGCGCACTGCGGTCACAGAGGTCATCGCAGTACTTTGCGCGCCCGGTTGCCTTGTCGAATGCGTCCACACGGTGGACGCTCTTGCCAACCTCCATGGGGGACCCTCCTTTTGGATCGCAGCAGAATTCCGGCAATGTGCACAGATTCTGCGGGAAATTTCTTTGTAATTTGAAGTATAGCATAAATTCCGCAGCGTGGAAAGCGAAAACGTTATTCTATGTTATAGATAACGGATAATTCGGCAATGGCGAACGCTCCGGCTGGAAAACCCCGCCGATTGCGGATATACTATAGTTAAAAACGGAAAATGCAGGGGAGCGGACAGCCGGGCCCGGCGCTGCACGAACGATTCGCACGGGCTATCGCTAAAACGGTGATGGCTCCCGGATTTGTCATTGCGAGGCCCCGAAGGGGCCGTGGCAATCTCGCAGTACCATGTCGGATATCAGGAAAGCCCAGGCGAAAACGTGATCGGTTGCGTGAGATTGCCACGTCGGCCGTTGGCCTCCTCGCAATGACAAACTTGGGGGCCATTGCCTTTTTAATATTAGCCCGCACTTCCCGCCGGTGCAGTGCCGGGTCCGGCTGTCCCCTCCCCTACAATACTGCATGCGGTCGGCGATGGCTTGTACGGGCTGCAACTGCCTTCCCGAGATTGCCACGTCGCTTTGCTCCTCGCAATGACACATCAAGGGGCGTGCGCAGGGAACGGTGCACGGCATCGATTTGGCTGTCCTTATGCCGCTTCGCGGACGGGCCTGGCTGTCCCCGCCCCTACAACGCACGACCGGTGCCCCTGCGAAATTTTCCATATTCCATTATCCCTTTTACTGGAGGTATCACCATGCTCGGTTGTGTCATCATGGCGGCGGGGAACGCCGTGCGCTTCGGCGCGAACAAGCTCGAGGCGGAGCTGGACGGCAAGCCGCTCATCCGCCGGGCATTCGAGGCCGTTCCGGCCGGAGTATTCGACCGCGTCGCCGTCGTCACGCAGTATCCCGCCGTTGCAGCCCTCGCGCGGGAATTCGGTTTCGAGCCGGTGCGCAACGACCGGCCCGGCGACGGGCTGAGCCGCACGGTCCGCCTCGGCACGCAGGCGCTGGCGCAGTGCGACGGCATAGCCTTCCTCGTGGCCGACCAGCCGCTGCTGTCGGCATCGGCCGTGCGCGCGGTCGTGCGGCAGTGGCGGGAGCATCCGTCGTGCATCGTGGGCGCGGCCTGCGGCACGCGGCGGGGCAATCCGAACGTGTTCCCGCGGGAATTTTTCCCGGCGCTGTGCGCGCTCGAGGGAGACCGCGGCGGCAGCGCCGTCATCCGGCAGTATCCGGAGCGCTATCTTGCCGTCGACGTCCCGCCGGAGGCGCTGGCCGATGTCGATACCCCCGAGGCCCTGCGCGCCATCCGGGATCATCTGTAGGGAACGGCATACAGCAAATTGAAAATGGGAAAGGAACAGGAAAAAGCTGCGCACATCCGCCGGTTGTGCGCTGTCGGGGAGAGGTATGCTCCTTCCCTGCAAATTCCATATCAAAAAACAACGAACGGCACGCTTTGCGTGCCGTTCATGCTATTTCTCATTTTCTCATTCCACGCGGAGGCGGGCGGGGAGGGCGGCATCCGGAGTGACGAGCACCGTGCGGTAGCGGTCATACACGACCATGCCGGGCTTTGCCCCGTTCGGCTTGCGCAGGCAGCGTACCGGCGTCACGTCGACGGGGACGTTCTGGCTCTCGCGTGCCTCGGAGTAGTAGGCCGCAAGCTCGGCCGCCTCCGTGATCGTCCCGTCCGGCGGCTGGATGCCTGCGCACGCGATGATAACGTGCGTGCCGTGAAATTTCTGCACATGCAGCCACAGGTCGTCGCGCCGCGCCGTCTTGAGCGACAGCTGGTCATTCTGGCGGTTGTTGCGGCCGACAAAAATGTCGAAGCCATCCGACGAGCGGAAGTGCATTGGCTTTGAGGGCTGCTGCTTGCCCTGCTTGCGGCGGTCCGCCGGGCGGACATAGCCACCGGCCTCCAATTCCGCTCGAATCTCGCTCAGGTCGCGCTCATTCTCGGCGCGGGCCAGCTCCTCCAGCACGCCGGCCAGATAGGATTCCTCGATCTCGCCCTGCGCGATCTGCTGCGTGAGCACCTGCTCGGCATGCTTGGCGCGGGCGTAGTCCTTGTAGAACCGCGCGGCGTTCTGCTGCGGGGAGAGGTTCGGCTTGAGCGGAATTTCAATTTCGCGCAGATCCTCGTCATAAAAATCCTCGGCGCGCAGCAGCGTCTGCCCGCGCGTGATGGCGTGCAGGTTCGCCGTGACGATGTCGCCCTGACGGCGCAGCTGCTCGCGGTCGTGCGTGGCCTCCAGCTCCTGCCGCTGCAGCTCCAGCTTGCGGCGCGTGCGCTCGTGCAGGTTCGAAATGGCCTTGCGCAGCGTCTGCGACCGCTGCCGCATGCGCTCGGCGTGGTCCGTCTCGGTGTAAAAGCGGTCGAGCAGGGCGGAAAAGCTCTCGCACGGCTCGGCGCGCAGATAGCCGCCGTATTGCCGGATGTCGCGATAGGTGAAATCCGTCGGTGCGCCGTCCTTCCACAGCAGCATGGGCCGCATCTGCGCGGGCGGCAGGGCGGCGAACTCCGCCGTCAGGAATGCCGCCAGCCGCGCGGCGTCCAGCGTGGGGATGGGCGCGTCTGTCTCGCCCGCAAAGCGGAACGACAGCTCGCGCGCGATGAGCGGCGACAGGCCCGCAAAGTGGGCCAGCAGCCATTTGTCCAGCCGCATGGCCGCGTCCGGCCGGTCGAGCAGGGCAAGAAGCCCGGCCTCCGTCGTCTCCTGCGGGATGCGGCGGTCCTGCCGCGGCGGCTCGTGGTAAAACAGGCCGGGCAGCAGCTGGCGCAGCTCGGACATTTCAAAGTCCACGCGCCGCAGGCAGTCGAGGATGCGGCCGTCCGGCCCCGTGAGGATCAGGTTGGAATTGCGCCCGACCAGCTCGAGGATCAGGTGCTTGCGGCAGGGCACACCCAGCTCGTCCGTGCAGTCGAACGTCAGGTCGAGCATGCGCTCGGCCGCGGGCTGGCGGATATCGGCAAGCCTGCCGCCCGCCAGATGCTTGCGCAGCAGCATGCAGAACATCGGCGGCTGCGCGGGGTTTTCCAGCTGCGCCTGCGTCAGGTGGACGCGCGGCCGGTTGCCGTTGGCGGACAGCAGCAGTCTTCCGCCGCCGTCGCGCCCGCGCAGCTGGAGCACGACGGTGTCGCGCGCGGGCTGCTGGACCTTGTCCACGCGGGCCCCGACGAGGGCGGGGCGCAGCTCTGCGGCGACGGCCGTGAGAAACATGGCGTCAAATGGCATGGTCTTCCTCCATCATGGCGGCAAACAGCGCCTCGATGCGCGCGGTCTGCCCGGAGAGATACAGTGCGCCAAACAGGGCCTCCAGCCCCGTTGCGCGGGCATATTCGCCCGGCGTGGCGTGCTTCGGGATGCCGTGAGGATGGGCGTTGCGGCCGCGGCGATAGACGGCGGCCTCCTCCGGCGTGAGCAGGGGCTGGATGCGCAGGGCAAAGCGCGCCTGCGCCGGGGCCTGCACGAGCGCGACGGTCTGCTGATGCAGGCGGCCGTTCGTTGTGCCGCCCTCGACGCACAGCTTTGTGCGCACGAGCAGCTCAAACACGGCGTCGCCGATGTGCGCCAGCGCCAGAGACGACATGGCCAGCAGCTCCTGTTGGGTCATTTGCGGGTGAAAATAGTCCTGCATGGCGCAGTCGCCTCCAGAATGATCGAATTTTGGATGATTTTGAGTGATATTGCCGGGCTGCTTTTGCGTGCTGTAGGGGAGGGGCATGCCCCTCCCGGCACAGCGCCGCCGACCCGTACAGGCTTTCGTTAAAATGAAACCGGCCTCCGATTTGTCATTGCGAGGAGGCCAACGGCCGACGTGGCAATCTCGGGGAGGCACTTCCGACTCGTACCGGCCGTCGATAAAACGGTATGCACCAATTGCGTCTGTAGCGGCGCTCACTGAGCGCCTTGTACAGAGACATTCAACGGCAGGAGGGCACTGGTGCACCACGGCACTCCCCTGATGTGTCATTGCGAGGAGCGAAGCGACGTGGCAATCTCACAGTACAATGCCGGATAACAGGGAACTTCCGGCGAAAACGTGACCGGTCGCAGGAGATTGCCACGGCCCCTTTGGGGCCTCGCAATGACAAATCTGGGAGCGCGGCGCTGACAATGGTGCTCTGCACCGAATGGGCCGTCCTTATGCCGCTTCGCGGACGGGCGAGGCATGCCTCGCCCCTACATTTGGCCTTTAATGCTTCCGCCATGTTGCGGGGCTGAGGAGCAGCAGCACGGGGAACAGCTCCAGCCGCCCGAGAAGCATGTCGAGCGTCAGCACGACCTTCGACAGGGCGGAGAAGTTCGCATAGCTGCCGAACGGGCCGACCTCGAGGCTCAGGCCCGGGCCGATGTTGTTCAGCGTGGCGAACACGGATGTCACGCTCGTCTCGGCCCCGAAGTTATCGAGCGAGACCAGCAGGATGGACACGACGGCAATGGCGGCGTAGCAGATGAAGAACGCCATGGTGCCGCGGATGACCTCATTGCTCACGCGCTTGCCGTCCATCGTCATGACCTCCACGGAGTGGGGGTGCAGCAGGTGGCGCGTCTCGGCGCGGGCCGTCTTGGCCAGGATGAGCACGCGGCTGACCTTCATGCCGCCGCCCGTCGACCCGGCGCACGCGCCGATGGCCATTAGGATGAGCAGCACGGTCTTGGAAAATTCCGGCCATTTCGCAAAATCCGCCGTGCCGAAGCCCGTCGTCGTGATGACGGAGCCGACGGAGAAGGCCACATGGTGGATCGTCTGGAACACGGTGGGGAAGAACCCGCCCGTGAGCAGCAGGTTGGCACTGATGAGGACGATGGCCCCGAAAATGATGATAAAGTACCAGCGCACTTCGCTGTTGTGCCACGCGAGCCTGAAGCGGCGGCGCAGCAGGAAAAAATACACCGAGAAATTCACGCCGAACAGGACCATGAACACCGTCGTCACGGCCTGCAGGTAGGCCGAGTAGTCCGCAAGGCCGCTGTTGCGCACGGAAAAGCCGCCCGTACCGGCCGTGCCGAAGGCAAGGCACAGACTGTCGAACCACGTTATCTCGCCCCAGCCGAACAGCACGCCCAGCCGGTAGAACAGGATCTGCAGCAGCGTCATGGCGCAGTAGATGGCATAGAGGATCGCGGCGGACGTGCGCATCTTCGGAACCATCTTGCTCACGGAAGGGCCGGGGGACTCGGCCCGCAGCAGATAGATGCTCTCGCCGGACAGCGGCACGATGGCCAGCATGAATACGAGCACGCCCATGCCGCCGAGCCAGTGGGTGAAGCTGCGCCAGAACAGCAGGCACTTCGGCAGATCCTCCACGGCGCGGAGGATGCTTGCACCGGTCGTCGTAAAGCCGGACATCGTCTCGAACACGGCGTCGAGATACGACGGGATCGCCCCGGAGACCGTAAACGGGATCGCGCCGACGAGTGAGATGAGGATCCAGCTCAGCGCGACCATCACGAAGCCGTCGCGTGCGTGCAGCTCGCGGCGGCGCTTCGGCCGCAGCAGGATAAAAAGACCACCGAGCAGGCCGCTGCCTGCGGCCGTGGCAAGCAGGACCCACAGCTCCGGCTCGCCGTAGATCACGGCGACGATGCACGGCAGCAGCAGGAAGGCCCCGATGACCAGCAGCACGTCGCCCAGCAGGGAGAGGATCATGCGGTAATTCATGCTTTCACTCTCCGCTTGTCCAGAATGTCGTCCAGATCGTCCAGGCCTGTCGCCGCCGTCACGACGACGACGGTGTCGCCCGGCTCGATGGTGTCGCGGCCGCCGGGGGTGATGATCCGGCCCTCGCGGTTGATGGCCCCGATGAGCAGGTTCGGCCGCGTGGGCAGCTCCATGAGCGGCCTGCCGCAGACGGCGGATTTCTCCGTGGCGCGGAACTCCAGTGCCTCGGCCTTGTTGCCGACGATCTTATAGAGCGTCTCGACGTTCGAGCCGAGCGAGTTCTGCATGGCGCGGACGTAGCGGACGATGTGGTCGGCCGCGATATAGCGGGGATGGAACACGCTTCCGAGGTCCATGCCCTTGATGATGTGGGAGAATGTCGTGCGGTTGATTTTCGTGACGATCTTCGCGCTCGAGACGCTGCGGGCATAGAGGCTCATCAGCACGTTTTCCTCATCGATGCCCGTCAGCGAGGCCACGGCGTCCATCTTTGCAATGCCCTCCTCGGCGAGCAGCTGCTCGCTCGTGCCGTCTCCGTGGATGATCGTGGCCTCGGGCAGGCGCTCTGCCAGCGAGTCGCACACGGCGGCGCTGGACTCGATGATCTTCACGCTCGCGCCGAAATCCAGCATCTGCCGCGCGAGGTAGTAGGAGATGCGCCCGCCGCCGAGCAGCATCACGCGCTTGACGGGGTTCGTCTGCACACCGATCTTGTGGAAGAATTTTGCGGCGAGCTTCGGACTTGCCACCACGCTGATGCGGTCGCCCGCCAGCAGGGTGAAGCTGCCGTCGGGGATGTACACCTCGTGCTGCCCGCGCTCCACAACGCACACAAGCGCGCCGGACTGCAGGCGGCCGAGGTCCGAGAGCTTCATGCCGTCGAGTATGGAGCCGGGGTCGATGCGCATCTTGTGCAGCTCCACGCGGCCCTTCGAGAACGTGTCGATCTTGATGGAGGCCGGGGCGCGCAGGATGCGCGCGATCTCCGTGGCGCTGGCCAGCTCCGGGTTGAGCGCCATGCTCAGCCCGAGGTCGTCCTGAATGAGGTGCAGCCCGCTCGTATATTCCGGGTTACGCACGCGGGCGATCGTGTTGCCCACGCCGAGGCGCTTGGCAATGAGACACGAGAGCAGGTTCTGTTCGTCCGTGGACATCACGGCGATGACAAGATCGGCAGAGGGCACGCCGGCCTCCACCTGCGTGTCCATGCTGATGCCGTTGCCCTCGACGGTCATGACGTCGAGCGTGTTGCCGATGGCGTCGAGCGCAGCCGTGCGCGTGTCGACGACGGTGATCTCGTGACCCTCGCGGAGCAGCTGCTCCGTCAGCGTCGCGCCGATCTTGCCGGCTCCGATGATAACAATGTTCATTCCCGAAAAGACTCCTGTATGGTGAATTTCAAAATGATCCAATTGATTTGATTACAACTTTGTAGCGGCGGTCACTGCGCAGCCGTTGGCGGCTTTGCCGCCTTACGGATGCGGCGTGCCCCTTGCGGGTAGTGACCGCCCTGGAGGCTGGCAATATTGCGGCACAAATTCAGTGGCGCAATGCCCCCAAATTTGTCATTGCGAGGGCGCTTTGCGCCCGTGGCAATCTCGGGAAGGCGCTACCAGTTCGTACAGGGCGTCGATCATAACGCACAAACCGATTGCGTCTGTAGCGGCGCTCATTGAGCGCCATGGAGGCTGGCAATATTTGCGGCATGAATTCTATGGTGCGAGGTTCCCAAGTTTGTCATTCCGAGGAGCGAAGCGACGTGGGAATCTCCTGCAGCCGGTTACGTTTTCGCCGAGGCCTACCTGCTATCCAACATGGTACTGCGAGATTGCCACGTCGGCCTACGGCCGCCTCGCAATGACAAGCCTGAAAGCCTGTACGTTCAACGGAGCGGCCGGAAATATGCAATTGCCCAAGGCGCTCACTGAGCGCCGCTACAGACGCAATCGGTGCATACCGTTTTATCGACGACCTGTACCAGTCGGCAGTACCGCGCCGGGCCCGGCTGTCCGCTCCCCTACAAACGCCATTGGTGCATATCGTTTTAACGGCAGTGTGTACCGATGCCGGCAAGGCCCGCTCATCGCTGCCTAAATTCCGCAAATTTTATCATAGCACGCCGCAGGATGGAATGCAAGCCTGAAATAGGGCAGGAGTTCTCCCTTACATGCCGCGATATCCGTCAGCGCAGGTAGCCGCTGTCGCGCAGCGACACAAAGTCGTCATCCGCGATCACCAGATGGTCCAGCAGCAGAATGTCCACGACGTCGAGTGCCTGCTGCAGGCGGCGTGTCAGCTCCACATCCTCGTGCGACGGCAGGGCAATGCCCGCCGGGTGGTTGTGCGCCAGCACCACGCCGCTGGCATTCGCGCTCAGCGCAGCGCGCATGAGCTTGCGCATCGGCACGTTGGCCGAGTTCACGCTGCCCTCGCTCAGGCAGGTGCAGGTCAGAAGCCGCCCGGCGGCGTCCAGCGCCAGCAGGTAGACGAGCTCCTCCCGCGCGCCGTAGAAAAACGGCAGCAGAAAATTGCCGAAATCCGTCGTGCCCGTCAGGCGCGCGCCGGAAAATGGCCGGGAGAGGTAGTAGCGCCGGTGCAGCTCCGTCACGAGCCGCAGCAGCAGCGCCCGCGATGCATCCATCCCCTCCACGCTGGCCAGCTCCTCCGGAGAGGCGGAGAGAGTCGCGCCGAGCGAGCCGAACTGGCCGATGAGCCGCGCGGCGAGCGTCCGGGGCTCCTCTGCGCCCGTGCCCGCGTGCAGCAGCAGGGTCAGCAGCTCCTCGTCCGTGAGGGCGTCCGGCGCACGCTGCAAAAAGCGCCGCAGCAGATTGGCCGTGGATCCGTCCATGGGATCGCCTCCTTTGCGTTGATGGAATATGGTAGGGGAGCGACATGCCGCTCCCGGCGCTGCATTGACGATAGGAACAGGCTTCCGATAAAAACGTACCAACCGATTGCGTCTGTAGCGGCGCTCACTGCGCAGCCGTTGGCGGCTTTGCCGCCTTACGGATGCGGCGTGCCCCTTGCGGGTAGTGAGCGCCTTGGAGGCTGGCAATGATTGCGGCATGAATTCTACGGCGCGAGGCCCCCAGATTTGTCATTGCGAGGAGGCCAACGGCCGACGTGGCAATCTCGGGAAGGCAGTTGCGATTTCGCCGGAAGTGCCATGTTATCCAGCCGGGTCCTGCGAGATTCCCACGTCGCTTCGCTCCTCGCAATGACAAGTCGGAGGTGCGTGCCATTTTAGCGATGGCCTGAACCTATCGGCAGTGCCTCCAAGGCCCTCTCAGTCACCTTCGGTGACAGCTCTCCCAGAGGGAGAGCCAAGGTCGCTTCGCTCCTCGGAATGACAAGTCGGAGGTGCGTGCCATTTTAGCGATGGCCTGAACCTATCGGCAGTGCCTCCAAGGCCCTCTCAGTCACCTTCGGTGACAGCTCTCCCAGAGGGAGAGCCAAGGTCGCTTCGCTCCTCGGAATGACACGTCAGGGTGGTGCGGCAGTGGGAACAGTGCATTGCATCGAATTTGCAATCCTTTTGCCGCTTCGCGGACGGGAGCGGCATGCCGCTCCCCTACAGGTGCAATCGGAGCATGCCGCCTTACAGCATCTTCTTCAGATACTGGCCCGTGAAAGACGCCGGGCAGGCGGCAATGTCCTCCGGGGTGCCGGTGGCGACGATCGTGCCGCCTCCGTCGCCGCCCTCGGGGCCGAGGTCGATGATGTGGTCGGCGCATTTGATGACGTCGAGGTTGTGCTCGATGACGAGCACGGTGTTTCCGGCGTCCACGAGCTTCTGCAGCACGTCGAGCAGCTTCTGCACGTCGTACATGTGCAGGCCCGTCGTCGGCTCGTCGAGGATATACATCGTGCGGCCCGTGGCGCGGCGCGCCAGCTCCGTTGCGAGCTTCACACGCTGGGCCTCGCCGCCCGAGAGCGTCGTGGAGCTCTGGCCGAGCTTCACATAGCCGAGGCCGACCTCCACGAGCGTCGCGACCTTGTCGCGGATGCGCGGCAGGTTCTCAAAAAAGCTCAGCGCCTCGTCGGCCGTCATTTCCAGCACGTCCGCAATGGACTTGCCGCGGTAGCGCACCTCGAGCGTCTCGCGGTTGTAGCGCGCGCCGTGGCACACGTCGCACGGGACGTAGACGTCCGGCAGGAAGTGCATTTCGATCTTCACAAGGCCGTCGCCGCTGCAGGCCTCGCAGCGGCCGCCCTTGACGTTGAAGGAGAAGCGGCCGGGGCCGTAGCCGCGGGCCTTTGCGTCCGCCGTGGCGGCGAACAGGTCGCGGATGTCGGCAAACAGGCCCGTATAGGTCGCGGGGTTCGAGCGCGGCGTGCGGCCGATGGGGCTCTGGTCGATGACGATTGCCTTGTCGAGGTTCTCGATGCCCTCGAAGCGGTCGTGCCTGCCGGGGCGGACGCGCGCGCGGTTCAGCGCGGCCGAGAGCTTTTTGCTGATGATCTCGTTGACGAGTGACGACTTGCCTGAGCCGGACACGCCCGTCACGCACGTCAGCGTGCCAAGCGGGATGCTGACGTCCACATTGCGCAGGTTGTTCTCGCGGCAGCCGAACACGCGCAGGAAATTCCCGTTCCCCGCGCGCCGCTGCGCCGGGACGGCGATGCGCCGCTTACCGGAGAGATACTGGCCCGTGATGCTGTCGGGCGCGTTCATGATGTCCTGCAGCGTGCCCTGCGCCATGATCTGCCCGCCGTGCACGCCCGCGCCGGGGCCGACGTCCACGATATAGTCTGCCGCGCGGATCGTGTCCTCATCGTGCTCGACGACGATGAGCGTGTTGCCGAGGTCGCGCAGGCGGCGCAGCGTGTCGAGCAGCTTGTCGTTGTCGCGCTGGTGCAGGCCGATGCTCGGCTCGTCGAGGATATAGAGCACGCCCATCAGCGACGAGCCGATCTGTGTGGCAAGGCGGATGCGCTGAGCCTCGCCGCCGGAGAGCGTCGCGGCCGCGCGGGAGAGCGTCAGGTACCGCAGGCCCACGCTCTGCAGGAAGCCGAGGCGGGCGCGGATTTCGCGCAGGATCTGCTCGGCGATGACGGCCTGCGCGCCCTCGAGCCGCAGATCGTTCACGAATGCCAGCTCGCGGTCGACTGGCATGTCGCAGAATTCCGTGATGGACAGGCCGCCGACGGTCACGGCGCGGGAGATATCGGACAGGCGGCTGCCATGGCAGTGCGGGCAGGGGGAGGCGGACATCGTCTCCTCCAGCTCCTTGCGCATGGCCTCGGACTGCGTCTCGCGCACGCGGCGCTCGATGTTCGGAATGATGCCCTCAAACGCCTGCTCCAGCGTTCCGCGGCTGCTGCCGCGGTCGTAGTGCAGCGTGAGCTTTTCGCCGTGCGTGCCGTAGAGGATGACGTCCATGGCCTCCTTCGAGAGGCTGGAGATCGGCGCGTGCAGGTCGAAGTGATATTTCTGCGACAGGGCGTCGAAGTACATCCGCGCGATGGAGTCGCTGCGGATATTGCCCCAGCCGCTGGCCTGGATGCCGCCGTCGTAGATGGAGAGGGACAGGTCCGGGATGATGATGGCGGGGTCGACCTTCAAAAGGAAGCCGAGGCCGCTGCACTCCGGGCATGCACCCATGGGATTGTTGAACGAGAACATGCGCGGCGAAAGCTCCGGCATGGAGATGCCGCACTCGTCGCAGGCGTAGTTGCGGGAGAACAGCGTCTCCTCCCCGGTGTCCGGCTGCTGGATGACGACGAGCCCGCCGCCGTGCTCCAGCGCGGTCTCGACGGAATCCGTCAGGCGGCGCGTCAGGTCGCCGCGCAGCACAAGGCGGTCGACCACCAGCTCGATGGTGTGTTTTTTGTTCTTCTCGAGTGTGATCTCCTCGCTCAGGTCATAGAGGATGCCGTCCACGCGCACGCGGGAGAAGCCGCTCCGCCGCGCGTCGGCCAGCAGCTTGACGTGCTCGCCCTTCTTGCCGCGCACGACCGGGGCCAGCACCTGAAAGCGCGTGCCCTCCGGCAGGGCCAGCACCTTGTCGACGATCTGGTCGACGGTCTGGCGGCGGATCTCGCGGCCGCAGCGCGGGCAGTGCGGCGTTCCGGCGCGCGCCCACAGCAGGCGCAGGTAGTCGTAAATCTCCGTCACCGTGCCCACGGTCGAGCGTGGGTTGCGGGACGTCGTCTTCTGGTCGATGGAAATGGCGGGGGACAGGCCTTCGATCACGTCCACGTCGGGCTTGTCCATCTGGCCCAGGAACTGCCGCGCATAGGCCGAAAGCGAGTCGACATAGCGCCGCCGCCCCTCGGCATAGATCGTGTCGAACGCAAGCGACGATTTGCCGGAGCCGGAAAGCCCCGTGAATACGCACAGCGCGTCGCGCGGGATCTCCACATCCACATTTTTCAGGTTGTTTTCGCGCGCGCCGCGCACGAGGATGGAATTTCGCATAGCTGCCTCCTGCCGTTGATTTCTCTGAAGTCTTATTATACCACGCTGTCCGGATCGCAGCAACGAAAATTTATAAACAAATGTACGATTTTTCACCGACCGCCCGTGCCATTGTAGGGGAGGGGACAGCCGGGCCCGGCGCTGCACCAGCAGCCCGTACAAGCCACCGTTAAAATGGGGATGGCCCCCGATTTGTCATTGCGAGGAGGCGCAGCCGACGTGGCAATCTCGCAGAACCCGGCCGAATCGCGAGAAAGCGATCGGCGAAAACGCAACTGCCTCCCCGAGATTGCACCCCAAGGGCACTTCCTCGCGCTTCGCGCTCAGGACGCCACGTCAGGGAAGTGCGAGTTGCATCAGCGCTCTCCCCCTACAACATCCTGTCGAAAAAATCAAAAATCGCCATCAATCCGGATTTTTCCGTTCCAATTTCTCCTTTTCGGTTGCTTTCGCAGAAAAAATCCGTTATGATGGAAGGTAGAATCTGCAATTGCATTTTTCACGGCCGTTTCTGCCGCTGCCCGGCGTTTTTCCGGTGCATAACGCAGCCGCGTCCGGTTAAAACAAACGAAAAACACCGGTTAAAACAAACGAAAAACAAGGGACACGGGCTTTCGCCCGGCAGACTGTCAAAAAAACTGCCAAGCCAAAAGCTTCGGAGGGAAGAAAAGTGTGAAAGGAAACCGTCAGGGTGTCCTTTCGCGTCCAATCACCCGCCGCAGCGGCAGAATTGCAAAATAAGATACAACAAAATTCTATTTTGCAATTCTGAAAGCAGCTTGGCGAAAAGCCCGAAGGGACTTTTTGACAAGCTGACGGGCTTTCGCCCGGCCCCTACCGGCCTCTGCCTGCATGCCGGAGAGGAGGGCTTTTCTTGGAAGAAGATGATCTGTTATGGGTCCTGGGGGCCTTCCCCCAACCCGTTTTTCTGACGGACGGCGAGACCGTTCAATGGCGTAACGCCGCGGCGTCCGCCGTGCTCGATCCGGGCGCGTCCCTGCAGCCCATGCTGCAGGGAACGGCGTTCGGCCTGTGGTCGCGCAGGGGCACGCTGCGCCTGAGCCTGCCGTTCGGCGGGGCGCTGTGTGATTTTTCCGTCCGCGTGATGCAGCGGGGCCTGCTGTTTCTGGCCGACGCTCCGCACGAGCCGTCTGCGGCGGCCGGGGCGGCGCTCAAGGCCTCGGCCATTCTCCGCCGTCCGCTGCAGAATGTCATGACGGCGGCGCGCGAGCTGTTCGACCGCGTGGAGGACCTCGAGGAACCGGCGGCCACGGCCGTCTCCTCCGAGCTGAACCGCGGGCTGTATCAGCTCCTGCGCCTGTGCGGCCAGCTCACCACGGGCGGCGAGCTGCTGGCCGGCACCTGCAAGCCGGAGCGGCACCGCGTGGACCTGACGGCCCTGCTGGACGGCATCGCGGACGATGTCGCCCCGCTGCTCGAGCGCGCCGGGCGGCGCTTTGTCTACCGCGGCCTGCCGGCCGCCGTCACCGCCGATGCGGATGCCCAGCTTGTGGAGCGCGCGGTGTATAACCTGCTGTCCAACGCGCTGGCCTTTACCCCGGCGGGCGGCGAGATCTGCCTGAGCCTTGAGCGGCGCGAGCAGTCGCTGCTCATCCGCGTGACGGATACGGGCGAGGGCTTCCCGGAGAGCGTGCTCGGCACGCTGTTCGACCGCTACAGCCTCATCCCCGTCGGCGACCCGCGCTGGGGCACCGGCTACGGCCTGCCCATGGTCCGCGAGATCGCCCGCCTGCACGGCGGCACGCTCATGGCGGCCAATGTCCCGACCGGCGGCGCGGACGTGATGTTCACGCTCTCGCTCGTGCGCCGGCCCGCGGCTGTCCGCACCGCGCAGCAGCGCTTCGATTACCTCAGCGGCTACCGCCATGCCCTCGTTGAGCTGTCCGACAGCCTCTCCGCGTCGCTGTACGACCCCGCAACGGTGTCCTGATCAGCAGACTGCCGATGGCGCATTGCAGGGGAGCGGCGCAGAGCTGCCGATTCCATAATGGCAGAGGCCAAAAGTCAGCCTGCATGGCGGTCCGTGACCGCCATGCAGGCTGGCAATATCTGCGATACGCATTCTGTGGCGTGAAGCTC
>ERZ773242.1941-NODE-1941-length-18318-cov-3.363631_pt1 | contig 18318 bp, 24 predicted proteins | sample MGYA00511077_ERZ773242 | MGnify/ENA primary metagenome ERZ773242 (study PRJEB29015, sample SAMEA2737754) | human gut metagenome | biome: human gut; feature: human-associated habitat; material: faeces | place: China | collected 2012 ... | reverse complement strand
CTGTGCGGCGGTGCTGCTCTTTGCCGCATACTTTGTCATTTATAAAAAGAAGTTTTCTCCCGGTTTCAAGGATTGCGTCGGCTCATCTCTTGACGAGCAAAAGGAGCTTGACGTCATGTCCTTTTCAAGAGAAACGGGGGAGGGAGCCGCCGACACGCCGCCGGCCGAAAATGACGGGCAAAACGCCCCCGAAATCGGCGGACCGAGACCCCTTTTCGGTGATAGTCCCATGCCTAAAGCCGATGAAAACGGCGGTGAAACAAAGGAAATTTCTCCCGCCGAAAGCGATGAACCCAAAAATATATTTATAAAAAAGAATGAAAGGAACGATTGATATGCCCATTCTTTATGTTGTGCTTCCCTGCTATAACGAGGAGGCCGTGCTTCCCGAAACCACCAGGAGACTGACCGAAAAGCTGAGTTCCATGATAAGCTCGGGTGTGTGCGACGAAAAAAGCCGTATCCTTTATGTGGACGACGGCAGTAAGGACAAAACATGGGAGCTTATCGAGAAATTCCACGGAGAAAATCATCTCGTTTGCGGGGTCAAGCTTGCCCACAACCGCGGCCACCAAAACGCCCTCCTTGCGGGGCTTATGACCGCCAAGGAGCATTGCGACTGCGCCGCCTCCATGGACGCCGACCTTCAGGACGACATAAACGTGCTCGACGGATTTATGGAAAAATTCGCCGAGGGCTGCGACGTGGTATACGGTGTTCGCAGCAAGCGCACCACCGACACCGCCTTTAAGCGCTCGACGGCTCAGGGCTACTATAAATTCATGAAAAAGCTGGGCGTCGACCTTGTTTACAATCACGCCGACTGCCGCCTTATGTCTAAAAGAGCCCTTGAGGCGCTGTCCGATTATAAAGAGGTCAATCTCTTTCTGCGCGGAATCGTGCCCCACATCGGCTTTAAAAGCGACATTGTCTATTTCGAGCGTGCCGAGCGCTTTGCCGGCGAGTCCAAATATCCTCTCAAAAAAATGCTGGCCTTTGCCTTTGACGGCATAACCTCCTTCAGCGTCAAGCCCTTAAAGCTCATAACCTCTCTCGGCATTTTCTTTACCGTGCTGTCGGCTCTCGGGCTGATTGCCGAGCTGATTGTTTCGCTGTGCGGAATTGCGGTGGCCTCTTGGCTGCTTGCCGTCAGCTTTGTGTGGCTGCTTGGCGGAATTCAGCTTATTTGTCTCGGCGTTGCCGGTCAGTATGTGGGCAAGATCTATTCCGAGGTCAAGGCCCGCCCGAGATTTTTGGTGGAAAAATTCCTCGGCGACTGATTTTAAAAATAACAAAGCCTGCCTTCGGTTATGCCGAAGGCAGGCTTTTTGATTTGTCTGATGTTCAGTTGTCGAAATCCTCAAAGAAATTTTTGACCACCCGTTCATAACCCGCGCGGTCGGTAACATAGCTCATGGCGTGGTCGGCGCCTGGCACAAGGAACAGCCGTTTCTGACTTTTGCAGGCGGCATAGTTTTTGAATGTCATGTCCACAGGAACAAAGTGATCGTCCATGCCGTGAATGAAAAGAATGGGAACGGTGGCGTTTTTCATGGCGTCGATGGTGGAATATTCGTCGGCCGACATATCAATTTTCATTTTGCATATGAGATTTGCCATTTTTCCCTTAAGGCCGAAGGGCAGATGAAGATTGCGCTCGGTAACGTGCCGCCAAATCTCGTAAGGGGAGGTAAATCCGCAGTCGGCGATTATGCCGTGAACCTCTTTTGGCAGGTCAAAGCCTGCAGTCATGAGCACGGTGGCCGCTCCCATGGAAACTCCCGCGAGATAAATCGGCAGCGTGCCCGACGTTACCTTCTTTACGAAATCTATCCAGGACAGGCAGTCAAACCGCTCCACAAGTCCGAAGCCCATGCTGTCGCCGCCGCTGGAATTTTGCCCTCTCTGCTCAGCAAAAAGCACGCTGCAATCGTTTTCAAGGAAAAACTCGGCGCAGGTCCCGAAATCCTTTTTCCAGGAGGAACGCCATCCGTGCATGGCGATAACGACCCTTTTGTCGCCCTCCTTGTGATACCAATGTCCTTTGAGCTTTATACCGTCGGCGGCGGTTATTTCCACGTCCTCGTGGGGCATCGCCTCAAGCTCATCCCCCTTTTTGAGGGCGCTTTCGATTTTCTCGGGATCGGTTCCCGAGCCGGAAATGAGATTGTCGGAATTTTTCATGACCCTCGGCATGTCGCGGTCGAGAGCCGTGTCAACGAGTATTTTTGTTACGGTGAATGCCGCTGCCCCCGCAACTGCCGCCGTTCCTGCGAGAAAACCCGCTGCTTTAAGTGCTTTTTTGCTCATATTATCGCTCCTTTAATTTTTCGTCGCTTTTATTGTTTCCGTTTTCCACCCGTTTATAAATGCTTTCCATGCGCGCGTCGAGTCTTGCGCTGCGGCTTGCACAGTCGAGAAGATCGGCCTCCATTTGGCTTGTCATTTCATAATCCTTTTTATATCTGATTTTATGCTCGAGAGAAGCCCACCAATCCATGGATATTGTGCGGAACTGAACCTCCACCTTCATGGGTTTTTTCTGATTGTGAAGAAAAATCGGGATTTCCACAATAAGGTGCAGGCTGCGATAGCCGTTTTTCTTGGGATTTTTTATATAGTCCTTTTTTTGAATAAGGGTAATGTCGTCCTGCCGCAAAAAGGCCTCGGCGAGCTCGTATATGTCGGAAGGGAAGGAGCATATTACCCGAACGCCCGCAATGTCGTTGATGTTTTGCTCGATTGCCTCCACCGTGAAGGGCAAATTTTTGCGCTCCATTTTTTCCATAATGCTTTCGGGGGATTTAAGGCGGCTTTTGACCGTTTCGATGGGATTGCGGTCATATTCGAGAGAAAGTTCTTCATTGAGCACGTTGAATTTTGTCGTGACCTCCATTATGGCGCATTTGTAATAGGCCATAAGCTCTTGATAGGGGCGGGCTCTCGTTTTGGCATAGGTCTGAACCTCTTTTGAGGACAGACGGGATAAAATAAGCTGTTCAAGCTTGTCCTTTTTATTGTGAACCATCGTGCATACCTCGTTACGTTATGACCTTATTATACATTTTCAGCCGCCTTTTTACAATGGACAGATTAAGTCGGTTGTACAAAATACATACAAAAACGCTCCTTTGCGCAAAGGAATAAAACATAAATTTATAAACTTTTAAAATTTCCTGTTGACATAAGACCGAAATAATGGGATAATATAGAGAGTTGTAAGAAGGATGTTTTTTTATGCGAGTCATTACCGGCAGCGCCCGGGGAAGAAATCTCAAAACCCTTGACGGTCTTGAAACCCGTCCCACGACCCAAAAGACAAAGGAAGCGCTTTTCAGCGTTATTCAGTTTGACATCGAGGGTCGAAGCGTGCTCGACCTTTTCGCCGGAAGCGGCCAACTCGGTATCGAGGCCTTGAGCCGCGGCGGGAAAAATGCCGTTTTTGTCGACAGCTCCAAAAGGGCCGTTTCGGTAATAAAGGAAAATATTGCTCTTGCGGGGTTCGAGCAAAATTCTGCGGTTTTTTGCCGCGAATGGAGACTTTTTGTAGCCTCCTGCCGTGAAAAATTCGGCATCATATTTCTCGACCCGCCCTATAAAAAAGGCATTTTAAAGGACGCCCTTCCCGCTGTTTGTCCGCTTCTCGAAACGGGCGGAATAGTGCTTTGCGAACACGATGCGTCTGACGAAATGCCGCCTCTTCCCGAATATATGTCCCTTTTCAGACAGAAAAAATACGGAAGAATTGCCTTGAGTTTTTACAGAAAGGAAATTGAAAAGGCTTGAAGGAAATAACCGCTGTTTGTCCCGGAAGTTTTGACCCAATGACCATGGGACACTACGATATAATTGCCCGCGCCGCCAAGATGTTCACAAGGGTCATTGTGCTTGTGGTGCCGAATGTGGCAAAATCTCCCACCTTTTCCCTTGAGGAGCGTGTGGAGCTCATAAAAAAGTCCATAGGTGGTCTCGAAAACGTCGAGGTCGACTGTTTTGACGGTCTGCTTGCCGACTATATTAAAAAGGTCGGAGCGGGCGCCATTGTCAAGGGTCTGCGCGCTGTATCTGATTTCGAATATGAATTTCAGATGGCGCTTACCAATAAAAAGCTCTGCCCCGAGGCGGAAACCGTTTTCCTCACCGCCAAGGCCGAGAATATGTATCTGAGTTCATCCATTGTCAAGCAAATCGGCAGCATGAACGGAGATATAAGGGAATTTGTTCCCGCTGAAATTTACGACGATATTATTTTAAGGCTGAAAGGAAGATAAAAATGAACGTTGAAGAATTGCTGGATCAGTTAGACGATATTATGGAAAAGGGCTGGAGCTTTCCGGGCGGCCGCCGCGTTATCGAGGTGGAAAAGCTTCGCGAGCTGATTGACGACATCCGTCTCAATATGCCCAACGAAATCAAGCAGGCCAAGAGCATTGTCTCCGACCGTGCCGACATCATCACCACCGCCAAAAAAGAGGCCGAGGGCATTGTCCGCAGCGCCGAGGAGCGCGCCCGCGCCATTGTGGCTCAGGAGGAAATCACCAAAATGGCTCAGGCCAAGGCTCACGAAATAGTGTCCCAGGCTCAGACCAAGAGCCGCGACATGAGAAAGGCGGCTCAGGACTTCGTGGACGACATTATGCGCCGTTCCGACGAGGAGCTGACCCAAAATCTTTCCGAGCTTCGCAAGACCAGAGCCTCGCTCAAGCAGAACATTCCCTCGGTCAAAGCCGAGGAGCAGAAATAATTTTTCTCAAAAATCAAGGCCGTGAAACATTAAAGTCTCACGGCCTTTTTTTGTTGCCTTTCGCTCCGGAAATCAGTCATTTTTAATGGCGGTGTAAATTTTTTCGCAAATTTTTTCGTCGGCCTTTATGTCAAACTTTCTTGCGAACATACATCCGCAGCTCATAAGCTCGTCAAAATCTCCCGATTTGAAAACATAGGGGTTTCCTCTTTTCCAGTCCACATAGCGCATGTTTGAAATACATTCGTCGGAAAAACAGGGCCTGTAAAGGTTGTTTTTAAAGTCGGAGGCCATGAGAACCGTCTGCAAAAAGAGCTCGTCGGCGCAAAAGCTTTTGGAAAAATATTTTTTGATAAAATCCTTTTTCGACAGCAAATATTTCGCAAAGCCGTCGGTTATTGAAAACCAATTTGCGCCGCAGTAGGGGACGATACCCGCCTTTTTAAAGCGGTTTACCCCCAGCCTCCGCTGAAGAGCAAGCAAAAGGTCGTCCGCCTTTTTATAAAAATTGTTTTGCCTTCCCGCCTTTTCGTGAAAGGGGTGGTAAAGGCTTGCCCGCTCGGCGGTGGAGGGACGCAGGTTAAACTCCTCGGTGCAGAAATGGACAAATTCCTTTCCGCCGCTTTGCTCGAAAAATTCGTATATTTCCTTTGCGGGCTTAAGGGGCATGTCGGCTCCCGAAATAAGATGGAAGTAGGAATAATCGCCCTTTGCGGCCTTTTCAAGAAGCGCCAGCTCGGTTTCGATTCCGCTGTATCCGCCCCAAACCGTGTCGCGGCGATCGATAAAGATAATGTTTGATTTTTTTGCGGTTCCTTCAAAATCCGAAAGATTAAAATCGACGGACTTTTTGTCGATATGAATGTAAAAATCGTGTCCCTCAAAATCCAGAAGGGATATTATTTTTTTTAGCAGGTCAAACTGATTGTGAGCCATAATGAGATAGGCATGTCTGTTCAAAAAATCACCTCCCGTGTATTTTATCAAAGAAAGTGCCCGAAAGCAATAAAATATTTAAATTTCCTCTCTAAAAAACAAAAAAACTATTGACAAAAGCAGGGCGAGTGGTTATAATATTCGGGCAAGGGAAATGATACCCTTATGAAAGACATTACCAATGGAGAAGTACTCAAGTTGGTGACGAGGCGCCCCTGCTAAGGGCGTAGGTCGGGTAACCGGCGCGAGAGTTCGAGTCTCTCCTTCTCCGCCATTTGGAAAGCCGCTAAAACAGCGGCTTTCCTTTTGTTTATGCGGGTTTCAGCAATTATACATAAATCCGCTATATTGCTAAAACAATATTATTATTGCACACGCAAGACATAAAATGCACACGAAAATGCACACGAATAAAAGGGGGACTTAATCAAAGAACCCCCTTTTTTATAAATTTTTTTAAAGCATTAAAAAATCACTTGACAAATACGCATAAAAGGCGTATAATTATAAATACAGGGAGGAGAAAAGAATGAAAAGGGCCGATTTAATAAAAAAACTTGAGAAAAACGGTTGGTATTTAAAAAGAAATGGTGCGGGACACGACATATACACCAATGGAACATCGAGTGAAACAATTCCAAGACACAAAGAGCTAAATGAAAACTTAGTTCGGGCAATAATAAAAAGGCGGGGGCTTAAATAAGCTCCCTGCCGTTAATATTTATTTATGGAGGTATTAAAAATGAAAAACTCTTATCCTATTTTATTGACACCGGAAAAAACAGGTTTTACCGTCTACATCCCCGACTTTGATATAAATACTCAGGGCAGAGATTTAACCGAAGCTATTGAAATGGCTCGGGATGCAATCGGTTTAATGGGAATAGATATGGAGGATGATGGCAAATCACTCCCCACCCCGCGGGAAATTGACGATGTAAAGGCGGGGAAAGGGGAGATTGTGACCCTTGTGGATGTTGATTTCGGAGAATACCGTCGTATGAACGAAATGCGCACCGTAAAGAAAAACTGTACCGTCCCCGGTTGGCTTTGTTATGCTGCTGAAAAAGCAGATATAAACTTTTCTCAAGTTTTGCAAGAGGCTCTTAAACGTGAATTAAAAATTTATAAGTAGTAAAAAAAGGGGCTACCACACGGCAGCCCCTTTGTTAATCTACGTTATTTTTTCGGCTTTTCGTATGTAAGCGCGTTAACGCTATCCGAAACGCCGGAGGTGGTGGGGTCGATAATTGCGTTCCACACGCTTGCAATTACCGAGAAAACCACATACGGGTTAAGCACGGCTGCTTTGAGGGTGGAAAAGAAAATTCCCCACGACGTTATGTCCGAACCGGTTATTCCGTAATATGCCCCAATGGGCACCACCACGGCAAGGATTACCGAGAACCACCATTGCGGGTTTTTAATTCGTACGAGCCAATTGATTTTCATAATTTTTTTCTCCTTTCAAATTTCAAATGGACAGTCTGTCCATAAATTCCATGATTTGATTGTTTAGGGTCACCATGCCCGATGTGTTCGGGTGCCCGCCCGTCATGGCAATGCCTTTAAGCTCAATGCAGGGCACACCCATATGTTCGCATATGGTCTTTGCCGAGTCCTTAAAGCTGTCGGTTATGGCATGGTTGAGAATAAAGACGATCTGCGCCGATGAATGGGCGGTTTTAATTTTGCTTAAAAGATAGGCAAGGGCAGGGCGGAAATATGACAAATCTGACTCGGTTATATTTTCGTATTTGTATTCCCCGAGCCCTGCGGGCACCCAAGCATCGTTTGTACCTCCGAAAACGAAAATAAGACCGGGACTGCCGAGAGTTCCTGCGCGCTGAATAAAGGATGTTGCTTTGCCGTCAGATGTTCCGTCACCGTAACCGTCATAGCAGACGGTGGAACCGCTGTATGAATTGTTGACGGCAAGAGGCAAGGCGTACTGTTCCTTGAACATATACCACCATGTTTGGTCTACAGCGGTCACGTCGTTTCCGTCACCGTATGTACCGTCGGTGGGGTACCAACTGGCATTTGTATCAGGTGTCAGATACCCTTTAAAGGTGGAATATGAGTCGCCGATAATTGAAAATGAGCCGAGAACATCTGTTGCACAGTTTAAAGCTATACTTCCGTCAATTCCGCGCCCCCGTAGAGCCTTTCCACCGTCGGCGTGATAAATGACCGCCGCCGAGCTTCCCGAAATGTTGAAAACACTCATTTTATCACCACTCCGATATGCTGAAATTTTTGATTGTAATTGTGCCGGTTCCCGCAAATTCAAGACGGAGGAAAATGTAGTCGCTGTCCGACGGGGTGGACGGCTGCCAATCCGGCCAATTAAAGTCAAGGCTTATAGACTGACTTCCCGCCGCTGCCGCGTAAAGACAGGCGGTCTTGTTCACAAAGGCTGAATAATCGGCGGGAGTGGCCGATGTAGCGGAAACGGCATAACCATATAATGCACCCGTCATGTCGGTTGACTCGAGAGAGAAGTTAATGGTGAAGCCTTTTGTTTTAATGTCCGCAAAGCTGTATTTGAAAAGCCCCGCAACGACATATTTGCCGTAGGTCTCGGCGGGGGAGGTGATAACAATGCTGTCGGAGCTTTGGACGATGGACGAATCAAAGGACAGCCACTTTGTCAAATCGGTGGGAAGGGGGAGAGTCATCGCCCGGCTCTGGGTCGGGTGTGGGTTCATCCCCGCCGTCGGTTATACCGAAAGCTGTTTTAAAGGCTTTGTATGCCGTGCTCGGGTCGGACGTAAAAGCGCATAATTTGAGCAAGTTATTAAGAGCAGTTTTCATCTCGTCCGTAAGTCCGTCCCCGCTGTTGCCCGTTGCAGAAATAACATTGCCCTCAATTTTATTTCCGTCTCCCGGTATAAAGCTTGAGGTCGAAGATATGGTGTTACCGTCAATCTTTATTCCGTTCCCCCCAACAAGCTTGTCTTGCTTTTCTTTTGAAATCTTGTCATACAAGGTGGGATAAGGTTCGTTGTTTTCAAGCCCTGTCGGAACACCGTGCAAAATGGGAATAGGCTCACTCCAGACGGTGGGCGTGACTGCTTCTCCGTTGGTACCATAGAAACCGACCTTAAAATACCCGCTTTGCTTAATGACCCCGTCGGGAATATCATATATTCCGTTGGAGGTTTCAACTGTTTCAAGGGGTTCCGATTGCTGGAATTGCCACACGGCGCGAATAAGATAGTCGTTCCAATCGTCGGAAAAAGTAACGGACATTGTGTCTCCGTGTGTTCCGCTGATTATGGCTTTGCGCTCGACTATCGAGACTTCATTAGCAGCGACCGAAAGTTTTAATTTTTCCATAAAAACCTCCTACTGATGCGCCTTTTGGTTCAAATGCTTGTCCAGCTTGTCTTTTGCGAGAGGAACCGTATGGTTGCACCCTTGCTGGATAAGGCCGTCAAGGCAAGCAGAGAGGCCGTAGCATATAAGGGTGTTTTCCTCCTTAATTGCCTTAAATTCGTTCTTGGTGTGATCTCTCAGCTCCTTAATGTCTTTGGCCGCCTTGTCATCTTTGTTTTTGACGTTTGCAAGCCAACGGAAAACGGCAAACAGACCGCCGATTATTCCGGCGATAACGGTTATTCCCGTGCAGATTTCAAATATAATTCTCAATGTTTCCATGTTATCGCCCCCTTATTTAACCGCAGCCTGTAGAATAACAAGCACGTCTTTGACGGTCACACGGCCGTCACCGTCCGCGTCAAGCCTCTTGCTCTGTTCGTTGGTCAGTTCGACTTTACCGACCGCTGCTTGTAAGGCAACAAGTGCGTCATTGAGGGTGTACTTGACCGTCTCGGGAGTGGGTGCGGGCTGTTCCGCTTGTCTCAGTCCGAGTGCTTCAAGCCAACACTCCTCACCCCAAATGCCGTCAACGGTCAGTCCGTGGTTTTTCTGCCATACTTTGACTTTCTCGGCGGTGGAATTGCCGAAATATCCGTCTACCGAAGCACCGACCGTATGCTGGACGATTTTGACCACGTTGGAGTATTCCTTTGAGGGCTTAACAACGGAATTTTTGAGAACGTCACGGAACTCCTCATCGTCTCCGTTCCATGTAAGACCATGCTGCGGGAATGACCAGCCGTCGGTCATGTGGGTTAGACGGACATTCCACACATTGCACTCACAAGAGGGGAGGTTTTCGAAAGTCGGAACGGGAGTGATCGTCTGATTTTTCCAAAAAGTCGGCTGCTTGCGGCTGTCGATATGTACAAAACCGTCGTCGTAGTAACAGCCGATGCCGTTAATCCACAGCCCTTGTGCATAATGTGCCACCTCGTAAGGCGATACACCGTTTGCCACAATATCAAAGGCACGTCCCTTGACATGGTAAGAGTCGGAAGTGCCGCCGATTTTCTTGTTATAACTTGGGGAGCGATAGCCGGAGGTAATGGTTATTGCCTTTCCGAAATGCTGTCGAATGTCCTCGAGCTTGAAAGCAAGGTCAATATCGATAGGAACGTTGTCCGAGCCGTCGTGACAGGCAAATTCCGATACACGGAAATGTTCGGTCACCTTTTTGTTCCCGTCGTTTTTTACAGAAAAATTGTATACAGCCATGATTTAAAACTCCTTTTATTTCGATTTGATATTAAATATTTCAAGGTCAAGCGTCCATTTGTTGGCCATGCCGCTCCATACGGCTGTACCCCTGTGCATTGCTCCTGCGGCGCATGAAGTATTACCGCCCGTGCCCATGTTATTTGAGATGATAGGCAGATTTGAGGTGGTGGAGCTCTCGGTACACCATCGCGCTGTCAAACCCGCCGTACCGGCGTTGTAATATTCAACCTCGATTTTATCCCCGTCGTTAGCTGCGTCGGGCAGTTTAAGGGTTATTGCCGCCGTTGCGGATATTTTATAGTGCTTCCCGACCTCGAGCACGGAGGGGAGAGTGGTTGCAACAGGTAGGTGAGCTGAATCATAATTGAGCCATATAAGGGCACGGTTTTTAATGACAAAAATCATCGGAATATCGGCATTGATTACACCCGCCGCAAAGCTTGTGACGGTTTTGTCTCCGACGTAAGCAGCGAGTGTGAATTCCGCGCTGCCGCCCGATGCTTTGACTTTGACCGTCCCTGCGGTGTTGGTTCCTCTTGCGAGTTTTATAGAGAAAATCCCGCTTGCGTTATATCCGCTCGGCGGAGTAAAGGTAATAACATTGTTGCTTATAGTCCCCGAATAGGGAATAAGCGCGTCATCAAGTGTTTTTACCGTGCCGTTGTTTGCAACGCTAAGACCCGAGCCCGTTTTGAGTTGATTGCTGTCGTTGATGCTGCCATTGTCTGTTTTTCGCAAAATAACAGTAGACCCGGCGTCGACATAGTTTTGTACGGCGCCCACGGTGGGGTAATTGTTTTCGTCGCCCGCTGTGGTGTCATTTATGGTGCTTTTTTTATATTTGTTGTTTTCAATTTCGGTAACAGTACCGTTGAATTTGTTAGTCATTTATAATCACCTCAACATATATTGCTTTGCCGTTTATGTCATATACCTGAACCGGGTTTCCATCAGAGTCGGAGCAATATAAAAGTCCCGTGTCGGATATGCCGCTTGAAATAAGGTCTTTAACCGTCCACATAAAATCGTACCAGCGCCAAATTTTGTTGATAATATCTCTCTGGCTGTAAGACCATAAGTATTTTGAGCTGAAGCTTTGAACGGAAACGCCGTAGTCAAGCAGGGATTTATATATGGCCTCCATATCATCTTCAATGTGGTTGAACACGTCGGGAATATTTATCAGCTCATCGATGTAGTCTATTTTGGTAACGCCGGTACAGGGGATTGACAGGGCATTAAGCTCGGTTTGTAACCACAAAAAATTATTATTTAAATCATAGACATCTTGATTTGTCAAAAAATTTGATTTATAAATGTCCTTCCATGTTACAGCCATTCCAACACCTCTATATCTGCGATATTATCAAACCCCATGGTTATATCCATGCTTGTTATAATGCCTTTAATTACACCGTCGTATGCGGTCTCAATTTTGATGAAATCGCCCACTTGTTCATTCTGCATTACAATCTTTGCTTTGACGGTGTGCCGCGAATTTTCAACATACTTTTGAATGAGGTCATCTCGCTTAATATAGTCCTCTTCACCTTCGGTTGTAACGTTGTGGCTGTTCGGCTGTTTTGCGTATGGTTTGTCCGACAAAAATGCGCTGACTTTAATTGAGTCAAAATTCTTTTCGTTTTGTGCATATTTGGCATAGTCCGTCGGCCGTATTTCACTTTGAAATTCGGGCTGAATATCATACTTGTGATATATGATATTAAAGCTTGATGTGCTTGCCGTATTTGTTGTAGAAAAGATAAATGCCGTATCTTCATACCACTTGTTAACACAGGTTACACCCGTTGGGAGCTGCGTGCCAGAGCTTGACCAATCGGACACCCACAACGGCGAATCATCAAACTGCAAAACATAACGACTTACGCCACGGGGAAGAGATACGCTCTTAATGTAATCTTTGTAGAATTTGTCCTCGCCGTACTCAAACACAGGGTTTCCGTAGAAAGGCACATATGCAAGGGTAATAACGTCTGTTTTGGTCGCTATGGCTTGTCCGAGAATTCGCCTGTCGGAGGTTTTAATGCTTTTGGTCGGCTCTGTCGGTATGTCATTAAAAGATACAATGTCGTCGTTTCTTGCCGTAGATATGTATTTTTTAAGAGCATAAGCAATGTCGCAAAGAACCGCCCGTACATTTGCCCCCGAGCTTTTGCCCTTTATGAGATAATAGCTCGGTTGGGACAATCCCATGACCGAAAAGGAATTGTTGTAAGCACTTCGCAAACGAGTAAGCAAATCGGAAAGCTGATTATAAATCGACCACCAATAAAAGGGTGCATTGCCGAGCCGCAGCATGACATCCGAGCAGGATATTTTATAGATGTTTTCGGCCGTTCTTTCAATGGTGTCAACATAATAAGAGCCGAAATTTATACCGTTATTGTAAATATAAACTTTGTCATCTTTGCTTATGCTGTTGAGCCTGTCGAATTTTGCCGTAAAATCAAAGGTGTTGCAGGCAAGATCATCGGACAAGAGGTTAATTTCCTCATGAAGGCCTGTGCTTTTTACCTCGTTTATAATCGTGGTATATCCAAACGAAACAGAGTTAAGACACACATACCCGGCTTTGCCCTTCCTTTTCAACATTTTAAAATCATACACTTTAACGGTGGTGGCGTTTAAAGTGCCTGTAAACACCGAAAGAACGTCGTTTGCGAAGGTATAATACATCGGCTGTGTGCTGTCGTCGGTTATGTCGGTTCCGTTTACCGAAACCTTGAAACGATCGATCGTATTGTTGAAAAAATTGAACATATATTTTTCGGTTCCGCTGCTCGAAAGCGAAAACGCAAGGTCTGCGGTCCATTCTGTGACATAGCCTATATATGTGCCCGAGAACAATGCCCCGGAGGAGATGGATTTGTAAAAAGTCTTATAGTCTTGGTTAAGGTCAATTCCGTAATCGTCAAGTAGAAAAAAATTACTCTCCTCATCTGTATCGGCTATGAACCTTTGAACCTCTGCATTTGAAGGAGAGGCGGCAGAACGAGTTGTGCCGTACATGACATATTCGTCTCCGCCGTCTACCGAAACAATGGGAAAACCACCGATTATACCAAGCGTTCCGGTGGTTTTATCGCCCCTTTTAACTTTTATTTTAATCATAAATTACACCGTCCTCAAAGCCGCTGATAGCCCCTTGAGAAGCTTTCCATTGACTGCTTATGGTGACGAATTCAACATCTATGCTGCGTCCCCAATCGTTAAAGCCGTTCCGCTGTGTGTATAGTGTTCGGGAGACGCTTGAAATATAAACGGTGGAAGAAAGGCTCCCGTTGTTGTGCGGAGTGGTTATGGAATGGCGGTTGACAGGATTGCAAAGGCAGTCGTAAAACTCGTTCCATTCCTCACTTGAGCAGTCTTTCCCTTGCACAAGTGTACCGGAGCAATTATAAAATGTTCCGACAAATTCAAGATACATATCCTTATCGCCTTGTAATCGTCCGCTTTCGTCGCCGTTTATAATTTCGGCTTTCTCTTTAAAAGAGTCTTTTTCCCAGTATATATTCCATTTACGGCCGTCAAGCCACATATAATCAACCTCCCGCGTAAATACTTGCCCGCTCGTCCTCTTTCTTGATTTCAAGTCGAAGCAGTCTTATGAGCTGTGCCATGCTTCCCGTTGCGGTAACGGTGAATTTGTTTCCGCCGCTTTCCTCACGGACTATTTGACGAATCAAGTCTTCCGGAGCCTCAATGTTCGTCTTTCCCGCGGGTTGGTCTCCGAGCTCGGCAAGAAACGGACTGCCTCCCGGAATTACTGCACCTGTGGCAAGGGCGGGAATGTGAGGGAGCCGCACTTGACTCCATGAAATATCACTCCCGAAAGCTTTTGCAATTCCGTACACAAGACCGCGAACAGGTGTTAGCAAGAGGTTAAGCCCGTCAATCCAAAGGTTTGCAAATTTGATAATACCGTTTACCATGGCCTTGAAACCGCTTTTTATGCCGTTCCAAAGATTTTTAAAAACATTTCCTATGTTCTTTGCAAGCTCTTTGATTTTGTTAAGCATAATATTTAGGTCGAGTTTCATTGCAAGTCCGCCGTACAGAGACATAGCGCCTGCCATTAGCAGACCTAACCCAAGTGGAATTCCGGCTCCCGTGCAGATAAGAATAACGCCGATTACAATCAGAGCAGCTCCGATTATAGACATCCATGTCCCTACGGTTTGCCTAAGCTCATCGGACATAGTGTTATAAGACATAACAACGCCCGCGACCATCATTGCAACGCCCATAACAAGACAGGCAAGGCCAAGAGCGAGGTTTGCTCCGGTGGCGATAAGAATCAAGCCGATTGCGGCGGCAAACGGAGCGACAAGCAGAAGTATTCCGGTAAGACTTTGCTTTATAAGTTCAATAACCGACTCTCCGGAAAGCATAGAGGCTGCAACTATCAATGCGACTCCGACGGCAAGGCAAGCAATGCCTATAGGCAACTGGTTACAAACTATAAGCAGCAATCCTAACGCTATCATTGCTCCGCTTGCAACGGTCATAATGGAGGTTATCATCCGTTTTGTTTCCTCATCGGCCGTTCCGTATACGGCCTCTATTGCTTTATATGTCATGAGAGCGCCGACAACAAGCAAACCGATGCCGACAGGAATTTGTCCGAAAGCAATCATCAAAAGACCCACCGCCATAAGTGCGCCGCCTATTATGCCTTCAAGCTTAATTATCTCCTGCTCAGTCATGGCGGCGGCACCGGTAAATTGTGAATAATCGGGTTGAATTCCCGAACTCTCGTCCGCAGAGGACACATCGGCGGTTTTAGTTTCGATTTTTTGAATTGTATCAAACCCCGCGGTTGCCTTTTCGGTGTTTTTTGCGGTCTCCTTGGTTGATTTTGCCGTTTTCTTTGCTGCGGCTGCGGTTTGCTGCGCGGCAAGCTGTTGGGCGGCGGCTTTTGCCGATACCCCCGTCATTTGCTGAAGGAAATAAGCAAAAACCTGTGTTATTTTATTAAGGGTAGTAAGTGCCCATTCAAGGGCAGGTCGGATTGTAGTGTAAAAAATCTGCCCTATAACAGCGAGGTTTCCTTGAATTTGAGCAAGCATTTTAGCCATGGCGGGGTCAGCCGCTATCTTTTCGCCAATAGCCGACCGCAGGGAGCGCATGGCTTTTGTTATCATTGAGAAAACAAAGACGCGCTGTGCAAGCTTGCCTATACGTTTTGTGAATTTTTCAAGAGAATTGCTTGTCTTTTCGGTTTCTTTTGCGGTGTTTTCTTGCGCTTCGGCCTCTTTATTTGTTTTATCAACAATTTCCTGTTTCTTTTGGTTTAAGAGGACTACTTTTTGCTGTTGGAGCTTTATTTGGTCGGCAATGCTTTTTTGTTTGCTCTCCTCTCCGGAAAGTGCAGTCTGCTTTTTCTCGGCAAGGGCGGTAATCTTTTCTTCAGACGAATATATTTTCTTCCGCTCGGCTGTCAAGGCGGAAAGCTTTTCCTTTTCCGCATCAAGCTGATACCCGGAGCCGGATTTTGCGACCTGTTCGACACGGGTCTGTTGCTTTGCAATTTCCTCATTGATTTTCTTGTGTTTTTTGTACTCTTCCTCAAGGTTAGAGTTTATATTTTGCAATTCGGTCTTTACCTGTTCGACTTTTTGTCTTTGGGTATCGAATTCCCGGTCAAGCTTTTTTTGCTTAGCCTCTGCCGCGGCTATGTCGTAATCGACTTTTAAAATAAGAGGTTCGGCCATTTAATCACCCCACAATTCATCCTCGAAATTTTCGTCGTTGTCAATTATTATTTCTTCTCGGTTTTCCTTTAAAATCTGCATTTCCCATTTATCAAGCTTTGTCCCCTTGTTCAGCTTTTCACGAATTTTGGTGATCGTCGAAAAATGACATTTGTCGCTGCGCTCGGAAAAATAACCGAGAAATGTCCACCAATGCAAATATGGAAGTTCGCGCACATCCTCAACGGTTTTAACCTGTTGGTTAACGGCGGCAATAATGCTGTTATAATCCTTGTTCCAATCGAGAAGTTTCGGGCGGTTTTCTTTGTTTTTATACGATTTACCCCAATCAAGAAACCAACAAGCCTTGTCGGCGGCTTCGTTTAAATCGCCGAGCTCAAGTATATTGTCTGTCTTGTAAAGCAAGACAAGGCACAGATACCCTTTTTCATCCGGCGTTAATTCTTCATCGTCAAAGACCGAAAGAATTAAAAGAACATCTCGAAAATCTGTATTTATGGGGAATTCCTTTCCGCCCACTTCAAGGGTCATCGGAAGATCAAAATCGCTTTTTTGCCGTTTTCCGTCGAGGGTTAAACTCATTTACTGTGCAGCCCCTTTTTTGCGGTGTATTTGTCCATTCGCTTTGTAAGCCGCTTTATGCGGGTTTTATACTCTTTCTCGACAACGGGATAAATGGCATTGAGAAAATTCTCAAAGAAGTACTCGCCCGTCGGCGTGACGGTGATACAAGAGGCTTTTCCGAATGCCACGCTTGAAATGTCGTAGTCAAAAGCGGAGTTTAACTGTTCCTTGATATATTTGTCGGTTTCACGCAAAAGGGCTATGTCGCTTTCCACAGAGCCTGTAGAGAGCTTTCCGACATCGTCAATGTCGTGAATTCCGTATTTTTCGCTTAAATTTTTGATATGGCTGTCGATATTCTGCAATGCGGTGTTAAGACGGTCGGGGAAATTGAGGTCGGCAGTATCTATACAGAGTACTCTGTCGCTGTTGCCGAGTCGGTATTCTTTTTTGTTTTGGTCGGGATTGAAGTCAATAACGTTTGCCGCAGTTTCATTTTTCTGTATTTTTGCGTTCATAATTTTTCCTTTCTTAAAAGAAAAGGGCGGAAAATATATCCGCCCTTTAAATTATTCGGTCGCTGTTCCGGGGGTGAAAGTGGGATTGTCGAGACTTGCAACAGTTCCATACTCACCGTCCGAAATTCCGCTGAAGGTTACATCCGCCATGGTGTATGCCTGTCCGCCGAGATTGTCGAGAGTTAAGGTGCAATCGGTGATGTGGCGTGCAAGCATTTTGCCGCTGCTGTCCACAAGCCAAGAAAAAACCATGAGTAGGTCATAATCATTAAGCTGATTTTCAAGTCCCGCAATGGTGTACTTGAACGCCTCGTCAAGGAAAGCGGATTTGTCCTTGTTAATATGATATTCCGACATCTCGATACTCTCGCTTTTGTCGTTTATCTCTTTATATTTCGTGCCGAGAATGTCGGTAAGTTCGGTGGTGTCGTAATTATTTGCAATTGCTGCGCTTTCCTGCTTATAACCTATGGCCTCATAGGTTGAGCTGTCGCCGCTGCCCTTTTTTGCAAAGAGTACAAACTTATCACGTTTGACATCTCCGGACTCGGTGTGGGAAAATTTCTTTAGAAAAGTGATTTTTTCTGCATCGGTCATTTTATTTCGCTCCTTTGCTTTATAAATTGTGCGACTTCATCGGTAATCTGCGCCCCGTGAATGTCCATTGACACACGTCCCCACTCGGCACAGGCGAGGGGGTGATGTTCTGTGTTGAAGTTAAAATCTTGTCCGTGATACAGGCGGTTTGCATACGGCGCGTTAAATGTGATTTGCTGATCTATCGTGCCGAGCATTGTTTCCAAAGCTTCGGCATCGGTTAATGCTCTGTCTGCAATTCTCATGCCGCTTGCAAGTGTGCCCGTATCGAAGGGAATATAAGGCAGCATATATCTGTACCACGTTTGCAGGGTAAAGGTCATGCATTCGGGGGACTTTGCCATTTTCAAATATGAATTAAGAACCTCAGACGGCTTAACATACACATTAGCCATCTTCGAGAACCTTCATCGTGATTGGAATTGAAAACTTGGCAATAAGCTCTCCTGTGTCAATGCTCGGAGTACTCGGCGTTAGATAATCGGGGCGGATTTCTTGAACCTCGAATCCCTCGCCGTAATCGGGGAAATTCATTTTTTTGTTTTGATTTTCAATCCAATCATTCAAACCGCCTGTCTCGAGCAAGACTTCGAGGTTTTCGTTGCTCTCGAGCTTGCTT
>ERZ773242.1906-NODE-1906-length-18558-cov-4.706156_pt1 | contig 18558 bp, 21 predicted proteins | sample MGYA00511077_ERZ773242 | MGnify/ENA primary metagenome ERZ773242 (study PRJEB29015, sample SAMEA2737754) | human gut metagenome | biome: human gut; feature: human-associated habitat; material: faeces | place: China | collected 2012 ... | reverse complement strand
AGAAAGTACCCCGCCGGAGGCATGGACACGCCGATTCCATCGCCAGCCCTCAGCTAAAACATAGAAACCCGATTTCCGACCGGCGGAGAAAGCCTTCCCGCCGTGCGGAAGATCCGGGCGGCGGGAGCTTTCACGCCAAAACGGCAAAAAACAGCACAAGGCGCGCGGCTGGCTGCCGCGCGCCTTGTGCTTTGGAAGGGATGGAAAGGAAAATAGCAAATTGAAATGTGCGGAGGGCCTTTACTTCTTCAGGTCGTTGAGCCGAAGGGACTCAACAACCGGCTCCTCCACGGGGATATTGACGCTCGTAAAGCCGGTGCGTCCGTTGTAGGGAGCGGAGATCTCCGTGCAGCGGTCGTATTCCACCTTCATGACGGCGGCGATCGTGTGCCGGCCGTAGTCGTCGAGCTTATCGTACTGCTCGAGCAGCTCCTGCGTCTCATCCGTCAGATAAAAGGAGTTGTCATCGGACAGCGCCTTGATACCGAGCGTCTTGCAAATCTGTACCACCGTGTCAAAAGAGGAACCGCCGATGCCGTTGTGCAGGGCGCTGTTGATGGTGGACAGGGGAATGTCCACGGCAAAGGAAAACTGCCGCACGCTCTTATACTGCCGTGAAATCTCAGTGCGTACGATTTTAGTCAGATTATCCATACATAGACCCTCTCTACTAATATAATTCATGCATTACAGAACTCGTTGTACGCCGTATTATATCACACGATATTGAAATAGCCAACAGATATTTTCAAAATTTAACATATTTTTCAAAAATTTTTCCTGAGCAAATCTTCCAGAACATGGAAATTCGGAGGCGGGGAAGGCAAAAGTGGAAAATTCTCTTTTATTTTATCCGCTTTTGTGATAAAATACGCGCCAGAGGAGGGCGATCCATGCAGAACAAACCCAAGGCCCCAAAACGATTTGTTTTCCTGATTACCCAGCTGGTAAACCGCTACTTCAGCCATGACGTCGGTCGCGACAGCGCGGCGCTGACGTATTATCTGCTGTTTGCCATCTTTCCGCTGCTGATTTTCGTCAGTACGCTGCTCGGCGTGCTGCGGCTCGACATTGAGAGCACCAGCGCCTTTCTGCTCGAATTCATCCCGGCGGACGTGGTCGACGTAGTGCGCAGCTATCTTGTATATGTCTCCGAAAACGCCAGCCGCCAGCTCATGTGGTTTAGTCTGGTGTTTTCCATCTGGTTCCCGATGCGCGCGGCGAGCTGCCTGATGCACTCGGTGCGCAAGGCCATGGGCCGCGGACGGCCGAAAAACGCCGTGATCGGGACGCTGCGAAACCTCATCATCACGGTCTGGCTGATCGTGGTGATCGTCGTCTCGCTCGTGCTGACGACGGTGGGACGCCGCGCGCTCGCGTTCGTGTCGGGGCTTGTGACGCTTCCGGCCGGGTTCGTGAACCTGTGGAGCTCGCTGCGTTTCGTGCTGTTGGGCGTGGCGGTGTTTTCGCTGCTGGTGCCGCTGTATATGCTCGCGCAGGGCGAGCGGCGGCCGCTGCGGGAGATTGTGCCGGGCGTCGCGGCGTCGCTCGCGGTGTGGATGCTCCTGAGCTTCGCGTTTTCGTATTATGTGGAGCATCTCGCGCGCTATACGCAGCTCTACGGCGCGATTGCGGCGATTGTCGTGGTGCTGCTGTGGCTGTATATGAGCGGAACGATTATGATTATGGGCGCCGAATTCAACGGCGCGATTCTGGAATGGAAGAACAGAGATGGCCCCGCGGGGGACAGGGAGGAACAGACATGAAGATTATCATCGTTGGCAACGGCAAGGTGGGCTATGCCATCGCCCGCCAGCTGTCCGGTGAGAATCATGACATTGTTATGGTGGACTCCGACGCGGCGGCGCTGAGCCGGGCGGACAGCACACTCGACGTGATGTGCGAGCTCGGCAACGGCGCGAGCATCAGCGTGCTGGCCGATGCCGGGGCGCGGACGGCGGATCTGGTCGTCTCGGTGACGAACCTCGACGAGACGAATCTCGTCAGCTGCCTGATCGCGAAGAAGCTCGGCGCAAAGCACACGATTGCCCGCGTGCGCAACCCGGAGTACCGCCGCGACGCGCAGCTGCTCAAGCAGGAGATTGGGCTGGACATGGTCATCAACCCCGACCTCAGCGCGGCGAAGGAGATCGCGCGCATCCTCAGCTTCCCGGCGGCGCTGAGCGTGGAGCCGTTCGCGCGCGGGCGGATCGACATGATCGGCTTCCGCGTCTGCGCGAGTGACCGGCTGACCGGCGTGCCGCTGAGCGATTTCCACCGCGAGCGGCTGGCCGAGGTGCTGATCTGCGCGGCGGAGCACGACGGCGAGATTCTGATCCCGAACGGCGATTTTATCCCGCGGACGGGCGATAAGCTCTATATGGTCGGCACGAAGGCGGAGCTGCAGAAGATGCTGCGCGGCATCGGCCAGCCGCTGCAGAAGGTGAAGGACGTCTCCATCCTCGGCGGCAGCCGCATCAGCATGTATCTCGCGTGGGAGCTTGAGAGCACCGGTACGCATATCCGCATGGTCGAGCGCAAGCATGAGAAGTGCCTGCAGCTGGCCTCGCAGCTGCCGCACGCGATGATTATCGAGGGTGACGGCACGGACAGCGAGCTGATCGACTCGGAGAACATCTTCCAGACGGATGCGTTCGTGTGTCTGACCGACCGCGACGAGGAAAACCTGCTCATGGCGCTTACGGCGCAGCGGGCGGGCGTGCCGAAGGTGCTGGCCAAGATGACACGGCCGAACTATATGGATCTCGTGAAAGAGACGCGGCTCGGCAGCATCATCAGCCCGAAGGACATCATCGCCAACCAGATCACCCGCTATGTCCGCGCACTGGCCAACTCGCAGGACAGCGCCGTGGAGAGCCTTTACAAGATGCTCGGCGGGCAGATCGAGGCGCTGGAGTTCACGGCGGGCGCGGGCAGCGCGCCGCTGCTCGGGCGGAAACTCAAGGACCTGAAGCTGCGCAAGGGCGTGCTGCTCGCGGCCATTGCGCGGCAGGGTTGCGACATCATCATCCCCGGCGGCATGACGGAGATCCAGAAGGGCGACCACGTCGTCGTGGTCGCGCGGGCGATGGGGCTGAAGAATCTGACGGATATCCTCGAATAATGCAAAAAAGCGCGGGGCCGGTGCGGCCCCGCGGGAGATAACGATATACACATTTTATATATGGTATAAATTATTCGTTCTGCTTGGCCTGTTCGGCGGCGAGGACGGCTTCGACGTCCGCGTCACACAGGCGGATGAGCTTCTCGGCCAGAATCTTGGAAAAGCCCGCGATGAGTGCACTCTCGATCACGAGGCGGCTGGTCGCGCCGCGCTCGTCGGGGCGGCCGCTCTCTGACGGCTCGCTGCTGTGCAGATCGTCCCACGCGCCCTGCATCTGGCGGTTGAAGAAGAGGGCAATTTCCCGGAACTTCTGGGAGTAGTCCTCATACGCGCGGCGGACGGAGGGGATGTCCGCCCCCTCGGGCATGATCTTCTGCACGTCGCTGATGCTGATGCTCTGCTTCATGGTGAGGATCATGATGAGATAGGCGATGTGGACGCGGAAATACTTCCGCTTGACAGGCGCGGGCATAATCCTCAGCCGGACGTAGTTGTTGATTGTGGAGGAAGTCACGATCTGCTGATCCTTGCTGTCCTTCCCGGCGGAGCCGGTGGGGATAAAGCTCAGGTACCCCTCGAGCAGGACGATGACCTGATCCATATACAGGCCGAAATCCGGGATAGCATCCCATTCCGGGAGATGATAGTTCGTGATATAGTTGTTCCACCGCTGCAGCTTGTGTGCCAGCAGCTCATAATCGCAATGCATGCCGCGCCTCCTGTGATTCAATCTGGTATTATTATATCAGCAGACGTGGCATCTTGCAAGGAAAAAAGATACGGCTCACCTTGACTTGCGCAATCTGATATGATATATTAGATTACACATTTAGAGAAGCGTGAGGCGATCGAAATGGAACAGATTTATATCTATGGCGACTCGCTACTGAAGGCAACCGTGCCGGATGAGAGCTTTCGATATCATTTTCACCTGCCGGAGGTCATGAACTGGTACCCGCGCGAGCGCGTGGCGGTTACGAACCGCTCGAAGATGGGCGCGACGTCGACAAAAGGGCTGCAGCTCGTGGAGCACGACGTGGCCCGCGGTATGGACGCGCGCTATGCTCTCGTGGCCTACGGCGGCAATGACAGCGACTATGACTGGCCCGCTGTCGCGGAGGATCCGGCGCTCGACCACCGGCCGCGCACGGAGCTGCCTACGTTCGTCGAGACGATGCGCAGTGCCGTCAAAGCGCTGCGGGAGAAGGGTGTACAGCCTGTGATGATGACGCTCCCGCCCATCGACGCGGCGCGCTATCTGCGCTTTATCTGCCGCGGCGGGCTCAGCCGTGAACGGATCATGCAGTGGCTCGGTGAGGAGCAGATGATCTATCGCCATCAGGAGATGTATTCCGACGCGGGCGCGCGGCTCGCGTTCGAGGAAGGCGTACCGCTGATCGGCGTGCGCGAGAATTTTTTGGGAGACCACCATTTTTCCGATCTGCTGGCCGCAGACGGAATTCACCTGACTATGGCCGGCTACCGGCGGCTGTTTGACACGCTGGCGGACTGGCTGCGGCACAATTTATGAACTGGAAACAGGAGGAATTGCCATGATTCGCGTTTTTACGGATACGGCGGCCAATCTGCCGCCTGAGGTGCTGGAGAAGTATCACATCAGGACGCTTCCGCTGACGTACCGCGTCGACGGCGAGCTGCCGGAGGGCGAGTTCGACGGCCCGGCGTACTACGATGCCATCCGCGGCGGTGCGGAGGTCAAGACCGCGATGGTCAACCCGCAGGATACCGCCGAGGGGATGGAGCCGGTGCTGGCCGCAGGGGATGACCTGCTGTATATCGGCATTTCCGGCGGCATCAGCGGTACCTGCTGGAGCGTGGGTCTCGCGGCGGACGAGTTGATGGCAAAGTATCCGGGCCGCCAGCTCCGCGTGATCGACAGCCGCGGCGCGTCCCTCGGCGAGGGACTGATCCCCATCGAGGTCGCGAAGCGCGCGCAGGCGGGCGCGACGATGGAGGAGCTGGTCGAGTGCGTGCGCAGCATGCGCAGCCGGATGCAGCAGTTCTTCGTCGTGGATGACCTGAAGTACCTGCACAAGGGCGGGCGCATCTCCGGCGGCGCGAAGCTGGCAGGGACGATCCTGAACATCAAGCCCATCCTGCAGAGCGATGAGGAGGGCAAGATCATCCTGCGCAGCAAGGTGCGCGGCAAGAACCGCGCCATTGAGGAACTGGCGAACCTCTATGCCCAGTTCTGCAACGATCCCACGCAGACGATCGGCCTTGCCCACGCCGACTGCCCGGCCGATATGCTGCGGCTGCACAGTCTGCTGCGCGAGAAGGGCCACACGGGGGAGATCCTCACCGTGTGCTATGAGCCGGTCACCGGCTCGCACGTCGGCCCTGGTGCGCTGGCGCTGTTCTTCATGGGCGAAGCGTGGCGCTGAACAAAGAAATAAAACGGCTCAGACCGGCGCGAAGGCGTTGTTTTCGACAGAGAAAACGCCTTCGCGCCGGTCTTTTTTGCGCAAATATGACAAGAGCCGACAAAAAGTTTTAACCGAGCTGTTCGACTGAAAAACAGATACTGGTTGACAAATTAACTAAAAACCGGTAAACTTTGTGAAAAGAGTCAAAACGGCTCCGCCCGCCTTGTCGGATGTACCATTACAAATCGGAAAGCCCCCTTGCGGAAAACTCGGAATTGAAAAAACGTAAAGTCAGGGTGAGTATCTTGCGTTTAACGAATGATACAGCATTTACTACAATAAGCTCAACAACCGGGAAACAAAAATTAACCGATTTGGACAAACCGAACAAAAACAAGGAGGGTTCATTCATGAGCAACAAGAAGATCGTATTCTGCGGCTGCGGCCCGATGGGCGAGGGGATCCTTGGTGGTCTGCTGAACAACAACGTCGCGAAGGCAAAGGACGTCACCGTCAACGAGCTGCTGGAGGTTCGCCGTACTTATATTGCGGAGACGTACGGTGTCGCCGCCGTCGAGAACGCGTCCGACGCGCTGAAGGCGGCCGACCTGGTCATCATCGCGGTGAACCCCGCGCAGATGCCCAAGGTTGCCCAGACGATCCGCCCCCTGATCAAGAAGGCGTGTATCGTGATGTCCATCGCGTGCGGCGTGTCGCTCGGGACGCTGGCCGGGATGCTCGGCGACGACAAGAAGATCCTGCGCGTGATGCCCAACACGCTCATCAAGTCCGGCAACGGCTACAGCGCCGCCTGCGTCAACCCCAACATCGACGAGGACGACAAGACGCTCATCACCGCCGTGCTCAACGCGCTGGGCCAGACGATGTACGTCACCGAGGACATGTTCGAGACGTTTACCGCGTTCTGCTGCACGGGCCCGATCTGGCTGTATAAGACGGTCGAGACGCTGGTCGACGCAGGCGTGTACGCGGGCTTTTCGCGTATGGAGTCGCGCAATATGGTCATCAAGAACATGCTCGGCGTGGCGCAGGTGCTCGACAACACCGGCGCGTATCCCGCTAAGCAGGTCGACGACATGACCTCCCCCGGCGGCGTGACGATCGAAGCGCTGCAGGTGCTGCAGCAGAAGGGCTTCGCCGGAACGCTCATGAGCTCCGTCGACGCCGCCGTCAAAAAGGCAAATTCGATCCACTGAGCAAAGCCAACCAACAAGCGGCCAGCCCTCCCCGGAGGGCTGGCCGGAGAGAAAAACCGCATAGAGAAGAAAGGGAGATGACCAATGAAACAAAGACGAAGTTGGCTGGCAGTGCTGATGCCGGCAGGCTCCTATACCTCGTATAATATCGGCTCCGCTTTTGCCTCCGGTAATGAGGCACTGCAGTTCTTCGGTTCCTTCGGCGGCTACTGGCCCTATATCATGATCGGTGTCTGTATCCTGCTCACCGCCGTCACGGCCTATATGCTGTATGCGGCCAGCTACACCAAGGGCTTTATCAAGGTCAATCAGGGCTACTTCTGCGGCAAATACATCGGCTTCGTGTACGACTGGTTCATCAGTCTGACGCTGATCTGCTTTATCCTCGCCATGCTCGCCGGTTCCGGCGCAACGGTGTACCAGCTCTATGACAACGTTCCCATCTGGGTCGGTACGATGGTGGTCGGCGTTCTCTCGGCCATCGAGCCTGCTTCGACCTGCGCAAGGTCATTGACGCGCTCGGCTTCCTCGGCGTGGTCGTGATCATCAAGTCCATTCAGATCAAGCGCTCCGGGCATAATCTCGTGGAGGATTCTGCACAGACGCAGGAGGAGCCCGTTATCGAAACAGCAACCCTCTGTGCAGAGTGATCCATCAACAACCTAACCTACTATTTATAAATCAGCAAGGACGCCTGCACGGGCTGCCACAACACAGTCATCAGCTCGCTGATGGACATGAAGGCGCAGGATCTGTTCCCCTATCTGGAGAACATGAACGTGTGCGTCGGCCCCGTCACCGAGGACATGCTCCCCGCGGACGCGAATGCGGACAACACCGTGTGCATCGGTGTGTGCTGCAAGAAGCTGGCTGACGCGAAGGGCTTCCGCTGGGTCGTCGGCTGCCCCCCGGGCAACGCCGACGTCGTCAAGGGCATCCTCGGCGACCGCAAGGAGTACGGCGTTCGCTATAGCTAAACTCTTGCTTACTCTGATACTCTTTACATACTCTATACTCCCCCTATGACCACAGCGGCGGCAGAGCGCAACATCTGCCGCCGCTGCGGCCGTTTTTTTGGGGGAGCATGAGCGGGGTGTCGGGGACACCGCTCCCTACGGCATTGAAAGAAGCGTTCCGGTCGGACAACGGGGCGATGTGGGCATCGCCCCCGACGGAGGCACGAACACCTCAATTCACCCGAAAAAACAACAAAAGAGGGACGATTCCACCGGAATTGTCCCTCTTTTCACAGCATATGCATTTATCTGCGCGCCAGAATATCCCGCGCGACGAATACGCCGCTGGCGGACGCGTGGGACAGCGAGTGCGTGATGCCGCTGCCGTCGCCGATGACATACAGCCCCTCGTGCGGCGTCTCGAGGTGGTCGTTCAGTGCGACCTCCATGTTGTAGAACTTGACCTCCACGCCGTAGAGCAGCGTGTCGTCGTTGGCCGTGCCGGGGGCGATCTTGTCGAGGGCGTAGATCATCTCGATGATGCCGTCGAGGATGCGCTTGGGCAGGACAAGGCTCAGGTCACCGGGCGTCGCGGCGAGCGTCGGCGTGACCAGCCCCTCCTCGACGCGCTTGACCGTGCTGCGGCGGCCGCGCACGAGGTCGCCGAAGCGCTGGACAATCACGCCGCCGCCGAGCATGTTCGACAGACGCGCGATGCTCTCGCCGTAGCCGTTGGAATCGTGGAACGGCTCGGAGAAGTGCTTGGCGACGAGCAGGGCGAAGTTCGTGTTTTCCGTCTGCATGGCCTTGTCCTCGTAGCTGTGGCCGTTGACGGTCACGATGCCGTTGGTGTTCTCGTTGACGACGATGCCGTTCGGGTTCATGCAGAACGTGCGGACGTTGTCCTCGAACTTCTCCGTGCGGTAGACGATCTTGCTCTCATAGAGCTCGTCGGTCAGGTGGGAGAAGACGACGGCGGGCAGCTCGACGCGCACGCCGATGTCGACGCGGTTGGACTTGGTGGGGATGTCGAGCGTGTGGCAGACGCTCTCCATCCACTTGCTGCCGCTGCGGCCGACGGAGATGATGCACTTGTCGCAGGTATAGCGCGCGTTCTCACAGTCGATGACGTAGCCGCCCTCGGCCAGCTCGACGGCGTGGACGGGGGTGTCGAAGTGGAACTCGACCTTATCCTTGAGGTCGTCGTAGAGGTTCTGGAGCACGACGTAGTTGATGTCCGTGCCGAGGTGACGGACGGAGGCGTCGAGCAGGTTTAGCTTGTGCTGGATGCAGAGCTTCTTGAACTTCGTACCGGCGGTGGAATAGAGCTTGGTGCCCTCACCGCCGTAGAGCATGTTGATCTCGTCGACATAGTGCATCAGCTCGAGCGCCTGCTCCTTGCCGATGTACTCATAGAGCGTGCCGCCGAAGTCGTTGGTGATGTTGTATTTGCCGTCGGAGAAGGCGCCCGCGCCGCCGAAGCCGCTCATGATCGAGCAGGTCTGGCATTTGATGCACGATTTCACGCGCTCGCCGTCGATGGGACAGCGGCGCTTGGCGAGCGGATGGCCCGCCTCGAAAACGGCGATCTTCAGGCCGCGGTCTTCCTTCGTCAGCTCGTAGGCGGAAAAAATGCCGCCGGGGCCAGCGCCCACGATGATGACATCATAATCAAAATTCTGCATAGTGTTCCTCCTGCCCCATGGCAGCTGTGATCGATGACGGATGCAGGGGGACGGGCTTTGCCCGCCCCCTGTGGTGTATTATTCAACGGTAACGCTCTTGGCAAGGTTGCGCGGCTTATCAATGTCGCAGCCGCGCTGCAGCGCAACATAATAGGCGAACAGCTGGAGCGGGATGATCGCCAGAGACGGGAGGAAGGGATCCTCCGCATCCGGGATGGTCATCAGCGCGTCCACGCGGGAGGCCATCTGCTCCTTGCCGGACTCGGTCGTCAGGGCGAGAACGCTCGCGCCGCGCGACTTGACCTCGACGACGTTGCTCATCGCCTTATCGAACAGCGGCGCATAGGTGCCGAGCGCGATGACGAGCGTGCCCGGCTCGATCAGCGAGATCGTCCCGTGCTTCAGCTCGCCGGAGGCATAGGCCTCGGAATGGATGTAGGAGATCTCCTTCAGCTTCAGCGAACCCTCCATGCCGGTGGCATAGTCGAGATTGCGGCCGATGAAGAAGATGGAGTTGTGGTTGAAGAAGCGCGAGGCGAAATGCTGGATCTCGCTCTGCTCCTCGAGTACCCGTGCGGCTTTGTCGGGCAGGCGCTCCAGCTCGGCGACGAGCGCGGCGTAATATTCGGGCGTGATGGTGCCGCGCTGATCGGCCATGTAGATGGCCAGCTGCGAGACGACGGCCAACTGCGTGGAATATGCTTTCGTGGTGGCGACGGCGATCTCCGGCCCGGCCCAGGTGTAGATCACGTCGTCCGCTTCGCGGGCGATCGTGCTGCCGACGACATTGACGATCGAGAGCACCCGCGCGCCGAGCGATTTGATCTCGCGCATGGCGGCCATGGTGTCGAGTGTCTCGCCGGACTGGCTGATGACGATGGCAAGCGTGCCATCCTCGACGATGGGATCGGAATAGCGGAACTCGGACGCAAGGCAGACCTCAACGGGGATGCGCGTCAGCTTTTCCAGCGTGTATTTTGCGACTATGCACACGTGCAGCGACGAGCCGCAGGCGATCATGTCGATCTTTTTGATCTTCGTCGCGTCGAGAGACAGGCCCTCAAAGACGATACGGCCCTCGTGGATGCGCGGGCTGATCGCGCGGCGCAGCGCCTCCGGCTGCTCCATGATCTCCTTGAGCATGAAGTGCTCATAGCCGCCCTTTTCTGCCGCCGAGATCTCCCAGTCGATGTGGTGGTGTTCCTTTTCGATGGGCTGCTCCATCGCGTTGTAGACCTGGATGCCATCGCGCGAGAGGACGGCGACCTCGCCGTCTTCCATGTAGACCACGTCGCGCGTGTACTGCACGAGGGCCGTCACGTCGGAGGCAAGGAAATTCTCACCCTTGCCGAAGCCGAGCAGCAGCGGCGCGTCCTTGCGCGCGGCATAGAGCCGGTCAGGCTCGTCGGCGCAGACGATGCCGAAGGCGTATGCGCCCTCGATGCGGTGCAGCACCATGTAGATCGCATCCGGGACGGTGTTCGTCTCCGGCAGGCCGAGGCAGTATTCGAGCAGCTGCGCCACGACCTCGCTGTCGGTCTGCGAGACGAATTTCACGCCCTTTTCCTCAAGGAAGGTGCGAATTTCGAGATAGTTTTCGATGATCCCGTTGTGAACCAGCGCAATCTTGCCATTCTGGCTCAGATGGGGGTGGGAGTTGATGTCGTTCGGCTCGCCGTGCGTAGCCCAGCGGGTGTGCCCGATGCCGAGCGTGCCGGGCAGGAGCGCGCCATGCTCCGTTTTTTCTTCGAGGTTGGCAAGGCGTCCTTTGCATTTTTCCACATGCAGCACGCCGTCCGCCGCGACGCAGATGCCCGCAGAGTCATAGCCGCGGTATTCCAGACGGCCAAGGCCGTTCAGCAAAATGGGCGCCGCCTGTTCGCGGCCGATATATCCAACGATTCCACACATAATAAAAAGGCCTCCTGATCAAAAATTTACGCACAGCGATCCAGCCGGGCGATCTGTGTCCGCCTGGCCGTTTGCTGCATGGTCGATTTTCTTCTCAGAACAAACCTCGCAGTCCTTTTGTCTGACACTCTGCTCACAGCCCTTCTGTTTTGCGGTCGCCCGCATATTTCTGACTGTGTTACGCGCGCAGAGCGAGCACGGAGACGCATCCGCCGAATCTTCGATCACGTCTCTCCTCGTCGTCCGGGGATCTCCCCGGCGCTGGCGCTTGCTGATGGACGGGGCCATATCCTCCTTTCCCTTCTGCGAGTATCCCTATTATACGCGAGAACGGAGAAAAAAGCTACATTTATTTTCTGGTCAAACAGGACGCAAAACGGGCGGCTATTCGCCGCCCGCATTGTGATTCAGCTGAGATATTCGCGTTCGAGATCGCGCACCATGCGGACGTATTTCGTCTTGCATCCGGCGAGATCGCCCGCCTGCAATGCGTTGTAGCAGGGCTGGAGATACTGCTCGCGGATGACGGCGTAGCGTGCGTCCCGGTCTCCGCAGACGTCGATGCACATAACAATCGTCGGCGCGATGCGGTAATACTCCTCAATCAGGGCCGCGCCGTCGGGCTGGGCCTTGAGGTATCCGTCGCGGAAGGCGCGGAACGCCGTCAGCTCGGCGCAGTCATCCGGCTTGCCCTCGGCTTCGCAGACCGCGGTCGTGATGAAGCAGAGACCGAGGAACTTTTTCTTGCGGAAGCCGCCGGCCAGCGTTTCGTAATCGCCGACGTAGAACGGCGACTTTGGATACCGCTCGACCCAGACGGCCTGCAGTGTGTCGGCAAATTCACGGCCGGACGGCAGCTTCTGCCGCAGCACCATCGGCACGAAGAAGAGCGCGACGACGTATTTGTCTTCGTCGAACAGGAAGCGGCTGCCCTTCCTGGCGGCCCAGTCGACAGCCAGATCGTCGATCATCCGTCCGGCTGCGGCGCGGAGCTGCGCAGCGCGCGCATCGGCGGGAAGGCCGGCCAGCCCGGCATCCAGCCGGACGACCACGGCGCGGCAGCCCGCCTCATATTCGTCAAAGGCAGGGACATAATCGGTCTTTGTCACCCGCTTGTGGAAGCCCCGGTAGTTCCGGATACATCCGGACAGTTCCTCCAGCGCAGCGGCATAGGCATCCGCATCCGGCGCAGCAGGCGTCTCTGCCGCTTCGGTCACAAGGTCGCTCTGCGCAAGGCGCGCGCCGCAGTACATGCAGGAAAACTCGGCAAGCGACGCCGGGACTCTCAGCTCCTGCATACATTTTGGGCATTTTCCGGTCAGAAATTCCTGTTCCATAGTATTACCAATCGCTTTCTGCGTTTTTTGTTTTTTCTATTTTTTCATAAATCGTGCGCCCTGTCAATCCTTATTTCCGCAAAAAACACGGAGAAAACCGCCGCACCTGAAAAATCGACACGAAGAGGCGAAAAATCAGACTGGAAATCGGGCGGAGCGCTTGGCAGAATATGCGCGTAATCCAAATGAAAGGAATGATACGTCATGGAACGTTTTGAAATGGAATGGACCCGCATTGCACAGCAGCGGCCGCAGACCCCCATCTGGGCGCGGGACGCGGAACTGGAGCGCAGTGTCTCACAGAAGGAGCTTTGGTCGCCGCTTCGCGCGCTGCGTCGGAGAAAAACAAGATGAAGCGGGAAGAGAAACCACACTCCCGCTTCGGACGGGCGCGGCAGTCTATGAACTCCGCGCCGCAGAGCGGACGGAAGGGACGCTCGGCTTCTGGTGGTGTGGACGGTACGGCATGCACCGCTGGGCAATGCCGATTGCGCCGATCGATGTTGATCTCGCGAAGTATGCGCACGTGACGATCGTCTCGCCGATCTGGGTGTTTGCGCTGGCCGCGCCGATGCGCGCCTTCTGCGGCGAGGCCGCCGGGAAGATCCGCACGGCGGACTATATTCTGGTACATCACACGCGCGGGCAGTATGAAAACGCAGCGCGTGAGATGGACGCGCTGCTTGGCATCCATCACACGGCGCTGCGCGGCGTCCAGTGCAAGGTCGGAAGATATCGCGAAATTCCCACAAATTCGCGCTGTGGTGGGAGCGATCAAAGATTGTAGTCGATGGCGCCGCGCGATTCGCGGATGGACTTGCAGAGCGTAGAGACGGCAACGTGGCGCGGGTCGTTCTTATAGCGGCTCAGGGCCTCCAGATCATCAAAATCAGCGATCAGGCAGGCGTCGTAGGTATTGCCGGGCTTGCAGCTGCGGTGGATCTCCATGTGCCGGATCTCCGGGATCACGCCGTCCAGCGCCTGTAGGCCGGACAGAAATTTTTCGCGGTTTTCTTCTTCGCCCTCGCGGAATTTCCACATGACAATATGACGGATCATTGTTGTTCCTCCCTATTTGATACGATATTCGAAATTTTCACAGATGAGCACCATGCCCTCGCGCACGCCGTCTGGCAGCAGCGCGAGCGCCACCTCGGTCTCCACGCCGCTCTCGCCGACGAGCACGGCATAGTCGCCGCGAATCTCTTTGACGGTTCGTTCAAAAATCATCAGAAGACCTCCTTTTTTCATATAGTATAACATAGATCAGCCGCCTCTGCACATCCTATTGGAAAAAAGGAGGCCGATTTTTATGAACAACGATACCATTTCTCTCCTGCAGGAATGTTCCGCGGGCGCGAACATGGCGATGTCCGCGATCGATCAGGTGCTGGAGGGCGTGGAAAATCCGGCGCTGCGCGACGCCCTGACCGAGAGCCGCCGCGTCCACGACCGCATCGGCGGCGAGACGCGCAGTCTGCTCCGCGCGCAGGGCCAGGAGGGCAAGGCGGCCAATCCCGTCGCGCAGTCGATGGCATGGCTGAAAACGAACTGGAAGCTGACCGTCCGCCCCGGCGACGAGACCGTTGCCGACCTGATCGTCGACGGCTGCAACATGGGCGTCAAATCCCTGACGCGCTATCAGAATCAGTATCCCGCCGCCAGCGGCCACGCCCGTGCGCTGGCCGGGCAGCTGATCGACGCGGAGGAGCAGCTGTCAAACGAGTTACGGCGCTATCTTTAACAGAATCGCACAAAAAAATTTCGTTGTCAATTTCGTGAAATTGGTGTATAATGGAGCCACCAAGAAAAGGGGGAGTCCATATGACCAACAAAGTTATCACCATCAGCCGTCAGTTTGGCAGCGGCGGCCGCACCATCGGCAAGGCCGTTGCAGAGAGACTTGGAATTCCCTACTATGATAAGGAACTGGTCGATGCGGTCGCGAAGGAGAGCGGCTTCTCGCACGAATTCATCGAAGAGATCGGCGAATACGCCACAGTGACGAGCAGCTTTCTGTTCAACATCGCCGTCTCGTCCCATCCGATGGGCCTGATCGACACGATGTCCGTCTCCGATAAGCTCTATGTCTGCCAGACGAATGTCATCCGCGATCTTGCAGACAAGGGTCCGTGCGTGATCGTGGGCCGCTGTGCCGACTTCATTTTGAAGGACCGGCCCGACTGCCTGCATGTCTTCATCCATGCCGACAACGCGCACCGCGCTGCGCGTATTCGCGAGCGCTACGGCGAGACGAAGCAGCCGATGGAAAAGCGCCTGCAGGAAAAGGACAGCAAGCGCAAGGTCTATTATAAGCACTATACGAACCGCAATTGGGGCGAGGCCGGGAATTACGACGTCTGCCTCGACAGCGGTACGCTCGGCGTGGACAAGTGCGTCGACATTGTCTGCGACATCGCGGAAATGGCGTGACAAAAGCCGGGCGGGAGCAGAAACACTGAAAGCCTCCTGCGCAGGAATCCCCCGCGCAGGAGGCTTTTTTGACGCGGCGCGGAACAAAAGATTCTCCCGGCACGTCTGAAAAACATCAAAGAAATGGAAAAGGAGTACATAACATGGGACTGATTAGAGCGGCATTGGGTGCGGCTGGCGGCGTGATGGCCGATCAGTGGAAAGAGTATTTTTACTGTGAATCCATTCCGGAGGACGTGATGGCAGTCAAGGGCCTGCACCGCGTTTCCGGACGCAGCAGTAACTACAAGGGCAGCGAGAACATCATTTCCAACGGCTCCGTCATCGCGGTGGCTGACGGCCAGTGCATGATCATCGTCGATCAGGGCAAGGTCACCGAGCTCTGCGCGGAGCCGGGCGAATTTGTGTACGATTCTTCGACGGAACCGTCCATTTTCTCAGGCCAGCTCGGCACAAGCATCCTCGACACGTTCAAGAATATCGGCAAGCGGTTCACCTTCGGCGGCGAACCTCCGAAAGACCAGCGCGTCTACTACTTCAACACGAAGGAACTGATCGGCAACAAGTATGGCACACCCTCGCCCGTTCCGTTCCGCGTCGTCGACCAGAGAGCCGGCATCGACATTGACATCGCGATCCGCTGCTTTGGCGAATACAGCTACCGCATCTGCGACCCGATCCTGTTCTACACGAACGTCTGCGGCAATGTAGGTGAGGACTACACAAGAGACCGTCTCGACGGCCAGCTCAAGACCGAACTGCTGACCGCGCTTCAGCCCGCGTTTGCGAAGATTTCCGACATGGGCATCCGCTATTCCGCGCTTCCCGGCCACACGATGGAACTGGCCGACGCGCTGAATGAAGTGCTGTCTGGCAAGTGGCGTAATCTGCGTGGTCTGGAAATCGTCTCGTTCGGCGTATCCAGCGTCAAGGCGAGCGAGGAAGACGAGCAGATGCTCAAGGAGATGCAGCGCAACGCGGCCTTCATGGACCCGACGCGGGCGGCGGCACACCTGGTCGGCGCACAGGCGGCCGCCATGCAGTCGGCCGCGTCCAATCAGGGCGCAGGCCCCGCGATGGCATTCATGGGCATGAACATGGCAGGACAGATGGGCGGCATGAACGCGCAGAATCTCTATCAGATGGGCGCGCAGCAGCAAGCCCAGCAGGCGGCGGCGCAGCCCGCAGCTCCGGCAGCGGGCGGCTGGACGTGCAAGTGCGGCAAGACCGGCAACACGGGCAAATTCTGCGCCGAATGCGGCAGCCCGAAGCCGGCAGACGACAGCTGGACGTGCAGCTGCGGTGCGGTGAACCACGGCAAGTTCTGCGCCGAGTGCGGCAAGCCGAAGCCTACCGGCCCGGCGAAGTGCGCCGGCTGCGGTTGGGAAGCCCCGGAGGGCCAGCACCCGAAGTTCTGCCCCGAGTGCGGCAAGCCTTTCGCCTGAGCGAACGGCACAGCGCGTGAAAGGAGAGAGGAGACACCATGCCAACACAGGTGACCAATTACCAGTGCCCGGCGTGTACCGGCCCGCTGCATTTTGTCGGCGCGTCCGGAAAGCTGGAATGTGACTACTGCGGCTCGACCTACGACGTGGCCGAGATCGAGGCGCTCTACGCGGAAAAAGAGGCGAAGGCGGCCGAGACGCAGCAAAAGGAAGAACAAAAGCAGACGGCAAAGAAACAGGAGGCCGCAGACAATGGCTGGGACACGTCGGACATGAGCGACGACTGGGGCGACGACGCGGACGCGATGCGCGCCTATTCCTGCCCGTCGTGCGGGGCGGAGCTGATCTGCGACGAGACGACGGCGGCAACCAGCTGCCCCTACTGCGGAAATCCGACGGTCGTGCCGGGAAAGTTCGCCGGGGCGCTGAAACCGGAATATGTCCTGCCGTTCAAGCTCGCGAAGGAGGACGCCGTCAAGGCGCTGAAGGCGCACTACAAGGGAAAGCCCTTCCTGCCGAAGGCGTTCTCGGCCGAGAACCACGTGCAGGAGATCAAGGGCGTCTACGTCCCGTTCTGGATGTTCGACGGCGAGGCCGAGGGCTGGGCCAACTACAAGGCCTCCCGTTCGCATACACACCGCGAGGGCGACTATGAGGTCACGCGGACGGAGCATTTCGACGTCTACCGCGAGGGTTCGCTCGCCTTTGAAAAAGTTCCGGTCGATGCGTCGAGCAAGATGCCGGACGATCACATGGACTCGATCGAGCCGTTTGATTACAAAGAGCTGAAGCCGTTCTCCACGGCCTATCTGCCGGGATTTTTGGCGGACAAATACGACGTCAGCGTCGAGGACAGCCAGGAGCGGGCGGACAGCCGCTGCGCGGGCACGCTGGTTGACGCGATGCGCGACACGGTCGTCGGCTATGACGGCTGCTTCGTGGAAAATCAGGACATCAAGCTGAAGCGCGGCAAGGTACATTATGCGCTGCTGCCGGTCTGGATGCTGACGACAAAGTGGAAGGATAAGGACTATCTGTTTGCAATGAATGGGCAGACCGGAAAACTCGTCGGCGACCTGCCGACGAGCTGGGGAAAGTTCTGGGCGACGTTCGGCATCATCACCGGTGTGCTGACGGCGGCGCTCACGGCGTTTTTCCTGCTGGCGTAAGGAGGTGGACGGAATGAAACGAAGACTTGCCTGTATCGTGCTGGCCGCGCTGCTCCTGCTGGGGCTGTGCTGCACGGCGTTTGCAGAAGCTCCGGCCGCGACGGAAGCGCAGCTCTGGAACATCACGGACACCGTCGGCCTTCTGACGAGCGACGAGGATCTGACACTGGAGGCGCGGGCGGAGGAAATCTCCGCGCAGTATGGCGTCGGGATCTATCTGCTGATCCTCGAGGACTATTCGGAATACTATGACGACCCCTACGAGACGGCGTATGAGCTTTACCACCAAAACACGCTGGGCATGGGCGAAGACCGGGACGGCGTGATCCTGCTGATGAGCATGTCCGACCGGAAATATGCCACGTTCTTCTATGGGCCGAAGGCGGAATACGCCTTTGACGCCTACGGACAGGAATTGATGGAGGAGGAGTTCCTCGACGATTTCCGGGACGACGACTGGTACGACGGCTTCTCAGACTATCTCGAGGTCTGCGCCGAGTATCTGGAAAGAGCGGAGTCGGGCGACCCCGTCCGGGGAGACGATTCTTCGGCGGGCGGCTCCGACGGCAGCGGCATCGGGACGACGATCCTCGTCTGCCTGGGCATCTCCGCAGTCATCGCAATGATTGTCTGCCTGATCCTGCGGGGCAAGATGAAGTCCGTCCGCAAGGGCACGCACGCCGATGCCTACGTCACGGGCAGCCTGAACCTGACGGCCAGCCGCGACCAGTATACGCACACCACCGAGACGCGCACGAAGATCGAACACGAATCGTCTGACAGCGGCGGAGGCGGCAGCTCTGCCTGCTCGGGCGGCGGCGGCTCCGGCCGCAGCGGCAGCTTCTGAGTTCAAAAAAGTCAAAAAGAGGCGGGCGGCCAATGGTCGCCCGCCTC
>ERZ773242.1902-NODE-1902-length-18599-cov-6.965595_pt1 | contig 18599 bp, 14 predicted proteins | sample MGYA00511077_ERZ773242 | MGnify/ENA primary metagenome ERZ773242 (study PRJEB29015, sample SAMEA2737754) | human gut metagenome | biome: human gut; feature: human-associated habitat; material: faeces | place: China | collected 2012 ... | reverse complement strand
ATAAAATATAACAGTTATTAAATTTCTTAAAACAGGTGAAATCTCAATCGGAATTGGCTGTTGCAAGCGTGAAAATAAGCGTATGTCAAAGGAACGCTTCTATCGTGAATTGGTTTTAGCTCTTCCTGATAAGGCAAACGCTGACGGTTGGGATGATGCTGCTTATTTTGCAGCCAAAGTCAAAAAGTTAAACGAAAGCGAAGAATTAAAGCGTTTGGGATTGCATTTTTCCGCCATCATTCCGTATTCGACATCAAAGGCAGGCTCTCCCGATACTAAACTTGATAATTTGGCGGTCGGCGTTATACAAGACTATATGATCGAAGCCGAAAAACGAATGGTCGCTGAATTGGTAAAGGACAAGCGTTTGGGGCAGGATGCCTATTTGCTCAAAGATGGTTCTCTTGAATATAAGGTTATGAAGTCCGGTCGAGAAGATTTGAGAACGCTCCAGAAAATCAAGCATAATTACAGTTGGGTGATCGGTGTTTCTAAGTCATTTAATCCCGAAAGTTGCCTTGATCATACGGGCAAACCGAATTCCAACTATATAGCTGACTTGCCCGTGTTCCACAGAACTCCCGTAGCGAGATACGAAAATCGTGAGTTTTTAGGTGATGTTCAATTTGGCGTTTGGTATATCCGTTTACGGGATAAACGCAGAACACAAACACCGTTTGACGGGGTAGTTAAAGTCGAAAAAATAATGATGGATGAAGAAATAGAAAACGGTATTGATAGTGATGTTATCGATCTGATTTCCGCCAACATTATCAACGAACGCAACCCTACTTGCTATGGTACTGATCGTCGTTGGGCGAATCATTTATATCCCGTATTTTTAACCGAGTCTTATGTAAAAAGCAAATACATCAGCACAGAAATGTTTTTACATCTGTTTTGAGGAGGATAAATAAAAATGGCTAATACGATTATAGGTCGCGTGTTGGCGACAGAAAAGAATCCAACAACAATTGATAATTTTACATTTTGGACGGATCCCGAACTTATCTTAAATCCGTTTGATATCGTAAAGGTACAGCACGTTAATAATTCATTTTCCTATGGCGTTATCGAAGATATTGCACATATCACCGATGCCGCTAGTTTTCTTACCAACTTCATTTCAAGTGATTTTGGTGATGTTAACGCTGAAGAAAACACCCTGCGTATAGGGATGAATTATGTTACCGCCAAGGTTGTTTGCAATACCGAAAATATTTATATTCCTCTTCAAAGCAACGCAAAGGTAATGTTGGCAACTGCCGAAGAAATTAACTACGCTCTTGGACTTAATGATATTCGTAATCCGCTTGTGTGTGGTTATCTTGAAATGTATGAGGGTACAAAAGGGTGTGAGAAAGTTACACTCCCTGTAAATCTCAACTCAAAATTCATTGTTGGCCCCGAAGGTGCTCATTTGAACATTTCGGGTATCTCCGGTCTTGCTTCCAAGACTTCTTATGCGATGTTTCTTTTGAAGGCTATACAAGACAGCTATATGAAGAAAGATCCGCAGAATGAGGACGAAGACAGTGTTGCATTTGTACTATTTAATGTAAAAGGCAAGGACTTGCTTGCTATTGATCAGTTAAACGACTTCTCTGACGAGCGTAATCCTGAGCAGGCTCAAAAGGATACTTTTGCTAAATACGAAAAGTTGGGATTGGCTGCTGAACCTTTCAAAAATGTTCAGTACTATTATCCTTACTCTATCCCAAAAACCCATCATTGGAACACATATATGACGCCAGAAGAAGTTGCGGATAATATCAAAAAGAAGAAAGCCAAAAAGTACAAATACATTTATAAGTATGACAAAGAGAATCTCGATTTAATGTTTGCCACTATTGATGACTCCACTCAAACAATGGAATCTATCATCAGCTATATTATGTCGGGACAAGGTAAATTTAATCAAGTCAGTGATTGGCAGGAATTCCTTGAAGCAGTAAAAGAAAAGTGTTCTACCGAAACTTCTGGAAAAGACAAAGAAATTCCTGTGACGAGCTGGAGAAAATTCTATCGCATCATTAATAAGAGCATTACTGATAATAAGATTTTCGCAAGGGATATTCGTGAAGATGAAGGTGAAACCCGTATTGGTGATGCCCTCAAATACATTAAGAAAAACGAAGTGCATGTTATTGATATTGCTAAGCTCTCCGAAGATAAGCAGGCATATGTATTCGGCGATGCAATCCGTACAATCTATGATTTGCAGTTGGGTCAGTATGCCGGCGAAGAAGGCGTAAATCCGCCTTCAAGAGTTGTAATTTTTATTGACGAGTTGAACAAGTATGCTTCTAAGGAAACACCTAAGAACTCTCCTATTCTTCGTCAAGTACTTGATGTTGCAGAACGTGGACGTTCGCTTGGTGTAGTGCTCTTTGCCGCAGAACAGTTCAGAAGCGCTATTCACGATAGAGTTACCGGTAACTGTTCTACCCACGCTTACGGTCGTACAAACTCAATTGAAGTCACCAAGAGCGATTATAAGAGTATTCCATCCGTTTATAAGACTATGATGACTCGTCTGAAACAGGGCGAATACATTATTCAAAATCCGATTTTCCGTTCATTGCTTAATATCAAGTTCCCGAAACCGATTTATAAGCAATTTAAGTAAGGAGATAGTTATGGCGACAGTAGGTAAAAACATACTTGATAACCTCACGACGGGTATGTACTCTGACTCCAAGGTTATCTACAGAGAATATATACAAAATGCTTGCGACCAAATCGACCTTGCAATAAGAGAGGGTATCTTGTCTGCTGACGAGGGATATGTTGATATATACACGGATGGCAAGAAACGATACATAAGTATTAAAGATAATGCTACCGGTGTCAAAGCGGACGATTTCATCGAAGATGTTGGAGACATTGCTAATAGCAATAAGGAAATCGGCAAAAATAAAGGCTTTCGTGGTATTGGTCGTCTTTGTGGGTTGGCATATTGTAAAACATTAAAATTTACAACAAGTTACCTTGGTGAAAGTACAAAGTCCATTATGACTTGTGATGCACAGAAGATGAGAGCAATGCTTGTTGAAAACAAGAAATACACTCTTGATGAAATTTGGGATGCTATTATAACGTATTCAACCGAACCCGAAACAAAAGATGAGCACTATTTTGAAGTTGAAATGTTTGATATTAACAAAGAGAATACAGACTTATTGAATGACACAAAGGTTCGTGAATATCTTAGTTTTGTTGTTCCGGTTCCATACAAAAACACCTTTATTCTTCGCAATCAGATTTATAGCTATGCTAAGTCGATCGGTTATACCATAGATGAATATTGCGTTAGAGTGAACGGTTCGCAAATTTTTAAAGAATATACGACTAAGCTCAAAGAACAAAGCGGCGCTTCCCTAAAGAATTACGATGAGATTTCCCGTTTGGAATTCAAGGATTTTCGAGATGCTTCCGGAAATTTAATTGCTTGGATGTGGGTGGGTTTGTCACGCTTTGAAAAACAAATTCCAAGCATAAATCATATGCGTGGTTTACGTGTAAGGAGCGCAAATATTCAGCTTGGAAATGATGATGCACTTCAACCTCTTTTCAAAGAAAATCGTGGCAATTATTATTTTGTAGGTGAAGTGTTTGCGGCAAACCGTAATCTTATCCCAAACTCCCAGCGTGATTATTTCAACGAAAACGAAACCCGTGTTTTGTTTGAAGATCTTTTAAGAGAGTATTTTTACGATGTGCTGCACAAGCTCTATTACGAAGCAAATCGTGTTAAAAACGATTATAAACGTCAAGAAGAATATCTTAGTAAAGTCGCTGAATACCAAAAAAAAGAAAAAGAACAAGGCTTTGTCAATGAAGAAGAACGCCAAAAACTTCAATTTGATATTGATAAAGCAAAGAAAAGCGCCGAAGAGGCTCGCAAACGATTAGACAAGCTTGATAATAGCGATAGTACATCTCCCTTATCGGAAGTCAGAAAAAGCATCGGACAAAAATATGAGGCTGATAAATTAAAGAAAAAGGCCGAAACAACAACTGTTACTATCGTGGATGACGAAGATAAAAAGAAATCATTTGTTACAAGCAATATGTCCAAACTGTCAAGAAGCGAACGCAAATTAGTAAGTAAAATTTTGTCCATTATCACCGATATTGCTCCAAAAGATATTGCCGAGCAGATTATCGATAAAATTAAAGAAGAGATGAGATAATACCCTATGAATAGAAAAGTCTTGCTCATTGAGCCAAAATACAATAACAAATACCCACCAATGGGACTAATGAAATTAGCAACCTATTATCGGATGGTTGGCGATGATGTTCGCTTTTATAAGGGCGATATGCGTTCCTTGGCAGTAGAACTGATTTGTGATGATTTAATAAATCATCTATCTATCATTTTCCCTGAAGTTTTTTGGAAAGATTATTACCCTACGCTCTTTGAGTTTATAAAACTTGGCAAGTACGCAATCCTTGAATCCGATCCTATTTTTAAAGATGAAATAGTACTTGAAGCAGTAAAAGAATATCGAAAAAAATATAAAGACAAAGAATACTTTACTAAGCCAAGATTTGATAAAGTAGGCATTACTACATTATTCACTTTCTATTGGGACATTACAATAGATACCATCAATTTCGCTAAACAACTTTGCAAAAAACAAAAAGATGTAATGGTTGGTGGTATTATGTCGTCATTGCTCCCAAACGAAGTATACGAAGCAACCGGAATAAAGCCTTTCGTTGGTCTATTAAATCATCCTGGCGACATCGATGAGGGAAATAATCTTATAATTGATGAATTGCCTCTTGATTACTCTATTCTTGAAGAAATAGACTATGTTTACCCTGCAAATAATGCTTATTTTGCCTATATGACAAGAGGATGCGTAAACAAGTGCAAATTTTGTGCAGTTCCTAAGCTTGAACCGCAATATCGTGATTACATTAACCTTAAGCAACGTATTCAACATACTGATGAACGCTTTGGTGCAAGAAAAGATTTGCTTTTGCTTGATAACAATGTCTTGGCTTCTAATTGCTATAACAAAATTATTGATGAAATCAAAGATTGCGGTTTTGGAACCGGTGCTACTTACACACCACCAAATGAGTATGAGGTAACTATCAACAACCTAAAAGATTCATACAATGATCGTGCGTATATCCGCAAGGCAATCTCAATTTACAAAGAAATAATGGATAAATTGAAAGATGAGGCTGAAAAGACAGAATTATATTTAAAATTAGAAGAATCTCATTGTCTTTATCACTACACAGCTTCCAAGAACGATATTTTAGCATTAGATGAGTATGTGCGTCCGTTGTATGAAAAGACACATAAGCATTCAAAACGAAAACGTATTGTCGACTTCAATCAAGGCATCGATTCTCGACTAATTACTGAAGCAAATATGAAAAAACTGGCAGAAGTGAACATTCAGCCTTTGCGCATAGCATTCGACCACTGGAGTCTTAGAGATATATATGAAAAGTCTATCCGTACAGCCGTTAAAAGCGGAATTAAAAACCTCTCAAATTATCTTCTTTATAATTTTGAGGATAAACCGGAAGAACTTTATTATCGTCTGAGAATGAATGTTGACTTATGTGAAGAACTTGGCGCAAGCATATACTCTTTTCCGATGAAGTACCATCCGATAAATGATAAAGAGTTCTTTATGAACCGTGACTATATCGGTAAACATTGGAACAGAAAGTTTATTCGTGCAGTTCAAGCTGTGCTTAATTCAACAAAAGGTAAAATAGGACGTGGTGTAGATTTCTTTGAAGAAGCATTTGGACGTGATATTGATGAGTTTATGAAAATTCTATGGATGCCCGAAACCTTCATCATTTATCGTCGTATCTATGATGCCGATCTTCGCAATCGCCTTGCCAACAGATATACTACCGTAACCGGTCACGACTGCGATTTAACAAATGAATGGTGGGGAAAATTCAAGGCATTACCACCGGACAAACTTGAAAGGGCAAAAGCGATTATTGCCTTAAACAAATTCAAAGACGGAGATTTTTTGTGTGATGACAAAGAAATTTTAGATATCTTATCTTATTATAGAATTACACGTGATGAAGCAGAAGCATAAAGGAGGGATGAAAGATGGCATATTTGAATCCTATTCCAGATTTAGAAGATGAACTTGAGATGCCTAAGGTGGAAAGTGAATCTGACTATGTCCAAATGAATGAAGTTTATTTCGCATTTATCGATGTTTTGGGGTTTAAAAAAACTTTTGATGATATTAAAATATCTAAAGAGCCTGACACAGCAGATAAATATCGTGATGTTTTTAACTATTATTTCTCACTTATGAATGCGGCTAAATTTATGGAAAAAGGCAAGAGTACCGGTTGTTATGCCGGACAAACCTCGGATAGCTTGTATTTCTATACGGAGAGACCAGATTATTTAATGCAATTTATTAAGATTTTTTCGCATTTTAGTTTATATGCTATGACTAAAAATGTGTTTTTCCGTGGTGGCATTGCAAAAGGATCTTTGTATAAAAAAGAAAAATATCAGTTTTATGGAGATTCTGTCATAGGCGCTTATTTAATCGAGAGCAATATTTCAAAAAACCCAGTAATCACAATAGACGAGAAAACACACACTGATATGTTAAATTTTTCTGAATACGAAGATCTGGTGGCTGTATATCAAAATAGAAATTACATAAAACCCTTTGAATTTTTGAACAAAAATATGGTTTTAGATATTGACGAGAACTTTATACTGAATGAAATTGATAGCAAGCAAATAGAAGCCAATATTCGTGATAATAAAAGTGCGTTTGAATATGATGCAAGCAATTTCTCTAAATACGTATTTTTGTTAGGTCAATTTGAAAAAAGTAATAGTTCCTCTATAAATGGGATAGAATAGGAGTGATAAGATATGTCAAATAATTATGTTGGAGCTGGAATTTTGAATATTATCACTGAATCTTTATATGACAATCCTATTGTAGTTTTTCGTGAATATGTTCAAAATTCTGTGGATTCTATTTTTAAAGAAGATTGCCAAGATGACTATGAGATAAAAATTTGGTGTGACGGAAACGACCTTTGTTTTCTTGATAATGGTCGAGGCATCGATACTCAAGATTTCAATGATGAAATGATTAAAATTGGCGACTCTTCAAAAAAGAAGACTCGGAATTTAGGGTATAAAGGAATCGGTCGTTTGTCAGGTGTGCCTTATTGTAAAAAGCTCACTTTCATTAATATATCAAACTATGCCTCTAAGGAGTTACAGTATTATTCTATTGATGGTACAAAATACGAACAGCTCAAAGCAAATGGCGACGATAAAGGCCTAGGTTTTACAGAAATGATGGGAATTATAGGAACATCCTTTAGCCAAAAAGAAAAAGAATTTACTACGTCTTATGAAGGAAAGATAAACAGATATAAAGAACTTTTAGAAAAAACGAACTCCGGTTTTTTAGTGGTCTTGGAGGGCATTTCTCCCGTTTTAAGCACGACAATTGAAAGTGATAACTTTTTTGAAAATCTACAATGGTTGTTGCCGGTAGATTTTGATCAAGAGTTATACTCGGCTGAAAGCGGTGAACTTTTCAAAGAATTTACCACAAAAGATGACGGAAGTCTTCCAATAATCTCATATTGCAAAATCTCTTTTAACGATGTTCCAATATATCGTCCTATAAAAAAAGAAATGTTGCGAGATTATCTTTGTAAAAACAATTTCAAATATGCGCTTGGGTTCCACACATTTAATCGTAATAAAATAGCAATTGATAGAAAAAATATTTTTACGGGCATTCGTGTATATATCGATAATATGCTACTATGCACAGAAGATGAGCTGTTGAGAAACTTGGATAATTATGGCTTTTTAACACACACATTAAACGGGCAGTTGCAGTCTGTACGTGGCATTGGTGCTATTATATATATTACAGACAAAGTTAATATCTCTGCTAATGCTAGAAGAACTTTTATTGAAGTGACTGACACAGACTCGATAGAGTTTCTAAAGCTGATAGCGGAATTTGTAAATACGATTTATGATACTAGATATGCTTTGTCCTATTATATGAACGCTAAAGACAAACACGAGCAAAATGCCGAACTTGTCATGAAATTGAAAGAAAATGCTCTTATTCATTTAAAGAAATTAGCAAAAGAGAATATTGAGTTGCCTGACGATGAACCAGAAATAACATCTTTTGAAACCTTAAGTGTTCCAGAAAAGAAAAGAATGATAAAAAAGAATATTTCTCAGAGCATTGATATTAAGCTTAAAAATTACTTATCGCAATTAAATGTCTTTGATTTAGAAAATTCTTTTGAAAAGTTTATTGAATGGTTAAAGAGTAATTGATCGCAAAAGACCGACGTTTTGTCGGTCTTTTGGTAAGCGTCAAACCATGCGCACCTATGCAAACTTAAAAAATATGAGAGAATGCGCTTGACCGTGATAACCAAAATAAGTCGATGCTATCACAGGAGGAGCATTCGTTATGACACAGGAAGAACGCAATACCAATGTAAGCGTCACTACCCGGTGCTTTTGCTTTTTGATGGAAACATGAACTGTAAGATAATATAATTTCATACTTGAAATGTAATTCCTCTTGTGATATAGTAAAAATATAGAATTTATGAAAGAAATAGTATTCGAAATCACAGCAGGAGGAAATCACATGACCGATACAAACGGAAAAAACAAAGATATATCGCAGAAAAATCAAAACACAGATACCATGCCGCAAGAGGCACTCACCGCAGAGCCTCGCATCGGCGAAATACCGCGCCGCAATCACAAGGACTCCACCTTTTGTCTGCTCTTTTCCGAGCCGGCGCGGGCAATCGAACTGTATAACGCAGTCACAGGCGAGAATCTGCCGCCGGATACCGAGCTGACCTACACAACCCTCGCCAATGCCCTCTATATCGACCGCAACAATGACCTCGGCTTTGTCATCCAGAAACGCCATCTGGTGATGTCCGAGTGCCAAAGCACCATCAACTGGAACATCCCGATGCGCTGCCTCGGCTATGTCAGCCGTTCTCTCGAAAACCTTGCCGGCAAAGAAGGACTTTACGGCAGCAAGCTGGTCAAATTCCCGGCACCGGAATTTTATCTTTTTTACGTCGGAAATGAAACGTGGAACACCAAAACCCTCAAACTTTCCGATAGTTTTCAGGCGCCGCCAAAGGAAAATTCACTCGAACTGGTTGTCAAGTTCATCAATTTAAACTATAATATAAACAATGAAGATAACGAAATCTTGCAGAGAAGTCCGTCGCTTTTGGGCTACAGCAAGCTGCTGTACTATATCAAAACAGCAGCCAAGGAGAACGGCGGCGATTTGAAAAGCGCCATCGATACATCGGTAAAACAATGTATGGAGGAGGGCTTGATCGAAGACTTTCTGCGAAAACACAGCCGGGAGGTGACAGGCATGCTTTTCAACGAAATTACAGTAGAAGAATTTGCGGAGATTCGCGCCCGCGAAGCCTACGAAGATGGAGAGAAATACGGTTTCACCAAAGGCGAACAGTCTGGCTTCACGAAAGGTGAGAAATCAGGCTTCACCAAAGGCGAAACTGCCGGACTTGCGAAAGGCGCGGCGCAGGAAAAACGAGAGATTGCGCGAAACCTCATGCAGCTTGGCTTAGACCTCGCACAGATTCGCCAAGCAACCGGACTGACACCGGAGGAAATCGAAAAGCTATAGCGTGCATGGCTTACCGCTTACCAATAGGCGATAAACGAAATCTCAAAACAAAAGCATCGGAAATCCGGTGCTTTTGCTCTTTAGAGACAGCAACCGCCGCTAGCAGAACCGCAGCATCGTACAGCGCCACCACCGAGAACACGACCGCGGCAGAAAGGCTCATCAGCGACACCGATATGGCAAAAGAAATGATGTCCTACACGAAGAACAACATGCTCATACAAGCGGCACAAGTCATGCGCGCGCAAGCAAACCAGCTGCCGCAAACCATCTTTTCCTGCTGGACGAATTTTGGGGTTCAGGGCGTATTTCGTCATGGGAAGCAAAAGCAATTGAGCTGCTATAGCATCTTCATCGTACGTGCGAAGATACTTCAAAAGTTGGAGGCAGATCGTCTCCAAAACTTTTTTGAAAAAAGTTAAAATTATTTGTAACCTTTTAGTGGGTTTGTCGGAGTTAGTAATGAAAGGTTCAAACAGAGCCTTGGCGGCGAGCAGCGCATTCAAACGCAAAAAGCCTTGAAAATGAATAGTTTGCAAAAAAATGCGAACTTTCAAAAAAAGTTGTTGAAAGCAAGGGATTTCTATGCTAGAATAACTTTGAATTATTTCGGGCATTTGCGGCAAAGGCAAGCGATTCAAAATTTTTCAAAAAGATTTTGAAACCTTGTAACCTTTTTCTAATCTGCTCGGAGTTATTTATGAGTTCGGTGAGAAAAGCACTACGCGAACTCATGGATTATTTCATACTCATTAAATCAATAATGAGCAAAAAAAAAATTAAAAGGGAGGAATTCTGAAAATGAAAAAATTTCTTACAGTGCTGCTAGTAATCGCTGTTATGTTCACCTTCAGCTTTGGCAGTGCATTCGCTTCTCTTCCGTGGACAGGCGAAGCTACTAGTAAGTACTTAACAGAGGAGAACGATTACACGGCAATATTTGATGCCGCTGGAACCGTTGACAAGACAAAGGGAACCGAAGGTATCACCGAGGCTTACAGAGCAGCGCTCACTTCGGAAGCAAAGGCTATGTTATCATATGCTAAAAAGGCTGGTACTTTCTATGCACCGGAAAAAACTGAAGCAGTTGCTGCTATCGAAGCTTACATTGAAAGCTTAAAGACAGTAAAAACTGCAAAGGAAGCTGCAACACTGAAAGCTGATGTTGAAAAGAAAGTCGGAAAATGGAATAGTACAGCTGAAACATTCCCTGGTGGCACTCTGAAGCTGGCAAAAGATGTATTAGCAGATGCAAAACAAAAAGCTAATGGCTTAACTGACACGATTGATGTTACAAGAATCTTAGCACGTGCAGAAGCTAGCGATGATTTATATCTTCCGGGCTATGACAGATTTGTAAGAGGTACAGCAGTTAAGGTAGATGGTACCAAAAATCTAATCCAGGTTGATACTAATAAAACTGCAATCGGAGAGATCTTTGCTTCGACAGACGAAAATGCAAAAGCAATCGTGGATTGGTTCTTGGACAATGACTATCGTACAGCTTCCGAAATTAAGGCAGGCGTAAGCGAAATCGCAACTGCATTCACACCGGTGAATACAGCGTTCAAAACAACGTATGACAATGAAATCGCTCCAATTCAGAAGGAAATGTGGGACTTCGAAGATAAGGCTGTTAAGGCTGCGAAGAGAGGTCTTTCTGTTGCCGAACTGGAAGCTCTTGACGCTTTAGTTAAGAAAATCAATGATTTCAACACTAAGTATAACGGCTATGTTGACGGTAAGAAGTCGCTCGAATCGAATACCCTTGCAGAGGCCATTTCGTCAATAGATACTAACAAAGCAAGCCTTGCGTTTAACTATTTCAGCCAGTACTATGCAGAAACTGCAGCAGTTCCGGAAGTTAAGAAGTTAACTGACGCTGACAAAGCTACTGTGATCGCACTGTACAAAAAGGTTGAAGCGTTAGGTGATTCCTACTCTGCCGTTTGGAAATTCGGAAACGATAGTACTAACACAGGAGTTAAGGCACCTTATGTAGAGGACTACGCAAAGTTAGAAGCTGCATATAAGCACTTCATCGAAGCAGACGTAAAAGCATTCAAGAACTTAGTTGACTTTGATGCTTACACAAGAGGCGGCGTACAGAACGGTTCCATCTTATACTACTTCGATGCAAGCGAAAAGAACGTTTCTGCTATGAAGGCGCAGAGAGCTGCTTATGACGCATTGGTATCCAACTATGGCTACAGTGATCTTGCAGATACAAAGTTAGGCAATTACAACGATGCAGTTGCTGCTGAGGCTAAACTGCTTGCCGGTGAGCACAACCAGGGTGCAGACGCTAACTACGATGTAAAAGATACGCAGAAGCTGCAGGCTTACCTGAACAACGCTACGCTGAAAGTAACCACTAAGGCGCTTGGCAATAGCAAGATCAGAGTCAATGCTAGATTCGACGCTGAAACTTACAAAGACATCGTAGCAGAATGCGGTAACGACTACACCATCAGCTACAAGTTCTATCAGAAGAGTGCAAAGGCTACTTCCTTCAAGGGACCGAAGGAAAAGAGCAGAAACTACATCACTTACACCAAGGCTTCCTTAAAGAAGGGTACAAAGTACAAATTCCAGTGCGGCGTAGTCATCAAGGATGCACAGGGTAACGTAGTCGCAGAAAAGAGCTACAAAGCTTCCACAACAGGTTCCAGAATCTGCAGATAGTAGAAACCCAAAAGTTCAAACAAACTGATCAAATAAAGACCTCCCAAGGATTTTCCGAGGGAGGTCTTTGTATAAAGGCTATTCTGTCTGCAAGGCGCAATAGCGTTCCCAGACGTAAGTCAAGATTTCTTTTTTACGTACGCGGATGTGGACGGCGTCTGCAGTGTCCTGCAGGATATCTTCTGTCAGGGACGGCAGGTATGCACGATAAGCAGGGTGCGTTTCCAACACATCTTGAAAGAGTGTAATGAGCAGATCTTTTTTATCTTTGTCAAACGGCTTCGGGTAGCCGCGCGGTTAAAGCTGTCATAGGTTCCGTGCAGCGCCAGATTTGCGAAATCGTCATTGTCGAAACAAATGTCGCTATAGCATAGATCGCTGCCGCGCGGGCGAATCCAGTAGTGATCGGTGATGGTCGCGGCATTGACGGCAAGGACGGTATGGACATCATCTCTGTGCGCAAGGCGCAGCGCCTTTTTAAGTAGGCGGGAATTTGCCCGATGCCCGTCGATCGCGCGCGTTTCCAGCCACGCATCTAAATCCGAAAAGTGCTTCAAAAACAGAGGCAAATGCGCCTCGTCTACGATATGCAGTTTCCCGTCACGCCATTCCGCGGTCACGCGGTCTGCGCTCATGATCTGATCATCCATCGCGTCCATTCCTTTCTGCAAGCTGCGGCGGGCAGGCTCGCTTTCATAAGTAGTATCGCACAAAGCGTATGTTTTTTACAGCCCAACTTGCGCGAAAAACCGTAAGGATACCTCTTTTGGGGCAGCTTGTGATCGATGTGGATATTGCGACTGCGCACAGAGCTTTTTGACAGCGCGTGGATAGCATGGTATAATAATGGCAAATCTAACATTTGAAAGTAGAATGATCACAAAGGAGATGATGCGATGTACATCCGGCGAGCTATTGAGCCATATATCCTGCGCGCAGAGAAATCGTTCAAAGCGGTGCTGATCACAGGTGCCAGACAGACCGGCAAGTCCACGACGCTGAGACACCTTTTCCCGCAGATGAAATATGTGCCGATCGATGACCCTTTTGTCGAAGAGCAGGCGGAAGAGAATCCCCATATGTTTATGATGCTGAACCCACCACCGGTCATTTATGACGAGGTGCAGCGCACACCGCAGCTGTTCCGCTTCATCAAGCTGCAATGTGATGCTTCCGACCAAAAGGGGCAGTTCTTGCTATCCGGTTCGCAGCCATTGGAGCTGATGGAAAACGCGGCAGAGTCGCTTTCCGGCAGGGTCTGTGTCATGGAGCTTTTGGGGCTTTCTATGCGCGAAATGCAGGGGAGTCCGTACAGCAAGCCTTTCGTTCCGACACTCGATTATGTAAACGAGAGAAAAGAAACCGCTAAATCGTTTGCCAATGTATGGGAAATGATTCACCGCGGATCCTATCCGCAGCTGCAGGACCCGGCGATTGCTTGGGACGCATTTTATGGAAGTTACGTCAAAACCTATTTGGAGCGTGACGTCAGGCAGCTGTCAGCGGTGCAGGACCTGAATGATTTCAGGAAGTTTATGGTCGCGGTTGCTGCAAGAACCGGTCAGATGCTGAATTTGACCAATATTGCGGACGAGATTTCCAAAAGTCTGACTACGGTTTCGCGATGGATCTCTATCTTGGAGTCCTCCGGCATCATTTATCTGCTTGAACCTTACACAAGCTCGGTATTAAAACGAGCGATCAAAACTCCAAAGGTGTATTTTCGAGATACCGGTCTGGCGGCTTATCTGACACGATGGCTGACGCCGGATACACTTGCAAACGGCGCGATGAGCGGTGCTTTCTTTGAGACCTTCGTGATTTCGGAGATCCTCAAATCCTACGCGAATTGCGGCATCGACTATCGTTACTGCGTTTCCTACTATCGCGGACGAGACAAAGGCAAGGTGCTGAAAGACGGAACGGAAATCGAACGAGAAAGTGAGATTGACCTCATCATTGAGCAGAACGGGATCCTTTATCCAATTGAAATCAAAAAAGGTGTCCATGTCTCTGCAGAGCAAACAGCCGCATTCACCGTTTTAGACAAGATACCGGAGAAACGGCGCGGCACCGGCGCAGTCATTTGCCTCTGCCCACAGCCGGGCATCCTGCGCGAAAACATCCTGCAGTTCCCGCTGTGGTATATCTAGCTATGACAAACGACCTCCCGCGGATGATCCTTGGGAGGTCGTTTGTCACAGCTTGAGTGGAATAACAGAATCTGCCGTTCCGCTCGATGGATTCCATCAGCTGCGCGGCAGCCCCTGCTTATTTCAAAGCCCCCTCCTTTTACTGGTTTTTTTTACGTTTTCCTATGGCAACGCTCCTTTGCCTGCTGTTTTAAACTTCCAAGCACAAAAGCATTCTTAATTTTAAAATACCTTGCTTTTTTTAAAGTTCTATGATAAAGTTTTTAGTAAGGTTAAAAAGGAGATGGTTTTATGAGTTATGAACTTTTAAGTAAATTATACTACAAAGATCGTGCGCTTTTTGAGCAGACATATCTCCAAAGGAAAAACAGTCCCTATGCCACTTCGCTTGGCATGGATATCCATGGGCATGAGGCTTTTTATGTCAACCTCCCGGAGTTTGTTCTGACAACTGCGCGGCTCTACAAAAAGCTATCCGCAATCGATAAACTATGCGCAGAGCTTCCGCAGGTCGCGTACGAATCCTATGCGAAGAATTGTCTGATCGATGAAATTATTTTGTCCAATGACATGGAAGGCGTTCGGAGTACGCGCAAAGATATTCTTTGCATTCTGGACAACGAGCAGGCTGCACCTAAGAAAAGAAGATTTGACGGCATGGTTTGGAAATATGTTCTGCTTTTGGATCGCACGCAAAGCTACCGCGTATCACTGAAAAACAGCCAAGATGTTCGTGCGCTGTACGATGAGATCGTGCTGGACGAAATTGCACCTGCCGACTACCCGGACGGCGAGATTTTCCGCAGAGAACTTGCAGAGGTTGTCTCCGGCACCCAGCAGGTCAAGCATCGCGGCGTGCAGCCCGAGGAAAGGATCATCGCCTATATGGACAAGACGCTGCAGATTCTAAAGCGCGCCGACGTACCTCGGCTGTATCAAATCGCCGTTATACACTATATGATCGGATATATCCATCCGTTTTATGACGGCAATGGACGCTTAAGCCGTTTCATCAGCAGTTACCTTTTAAAAGAGGAGTTCAACGTGCTGATCGCGCTGCGGCTGTCTTATGCGATCAAAGAGCATAAATCGGATTATTACAAGACCTTTGACATCTGCAATGATCCACACAATATGGGGGATTTGACGTGCTTTCTGCAGTATTTTGCGCGGGTCATTGAACAGGCTGAGGATGGTTTGCTGGAGCGCCTGCGCAGCGGCAAGGACATGCTGGATACCTACAGAAAATATCTTTGGCGCAAATATCAGAAGCCGGAACCGGGTGAGCGGAAAAAGACTTCTGAGGTGCTATGGTATCTGATTCAAAACATGCTTTTTGGCAGCGAGGGCTTGGATCGCCAAACCTTGGCTGCCTTGCTCCAAACCAGCCACGTGACCGTCCAAAACTACATGCAAAACCTTATATCGACCGGTGCTCCCATTCACATCTGTAAGGAGGGTCGTAAGTTCACCTATCGCCTAGAGCGTAGCGAACTTGAACAATTTTTGGATATGTAATATGATCGACAAACGACCTCCCGCGGATAGACCGCGGGAGGTCTGTTTCTCTTGGCATACAGCAAAGTATAAAATATCATTAACCTACAAGTGAATCTATTTTGAAACATGTTGGTTATCGAAGCGGAGTACCAATTTGCAATACCGCTGCGGAAACGCTATAAAGAGTCAATATATTAAGGCACAGGAGCTTCATGAGCTTGAAATATTGATTGCAAAAAGAAAAGAGCATATCCGTACGTTAAAGCAGCTTCAAAAAACAAAAGCACATATTGAAAAGGCGCTTGGAAAGGACTTTCTGCATGAACATAAGCAAATTGACGCCTTTATGTCTGTAAACAACCTGACCTTTTAAATAGTCTATCGCAATCGGTTCAAATGTGATGCAGGGATTAAACCAGGTGTGCATGTCAAAAATGATTACGGGCAAGCGAAAACCCCGCAGTGCGCCCGGTAGTTATCACGCAAAATCCAGCCGGGCGGCTGCGTTTTGGTCTATGTGGGATAGCGTCTGGTATCTGCCAGGTCTTGTTATCTTATCTCTTCTCCAGCAGGAAGTCGAGAATGTTCTTTTGTTTGATGCCGCCGCGATTAAAGGAAATCAGTCTGTCGGTCGAGACAACGATTTTCTCATAGTTATCGCTGATCGCCTCCAGCGGTGCAAATTCGCGTTCGGTGTTTTCCGGGGTGAGCACATAGCAGACCTGAACGTACAGCCTGTCACTGCCTTTATCTGCAACAAAATCCACCTCGGCAGCGCCTTGCTTGCCGATTTTTACAGAATATCCGCGCCGCAAAAGTTCTAAATAGACGACATTCTCCAACATCCCCGCGATGTCATTGTCACGATAGCCGATGATGGCATGGCGCAGCCCCAAATCGGACAGATAGTATTTTTCTTGCGTTTCCAGCAGCCGCTTGCCCTTGATATCATAGCGCGGGACCTTGTGAATCAGGAAAGCGTCTTCCAGCGCATGCAGATAGTTATAGACGGTCTCGGTACTGAGACGCCTGCCTTGGTTTTTTAGAAAATCCGAAATTGTTTTGGCAGAGAAGGTATTGCCGATGTTGTCCATCAGATAGATCGCGATACTTTCGAGCAGGGCAGTATCCCGAATTTTGTATCTTTGTATCACGTCTTTCAGTAGGACGGAGTTATAGATATCCGTCAAGTACTGCATCAGCGGAGCTTCTTCCCATTTCATCTGATGCAGTCCCGGCAGACCGCCGCAGCGAATAAAATTCGCAAAGTTCTGCTGCGCATCATATCCTTGCTCTGCCGGATTTTCTCTCGCGAAGTCCAGGTATTCCTTGAAGTCCAGCGGGTATACATGGATCTCGACATAGCGCCCCGCAAGCAATGTTGCCAATTCACCTGACAGCAGCCTCGCGTTGGAGCCGGTGATGTAAATATCGCAATCAAAATCGACGCGCAGGGAATTGACGACCTTTTCCCATTCCGCGACTTCTTGGATTTCATCCAGCAAAATGTAAATGCGGCCAGCGGTCTGCGCGGCTCGCTGCGAGATGGTTTCATAAAGTCTGCGAAAATCTTTTAATTCTTCATATCGCAGTGACTCAAAATTCATGTGAATGATATTTTCCTTGCGGATGCCATGCTTCACCAGCGCATCGATAATTAACAGGAGCAGCGCGCTTTTACCGCTTCTGCGTACGCCTGTCAGAACTTTTACAACCGGTTTATCCATAAAATCCCGGATTTGCTGCATATAGCTTTCTCGTATAATCAAAACCTCATCTCCCCTCAACACTTATGATGCACAGTTTCTTTTAATTTAGCATAAAAGAATAAAAAAGTAAACAGTTTCTTTTGTAAAAGAAACTGTTTTTGATAAAACGTTTTAGATACAAAACAGAGCGGCACGACAAAAGACCTCCCGCGGATGATCCGCGGGAGGTCGTGGTTTGATCAGTTTTGTTTTTTTAGGTTTCTGTCAGCGTCTTGCATCAGCCGCCGGTCTGCTTATCTGCAAACTCTGGAACCTACTGTAGAAGCCTTGTAGCTCTTTTCTGCTACTACCTTACCGTCTTTGTCCTTAATGACTACGCCGCACTGGAACTGGTACTTTGTACCCTTCTTTAAGGAAGCCTTAGTGTAAGTGATGTAGTTTCTGCTCTTTTCCTTCGGTCCCTTGAAGGAAGTAGCATTAGCTTTCTTCTGATAGAACTTGTAGGAAACTGTGCTGCCTTCGCCCATTGCGGCGAGAAGCTTTTCGAAAGTCTGTGCATCGATTCTAGCATTGACTCTGATCTTACCATTGCCAAGCGCCTTGGTAGTAACTTTAACCGTTGCGTTATTCAGGTAAGCCTGAACCATTGCAGTATCCTTCGCTTCTTCTTTGACATTAACATCAAAGTTACGTGCTCCTGCTAAGAGGAATGCTTCGGTATCTTCGCTCAGATCCATATTGTCAACGTCTTCATAAATAGCCTTGTCGAATTCAACCTTGTATGCCTTGTATGCGTTCTCATATGCATCGAATGCAGCCTTATCAGCAGCTTTGAG
>ERZ773242.1891-NODE-1891-length-18679-cov-3.961340_pt1 | contig 18679 bp, 20 predicted proteins | sample MGYA00511077_ERZ773242 | MGnify/ENA primary metagenome ERZ773242 (study PRJEB29015, sample SAMEA2737754) | human gut metagenome | biome: human gut; feature: human-associated habitat; material: faeces | place: China | collected 2012 ... | reverse complement strand
AATTGCCGCCGTTAAAAGACCACCTTTTCTGCTGCTTGAAAATGTTCCCGGTCTGCTTTCGCATGACAAAGGCCGGACTTTTGCGACAATCCTCGGTGCGCTGGATGAGCTGGGGTACGATGTCGCATGGCAAATCCTTAACAGCAAGGATTTCGGTGTCCCCCAATCCCGAAAGCGCGTGTATATTGTCGGATATCTTAGAGAGCGATGTGCCGGAGAAATACTATCTTTCACAAACGCAAATGCAGCGTCTCTTATCCAACTCCTTGGAGGCACAGAGGGCAATCGGGTCTACTCGGACGAGGGAGTCGGCATTACTCTCACAAGCAATGCCGGAGGCTTCGGAGGAAAAACCGGACTCTACGATGTAGCACTGCCTATCAAGGTAGATACAAAATCCGGCTTTCAGCTCGCACACCCCGGTGACAGCATAGACCTTGCCTACCCGACAATGAATACACGGCGAGGACGGGTCGGAGAAAAGATCGCCCATACCGTAACGCCCGGCAATACGCAGGGCTATTTTTTTATCGACATGAACGCCGATCCGCAGCTTACCGAAACGGCTCGGTGCATTACTGCCCGACAGGACAGCGGCATCAGTAAGCACAAGGGCGAACACTCCGCTGTGTTTATTGAGGATGAGCCGAGAGCCGTAGTAACGCCCGACAAGAAAACCATCCGTCAGCAAGGCCGTTGGATAAAGGAGCCTAACGAGCCGATGTTCACGCCGACGGTGCAGGACAGGCACGGTATCCTCCGCTACGGCAGGGTGCGAAAGCTCACGCCGAGAGAATGCTGGAGACTGCAGGGTTTTACCGACGAGCAATTCGATAAAGCCAAGGCTGCGGGACTAAGCGACGGACGGCTCTACAAAATGGCAGGCAATGCCGTAAGTGTACCTGTCGTTTCTGCTGTCGGTGCTGTTATTAAGCAAATCTACCAAGAGCAACTTCAGAAAGGATAAGCGAGAATGACCTATAACAGAAAAATCATGAGGCTTGAACTGTCCGCCGAAAATCCCGTTCACGGCGGATATTATTATGCCGAATTACTGCTCCCTGCGGCGGACTATGAAATCAAGGACGCTATGCAAAAGACTCGTGCCGTCGGCAGAGAAAACACGGTTGAAGTGAGCATCCTCGAATGCGAGATCCTGCCGGAAATGCAGGATATCCGCTTGGACACTTTCAGCTTGGATGAACTGAACTTCCTTGCCAAACGACTTGTATCCCTTACCGACGAGGAACTGCCCGTATTTTACGCCGTAACCGATGAGGTTTTCAGAGCTGCGGACAACGATGGACTCGTCAGCATCAAAGACCTCATCAACAGCACCTACGGCTTGGACACCGTTCCGATCGCATCCGGCATCTCCGATCCGGAGGCACTCGGCAGATTTGCTATCGAAAACGGTCTGCTTTCCGACATCGATGACATTCCCGAAAGTGCGATTCCGTTTTTGAACGCGGAGCAGATCGGCAGAGTGCAGCAGAAAAATGATAAAGGCGTATTTGAGGATGGGTTCTATGTCCCCACCGTGCATTATGAACGGCCGGAGGTGTATGACGGCGTGACCTTGCCGGAGGAAGAACCCGAAACCTCCGACTTTGCCATCCGTCTGCTTGTATCGGGTACGCCGGAGCATATCAAGGGTGATCCTGTAGATAGGGCTATATGGCTTAACCTTCCAATGGCAAGCGACATACTCGCAAATTATGCCGCAGCTTTTAATGAAGCAGACATTGGCGATTGCGTGTACTACGATTTTGAGTCGGTAATTCCGCAGATCACCTCGGATATGTTTGGCAGCATGAGCGATGTCCAAACGCTCAATAAGCTTGCTGCGGAAATCAGCATCATGAGCGAAGCCGAACAGGTTAAATTCAAAGCTGTTTTGGAAGCCGAAAACACGGCAAGCATTCAGGACGCGTTGAATGTAGCACAAAACCTGTGGCGGTATGAATTTGCCGCCGAACCCGATACCGCCGACTCCTTTTTCAAGAATTATGTTGCCGAGAATGCAGATACTCGCTTTGACAGCCGGTGGCTCGGCGGCTTGTTTGCACGAAACGAAGGTGAACGCTTGCTCGGTCGCCTCGGTGCGACGCTTACTGATTACGGCGTTGTTTCCGCACGAAACGGACAGCTTTTTGAGCCTGTGCCGTATGACGAGCCGGAGGCAAAGGAACTGAAATCGCAGGCACTAACCGAGGAAAAGCTGGATGTCATTGAGGTACTGGATCGCAAGGCGCTGTTTTCCAACGGCAGACTATTGCCCGAAGAAATCCCCGAAGGACTGTATGCCTACGACCTCCGCCACAGCGACGACGGCGACCGCTTTTGCTCGGTAGAGCCGAAAGTTGGCGTTAACCATGGCGGTACGATACTTCTGAAAGAAGTGCTGGACTTCGGAGAGCAAGGATATATCTCACTTAACGATGACACCGAGCCGAATTTTACGGGCGAAGAAATGACGGCAGAAGAATTTGCCGAAGAAGAAACACTTGACGAATCTATGCAGATGGGAGGAATGTGATATGAGCATTAAGACCGTAAAAACAGAGGAATTGCGCCGGATGAACGGCGCAGAAGGGCTTATTTTACAGGGCTGCGGCGGCGACCCGCAGGAGTGGCTTGACGGCATCAACGGTCTCCTCACCGATGAGGGTATTCTGAAAAACGGCAGCAAATTTGAAAATATCTCGGTATTCCAAAACGGCGAACTCACCAATATCCTCTTTCCCTTTGAGGACAGTGTGGAAATCGACATGGGCAAGCTCGCCATGTGGCGCTTGCGTTCCCATGAGGAGTTCGGCGGCACATGGCTGTCGGACTATGTGCCGAACAAGCTCGGCGGCTTTGTTAACGAAGCCGTGCCCGAACGGGAAAAGCCCGATTGCAGGCTCATCGGCGAGGACGGAAACATCTTCAACCTTATGGGGCTTGCCGCAAGGACTCTACGAAAAAATGGACTTGCGGAACAGGCATCGGAAATGACCGAACGCATCACCGGCTGCGGCAGCTATGATGAAGCCCTCTGCATTATAGGCGAGTATGTAAATATCACCGGCGAGGATGAAACCGAAGATATGGACGAAGGGATGGGTATGCGCCTATGACCTACAAAGAATGGCAAAAGAAAACCGCAGAAATGTACCGTTCCGGCGAGGTATATACTTCGCCGGATTTTCAGTGCGACCAGACAGGCGGTTTCCCGACCTCGCTTTGCGTATGTTGGGAAAAGCAAAAGGCATGGCTCGAACTGAACGAAAATATCCTCATGGACAGAGATGGCATGGAACTCGATTATTACAGAGATTTATGTGCCGATTACGGTATCCGCTCCTGCTGTGACATTGAGGACTTCAACAGACTGCTTCAAGGACTCGGCGAGGACGCTGTCCGAACCGCCGAGCTGTTTCCCGATGAGGACGAAAGCATAACGATGGGAGGAATGTAGAATGGAGATCGCCATGCTCATAATCGGCCTGCTCCTCGGCGGTTGCGTCAGCTTCTGCATCCTCGGATGTATGCAGATTAACCGCATCAACGACTATGAGGACGAGATACGCAGGCTCCGTGCCAAAGAGAGAAGCAAAACAGAATAAGCAATTAATCCACAGCGGTATCGATCGTTTTGAAAACGAAAGATACCGCTTTTTTGTTTTCGGAACGGTTGACCGCCTCAAAGTGAGGTGATCAAAATAAAATCCCCCGTAACATGGATCGGCAACAAAACCTCGATCCTCCACATTCTGTACGCCCTGTTTCCCATAGGCTGTGACCGCTATGTCGAGCCGTTCGGCGGCTCCGGTGCGGTACTGCTGGGGAAGCCCGTGCCGGACAAATTCGAGGTGTTCAACGATTACAACCACAACCTCGTCAATCTGTTCCGCTGTATGCGTGACCGCCCGATGGAGTTCATCCGTGAACTCGGCTTTTTGAGCCTCAATTCCCGTGACGATTTTGCGATCTTAAAAAAGTTCTTCGAAAAAGAGGAATTCACCGAGGACTACCTAAAAGCACAGCTTGACCTGACGGAAATAATGCTGCCCGAAGTGACCGCCAAGGAAGTACGGACGCTGTACTCGTCGGCAAGGAACGACCACGACCTGCGCAGGGCTGCCATGTTCCTAAAGCTCATTCGCTACAGTTATTCCAGCGGATGCAAGTCCTTTGCCTGTCAGCCGTTTTCGATCAGAACGCTGTTTGCGCTCGTACAGGACTTTGCCAAGAGGTGTGAGAATGTGGTGATAGAAAACCAGGACTTTGAAACCCTTATAAAGCACTATGACCGCCCGACCACCTTCACCTACTGCGATCCGCCGTACTTCACAAGCGAATATGTGTATGACTGCGGCTTCACTTGGGAGGATCATCTGCGGCTCTACCACGCTCTTGCGGGTATGAAAGGCAAATTCCTGCTGTCCTACAATGACTGCCCCGAAATCAGGGAGTTATATAAGGAATATAACTTTTTCGACTTCAAGCGCGTGCATAGCATGGCACAGAAATACGAGGCAGGCAAAGAATTTCCCGAACTGCTCATAGCCAATTATGACCTCTTTGAGCGTGAACGGCAGCAGCCCCACCAGCTCACCTTGTTCGATTCCATCGACAAGCCACTCGACTACGAAAAAATATTGAAGGAGAACATTGTATGCCGAATAAAAAGATAAAAACCGAAATCATTATGCTTCCCGTGCCTGCCGAGTTGTTCCTCGAAGCCGGAATGTTCGAGGGCGACCCTATGCAGATGTACGCAGACGGACATAAGATCGTCATCGAAAACATCGACGACCCGAAGGACATCGTCTGTGACGGCGATTGCGAAAACTGTCCCATTGCCGACATGGACTGTGACGGCGACTGTGAGGACTGCCCCTGCAGCGATAATTGCGATGAAAGCGAGGCGAACTGATATGACAAAGCTATACCGAGTCCTTGGCAAAAGAGGACGCATTACCATCCCCTATGAGATAAGGCAGCGTGTCGGCTTCACCTATAACGATGTGCTGTCCTTCACCGAATCCCCGGACGGCAGAACCGTGACCGTAAAGCGTGAAAAAATTTGCGATAACTGCTCCGGCACCAAGGCCGCAGATAAGGAAGCCGAGATGACGCTTGAGGATTTCCTCGACAGCCTCTCTGCCGAACAGCAGCGTGTAGCCCTTGTTCATTTGTCCGTCAAGTGGGCTGAACAGAAAGCAGGTGGACACAATGCCGGGGCATAAACCGTTGTATCTCTATTCCCTCAAGGAAGCTACGGAATGGAACGAAAAGGATGAATGGCGTGAGAGCTACCTCGAAAACTGCGACTGCGCCCGTGCCATTGAAAGAGCCATTGACGAACACTATGACGGTCAGTGCCTTGATCCCTGCGCCCAGGAGATCATCGACCGATACGGCTTTGACCGTGTCAACTTCGTTCTCGCCGCCACCGTGCGTCAGGGAACCCATGACGGCAGATACTCCGAGGACAACAAGAAATGGGCGCGGCGTTTTTCCGTTATGGATAAAGAAAACACATGGCAATACTGTGTGCGCAGTCATCCAGGGCTCGTCAACTTGTTTGTTGCCGATGCAAGGCGGCTGTGGGATAAGCTCGGATTATATGACAGAAGCCATTGCGACAGTGAGCGCAGCGGGCAGCTCGACTATACCGATCGCATACTTGTACTGAATCCGTCCGTTCTCAAGGACGAGTGCAAAACGCCGCAGGATCAGCTTTTTTACGCCACCCACGGCAACGGCTGCCGCCCGGATTCTCTCGGTACGAAGGTGTTTGGCTTTCATGTGACGGACGGCGAAAAGACCTATTACCGCCGCACGGAATTTGCAGGCGCACTGAAAGAGGAACTTGTACCCGAATGGGCAAAGGAAAACACGCAGAAATATCTTGAAGCCGACGACCTTGCCGATGAACCCGACGAGGACGGCGGCATGACAATGAATCTGTAATCAGGAGGAATTTTACTATGGCAACCAAGAAAACCAATAACACAGAAAAATCCAAGCTCTCGCTGACCGCTAAAATCGACCGCATGATCGAGCGTGAGAATGCAACGGTCAAGGCGTATGCAAGTGTGAATATCGGCGGCGCATTCGTTATCAAGGACATCGCCGTTGTGGACGGTCAGAAAGGGATGTTCGCCCGGATGCCCTTTCGCTCCTACAAAACCGGCAGCGGCGAAACAAAATATTCCGACATTGCCTTCGCCCTCACCGATGAGGCAAGACAGAGTCTTAACGACGCCGTTCTCGGCGCTTACCGTGAAGCTCTGGAGGAATCCGAGGACGAATTACCCGATGAGGACGAGAGTCCGGCACAAAGTATGTAACTTTTTCTCGAAACTTTTCGATTTCGCTGGACTTTTGCGAGTTTTTCGGTATTGTGTAAGTAGAGGTGATGATAATGACGAAACGGAAAATGCCCGCAGTCCTCCTTGCAGGACTGATAACACTAAGCCTTGCGGGGTGCGGTGCGAATAAGACAGAAAGTACAAACAGTGAGTCTGCAAATGCAGAAAGCGGTATCACGGCAACGGTAACGGACACCGCTTCCGAGCCGACCGCCAAGAGCAGCCTGCCTACTGACAGCGAATCAAAGTCAGACGAATCCACAGCAGAAAAAGAAAAGGCCGAAGGCAATGCCACTGCCGACAGCGACAGTAAGGCAGACACCAAAAAGCCTGTCGAATCAAACCAGCAGACCAAGACACCGTCCAAGCAGACGGAAGCTCCGAAGTCTGCCGAGGAAAAACCGCAGACACCTGCACCCGCAGAAAAGCCCGAAGCTCCTGCCGAAACACCTACCGCCAACGAGGTGGCAAGGAAAACGGCAGAAAAGATAAATGCACTGAGGCAGGCTCAAGGCTCACCGACTGCAACCATCCTCCCCGGACTCGGCAAGGTCGCAACCTATCGCTCCGAGCAGCTTATAACAAACTTCTCGCATGAATCAAGCCCCGACGCTTGCACCGTATTGAAATACGGAGAATATGTAGATATGTCGGACTGCGGAATGCCCGAAACCAGCTACTACCGAGGATACAATGCCGAGGCCGCCGCCAAAGGAAATTGGACGGGTACGGCCGACGAGATAGCCGATAAAATAGCAAACGGCTTCAAGAACAGTGCAGGCCATTGGCGCTATGTGGGAAGTGCCGAATACACCTACATGGCGGTCGGCATCACCTACAAAGGCGGCACATGGTACTGCTGCGTATGCGTAAGCAGCCAAAACTACGGCGGATAACCGCCCGATATACTCCAAAAAGAACGCTTGATAAAATCAGGCGTTCTTTTTTTATACAATCAAACTTGAAAGGATGAGTCAATATGAACAGAAAGAAATTGTTATCCTTGCTCCTTGCATTGGTAATGGTGCTCAGCGCTTTCCCGATCTCAGCGTTTGCGGCACCTGCCTCTGACATCCCCGACAAAATGCTCGACAACCCCATTGTCAGAGCGCTTGCCTATACGGGATACAATGTTCAGAAGCAAAAGGATAACGGCACGATCTATCAGACCGGACACTACGGCGGCGCACTGAAACGAAATGCACCGAATGTTCTGTCGGACATTCACTACGGAACGGCCACATCCGGCAAGGAAACGGTTTCCGACTCCTCGACCGTGACGGGAAAAGCACCGAATATTGCAAGGTTCGAACAGTACGGTCTCTGCTGTGCAAGCTTCGTGACCTACTATATTTGCAACTATCTGCCTAACATTGAGGGTGTGGATACGCAGTTTATTACCGACGCCATCAACGCTACGGGAACGAATTCGCAGGCCGTCGTGACTTGGCAGAACGCACTCAATAAGCTTGCCTCGCAGGGTAAGGTCGAAAAAGTCGGCACGAGTCCGAGTAATGTGGACTATTCCAAGCTCACACCCGGCGACATTATCATCTTCGGCAACAGCTCAAGCAGCCATGTCCATGCAGCTATTTTTGCAGGCGTGTATAACGGCAAGCACTTCATCATCCATGTAGGTAATGAAAGAGGCCCCGAAATCAACACCACCGAAGGTATGGCACACTCCTCCAACGGAGATAAAGCATCCACGCCGAACGGATATTATCATCTTCCGGACGAGCTCTTTATCGAAAACGGTTTTATGGAGGTTAGAAAGACCGATGAAAACGGCAAGGCACTTGCCGGAGCCGTATTCGTTGCCACAAATCAAAAGACTGGTAAAGCATACAAGATCGGCCCGACCAATGCCTCCGGCTATGCCAAGGCTGCCGATCCGATCCCGTTAGGCACTTATACCGTCAAGGAAACCGTGTTCCCGAAGGACTACCGTGCTTACGGAAAATCCGAATGGACGGTCACGCTCAACAAGAACACCCCGAACGCCACGATTACCATTAAGGCTGTCAACGAGCTGATCCCCGGCAGTGCCAAAATCGTCAAGGTCAGCGAAGACGGCAAGGTGGACGGTATTACCTTCCGCATTCAGGGCAACGGCATCGACAAGACCGTTAAAACCGCAAACGGCGGCGTGATTCAGGTAGACAACCTCAAGCCCGGCGTGTACACCGTAACAGAAGCCGAATATGACAAATATATTCCGCAGGAAACACGCCGCGTCACCGTAGTCAGCGGTCAGGTGTCTACCGTCAATTTCAGCAACAAGCTCCGCCGCGGCGACCTCACCGTCAAAAAGACCGCCGAGGACAGCTTGGTCGAGGGCATGAAGTTCCGCCTCTACGGAACATCGATCTCCGGCATTGAGGTCAACGAGTATGCTGTGACCGATAAAAACGGCATTGCAAAATTCAAGAATGTGCTTATCGGCACGGGATATACCCTCGAAGAAGTCGACACTCCGACTCGCTATGTCGTACCCGAAAAGCAGACCGCCGCAATCGAGTGGAACAAGGTAACGAACAAGTCCTTTGACAATGTCCTCAAGAAATTCAATGTCACCGTAACCAAGAGTGACAGCGAAAAGGGCTTGCCGCAGGGCGACGCATCTCTTGCAGGCGCAAAGTACGGCATCTATAAAGGCAATCAGCTCATCGACACCTACACCACCGACGCAAACGGTCAGTTTACCACCAAGTATTATATCTGCGGCGATGACTGGTCGCTGAAAGAAATCAGCCCATCCGAAGGATACCTTCTTAACACAGAAAGTCAGCACATCGGTGCTGAGGCCAAGCTCTATACCGTAGAATACAACCTCGCAAAGCCTCTCGACTCCCTCGAAAATGTTATCAAGGGAAAAATCGCCGTAATCAAGCATTGCGATGACGGCAGCACCAAGATCGAAACACCCGAAAAAGGTGCAGAGTTTGAGGTATACCTTGCCGCCTCCGGCAGCTATGAAAACGCCAAGGAAACCGAAAGAGATATCCTTGTATGCGATGAGAACGGCTTTGCCGAAACCAAGGATCTGCCTTACGGCGAATACACCGTGAAGCAGACCAAGGGCTGGGAAGGCAAGGAATTGCTTGCGCCTTTCAATGTCTTTGTTAAGGAAAACGGCGAAACCTATCGTTTCCTTATCAACAACGCAACCTTTGAGGCACTCATTGAAATTGTTAAAAAGGACGCAGAAACGGGTAAAATTATCCCTGCGGCGGGTATTGGCTTTAAGGTACGCAACACCGACACGGGCGAATATATCGTGCAGCATATCAACTACCCGACGCCTGTGGACATCGACACCTATTACACCGATGTAACGGGCAAGCTCATGATGCCCGAAAAGCTTCCTTACGGCAATTATGAGATCATCGAGCAGTGTACGGCATACGGATATGTTCTCGACTCTGCTCCCGTCGCATTCAAGGTGGACGGCAGCAAGACGATTGTAACCGTAGAAAAGCACAATATGCCGCAGAAAGGTATCGTCAATATTTCAAAAAGCGGCGAGGTCTTCTTCTCCGCTGTGGAATCGGACGGCGTGTACAGCTTTGTTTTTGCAGATAAAGGTCTCGCAGGTGCGGTCTATGAGATTACCGCCGCCGAGGACATTATCACGCCGGACGGCACACTCCGCTATGCCAAGGGTGCGGTTGTCGATACCGTAACCAACGATGAAAACGGCAGCGCCGCAAGCAAACCGTTGTACCTCGGCAAATATACGGTCAGAGAAACAAAAGCACCTTACGGCATGGTACTGAACGATGAGGCAAAGTCGGTTGAACTGACCTATGCAGGCGAAACCGTAAAGCTTACCGAAACCTCCGCCGAGTTCTATAACGAGCGCCAAAAGGCAGAGGTGTCGCTCTCCAAAATTCTCGGTAAGGACGAAACCTTCGGCATCGGGAATAACGGCGAAATCCTCTCGGTGCAGTTTGGGCTCTATGCGGCCGAGGATCTGACTGCCGCAGACGGCTCATCCGTTCCGACAGACGGTCTGCTCGAAATTGCAAACTGCAATGAAAACGGCAGTATCACCTTCAAGACGGATATTCCCGTAGGCGCAAAGCTGTATGTAAAGGAAATCGCAGCCGACAGCCATTATATCCTTTCGGACGAAAAATACCCCGTGACCTTTGAGTACGCCGGACAGGATACCGCCCTTGTGGAGATCAAAGCAAACGGCGGCGAAGCCATCAAGAATGACATCCTCTACGGCTCGGTAAAGGGTCTCAAAATCGACCGTGAAACTGAAAAGCCTATCGTCGGCGCAAAGTTCGGACTCTTCCGCAGCGGCGAAACCGAGTTTACTGCCGAAAGCGCTATCCTTACAGTCGAATCCGGCGAGGACGGCGTATTCACCTTTGAGAACATCCCTTACGGCGATTGGCTCATTAAGGAATTGCAGTCTGCCGACGGATACCTTGCCAATGAAGAAATCTATCCTGTCAGCATTGCGGAAAACGAGCAGACGGTAGAAATCACCGTGGTCAATGACCGCATCCCCGAAATCAAGACCACCGCTGCGGTTAACGGTGACAAGGAAGTCTGTGCAACCGAGGTGTTCACGCTGACCGATACCGTATCCTACAGCCACCTCATCCCCGGTAAGGAGTATGTACTCAAGGGTGCGCTTATGGATAAGAACACGGGCAAAGCCTTTACCGAAAACGGCGAAGCTGTAACAGCCGAAACCGTCTTTACGCCCGAAGCACCGAACGGAACGGTTACGGTATCCTTTACCTTCGATTCAAGGCTCATCAAGGAAAACACAAGTCTTGTGGTATTTGAAACTCTGTATAAGGACGGCAAAGAGCTTGCCGTACACGCAGACATTGAGGACGAGGATCAGACCGTCAAGGTTACCGTTCCCGAAATCGGAACAAAGGCAACCGTAAACGGTGAAAAGTCCGTAACTATCAAGGGCGACATCACCATTGAGGATACCGTTTCCTACAAGAACCTTACGGTCGGTAAGGAATACACCGTTAAAGGCATCCTTATGGACAAGGCAACGGGCAAGCCGTTCCTCGTAAACGGTAAGGAAGTGACCTCCGAGGTCACCTTTACGGCAGAGAAAAAAGACGGAGAGATTACCGTCCGCTTTACCTTTGACGGCAGCAAAGTCACCAAGCAGACAGACATCGTAGTGTTTGAAACGCTCTATCGTGACGGCGTGGAAATCGCAGCTCATGCTGACATCAAGGACGGCGGTCAGACCGTAACGCTCACTCCTCCTGCTCCTCCCGTTCCGCAGACGGGCGACAACTCTAACCTCGGCTTCTGGATCGGACTCGGTGCTGTGGCACTCGGCGGTATCGTCGCCGTGGTCATTATCCGTGTGAAATCCCGAAAGGATGAGGATGACGAGTAATGAAAAAGGTGTATGTCTGCGCTCCCCTCGGAGGGAATATTGAGGAAAATCTCAAAAAGGTTAAGACATATACCGAATACGCACTGAGGTGCGGCACGGCTCCGGTCGTGCCGCATTTCTATGCGGAATGTCTTGACGATAACAATCCCAAAGACCGTGAAGTTGGCTTGGCAGCGGGAATGTCGCTGTTGTGGCTTTGCGATGAGGTTTGGGTATTCGGAGATACCGTCACGGACGGCATGAGAGCCGAATTGCAATTTTGCAAGAACCTCAATATCCGAGTCCGAAAGATAACCGAAAAAGAAATCCAAAAAGCGATTGGAGGTAATCCCTTATGAATCCTATGAAAAAGAAAACCGTCAGAATCCTTTTCTGTGTTCTGCTTGTGGCCGTCCTTGTGTCGGCTTTCTCTATGACTGCCTTTGCCGCAGGCGATGTGGCGGGTGCGATCGAAAACACATGGAACGCTGCAAAAAGCCAAATTCAGACAGTCGTCAACAATGTTGTTTTTCCCGTGTGCGATATGATCCTCGCCATCCTTTTCTTCGTGAAGGTCGGCACGGCTTATTTCGACTACAGAAAGCACGGACAGTTTGAATTTGCCGCTCCGTGTATTCTTTTTGCCTGCCTTATTTTCACCCTTACCGCACCGCTGTATATCTGGTCTATTATCTGATACAACCGGATACGAAACGGAGGTGATGACTTATCTTTGACTGGTTAGGCGATATCTTTTCGGGGATCGGCAGCGCCATCGGCGACGCTATGGACTTCCTCGGAACACAAATATCCAATGCCATTTGGGATGCAATGCTCAAATGGTTTTATGAAATCATCTACGGCGCTATCGCAGACTTCTTCGAGATGATGGGCAATATGGGTGCAGATGTGTTTGACCTTGAATGGGTAAAGGCAACCGTAAAGCTGTTTACACTGTTCGGCTGGGGCTTGTTCGTGGCCGGAACGGTTGTGGCGATATTTGATGTTGCCATCGAGTACCAATGCGGCAGAGCCAATGTGAAAACAACGGCACTCAACATCATAAAAGGCTTCTTTGCCTGTTCTCTCATCGGAGTCGTACCGATAGAATTATACAAGTTTTGCATCAGCCTGCAAAATACTTTTTCGCATGATTTATCCCGAATTTTTGCAGGAACACAGTCGCTGGATCTTGCAGGACAAAGCACCTCGGTGCTACAGGGCTCGTTTATGGTGGCGGCCACTGCGGAATACAAGCTCTTTAATCTGCTTGCGATGATAGCCTTTGCCTACTGCATTATCAAAATATTCTTTCAGAATATTAAAAGAGGCGGAATCCTCCTCGTGCAGATGTCTGTCGGTGCGTTATATATGTTCAGCGTACCGAGGGGCTATGCCGACGGCTTCAACCAATGGTGCAAGCAAGTCATCGCAATCTGCCTTACGGCATTTATGCAGACAACGTTGCTTTTCTTGGGGCTTCTGACCTTTCCGCAGAATATGCTGCTCGGCCTCGGTATTATGCTGGCGGCCAATGAGGTGCCGAGAATTGCGCAGCAGTTTGGACTTGATTCAAGCGTCAGAGTAAACATGATGAGCGTAGTCCACGCCACCACAACGGCAGTCAACCTGACCCGCAGTGTGGCAAAGGCTGCAGGCAAATAACGGAGGTGTCTATGGAATATTACAAGGAAGCAAACAGATTTTTACGGAAATACGGTTCAGATGCGTTTAAAGTTATAGCCGCATATGAGGTTGCAGCGGACATTTCGCAGACGGAACGGTATGCCGATTGGTATGGAGATTACGGTATTTTTGAGCCGTCATTAAACGAGGAAATGACCTATGACAAGCTCCTCTCCCGTTATAAGGCAGGGCTTAAATATCTCGGTATTATCCATGAGCAAGCAAAAGCAGTTTGCAGTCGATTCCTCTCGGAACAGCTTGCAGAGCATATCCGTGAGCAGTTCGGACGGCACAATGCCGACGCCGAATACCGTCCGGCATCCGTTATAACTAAAATGGATACGCCGGAATTCACAAGGGATATGCTTGCAGTCGACCGAGATATGGAGGTGGACTGCGACATCGGGCATCAGATCACCTGTTATCTCGAAACATGGTTTGATGTGGACAAGAAATTCGGAACGGACACGGCTGCGGACGATGACAAGTGGCTGAATCTGTACGCCAAGTACGATCCGTTCGCCGACACGCTCCGGCTCGAATTTACCGTTACAACCGCCGACTCCTGCGAGGAAGGCGAATATGTGCCGACCGATGCGGAAGCGCAGCTTATCAAGGATATGATCGCTGAGAAGCTCCGTGAGGAATACGGTCAGACGCCGCAGGAATTCTGCGAGGATGTCGGCGGCATAGAAATCGGAGGAATGACGCAATGACACAATATATCTATCCGCAGAACTTAAAAGCCACGGCCAACCTGTGGCTTTGGAGCTTGCGGGACTTTGTTATCCTTGCCGTAGCCGCCCTGCTGTCGGTGCTGGCGTTGGTGCAGCTGCACATCTTTCTGCCGGCCGTAGCTGTGTTGTGCTACGGCTTTTTAACGATCCGCATGGATGATACCACCGTACTCGACTTCATGCGTTACGCCGTGCGGTATTTAATATCCACACAGCAATACTTTGAATGGAGATGATGATCATGAAACAGCAGAAAAAGAAAAAAGGCCGTTCGGTGCAGGAACTGCTCGGTATCAAAACCTTTACGAAATACGGTCTTTCTACCAATAAGGGCGAGCTGCTCTTTTACCTTGTATCGCCCACCAATATCTCGGTGCTGTCCCACACTAATATCGAAATCAAGATACGCCATCTGATGATGGTGCTGTCGGCGCTGCCCGACATTGAGATCGTCTGCACCGACTCCTCGGAATGCTTTGACGATAACAAAGCCTATCTTACCGAACGCCTTGAAGTTGAGGAAAATGCAAAGGTCAGGAAGCTCATCAAAAAGGATATCGAATTTTTTGACACCGTTCAGGTAGAAATGGCGACCGCCCGTCAGTTTTTCTTTGTCGCCCGAATTAAGGGGCAGAAAGAAAAACTGGTCTTTGAAACCGCAAACCGAATTGAGAGCAAAATCGCCGGAGAGGGCTTTGAGGTGCATAGGCTTAAAAAGCCGGAGATCAAACGCATCCTTGCTCTCTATTTCGATGCGAGTATGCAGGGCGAAGCAATGCCCGACATTGACGGCGAACAGTTCTATGAGGGAACGGACGATGAGGATGAGGAATAAACCCGTCCTCATATTTTTCTGCCTTCTGCTGTCAGCGGTAGCCGTGCTGTCAGGCGTGAAAATCCATTCCGAACTGAAAGAACAGCAGAAAGAAAAAGAGGATTTTGCCGCCGTCTCACAAATCGCCGAACCGACAGTCACGGCAGAACAGACAGAATCAGAGCAGGCAGAGCCTACGGAAGAACCTGCCGCCGAGCGCAATATCCCGGCACTTATTGCCGCAAATACGGACTGTATCGGATGGCTGAGTATCGACGGCACGAATATCTCCTATCCCGTTATGCACACCCCTCATGATTCGCAGAAATATCTCCGCCGAAACTTCTACGGCAAATACAGCCAAAGCGGTGTGCCGTTTCTGGACGGACGGTGCAATCTTCAAAGCACCAACCTGATTATCTACGGCCACAATATGCGAAACGGTACAATGTTCTCAGATCTCAAAAAATATGTGGAAAAAGATTTTCTGAACGCACACCGCGCGGTAAGGCTCGAAACCGCAGACGGTGTGTTTTTATTTACCGTGACCGAGGTGTGGAAAACCAATATCGCAGACCCGTGGTATGACCACACAACCTGCGAGGACGGCAGGCACCTCATCCTCTCCACCTGCTACGGTTCGGGCAAGGACGGCAGGCTGCTCATTATCGCCGCAGAAAGCTAAACGGCAGAAAGGAAAAATATTATGCTCAAAAGAAAACCGAAAGTATTGACGCCGGAGCAGGCCGAGGAGATCAGCACCAAGGATTTCTTCGATATGATCCTGCCCGGCACAGTTAAATTTTTATCCGATCATTATATTGTCGGCGATAGCTACCGCTGCGTGTGGGCGATTCGGGAATATCCGCCGTCCACTGAGGAACAGGCGATTTTGTCACAGCTCGCCGACCGCAACGGCGTGACCCTGCGCATTTACCATAGGCTTGTGGAATCTATGGAACAGCGTAAAATCATTCAAAATGCCACTCGCCGCAACCGACTCAAAAGCGGCGGCAACGATGTCAACGAAACCATCGAGGCCGAAGGCAATTTGCAGGATGTTATTGAACTGCTCGCCAATCTCCGCAAGAACAAAGAGCCGCTCCTCCACTGCTCGGTGTTTATCGAGCTGAAAGCCAAAAGCATGGAAAAGCTCAAGGAATTGCAGAGCGATATCGCCATGGAGCTGACCCGCTCCAAGATTTCCGTTGATCGCTTAACCCTCCGGCAAAAGGAAGGCTTTTTGTCGGTCATCCCGACAGGCTGCAATCAGTTCGGCGCACAGTATGAACGAGTGCTGCCTGCCTCCTCGGTCGCCAATATGTATCCCTTCAACTTCTCTGGCAAAACAGATCCCCACGGCTCATATATCGGCAGAGATAAATACGGCACAAACATCCTTGTGGACTTCGACCGCAGAGCCGAGGACAAAACTACAAGCAATATCCTCATTCTCGGCAACAGCGGTCAGGGCAAGAGTTATCTTCTGAAACTTATCCTCACCAACATCCGTGAATCGGGCAAGAGAATCATCTGCCTCGATCCCGAATCGGAATACGAGGATCTGTGCGAAGCTCTCGGCGGCTGCTATATTGACTTCATGTCCGGCGAATACACCATCAATCCGTTAGAGCCAAAAGCATGGACTGACAGCGTTGAGGATATCGACGCCAACACACCCGAAGCCTTCAAAAAGGTCACAAGGCTCAGTCAGCACATTGCTTTTCTGAAAGACTTCTTCCGCAGCTATAAGGATTTTACCGATTCGCAGATCGACACCATCGAAATCCTGCTCTCCAAGCTGTATGCCCGATTCGGCATCACCGATACCACAGATTACAGCGTAAAGAAGCCCTCGGACTTTCCCGTTATGCAGGATTTTTACAATCTCTGCGAGGAAGAGTTTATGGCTTATGACAAGCAACGCAAATACCTCTACACAGAGGAAACGCTACAAGAGGTCTGCCTCGGAATCCATTCCATGTGTGTCGGCTCGGAAAGCAAATACTTCAACGGGCACACCAACATCACCGACTCCAACTTCCTTGTATTCGGTGTGAAAGGGCTTATGGATACCAACCGCCGACTCAAGGACTGTATGCTGTTCAATATCCTGTCCTATATGAGCAACGAACTGCTCGGCAAAGGCAGCACGGCGGCATCGGTGGATGAGCTGTACCTCTTCCTCTCGAACATGACTACAATCGAATATCTGCGTAACTGCATGAAGCGTGTGCGCAAAAAGGACTCCTCGGTTATTCTGGCAAGTCAGAATATCGAGGATTTTTTGATTCCGTCCATTCGTGAGTTCACAAAGCCGCTGTTCTCCATTCCTACGCACCAGTTCCTGTTCAATGCCGGACAGATCAACCCGAAGGAGTATATGGACGCCCTGCAGGTCGAGCCTTCGGAATTTGAACTCATCAAATATCCCGAAAGGGGTACTTGCCTCTATCGCTGCGGCAACGAAAGGTATCTCCTGCAGGTTATCGCACCCGAATACAAGGCGGCTATTTTCGGAAAGGCAGGCGGGCGATGAGCGCAACGGTAGCGGCGGCTCTTAAAAAGATAGCCGTTGCCATACTCACCGACAAGAAATTACGCAAGGCGGTGCTTGGCATTGTACTTGGAATTATTATCATTGTCATAATGCCTGTGGTTGCCGTTATCACTCTTTTTAACGGCGATATCAATATCGACACCGCCAGGCTTCAGCAAATCGTGGTCGAGGAAATGTCCGATGAGGAAAAAGCAAAGCTGCAAGCGGTTGAGGATACGATGAAAGCCATTGAAACGACCATGACCGAAAAGGGCTTTACGGCAGAGAGAACAAAAGAGGCACAGGTGCTGTACACCCTCGCTTTATATGACCACTCCAAATCAGCCGGCTTTGTAGATAAGCTCGTCGGGTGCTTTGCAGAGGATCAGACGGACGAGCAGCTCATTACCGCCGTCAACGCTGCATTCGGAACGGAACTGAAAGCCGAGGACTACAGCAAGATAATGAATTCCATCCGTGCCAACAGCATCAACACCTCCGGCTTCACCGATCCGCACAGTAAGAACAATCTTGACCTTGTGGAATGGGCAAAGCAGGCACAGTCTCACGGCTGGGGCTATGTATGGGGCAGCTACGGCGAAGTGCTTACGCAGAAAACGCTGAACTCAAAAGCCAAGCAATATCCCGACGAGGTCGGCGGTAAGGAGGAATATATCCGAACACATTGGCTCGGCAGACGGACTGCGGACTGCATCGGACTGATTAAGGGCTATGGCTGGCTGAACACACAAACTGGTACTATCGAATACGGCACAAACGGTATGCCCGACATCGGTGCAGACACGATGTTCAATAATGCCACCGAAAAAGGTACGATTGACACGCTCCCCGAAATTCCGGGGCTTGCTCTTTGGCACAGCGGTCACATCGGAATCTATATCGGAGACGGCAAAGTGATACACGCCGCCAACACCCAAGCAGGCGTTATTATCTCCGATGTTTCAGGCAGCGGCTTTACGCACTGGCTCAAGATACCGTATATCTCCTATTCGGATGATGCTGAATAAAGATTACAGTGCGGCAGGAGTGATCCTGCCGCACTGAACATAGCGGTAGATTTTTTTGCAATCTGGTGTTATAATTATTTTTGTAAATCGGAATTTGTGGAGAGATTTCCTGAACTTTCCTTATTTTACAGGCTTTTCA
>ERZ773242.1874-NODE-1874-length-18780-cov-3.572657_pt1 | contig 18780 bp, 13 predicted proteins | sample MGYA00511077_ERZ773242 | MGnify/ENA primary metagenome ERZ773242 (study PRJEB29015, sample SAMEA2737754) | human gut metagenome | biome: human gut; feature: human-associated habitat; material: faeces | place: China | collected 2012 ... | reverse complement strand
GGCAAGGTGGCGGGATTGACATCGGGGAAGAAAGCATCGGCTTCCGGAGCTTCACCGTCTATTTCCGTCAGGCAGAGTTCATCGGCTACATCGATGGCTTGGCGATAGATGCTTTCGCCTCCGATGATATATACATGCTCGTTGTCGTTGCAACTTTTTAGAGCTGCTTCGAGAGAAGAGAAAACTTCCGCACCGAGAAATTCCGCCTTCGGATTGGTCGAGAGTACTACGTTGCGGCGGTTGGGCAGCGCGCCTTTCGGGAGCGACTCGAACGTTTTGCGTCCCATTATGATGGTGTTTCCGGTAGTGAGCGCCTTGAAGCGTTTCAAGTCGTTGGGCAACCAGAAGAGGAGTTTGTTCTGAAAGCCGATGGCCATGTTACGGTCTACGGCGGCAATGATACTGATGAATGGCATAGATGCTTGCTGTTTATTGTCTGAAGAATTCCGGTTATTGTCCTTTCATACGGCAACTTTCCCCGCGATGTGCGGATGCGGATCGTAATTTACCAGTTCGAAGTCTTCGAAGTGGAAGTCGAAGATGCTTTTTACATCCGGGTTGATCTGCATTTGAGGCAGAGGGCGAGGTTCGCGTGTCAACTGTAACTTCACTTGATCGAGATGATTCAGGTAGATGTGGGCATCCCCCAAGGTGTGGATGAAATCTCCCGGTTTCAACCCGGTCACTTGCGCCATCATTTGTAGCAGGAGAGCGTAGGAAGCGATGTTGAACGGAACGCCCAGGAATATATCCGCGCTGCGTTGGTACAGTTGGAGACTCAAACGTCCGTTGGCCACGTAGAACTGGAAGAAGGCATGGCAGGGCGGCAGGTTCATGTTGTCCAGATCGCCTACATTCCAAGCGCTTACGATGATGCGGCGCGAATCGGGATTATGTCTGATCGTTTCGACGGCTTCACTGACCTGATCGATGGTGCCTCCCTTATAATCCGGCCACGAACGCCACTGGTATCCGTAGATGTGTCCCAGGTCGCCATTTTCATCCGCCCATTCGTTCCAGATACGCACACCGTGGTCTTGCAGGTACTTTGCGTTGGTATCTCCTTTGAGGAACCATAAGAGTTCGTATATGATGGATTTCAGGTGCAATTTCTTTGTCGTAAGGCAAGGAAAGCCTTCATCGAGGTTGAATCGCATCTGGTGTCCGAAGACGCTGATTGTACCCGTACTGGTACGGTCGCTCTTTTCTACCCCTTCGGTGAGTACGCGGTTAAGTAAGTCTAAATACTGTTTCATGCCTGCAAAGGTAGGATTATTTAATTGAAAATAATATTTCTCACGTCTACTTTTTGCGCAAAATGTGACGGGTTCAGTGATCTGTATACCGAACCTCCAGCTTGAGAAATGTCAAAAATATTTTATTCCCGGCATCTGCGCGGTAATAGCAAGCGGCAGACTTAAGTGATTGGTAATCAGTGTTCGTGATACCCCCCCCTTTTACCTCGGTGATCAACGCCCTCTTCCTCGGTGATGAAGGGCCTCTTCATCGGTGATCAACGCCCCCTTCACCGGTGAGGAAGAACTCCCTCAGTCCCGGGACGGTTTTATGTCAAAAGATTTCCATTGATTCCGCATCAAGGCGAACGATCGGCCGCTCTATGTGTCCGCTGCCGCCTTAGTCATCACAGGAACGGGGTGAACAGGTTGGCGAACCATCCTACGAACTTCTTCCACGGTGAACGCTTCTTCCATAATTCGGGTGTCAACTTTGTGCAATGCATCGTATCGGCTACGAACACGCTGTCTAGCTGTGCGGTGAACTTTCTGTTGAAGATGAAGGCATTCGTTTCGTAATCATAGCGCAGACTGCGGCTGTTCAGGTTGGCTGTGCCGACCGTGCAGAAGCTTTTGTCCACCATCATGATCTTGGAGTGGTGGAAACCTCCGTTGTAGAGATAGATATCGGCTCCCCGCTTCATCAACTTATGTACCTTATAGAGTGATGCATCCGGTGTGAAAGGGATGTCCGCTTTCGAAGAGATCATGATTTCCACTTTCGTACCTTTATCGAGGGCATGGTTCAATGCTTTGCGGATGGAGGAAGTAGGGACGAAGTAAGGATTGACAATCCGTACATTCTTTTTGGCCGCGTAGATGGACATGGCATACGTGTGGCTCAACATGCGGGTATTCTTCTTCGGAGTACGGTCGACGATGGCTACGGTTATCCCTTCGAGGCTGTCTGCCGGAGCCGTCGGTTCGGGGAAATATTCCTCGCCCATGATGTTTTGCCCGGTCGTTTTGTTCCAGATCGTCAGGAATATTTCTTGCAAGATATCGACCGCCGGGCCTTCCAGGCGGATATGCATGTCGCGCCATGTGCCGATTTTCGGGAGTCCGTTGATGTAATAATCGGCTATGTTCATGCCCCCGGTATATCCTATTTTCCCGTCGATGACTGCGATTTTCCGGTGGTCGCGGTGGGCTGCATGATTGATGTAGGGGAATTTGAACGGGTCGAACTTGACGATTTCTATGCCGCGCTCGCGTATGGCTTTCAGGTGTCGTTTCTTCAGCGGCTTGTTGTTCGACCAGTTGCCGAAAGCATCGAACAAGGCACGCACCTCTACGCCTTCCTTTACTTTTTCTGCCAGCAGGTCGAAGAGCGCATTGGCTATCGAATCGTTCCTGAAGTTGAAATATTCCAGATGGATGTGGTGCTTTGCGCCCCGTATGGCTTCGAAAAGGTCTTGAAACTTTTTACGTCCGCTGGTCAATAGTTTTACTTGGTTTCCGTAAGTGATCGGGATACCCGATTCCTGAAGGAAGTTGAGTACCATCTGCTCGCTCGACAATTCTGCCGTGTCTTGCCGTTGCACCAATAGACTATCGATTTCGTCTGCTTTCAGGTGGCCTATTGCCAAGAGCAACAGTATACTAATTATATATGATTTCAAAACTTTGCGTCATTATTTAGTTTACGATGAAACAAAGATACACCTTCTCTGTTCGAGCCACTTTTTTGTCAAGAGCAGTTTTATTATACTTTAACAGAACACGGCCTCTTTCGATAACATCCGATGAAAGCTGCCGTCCGTTAGGGAGATAAAAAATTATCTTAGGATGAAAAAGGATTTTTCAAATAGGCAAACTGGTCGGATGACGGTTTCATTTTTGTGAAATGGCGGTGTCTTTTTGAGTCGATGCCGTTCTTTGAAAACCCTTTCAGAGCCTTTGCAGGGAAGCTTTCATGACTGGGGCAAACAAAAAAGAGGAAAGCTTTCGCTTCCCTCTTCTCCCTCATACTAATGTGAATGTATGATTGTATTACGTTGACAAATATACGACATCGATTGATAAAAAGCAAGCTTTCTCGGCTTTTTCTTCTTCGTCATTCCATCGACCACGCTTTGCGGACTGCCAGAAAGAGGAGTACCGCGACGGCAATGATCAGCGATTTCGGATCGAAACTGTGCGCCCCGCTTTGTACCATCGAGACGAATATATCGCGCAACGTATTGACTACGGCTTGCAATCCGTCGAATACGAAGAACAGCACTATCGCTACGAGCGTGATGAACACGCTCCAAATCTTGAACCAACGGTTGATGCGGCACGGCAGATTGCGCATTACCCGGTGGCTGAAACCATTGTCCGCTATTTCTTGTTTCTGTCCGGCCAAGAATTCCCGGACCAGTTTGTCATCTGTTTCCATCATACCCGTTTTGTTTTAAATACGTTGCCAACTTTTCTTTTCCTCTCGACAGGTGGCTTTTCACTGTCCCGGCAGGAATCCCCACGATGCCTGCTATTTTATCGATGCTCACGTCCTCCATATAAAAGAGCGTGATGCAGGTACGTTCCATTTCCTTCAGTTTGCCGAGTGATTGGTAGATGTCCATCCGTTGTCCCACGTTTTCCTGTTCCACGCTGTTGAAGACGTCTACTTCACCGGACTCCAACCCCATTGTCTCCTTCCGGCTGCGAATATAATCATAAAATACGTTATAAGCAATGCGATAAAGCCACGTTGGGAAATTTGAAAGATTTTTAAAAGATGCGAGGCTCGTATACGCTTTGATGAACGTATCCTGTGCCAAGTCGTCGCTCAATTCGCTGTCGCCGCATGTCAAGTTGAGGAAGAAGCGTCGGATGGCCCCTTGATACTTCTGCACCAACTGGTCGAAGGCCTTGGTGTTGTGGAACACCACGACCTGTGCGACTAACGATATGTCATTGAGCCGGTTCATTTCTCTTCGTCCGTAGGTTTCTGTTTGCGACCCACGAGATACTGGCCGATGCCGGTGAACATGATCAACAACCCGATGCACCCCATGGCAAAGCTGTTGGTGAACGCCCAAAGGAAGATGAACAAGCCGATGCCCAAGCAGATGTTTTTGATCCCCTTCGAAGTGGTATCGGCATTCAGGCTCTCTTTGAGGATGCTGTCCGGGATAGGCTGTCCGGAAGCGATCGCTTTCTCGACCAGTCTGTAGCGGTCGCGACGGCTTTTGTAGCGGTAATAGAATGCGATGAAGATGACGAATATCGGGAAGCCGAAAATGAGCAGCAGTATGAACAGTGAAAGAGCGATGCCTGCACCGGCGGCACTGCCAATGTCTTTGAGCAGATCCGCCCGGATCAGGTTGATGTTGTGGACATCATCGTAAGCATCCATATCGACCGTGTCCGAAGCGTCCTCCATGTCGCTCTCTACCGTCACGCCTGTGTCGGGCGTGTCCGTGTAATCGGGCGTATAAGTGGAATCCTTCGAGGGAGTCGTTTTCGCAACAACTGTTTTTATTCCTTTTGGAGAGTTGCTGTCCGCGTAAAGCACTGTTTTCTTTTGGGCCGCTAGCGAGCAGACGGCAAGCATTAAGGTCAATGTGATTAAGATCTGTTTCATATCTGGTTCTTTTTTTGTTTCTTTGTCCGTTAGACGTAGATAGGATGCCGGAAAGTTGCAAAGAGACGAAATATTTTTGATATTTGCAGGGATTAACAGAAGAAAATGAAACTACCAGCTTCCTTTATAGCCTATACCCGAGCCTTGTTGGGCGATGATGAATTCGCGGAATTGTCCGCCTCCATGAGCGAGAACGCTCCCGTCAGTATTCGAATGAATGCCGCCAAGGCGGCCGTTCCCGGGCATTCCGTTCCTTGGTGCCGAACCGGACGTTACCTTGACCAACGCCTCACGTTCACTTTCGACCCCTTGTTCCATGCCGGGTGTTACTACGTACAAGAAGCTTCCTCCATGTTCGTGGAGCAAGCATTGAAGCAATATCTCCCCGAAGAGCCGGTTGTGATGCTCGACCTTTGCGCTGCTCCCGGAGGCAAGTCCACCCATGCCCGGAGTTTGCTGCCCGAAGGCAGTTTGTTGGTATCCAATGAAGTGATCCGTAACCGTTCGCAGATACTTGCCGAGAACCTTACGAAATGGGGGCATCCCGGAGTAGTTGTGACCAATAATGATCCGACAGACTTTGCCCCGCTTGAAGATTTCTTTGATGTGATTCTCACCGATGTGCCTTGTTCCGGTGAAGGGATGTTCCGTAAAGATCCGGTAGCTGTAGGAGAGTGGAGCCCGGAAAATGTGGAAATCTGTTGGCAGCGACAACAGCGCATCATAGCCGATATATGGCCCTGCTTGAAGCCGGGTGGCATCCTTATCTATAGTACATGTACGTACAATACGAAAGAGGATGAAGAAAATCTGCAATGGATCTGTAACGAATTCGGTGCCGAGGTGCTTCCGTTGGAAATATCCTCCCAATGGGGGATTACCGGCAACCTTCTTGGCGGGGCAGACTTTCCCGTCTATCGCTTCCTGCCTCATAAGACCAAAGGGGAAGGCTTTTTCCTTGCACTCCTTCGCAAATCCGGTGAAGCCCCATCTTCATCCGATCACTACAAAGGTTCAAGCCGTGCAGTTCCGGTGAATGTGTCCCGTGGAGGCAAGCCGTCCCGTAAAAAAACATCGGCAGGCAAGGCGCAAATGTCCGTTCCTCAGATCACTAAAGAGCAGTTGGCAATCGTCAAAAGCTGGCTTGTCTCTCCTGAAGCGTATGAACTGATCATTTCCGGTACGACCATCACCGCCTTTCCCAAGGAGCAGGTCGGAACCCTTTCAGGTTTACAGCAAACTCTGCGTATGGTGCAATCCGGCACTCCCTTGGCCGAGGTAAAAGGAAAAGACCTTATCCCTACCCATGCCCTTGCCATGAGCAATGTTCTGGAAAAAGGATCGTTTCCAACGGAAGAAATCACCTACGAACAAGCGATCGCCTATCTACGGAAAGAAGCCATTTCTTTGTCCGAAACGACTCCCCGCGGTTATGTCCTGATCACATATAAATTCGTGCCTCTCGGATTCGTGAAGAATATAGGCAACCGTGCCAATAACCTTTATCCTCAAGAGTGGCGTATCCGTAGTGGTTATCTGCCAGAGGAGGTGAAAGTACTTGAAGTGTCATCTGTACGGTGACACTTCACCATTTCCCGGTATTTTATTCGTAACCAATAGAACCTGCCAAACCTCTTAACAATGCTCAAATTGGCAGGTTGTTTTTAAATCACCTTTCGAAAGTGCATCAGGTTTGACGTTAATAATAGTAAATGTCAACGATAATTCCCTCCCTACGTTTGCTTTATTATTAATTATTACATATATTTGAAGAATTTAATTAAAAGGAACGATGGGTGCCTTTGTTTAAAAATCTTATTTATACTAATAAACCAGACTGCTGCCCGAGTAAACTCTGTCTAATGCTCTATTTATTGCCCTTTAAAGGTAAAGGGTATAATTCTTGGTTACTTACTCATTTAATGATCTCTAATCAAAAAAAGTATTTCGTGCGATCTTATTTTTGGATATATAAGCTCTTTTTTCCTTAAGACGAAATTGTAACTATTCAAGGAATAGGGATTTAATATGCTTTGAATAAAGGTCGAAATTGTTAAGCTATCAATTCAAATTTTAATTATTATGAGAAAAGTGAAGGTTTTAACGCTGTTATGCGCTATTTTTCTACTTGGTATGGAAACCAGTAGTTGTGAAAATGACAATGAACCGTTTGGCATCGTAGAGCTAATACAGTCTACTATGACTATGAATTTATCACGGAGTTTGGATTTACCATGTGTGGTGTGTTCTGTTGAAGAATTGGAAGATTGTAAGGCCGAATCCCCGGATGCTGAGGGGGAGGAAGGCTGGGAATATTTGCGGAGCATTGATTATTCACGATACATGGTTATTTTTATACAAGAGCCATATCAAGCCCAAAATAAGCAATATCGCTTTTCCGAGACTGAAAATGGTAATTCTTTGTTGGAACATTCTTATTCTATAAAGGGCAAAAAGGAAACGTTTGGGATTATAGATGGTATCGGTCCGGGAGTAGGGGTAGTAGTAAATAAAAAAGATAAAGGTGAAATTGAGTACAAATGTGTTAAGACAACCACATCTATTTGCCATTCTCCTGATTATATTATTATGTGTAGAAAATAATGCTGCAATATAAATTGCTGCATTTGCTTGTTATTGATTAACGCTATTTTATTTTAATATTAAAATTATGATGAAAACGACAAAAATATTAAAACTGTTTCTTCTACTTAGTGTAGGGATAGTTGCAGGGTGTAATAATGAGGATGACATACATTTCTCAACCTGCTATTCAGTAGGAACTGATGGAACTGATGGGGAACTTTGTTACGAGTTGGTAGATACCTTGGGATACGTTCGTTTTACGGAACAAGCAACGATAGAAGCTAAAGAGCGCTTTTTACAAGAACATTATTCCTCGCTGAGTTTCGTCATGGATTGTAGATCGGGATCTTTCTCTTTCGTTAAAATCAAAGGATTAGCCGAATTGTCCGCTTTGGAGAGTCGAGAGGAAATAGCGGAAGCTTTTCCAGTGTATTGCGATGATAAGAAATCAATACATGCTTTGTATGGTATGCTATTTGTAAATACTGATGGAAGTATAAAGATAGAAGAACTACTTGACCATTTAGAGATCAAAAACAGAGAAATAAGAACAGAACCTAGTGCCAGTGGTATCGGCTACTTTCATCGAATTCTGATTTCGAATCCGGACTGCATCGGGGTTTGTAATTTATTGGCAAAACAATCAGGAGTAACTTGTGCTGAGCCTGATTTCATGCGTTTTGTTGAAAAAAGTTCTACATCTTCTCAATGGCCTTTGGAAAGTACAGAAGGGAGTGGTATTTTTGCTAAAGAAGCCTGGACAATAAGTAAGGGATCACCGGATATAAAGATTGCTGTATTGGATGATGGTGTAGAACTCACCCATTCAGATCTTAAAGCGAATCTTCTAAAGGGGTTTAATGCGGTAACGGACAATGTAACGGGCACTAATGGCGCTCCAAAACCCGGAGATACGCACGGAACCAAGTGTAGCGGAATCATTGCAGCAGTGGATAATAATCAAGGAATCACAGGAGTGGCTCCCCATTGCAAAATCATACCTATACGTATTTTTTTATGATCGATATATTAATATAGCTTCCACTGTGGAAAATGATGATTGGACTATTGAAGGTTTGAAATATGCGGAAAGAATGGGAGCCGACATTATCAACTGTTCTTGGGGAAACGATAAGTCACATGATGCAAAATTGACAACTCAAATCAACAAGATGGCTACTCAAGGCCGTGACGGAAGAGGGTGTATTATCGTAGCGTCCTCCGGAAATTCCAATTCCACCACCTTAAATTATCCAGCTTCTCTGCCCAATGTAATTTCTGTAGGAGCTTCTTGGCAAAACGGGGCACGGTGGGAAGATTCCAATTATGGCAGTGATCTGGATTTGGTAGCCCCGGGAGTACAAATCTACACCACGACGCAAAATAACGATTATGAGAATTTTACCGGGACATCCGCTTCCACCCCTCATGTATCCGGAGTAGCGGCCTTAATGCTGTCCGTTAATCCTAACTTGACACGAACCCAACTGAAGAAAATACTATGCCAGACTTGCCAAAAGCCAAGCCGACATACTTTTTCTACTAACGGGACTTACGGAAAGTGGAATGATCAAGTGGGATATGGCATAGTGGATGCATATGATGCGCTGAGAATGATACAATTCCAAAAATCAACACTTGTTGAAAATGATCCCTATACTTATATGATTAACAACTTGCCTCGTAAAGCAAGGGTAGTGTGGAGTTCTTCTTCATCTGACTTCACTCTGACTAATCCAGCCGACTCGGTGGCAAGGATATTGACCAGGGATTGTGGAAAATCTACTACGCTGACTGCTAAAGTATGCTATGATGATGTATTGATCAAGCAATTTACCAAAAACATATCTTCTGTACTGGATGTTGAAGGCAGTGGTCATATCTCCTGTTGCGGTCTTAAAGCTCACCGTATCGGGTACCTCCCTTATGGAGCTACCTTCAGTTGGAATGTTTCGGACAATGTGGATATCGATTCCCAAAAAGGGGATTCCATCCGGGTCAGCACGGTAAAAGGGACTTCTTCCGGATATTGGATCGAAGCGGTGGTACATGCTAATGGAAAAACGTACGCAAAAAGAAAAACTTTGCTTCTTCGGGAAAAGGAAAAGGTGGACATGGAATTCCTGTCGGACAGCAGAGGACCTAATGGAAGTAAGAGATTTGCGATTTATGCGGATCCGATAGACAATAATGGTCGAAGCATGAGAGATATTCCCGAAGAAACAATCGTATATTGGAGATGCCGGCGCTCTCCGGACTCTAAGACAGAAACAGATGCAATTTTGGAATCTGAAGACTTGATAACGAATTCATCACTGATAAAAGTACCCTCGTGTATGAAATCATCGACAATTCGTGACTCCATATCCATTCAACCTAGTACCTTTTCTGTTTATCCGGTTGATCCGCCAGTCGATCCTTTTCCTCCGGTAAAGCCTTGGGATACGGATGATATAGATGTTACAAAAATAGATTCCCCGCACCGTTTGAAGGTGACATTGCCCAACGATAATTATATAGGAATAGTGACGTGTTCGGTATTTAGTCAATGTACCAAGACTACATCGTTAAACTACATGGTCGATAAGAATGGAATTTCGGCTTATAAAGATGAAGGTATGTCACCCTTTCTTTATTCTACTCCTCCTTACAGGGTGACATCTTCCAACCCTACAAGCGACTTCGTATCTATCCGCAAAGTGGATATGGAAGAGAATAGTTCTTCACTGCACGAGGTAAAGCTTATGCTATATAACGATTACGGTCTTGTCCGTACGGTTAACGGTACTTCGGAAGAAGAAATTTTGCAGATGAATATTTCCGACCTGCCCAAAGGAACCTACTATCTGAATGTAGTGACGGGAAATGATATCATAAAGCAAGTGGTTCGTATTGAACATTAAGGAGTGGTGTGAAGAATAAAAGGGGCTTCGGATGTTTATTGCGGAAGCTTATAGTGTAGCTTGCGATTGTATCGAAACACAAAACTTCCCCCGGCTGCTATTGACGTGCATGAACTACATTTCAATAGCTGCCGGGGGAAGTTTCAATTATTTAGGATATGAAGTGGGGGATCAGCTGCAAAGTTCAAAAACTTATAACTGATTCTTATAAATCTTCGCCATCGCCTTTTGGTATTGGTTTTCCAGTTGCAGATAATTCTGCTTGCTTTGGTAGACCACGGATACTTCAACGAAGTACTCTATCATGCTGATTTGGCCTCCTGTAAGTGCCTGTTTCAATAATGCCAAGTCCTGTTGGGCTTGGAAGGTCTGTTCGTATTCGTTCATTGAAGTCCGTAACGTTTGTGCTTCACGGTAAAGCTGTGCTATCTCCGATTCGGCACGCATGGTGGCACTTTCCCTTAGATAGTCGGTATTCAGGGATTGTGCTTTCGCTATCTTCACTTTGCTCTTGTTCTCGAAAATGGGGAAGGAGAATCCCACGACCACTCCATTGAATGGCGTGCCTGTTTCCGTATTCCTTCGGTAGCCCAGTTCCAGTTTCGGTAGCCAGCCTTGCTTGTTGACACCTATCTGTTTGCGGGCCGCTGCGCTCTCGCTGGCAAGTGCCTGTAGGGTCGGGTCGGCAGCAAGGACTTCCGTTTTGAGCCTTTGGTAGTCCGAAGGGAAGATGACAGCCGGGTAGGCGTCCTCTTCGAATACGACGGGGATGTTGCCGTTGAGTGTGGTCAGCTCCTGAAGCTTATTGCGCAGAGCAGTCTCATTCAAGGTTGCTTCCGTTTTTACGTTTAATAGTTCAAGGTTTATCTTATTGGTTTCGATGACATTGGCATCTCCCGTCATCAAGCGTCTCTTGTACATTGCGGCAAGTTCCTCCGCGTTACGCAAACGCTCCTGTAGGATTTGTTGCTGTTGGCGAAGCATGATAAGATCCAGGCATGCCTCTTTTGCTTGTAGCAAAATGCCTTGGCGGAAAGCGCTGGCTTGTCCGTCGAAGGTGGTGCTTTTCAGTCGGTTCAACTTTGCCCGGCTGGCGTAGAGGGTAGGGAAGTCAAAGCTTTGCGAGATAACCAGTTCCCCGATCGTCTCGTTCTTGTCTTTAGCTCCCCAGAGGTGGGCATAAGACAAGGTGGGATCAGCAAGGTTGTTGTCCGTTTTTGCTTCCATCTTTTGTGAAGAGATGAGTTGCGAGTTCGCCTGCAAATCTTTATTGTTCGATTCGACGTTGCGAAGCACCTGCTCTATGCTGTTTTGAGCCTTTACTCCTGCGAAAAGGAGGAGTGTGGCGGTCAATATCGTTATTCGTTTCATTTCTCTTTATGATTCGTTCGTTTAATTAAGTTTATACCTCATTTCCAGAGTTACTATACTCGGTTCGACAGCTATCTATTTCCAGCGTGTTGATCATTAATATTCATCACGCTGGCCATTAAAGATCAACACGCTGGGTATTAATGTCCAATTCGATGACTATTAACACCCTGCAAAGGGGCTTCAAACCTGCTATTCATCGCTTGGTGTACTTTCCTCCGCGGAAAGCGGAAGATCACGAGGATGCATCATGAGATAAACAATCGGAATGATGAATCCGTTCAGGAAAGTGGAAGTGAGCAGACCGCCCAGGATAACTTTCGCCATCGGACTCTGTATCTCGTTCCCCGGAAGGTCACCGCTAAGAGACAGCGGTATCAAAGCCATAGCACTGGAAAGTGCGGTCATCAGGATCGGGTTCAACCGGTCGAGTGAGCCTTGGATGACGCTGTCGTAAACGTTCAACCCCTCTTCCTGTTGCAGATGGTTGTAATGGCTGATGAGCAGCATTCCGTTCCGGGTTGCAATTCCGAATAGCGAAATGAATCCGATGATCGCAGGAATACTGACTTCTCCGGTGGTGACGACCAGTGCGAACACTCCCCCGATCAGTGCCAACGGCAGATTGATAAGGATGACCGCTGATTCTTTCACGCTGCGGAACTCATGATAGAGTAGCAGGAAAATAACGATGATACTCATAAACGATGTCAACGCCAAGGTGCGGCTGGCGGCCTGTTCGCTTTCAAACTGTCCACCATATTCGATGTGATACCCTTCCGGCAGTTTCACGGAAGAATCTATCTTCTCCTGGATGTCGTTCACCACACTGCGCAGGTCACGGTCGGCTACGTTGGCCGATATCACGATCTTCCGTTTCACGTTCTCCCGGCTGATCGTATTCGGCCCCATGGCGGAAACCACCTCTGCCACATAGCTCAAAGGCACTTTCTTGCCATCCGATGTATCGACCATCAGGTTGCGTATCTTCTCCGCTTCGTCCCGGAAGCTATCCTTTACTTTAACGATCAGGTCGAACGCTTTTCCTTTTTCATATACCTGTGAGATGACTTCCCCTGCCAATGCCACGTTGATATATTCCGAGAATTGCGGCAAGGTGATGCCATATTTGGCGAGCATCTCACGTTTCGGTGTGATTTTGAGCTGTGGGCGTTCAATCTGCTGCTCCACGTTCAGGTCGGCAATGCCCGGAATCCCTTCGATCGCTTCTTTTATTTCGTTGCCTAAAGTGAACATCCGGTTCAGGTCGTCCCCGAAAAGTTTGATGGCGATGTTGGCTTTCGTACCCGACAGCATGGCATCGATACGATGGCTGATCGGCTGTCCGATTTCGATGTTTGCTCCGGTGATGGTTCCGAGTTTCTCCCGTACTTCGGCAACCAGTTCGCTTCTTGAACGGTCTTTCAGCTGAAACGGTGCTTCGATCTCCGAAGTATTTACGCCAAGGGCGTGTTCGTCCAATTCCGCACGTCCTGTTTTGCGTGCCACGGTCTGTATCTCGGGGATGCTTAGCAAAAGCATTTCCGCCCGGTGCCCCATTTTGTCGCTTTCTTCCAGTGAGATGCCCGGCAGAGAAGAGATGTTGATGGTGAACGAGCCTTCATTGAAAGGCGGCAGGAAAGAACGTCCCAAAGTGAAGAAGAAGCCCAATGCCACGATGAACAAGGCGATGGTTCCTCCCAATGTGATCCGTTTGTGGCGGATCACCCATACGAGGGTTTTGGAGTAGATTCCTTTCAGCCAACGGGCAACCGGAGCTTCTCCGTTTTTCCCGGAGGAGGAATTTTCTGTCTTCTTGCCCTTCAGCAGATAAGAACAGAGAACCGGAGTTAACGTCAGTGCCACCACCGTGGAGGCAAACAGTGCCACGATGAAAGCAATGCCCAGCGGAACTAACATGCGTCCTTCCATTCCTGTCAGGAAGAAAAGCGGTACGAAACTCACTACTATGATCAGTGTCGAGTTCAAGATAGGCATACGTACCTCTTTGGAAGCATTGAATACGACCTCGATGACCGAAAGCCTTTCACTGTCTGGTTTCAGGCGATTCTCCCGCAGACGCTTATACACATTTTCCACATCCACGATGGCGTCGTCTACCAATGATCCGATGGCTATTGCCATACCGCCAAGGCTCATCGTATTGATGGTCATTCCCATATAATGCAATGTCAGTATGGAAACGATCAGTGAGATGGGCAGTGTAACCAGTGAGATGATAGTTGTCCTGACATTGGCAAGGAACAGGAAGAGGACAATCACCACGAAGATACCTCCTTCGAACAGCGACTTTTTCACGTTTCCGATGGAACTTTCAATGAAACGGCTTTGTCGGAAGATGTCCGTGGACACCTTTACATCTGCCGGTAAGTTCTTTTGCAAGTCCTGAAGTGCAGCCTCTAATTGGGCAGTCAGGTCAAGCGTACTGGTAGCAGGTTGTTTGGTAACGGTCATCAGCACGGCAGGTTTGCCGCGTTCGGAAGCTGTTCCCAGCTTTGGAGCTTTCGGACCTATGGCCACATCCGCTATGTCTTCGAGCAAGACGGGCACACCGTTAATGCTCTTCACCGCTGCATTGCCCAGCTGGTCTACTTTGTCGGTGGAAAGCACCCCACGCACAATGTACTCGTTGCCATATTCATAAAGCACGCCTCCGTTAGCGTTGAGGTTCATGTCTTGGGTGACAGCCATCACTTCGCCCATAGACACTCCGTAATGGCGCATCCTTTCCGGGTCGAGTTGTATCTGGTACTCCTTCAAGTCGCCACCCAGTACGGCAACCTGTGCCACACCTCCCGTTGAGAGCAGGCGCGGACGGATCGTCCAATCGGCAATGGTGCGCAGGTCGAGCATGGAAGTGGAATCGGCCGTGAGTCCGATGATCAGCATCTCACCCAAAATGGATGATTGCGGTCCCAATGTCGGTTTTCCTACATTGGAAGGAAGTGATTCGTTGACTACTGCGAGCTTTTCCGAAACGATTTGCCGAGCCAGATAAACATCTGTCCCCCAATCGAATTCTACCCAGACAACGGAAAATCCGTTGGTGGAAGACGAACGTACGCGGCGTACTCCCGTAGCACCGTTTACAGAAGTCTCTACGGGGAAAGTGACCAATTGTTCCACTTCCTCGGCCGCCATGCCGTTGGCTTCGGTCATGATAACTACCGTAGGCGCGTTGAGGTCAGGGAAAACGTCCACTTCCGTATTCATGGCGGTATAAGTTCCGCCGATCAGTAACAGCACTGATGCCACAAGCACCAGAATGCGGTTCTGAAGTGAGAAATGTATGATTTTGTTTAACATAACTTTTTAAGTAAAGAGTTAAGAGTGAATCACTTTTCACTGCTTTTTTTAGTGTTCATGACTATGTGCCGGTATCGCATTGCTTGCCGAAGCCAGCTTTACTTGGTAGGCACCGCTGGTGACTACCGCATCGCCTGCTTTCACTCCGGAGAGTATCTGTACGTTTTTACCGTTGTCGGCACCCAAGGTTACTTCCTGCTTCTTGTATCCCTCTTCATCCAATTGCAGATAGACAAAGAACAGTCCTTGCTCCTCCGTCAAAGCCGTGCGCGGCAGGGAGATGACGTTCTCCATAGGGGAGGACAGGAGGTATATTTCTACAAATGAGCCGGGGATGATGTCTCCCTTATTGTCAAATTCGAATGTAACCGGCACGTAGAATGAATTGTCTCCCGCTGATTTTCCTGTGGAAAGCAAACGTCCGTGCAACTCCTTCAGCTCGTACACCTTATTGTCATAGGGAGTTTTGAAATTTGCCGATCCGATGCTACGCAAGTAAGGATAATACTTTTCGGAAACTTCTGCCCGCAGGAAAAGGCGGCGGTTCTGAGTGACGCTGACCAGCGGTTGGCCGATGGTGACATAATCGCCCTCTTTCACTAAGATGTTCTTTACGAATCCCCCGATCGGAGAGGCAATGGCTTGCCCTCCTTTGGTATGGCCTTTGGCAAGCGCCTCGTAGCTGATTCGGGCGTTTTCGTAGTTCTGTTCGGCCTGTGCGAAATCCTTATCCGATACGATCTTGTTCTTTACTAAGGCTTTCATACGCTCGTATTCTTTTTTCGATATTTCGTAAGCGATGCGGGCGCGTTGTACCGGATCGCCATCGGCAATATTGCTAGAGGAAATGGTGAGCAGGGTAGTGCCTTTACCGACGCTCATGCCCTCTGTCACGTTCCCGTGAAAGCTTACCACACCGGCTACGGTAGCTACGGCCACACTTTCATCACCCTGTGCCGCCATCACTTGTCCGCTGGTTTTTATTACTTGTTCGAAGGTACCCGGTTCGATCACGCTGACTTTCACCCCTGCTGCTTCAGCTTTAGCTTTCGGCAGTATGATTTCGTCACTGTGCCCTTCCGTGCCTCCTTGTTTCTCCTTGTTTTCACCGTCATGGCCGTTACATTCGCTGCCATGATCATGTCCTTCGTGATCGTGTCCTTCGTGTTCGTGAGTCTCCGTGCCATGATCATGTCCTTCATGGTCATGGGCTGATTTACTGTTGCAGGAGCCGAGAATAAACAGTCCCAGAACTCCCATAAAGATAAATTTCTTCATGATTTATGCTATGATTCTTAAATGATTCGTTTTTGGTATATGTCACATTTCACCCTGCAAAAGTAGAGACTTGAGGGTGCAACTGTCTTGCAAAGTAGTGGTTACACTGCCTGCTTAAGCTGAATATGTGTGTGAGGGAGGCCCACGCAGAGCAAAGGCACGGGTGATGTTCGTGCCGTGGAGGGATTCTCGGTAGACGTATTCGTTATTGAGCTGTTTCTCCAAGGGGCGGAGCAGATGATCAATGAGTAGATCGGCAAACAGCGTATCTATGAATACGTAATGTGGACTGAAATCGCTTTGCATCGTAGGCGCAGGCGAACTGAAGCGTGTCAGGCATTCGCTGTCGCAACAGGAATCACTGTGCTGGTGATGGTTGTGCGCCGGACATTGCGCCTCCGGCTTGACATCATGCTTCATACAGATCAGCCCGTTTGCATGATGGTGATGGGGAATGATTGGCACGGCCAGCATGATGATGCTGACGAAGAATAAAAGGCAAATTATGTACCACTTGTTCCTCATCCTTTGCAAATTAACGCTACAAAGATAATTCCTGCATAGCGGATATGCAAATATCAGTACTGGAAAATTTCAGGGACGTTGAATGAATAGGATGACAATAGACGTGGGAAATGTGTAGATTTATTGAATAATGCGATTTTTTGCCGATGAAGTGCGTTATGTAGGTGGCGAATTTGTAACTTATTGCTGTATAGCATCTTATTGACCCGTTTGTACCTCGGTGATGAACACCCCGTTCCTCGGTGATGAAGGCATCGTTCCTCACCGATGAAGGGGGCCTTCCTCACCGAGGAACGACCTCCTCATCGTTGCCGGGGTTTTCGGGGTGTCTTTATGAGCGGGATATGTCTGCTATTATTACTTCTTTTCCAACTCTTGCAGAGAATCCATTTTCTTTTTCTCGAGGAATTCGTATATTCCGCACAGATGTTCTTTCACCTTTTGGTTTCCGAATTCATACACCTTTGTTACCAGTCCGTCAAGGAAGTCACGGTCGTGCGACACCACGATCAGTGTGCCGTCAAAATCGATTAATGCCTGTTTCAGGATATCTTTTGTTTTTAAGTCCAGATGGTTGGTAGGCTCGTCGAGAATCAGCAGGTTGACCGGTTCGAGCAATAGTTTGATCATTGCCAAACGGGTTCGTTCGCCACCGGAAAGCACTTTCACCTTTTTCATCGACTCTTCCGGGCCTCCGAACATGAAAGCACCCAGCAGGTCGCGAATCTTATTTCGTATTTCACCTTTCGCTACATCGTCGATGGTCTGGAAAACGGTCAGGTTTTCGTCCAGCAGAGAAGCCTGGTTCTGAGCAAAATAACCGATCTGGACATTGTGTCCCAAAGTCAGAGTACCTTCATGGTCGATCTCATTCATGATGCATTTCACCAAAGTAGATTTACCTTCTCCGTTCTTGCCGACAAAAGCTACCTTATCTCCACGTTCAACCGTCAACGATGCATTTTTGAACACTACATGGTCACCGTAACTCTTTCCTACATTATCCATAATGACCGGATAACTGCCCGAACGCGGTGAAGGAGGGAACTTCAACCTCAAAGCGGAAGTGTCTTCTTCGTCCACCTCCAGCAATTCCAACTTCTCCAGCATTTTCACACGGCTCTGCACTTGCAGCGTTTTAGAGTAGGTTCCCTTGAAACGTTCGATGAACTCTTTGGTCTCGGCAATGAATTTCTGCTGTTCGTCGAAAGCCTTTTGTTGTTGGATACGCCGCTCCTGACGCAGTTGCAGATATTGGGAATAGTTTACTTTATAGTCATAGATTCGTCCCATGGTCACTTCGATGGTGCGCGTGGTGATGTTGTCTACGAATTTACGGTCGTGGCTGATGACGATCACCGCCTTGCCATTATTGATAAGAAAATCTTCCAGCCATTGGATGGATTCGATGTCCAGATGATTGGTAGGCTCGTCCAGCAAAAGCACGTCCGGCTTCTGTAGCAACAGTTTAGCCAATTCGATACGCATCCGCCAGCCTCCGCTGAAGTCGCTCGTTTGCCGGTTGAAGTCTTCTCGTTTGAATCCAAGGCCCAGCAATGACTTTTCCACATCTTCTTCGTAATTGGTGGCATCGATCGAATAAAACTTTTCGCTCAATGCAGATACGTTCTCGATCAGCTCCATATAACTGTCGCTTTCATAGTCCGTACGTGTCTCGAGTTCTTTGTTCAATCGTTCTATCTCAGCCTCCATCTCATGCAGATGTGCGAAAGCTTGCGCGGCTTCTTCAAAAACCGTCCTGCCGTCTTCCGTCATCAGATGCTGGGGCAGATAGGCGATGACGCACTCTTTGGGGGCGGAGATCTTACCGCGTGTCGGCTGGCGTGCCCCGGCCAGTATTTTGAGCAGCGTACTTTTCCCGGCACCGTTTTTCCCCATCAGGGCGATGCGGTCTTTTTCGTTA
>ERZ773242.1869-NODE-1869-length-18787-cov-21.669923_pt1 | contig 18787 bp, 3 predicted proteins | sample MGYA00511077_ERZ773242 | MGnify/ENA primary metagenome ERZ773242 (study PRJEB29015, sample SAMEA2737754) | human gut metagenome | biome: human gut; feature: human-associated habitat; material: faeces | place: China | collected 2012 ... | reverse complement strand
TTAAATCATTACGACAAGCGAGTATCCTCAATCGCACTGCGTGCGCCAGCAGCTCCTTCTGACGGCCGGCTCCATGATCCTTGTATAAGACGTTAAGGCGTCATCAGTATAATAGATTCTTCGCTCTGTGTCATGTTGTGATTTTTCCTCATTCTCATACAGCATTCTTACTTCCGCTCTGAATGACGGGATACGGTAAGGCGTCATTCAAAGCGCCAGCGAAGGATTTGCTGCTGTGATGAAGAAGACCATAAAACGTCATCCTGAACGAATGCGAAGGATCTGTGTCCGTGGTGAGGAAGCCGGTAAGAAGATAAAAGCTATCAGCTGTGAGCTATCAGCTGTGAGCTGTCAGCTGTGAGCTGTCAGCTGCAAGCCATTAGCTGTGAGTTAAAAGCCGAAGCATATGATTTCCATTAGATGTCATACGAAACAGCAGCAAAGGATTTGCTGCTGTGTTAAGGAAAGGGATTCTGACGGGAAGAATAGGGATTGGGTAAGCCTCCTTATTTATAAGGAGGTGGCCGGCGGAGCCGGACGGAGGATACTGGCTTGGTGGAACGACGCAAAAGAATAGAATGAAGATTCTTTTTCTGCCCCCCGTTCTGAGTGATAACGGACGGTAAAACGTCATCCTGAACGAATGTGAAGGATCTGCTGCCGTAGTGAGGAAGACGGTAAGACGCTATCAGGGTAATAGATTCTTCACTCCGTGTCACTGTCCCGTTTCTCGTTTTTCCCACAAAGCATTCTTGCCACCGTTCAGAATGACGATTTGGGGAAAGCACGTCACTAGTAATGGGGAACGGAAAGCGTCATAATGACGGAGAACGAAAGGCGTCATTCAAAGCGCCAGCGAAGGATCTGCTACAGTGTTGAGGAAAGGGATTCTGACGGGAAGAATAGGGATTGGGTAAGCCTCCTTATTTATAAGGAGGTGGCCGGCGGAGCCGGACGGAGGATACTGGCTTGGTGGAACGACGCAAAAGAATAGAATGAAGATTCTTTTTCTACCCCCCGTTCTGAGTGATAACGGACGGTAAAACGTTATCCTGAACGAATATGAAGGATCTGTTACCGTGATGAGTGGAAAGCGGTAAGAAGATAAAAGCTATCAGCTGTGAGCTGTCAGCTGCAAACTGACTATTCTTTTACGATTTGAGTCATCATGGCGATTAAGTATCCTCAGCCGCGCTGCGTGCGCTACAGCTCCTTCCAACGGCCGACTCCATGATCCTTGTATAAGACGTTAAGCGTCATAGTGAGGGGAACATTAATCGTCATCCGAAGCGAATGTGAAGGATCTGCTGCCGTGGTGAGGAAGCCGGTAAGACGTCATCAGGGTAATAGATTCTTCACTCCGATTCATCGTTCCGTTTTCCGTCTTTCCCACAAGGCATGCTTGCCCCCGTTCAGAATGACAATTGGAGAAAAGGCGTCATAATGAGGGAAGCGTTAAGCGTCATAGTAAGGGAAATGTTAAACGTCATCCGAAGCGGATGTGAAGGATCTGTACCCGTGGTGAGGAAAACTGGTAAGGCGTCATTCAGAGCGCCAGCGAAGAATCTGTCACCGTGGTGGGGAAAACCGTAAAATCTCATCAAAGTGACAGATTTATCACGCAGGGGCATGTAACTATTATTCATAAAGTGGAATTCATGATTTGCGCAATTTGGCGTGATGCATTATCTATGTATTTTACTTAATGCCGGATATGGGATGTAATGCTATAGACTTTAGTTCAAGGATTAATGAGGAAATAAAGTCAAAAAATAAGAAAATATTTATAGGGGTGTATAAAACGTGAATGCGGTATGCAGCATAGTTTGCCGAAACATGATGCATTATGAAAAGATTAGAAAATATGTGCCTATTGATTATAAAAAGTAATACAGCTATGCGGAATTGATATGTGCATTTTGTGGTGGGGTGTCGTATAATCGAAACGATTATGTATCGGAATCATACTATTCGTTTTTGATCCGGATGGGGGAGAGTTGAGTCTGATATACAATCCTGCTGCGGCATGGAAAGAATACTTATCATCCACGGGAGTATGATGGTGAGATTGTTTTTGCCGGCAGAACCGCTTTTTGTAATCGGAGTAATGGCAGAAAACGGCAGATATCCCTGAAGTGACTGGGGCAGGGATGATGGGGGAGTTTTAATAATGGATATGTTTTATTGGGATATCCGGAGCAAGTCACGAAGTAGATGTGACATCTGTGTCCGGAACATACACAGGAATTTAAGAGCGCTCTGTGCGGCTGCTTAGGCGGCTGTTTTCGAGGGCGTTTTTTGTATGCCTGAAAAGCCGGCGTGAAGAGGCATGATGGAAAATGGAGGCGGCATGAAGAAGATTACGGACTTTTAGAAAAATATCCTGACCGAGTGGAGTTTCCCGTATTTTTACAGGAATGCAGGATTTGACGAGGTTGTTTTTCAGAGGCAGGCATAAAGCGGTGTCTGTAAGATGGAGGACTCCGCAGATGGCTGGATCTTGGAGAAAATAAAGATAAACCGTCTTAGGGTTAATTTATAAACAATAAGAAAACCGCATGAATACTGGATATTTTGTATTTGCAAAATTTATGGTTGAAAAAAATTAAGGCATGGGGTAAAATGATTTTCGTGTTTGCTGCGGGAGCATGATTTCCTGATGCACAAAACAGGGCAGAGGATAAAGAGACAGCCCAATGCTGCGGTTTCAGGGAAAACATGCGCAGGCAGTTTCTCCGGCAAAAAGTATCGTAAAGAAAACAGGGATAAAAACGGTCAACATTTTATACATCGGAGAAAACATTTTTGCAATAGAGAAAGGATGGGGTTAAAGTTATGAATCAAGTACACAAGGTCATATGGAGCAGGGTGAAGAATTGCTACATAGTCGTTTCGGAAATCACGAAGAGGGTCGGCAGAGATAATAAAGCCTCTGTGACGGAAATCCGTCCGCTTCGCGCGCTTTTGTGCGCCATGGTGATTGCCGGCTGTATGCTTCCTGCTGATGCGGATGCGGCAAGCGGGATAGTCTGGGGGACGGGCGCGTCCGCTCCGGGACAAGATAGTGTTGCCGTAGGAACAAACGCAAAAGCAAAGAAGTCTCATGCGGTTGCCCAAGGTACAGAGGCAAAAGCGGACGGTGTTTATGCGCTGGCATTCGGGTATAAAGTACAAACATTGGCAAACTATGCCATCGCTATGGGACATCAGGCAAAAGCAGGGGCCAATGCGATCGGCGGTGTGGCGATTGGCTCCAGTTCCGTAGTCGAGGGAGAACACGGGGTAGCGCTTGGAGATCAGGCGGAATCGAAGAATAAGCAGACGATTGCGGTAGGTTTGAAATCCGTTTCGTCGGGTGAACAGAGCATTTCTATCGGACACCAGGCAAAAGCGATAGGGAACAACAGTATCGCGGAAGGCGTAGGCGCCAAAGGCTATGCCAAAGACGGTGTGGCTATCGGCAACAATGCGGAATCGGGAACGGCAGACAATAAGGATCCCCGTATACCGACCATTCCGTCCAATAATGGGGTAGCTGTGGGCAATTCGGCCAAAGCCAGCGGCGGTTCTTCCGTTTCCGTAGGGAATGACAGCATCGGCAACGGACCGTCTTCTGTCGCTATCGGCAATGCGGCAACGGCTAATGATGTAAGGACTACAGCCATCGGCAACAATGCCCATGCGGAAGGTGCCGGTTCACTGTCCATCGGGCGTGAGGCCAGCGCGTTGACCTTGGAAAATGCGACAAGCACAAATCCGCTTGTGACCGGGACTGATGAGCAGCTGGATAGAAAAGGCGTTATGGCCATTGGTGATGATGCCAAGGCAAGCGGTAATAATTCCATCGCTCTCGGTACTTCCGCCAAAGCCGGCGATTTGGAGAAAACCCGGAATGCAGATTCTGTTACTCTGACCGGCAGCGCGAAACGGATTACCAAGCTGACGACGAAGCGGTCCGTCAATAACGCGGTTGCTATCGGTACGGAATCCAGCGTACAGTCTGATGAAGACATTGCTGTCGGCTACAGGGCAACAACCGTAGCTTCCAAATACCACCAGCTGCCCGGTTCCGGACAGGTGGCTATCGGCAGCAACAGCAATACTTACGGAAGCAGGGGCGATGTGGCAATCGGTTCCGGCGCAGAGACGAATATAAGGGTCAAAAACGTGGATCATACCAATGGTCCGACGGAAAAGCGTGATGCACAGAGCGTGGCCATCGGCAGCGTGGCAAAGGCTTACGGATCGCAGGCGGTGGCTGTCGGCGCGGACACAAGGGCGATCGGCAACTCTTCCGTGGCGATCGGTACGGATGATATCGAGCTGGATCGTGAAAAGCTGGAAAATCTTCTGCCGGGATTGGCGAATAATGAAAATCTGAATAATAAGGCGCCCAATGATGCGACGCTTGGTTCGGCTGCTTTGGGAGATAAACCTTACTATGTCAAGACTGCTTCCATCGGTACCGCATCTGTAGCACTCGGCGCGATGAGTCAGGCCGCCGGTGACGCTTCCATGGCTATGGGTCTCAATGCTTTGGCGGAAGGCGATGCCAGCACGGCAATCGGGCCTTTGGCACGCAGCAAGGGGAAAAAATCCATTGCCATGGGTGTCAATGCCAATTCCCAAGTAGATGGCGGCGTGGCACTCGGCGCTGACAGTGTTTCCAACCGTCAGCAGACATCTAATGCTTACATCCCTTCCGGTGCCGGCGCAGCGCAGGTAAATGCCATTAATGCGACAAAAGGAACGACAGGTGCCGTCAGTGTCGGCTCGGATACGGTAAAACGCCAGATCATCAATGTGGCGGCCGGCACGAATGATTCCGATGCCGTCAATGTGGCTCAACTGAAAGCGGTAACATCCAATGCTTCCTGGACAGCACAGGGGAATGGCAATGATGTGAATGCCGTAAAGAATGGCAGTAAAGTCAACTTTGCCGATGGGACAAATACAACGGCTTCTGTGACAAAAGATGCGTCCGGAAAGGTAACGACCGTAAAATACAACTTGAAAAAAGATGTGGATCTCGGTCCGAACGGCAGCCTGACCATCAACGGAAATACCTATATCAATAAAGACGGCATCAACGCGGGGAATAAACAGATCACCAATGTAGCCAGCGGCGGCAATGTAACGACCAATGCGGCTAATATCGGCGATATCAACCGTATTGTCGAAGCAAAAGATAAGTATGTGACAGGCGGCACCGCAGACTACCAAACAAACGGCGACGGAACGGCTGCATTGACCGGTACGAACAACCTGACTGCCAATATAACGGGACTCAAAAACAACTATGTCACAAGCGGCAGCGTTTCCAATGACGGCAAGACCCTGACACTGGAACGTAACGACACAGGCAAAGTCAATGTAGACCTGAGCAAAATATTCACCGAGGTGGCAAAGGAAGATTACCATCTGGTAGCAAATCCGGAAGCAGGAAGCCAGGGCAAGTACAAAGCGGACAGCAGCGGAAATATGGTGCTGACCGTAGCGAACGAAAAAGGCGAAAAGAAACAGGTTACGCTGACAGATATCGCATCCAAAGCACAGCAGAATACGAATACAACAAATATTACAAACATTAACAATACCATTGCCAAAGGCCTGAACTTTAAGGGTGATGACGCAACAGTTATCAATAAGAAACTGGGCGAGCAGCTGGATATCAAAGGCGGCGCTGATGCATCAAAACTGACAGATGGGAATATCGGTGTCGTATCCGGAAACGGTGCGCTGAATGTAAAACTGGCGAAAGATGTGACCGGCCTGAACAGTGTGACGGCAGGAACCGCCAGAATGGGCGTCGATTCGGCAGACCACAAGAGCTATGTAACCGGTCTGGACAACAGGGACTGGGACGTGCAGAATCCGGTGGTCGTGAACGGCAGAGCGGCAACAGAGGATCAGCTGAAGAAAGTGTCTGATGCGATTTCCACCACGACTGCGGCGAAGACAGATTTCCGCCTGGTCAAAAATCCTGACGCGGCTGACGGGAACTATTCCGTGGCCAACGGCAAAGTGGATCTGAAAGTGGAAGACAAGGCGCATCCGACGACACCGGCAAGCACGGTCACAATCAATAATATTGCCAGCGCGTCGGACGTGGAAAAACTGAAAGCAGGCTTCAAGGTAAAGGCAGGAACCAATGAGGGCGCGATCAAGGCGGGAGACACCCTTGAATTCGCGGCAAAAGACAATGCAGGTGTGGAATACGATCCGGCCGCAAGGAAGCTGACTGTATCCGTAAGCAAAGATCCGACCTTCAACAGCGTGACTGTAGGTGACGTAAAGATCAACAACACCGGCATCAACGCAGGGAACAAGCAGATCACGAACGTAGCCAGCGGAGGAAATACGACGACCAATGCGGCTAATATCGGCGATATCAACCGTATTGTCGAAGCAAAAGATAAGTATGTGACAGGCGGCACCGCAGACTACCAAACAAACGGCGACGGAACGGCTGCATTGACCGGTACGAACAACCTGACTGCCAATATAACGGGACTCAAAAACAACTATGTCACAAGCGGCAGCGTTTCCAATGACGGCAAGACCCTGACACTGGAACGTAACGACACAGGCAAAGTCAATGTAGACCTGAGCAAAATATTCACCGAGGTGGCAAAGGAAGATTACCATCTGGTAGCAAATCCGGAAGCAGGAAGCCAGGGCAAGTACAAAGCGGACAGCAGCGGAAATATGGTGCTGACCGTAGCGAACGAAAAAGGCGAAAAGAAACAGGTTACGCTGACAGATATCGCATCCAAAGCACAGCAGAATACGAATACAACAAATATTACAAACATTAACAATACCATTGCCAAAGGCCTGAACTTCGGCGGAGACTCGGGCGCAGATATTAACAAAAAGCTGGGGGAAAAGCTGGAAATCAAGGGCGGTGCCTCGGCAGACCTGACAGATGGAAATATCGGCGTTGTATCTGATGGAGCGAAGCTCAATGTGAAGCTGAAGAAAGATGTGGATCTTGGGCCGAATGGCAGCCTGACCATTAACGGAAAGACCTATGTCAACAAAGATGGTCTCAACGCGAACAGCCAGAAAATCACCAATGTAGCGACCGGTACGGCCGGGACAGATGCCGTCAATGTGGATCAGCTGAATGCGGCCATCGCCGGTACGGCAAAAGCAACGACCGTTAAAGCGAAGGACGCCAATGTAACCGTTACGGAAGGAACCAATCCCGCCGGTGGTAAAGAATATACCGTCGGACTGGGTGATAAAGTAACCCTCGGCACGGCTGACAAGAAAATCGTCGTAGACGGAACCAGCGGAAAGATTACGGCGGGCAGCAAGGTCACCATCGATGGAACGACGGGGGACATTCAGGCGGGCACAGTCAAAGTGACAGGCGCCGGCACAGTGAATGAACTGACCAACCGCACATGGGATATTGACAACCCGACAGTCGTACATGGACAGGCGGCAACAGAAGACCAGCTGAAAACAGTCAGCGACGGCGTGAAGACCAATAAGACAAATATTACAAACATCAATAACACCATTGGCAAAGGCTTGAACTTCGGCGGAGACTCCGGCGCGGTAATTAACAAAAAGCTGGGAGAAAAACTGGAAATCAAGGGCGGCGCCTCGGCAGACCTGACAGATGACAATATCGGCGTTGTATCTGATGGAACGAAGCTCAACGTGAAGCTGAAGAAAGATGTTAACCTGGGACCGGACGGCAGCCTGACCATTAACGGAAAGACCTATGTCAATAAAGACGGTCTCAACGCGAACAGCCAGAAAATCACCAATGTAGCGACCGGTACGGCCGGGACAGATGCCGTCAATGTGGATCAGCTGAATGCGGCCATCGCCGGTACGGCAAAAGCAACGACCGTTAAAGCGAAGGACGCCAATGTAACCGTTACGGAAGGAACCAATCCCGCCGGTGGTAAAGAATATACCGTCGGACTGGGTGATAAAGTAACCCTCGGCACGGCTGACAAGAAAATCGTCGTAGACGGAACCAGCGGAAAGATTACGGCGGGCAGCAAGGTCACCATCGATGGAACGACGGGGGACATTCAGGCGGGCACAGTCAAAGTGACAGGCGCCGGCACAGTGAATGAACTGACCAACCGCACATGGGATATTGACAACCCGACAGTCGTACATGGACAGGCGGCAACAGAAGACCAGCTGAAAACAGTCAGCGACGGCGTGAAGACCAATAAGACAAATATTACAAACATCAATAACACCATTGGCAAAGGCTTGAACTTCGGCGGAGACTCCGGCGCGGTAATTAACAAAAAGCTGGGAGAAAAACTGGAAATCAAGGGCGGCGCCTCGGCAGACCTGACAGATGACAATATCGGCGTTGTATCTGATGGAACGAAGCTCAACGTGAAGCTGAAGAAAGATGTTAACCTGGGACCGGACGGCAGCCTGACCATTAACGGAAAGACCTATGTCAATAAAGACGGTCTCAACGCGAACAGCCAGAAGATCACCAACGTGGCTGACGGTACAGTGAACAGTGACGCAGTCAACTTCGGCCAGCTGAAAGATGCTGTGGCGGCGGGAAAGACGATCCTGAAAGACGGTAAGAATACCACCGTCGAAGGCGAAGGCACCGTTGCCAATCCGTATAAAGTCAATGTAAATGACGATCTGGTGCTCGGGAAGAAAGGTGCTGACGGCAAAGACGGTTCCATCGGAGTCAACGGCAAAGACGGTTCTTCCGTAGTGATCCATGGCAAAGACGGAATCAGCATCAAGGGTAAAGATGGCAAAGACGGAGTTACTCTCAAGGCGAAAGACGGAGCCAACGGGACAGAAGGGCAGATTGGCCTGACCGGACCTGCCGGGAAAGACGGGAAATCCACCCATGCGGATATAGGCGTCAACGCAGGACCTGCGAGCCTGGATCCGGCCAAGAACCTGTCGGCTACCGAAATGACCCGTCTCTACTATGTAGATGAAAAAGGCGACCATCAGGTGGCAACGATGGATGACGGCATGAAATTTGCCGGAAATACCGGACTGGCAATAAAGAAACTGAACAGTACTATGACCATCAGGGGAACCGGAACGAAGGCGGATACGGAATATGATCCGTCAAACATCAAAACAATGGTGGATGCTGACGGAAATATGATTGTCGGCCTGGACAAGAACCTGAAAGCGGACAGTGTCGGAATCAACGGCAAAGACGGCAGAGACGGAGCGACCATTAAAGGCGGCGACGGAAAGCCGGGCGTTGACGGTACCAATATCACCCGTCTCATCATCGAAGAAAAGAACGGCAAGCAGCATGATATTGCTACCTTAGACGACGGCATGAAGTACGGCGGTGATACGGGAGCAGTTATCAAGAAGAAACTGAACGAACAGGTGAATGTAGTCGGCGGCATTACAGATGAAAGCAAACTGACGACAGATGACAACATCGGCGTCGTATCTGACGGCAGCAACAACCTGAAAGTCCGTCTGGCCAAAGATGTGAAGCTGAACAGCGTAACGGCCGGCAATGTGGTGATGGATACGACCGGATTCTATGTCAAGAAAATGACGCGTACTCCGGCCGGAACGGTTTCTCTTACTGCAGATGGGCTGAATAACGGCGGAAATAAGATTGCCAATATAGCGGCAGGCGAGGCGGATACCGATGCCGTCAATGTCAGCCAGCTGAAAAATCAGGGCTCGGAGATCGTCAACAAGGGCTTCGGCATAAAAGCGGAAGACGGAAATGAAGTAAAGAAGAAGCTTGGCGAAACGGTGGACGTTGTAGGCGACGGTAAGAATATTTCCACCAGAGTCGAAGGCGGCAGAGTCAGAGTGGGGCTTAAGGATGATATTTTACTGAATAGTGTCACCACAGGCCGCACAAGAATGGATACCAACGGGCTTACCGTTCAGGACGGTTCCGGAAACACGGCAGTGACAGTCGACAAGGACGGGCTGAAGATCAAGGACGGCCCCAGCGTTACCAAGTCGGGAATTGACGCAGGCGGCAAGAAGATCACTAACGTGGCAGCAGGCGAGGCGGATACCGATGCCGTCAATGTCAGCCAGCTGAAAAAAGCGGCAGCCGGTGCCACCACGAAAGTAGCGGACGGCAAAAATACGACGGTGACTTCTGAAACGAATGCCGACGGATCCAAAACGTACCATGTCAACCTGAATGATGACATTACGCTGGGAACTGATCCTTCCAAGCAGATCAGCATTAAAGGTACCGAAGGTACGATCAAGGCCGGACAGGTGACTGTCAACGGTACGGCCGGCACAGTGAACGGACTGACCAATAAGACCTGGGATCCGAACAATATCACCAGCGGACAGGCGGCGACGGAAGACCAGCTGAAGGTTGTATCCGGCCAGGCAGGCAAGCATTCTTCCGTAACGGCGGGCAGCAATATTTCTGTGACAACGGGGACGAATGCAAACGGCGGCACGGAGTACAAAGTGGCTGTAGTCGATACACCGACCTTCAAGACGGTAACCACGGGAAATACGGTGATGAGTAATAGCGGCCTGACGATCAAGAATGGCCCGAGCATCACGCAGACCGGCGTTGACGCAGGCGGCAAACGGATTACCAATGTGGCAGCAGGCAAGGCAGATACAGATGCTGTGAATGTAGGGCAGCTGAAACAGATCGGCGGAGCCATCAACAAAGTTGATAACCGTATCAACAGAGTCGGCGCAGGAGCGGCGGCATTGGCAGCACTCCATCCGCTGGACTTCGATCCTGATGACAAGTGGGACTTCACTTTGGGCTACGGCAACTATAAAGATGCCCATTCTCTGGCGCTTGGTGCCTTCTATCGGCCGAATGAAGATACGATGATCAGTGTAGGCGGTTCCATCGGCGGCGGAGAAAATATGGTGAATGCAGGTCTTTCCATGAAGCTGGGACAGGGCAACCATGTGTCCACGTCCAAAGTGGCAATGGCTAAGGAAATCAAGGATCTCCGCGCTGAACTGGAAAATGTGAAGGGGGCGTTGCTGAAGGTTGCGGACGGAAGACCGCTGGATTCCATGGATATGGACAAGATGCAGCTCTTCCCCGATGTGCCTGAAAATCATTGGGCCTATGACTATGTGGCGACTCTGGCAGGAAACGGTGTCATCGTGGGCTACCCGGACGGACAGTTCGGTGGAGACCGCATGATGACCAGGTATGAAATGGCCGCGTTGATCTACAGGGCTATGCAGAATGGTGCGGCTGCCGATGACCGGATGGCCAGAGCACTGAAAGAATTCGAACCGGAACTGGAACGCATCAGAGTAGATACTATCAGCAAGCATAAGGATGGTACACCTGATATCCAGCGTGTACGCGTCATCAAAGGCCGCGGTTAATCGGAGCAAGAGGCTTTCAGATGAAGAAATCATGGTTTGCTGTGATAGGAATGATATTGATATTGCTGCTGCCGGGCACGATGGCTGCGGCAGCGGATAATATCACCGTAGCCGGCCAGTTTGAAGGAGCTTATGCGGACAATGTATATCGTTTTGTTACTGCCGATGGACAGGAAATCCCTGCCATGATGGAGCATGCGGGAAAGATAATGAGTTATACGCCTTTTCAGGCGACAGGGTATGTGGCTTATAATCAGGCCGGGCAGCCTGTACTTATTATCCGGAACGTGTCTTATCAGGAACGGGCTCCTAATCAGCGTGCGGTCAGCTACAGAAAAGATATTGGGAATCCGCAGCCGTCACAGATGCCAATAGGATCACGGACATCTCGGGATGCAGGGTATTTCATGGGACCGGTGAAAAGCGATCTTGACAACTGGTATCAGGTCAATCCGGGAGATTTGAAATTAGAGGATCTGGGTGCTTATCAGGTAGCATGGAATTTGTCCGGGCTTCCTGTAGGGACAAGGATCTGCACTGTGGGCAGTATTCTGTCCAGCGCCGGCAGCGGGCTTATGAATTTCCGTACCGCTCGGGGGAATAAAATTCTTATCAATCTCAATGGTGCAGTTGTTCCTATGGGACAGCGGGTAACCGTTTTGGGGATTATTTCCACTCCGTCAGTGCTGACAATCCAGTTCGTAAACAGCGTAGGATCCTGATTGGATAAGACCATCTTTCTAAATCAGGAAGAAGATAAAAGACTTTCTTCTATAAGCATATGCTTTCAGGAGAGAGTCTTTTACCCATTATGGAAAGCGGGAGTCTCATATTTTAACCCGAAATCGGCTTTGTCCTACTTTTGGACGGCAATACTGCCGGTATAAGGAATGAAGTTGTCTTTCTGAAAAAGGGTATTTTGTTTCTCATTCTCCATAGCAATGTGAGAGCCGTGAGCATATGGATGATCCGCTTTTTGCATATTTTCTCCAAAAGGGTTCCATTATGACGGATATCTTAGTCAAATATACATGAAGGAAGGTGCATGGAGCCGACGGGCATTGAAAGGGAACCGGAGTGCAGAAAATCTCCGGTGAAATACTTTAATAAAAGTGCGTTTGGTATACTAATATAATTATAATAAATAACTTTATTAAATAACTTTATAAATGTATAATATGATGAAAGAGATATAAATTATTTAGTTCTTTAGAGAGCGGATATCTTTTTATGTAAAAGGAGGAAGTTATGAATCAGATTTACAAAGTCATCTGGAGCCGGGTGAAGCGCTGCTATGTGGTGGTTTCGGAAATCGCCGGCCGCTGCGGGAAAAATGGGGAAACAGCTTCTGAAAAGAAGAGCATGCCCGTCCGCGCGTTTCTGTGCGCCCTTGCCGTCACGGGATGCCTGCTGCCGGGCATGGCGGAAGCCTCGTTTAACGGTGGGATCGGTTCCTCAACGGCTACAGCGAACAGCATCGCTGTCGGGGATGATGCCAAGACAACAGAACAGTATACAATCGCTCTCGGCAGCCGATCCAGGGCGAAAAATATCTATGCCATAGCCATGGGCGATCAGGCGGAAGCTAGCGGGCAGGGGGCGACCGCCATAGGCTCCCTGTCTAAATCGACAGCCGAGCATTCTCTTGCCGTCGGCGACCAGGCGCAGGCGGCGGCGGTGAACAGCTCCGCTTACGGTATTCTGTCGAAGGCATTGTCATCACACAGTGTGGCTATCGGTAATGAGGCGTCTGTCGGCAAGGGAGATCCGGATTCAGTATCAAGCCAGAACGGGATTGCCATCGGGAATGGTGCGAATGTTACCGTGAACCCCGCCACAGCGACACCGGGGATTACCGATAAGAGCGGCGGGATCGCAATCGGGCATGATGCGACAACCAAAGATATCAATACGATTGCTCTCGGTACCGGTACTATCGGCCAAGGTGCGCAGGCAGTGGCGATCGGCCGTAATGCACGTACAATTGCTAATAACGGTGTGGCTATCGGTAACGAAGCTCGGACACAATCTACGAACGGCTTTGCGTTGGGTAATAATGCCCGCGCCGGTTTTGATGAAAATAATGTGCTTGTAGGCAGAGACAATGACCAGGCCTTCGGTTCCAATGCCAGGGCCTGGGGCGGTTCCTCTATGGCTTTCGGTAATAATGCGAAAGCTGCTAATGGCGGTGCCATTGCCATGGGGAACGGTTCTCAATCCAGAGGGGATTGGGGCGTAGCTATCGGTAACGGTGCAAAAGCCCTGGCTGCGGGCGCCCGCGCATTGGGGGCAAACTCCACGGCAAAAGGAGTCAATTCTACGGCTATCGGCTGGGACAGCAAGAGTGAAGCAGATCGCGGTATCGCCATAGGTGAGACTGCTTCCGTTGAGGATGGAACAGAGCATGGCATTGCCATCGGCACGGGAGCAAAAGCGTCAGGGAAAGGCAGCACCGGCACTCCAAGTCTCCCGGCAAGTACGGTGGCCATCGGCCAGGGCGCACAGGCGCTGGAAAACGGGGATATCGTCATTGGACGCCAGGCGAAGAGCATCGCTTCTACAGAGCACGGCAATCCGGGATCCGGTGCGGTAGTGGCAGGTGCGGAAGCGGCGGCATACGGCGCCAGAGGCGATGTGGTTATCGGCGCGTCGGCGGAGACTAATGTCAAGATCAAACAGTCCGGCGGTACTGTCGATCCTAAATATGCGCAGGGTGTCGCTATCGGCAGTACGGCAAAAACCTATGGCACCCAGTCCCTCGCTCTCGGTTCGGATACGAGAGCCATCGGTAACTCATCTATTGCTATCGGCGGGGATGATATCGATATGGCCCGTACGGAACTGGAAACAGCTGTGCCTCAGCTGAAAGCAGGAAACGGGATCAAAAAGAGCTTTAACAAGGAAATAGAAACTAAGTTTCCGGGCGGATTGGGATCAGCTTCTATCAATGTGAAAGGGAAATATGCGAACACCGCTGCCATCGGTGACGCCACCACAGCCATCGGAACGCTGAGTGAAGCGTTTGGTACAGGTTCCACGGCGATCGGTATCAATTCTTTAACTAAAGGTGTAGCCAGCACCGGTATCGGAATCATGGCACGGAGCTGGGGAGATAATTCTCTTGCTCTCGGTACGCAGGTAGGTGCCTACGGAACCCGGTCATCCTCCATTGGCGATACAAACCAGGTAGGGCTGGATATGAAAGATGGAAATAAGTCCGGTAAAGAATCCGCGGCGGTCGGTTCCCAAAATACTATTTACGGAAATCAGGCCTATGCTGTCGGCGCCGGAAATACCATCGGCTCCGCCACGGTTAACACTGCGACGGAAGCAAACGGCAGCGCCGCCGGTGCTGATCAGGATAAAATCACGACAGTCACTGCCGGTACGGTGAAAGGAAATATGGCAGGCGCTTTCGGTTATAAGAATACTATTAATGCGGATAATGCCTATGCAGTGGGCAGCAACTCCACGGTTTCCGCTGATGGCGCTATGGTGTTGGGGAACAACGCTTCTGTAACGGCGAAGAACGGCATGGCTCTTGGCAACAATACAAAAGTGGCCAATGAAAATGCCGTAGCTATCGGCGCCGGTTCGGAAACGGCGGCAGCTGTGGCGACATCCTCCGCAACGATCAATGGAACAGCACATAATTTTGCAGGAGTAAATCCGGCTTCTACAGTCAGCGTGGGTAAGGCAGGCAGTGAGCGGACGATTACCAATGTGGCGGCTGGCCGTATTTCCGCTGCCTCTACCGATGCCATCAACGGCAGCCAGCTGTATGCGGTGACTACGGAAATGGATAAAGGCGTGGCCTATGCGGGCGATGTAAAAGCTGCGGCCGCCGTGGCTAACAAGTTTACCCGGAAATTAGGCGAACAGACGAATATCGTCGGCGGCGTGGCAGATACATCTAAGCTGACAGACGGAAATATCGGCGTGGTATCCAACGGGACAGATACGCTGAATATCAAACTGGCGAAAAACGTGAAAGTGGACAGCGTCACAACGGGCAATACGGTGATCAATAATAACGGGCTGACCGTAGGCGGAAAGACCTATGTGACCAATAATGGCATCAACGCGAATAACCAGACCATCACGAACGTAGCCAGCGGCGGAAATACGACGACCAATGCGGCCAATATCGGGGATGTGCAGACAGCCGTAAACAATGCGGTGACCAATGTTACGAATACATTGACGGCAAAAGGCCTTGATTTCGAAGGCAATGACGGCGCGGCGAACAAAGTGCATCGTGACCTCGGGACCAAACTGACCGTGAAAGGCGGCCTTGCCGATGTGACCACCGGCGTATCGGGCAAGAACCTGGGCGTGAAGAAAAACGCGGCGGGAGACGGCCTTGATTTAGTGATGAGTGAAAAGCCGGAATTCAAAGAAGTGACAGCAGGCACGGGAACGAATAAAGTCGTCATCAACGATAACGGCGTTCATGTAGGCGGAAAGACCTATATCAATAACAGCGGCCTCAACGCCAACAACCAGAAGATTACCAACGTAGCAACCGGCACGGCCGGAACCGATGCCGTCAATGTGGATCAGCTGAATGCGGCCATCGGCGGTACGGCAAAGGCGACGACAGTCAAAGCGAAAGACGCCAATGTAACTGTTACGAAAGGAACCAGTGCTGAGACAGGCGGTAGAGAATATACCGTCGGGCTGGGGAATGTGGTTACCGTAGGGCAGACCCATCCCGTCACGGTGAATGGGGATGCCGGAACCGTAAACGGCCTTACAAATACGACTTGGGATATTGACAACCCGCAGCCCGTATCCGGGCAGGCAGCCACGGAAGACCAGCTGAAAACAGTCAGTGACGGAGTGAAGACCAATAAGACCGATATCACAAATATCAACACGACGATTGGCAAAGGGCTGAACTTTAAGGGTGATGACGCAGCAGTTATCAATAAAAAACTGGGCGAGCGGCTGGATATCAAAGGCGGCGCTGACTCGTCAAAACTGTCAGACGGGAATATCGGCGTAGTATCCGGAAACGGCGCGCTGAATGTGAAACTGGCGAAAGACGTGAAAGTGGACAGCGTCACAACGGGCAATACGGTGATCAATAATAACGGGCTGACCGTAGGTGGAAAGACCTATGTAACCAATAACGGCATCAATGCGAATAACCAAAAAGTAACCAATGTTGCTGATGGTCAGGTGGCAGCCGGATCCAAAGACGCGGTAAACGGCGGCCAATTGCATGACGCTAAAAATGAAGTGATCAATAAAGGCCTTCGGTTCGACGCGGATAATAACAGCGAAAAAACGAACAAATTAGGCTCTAAAGTCACCGTTAACGGCGATAATAACATTACGACAGAAATCACCCAAACCGGTGACGATACGAAAATTGGCGTAAAACTCAACAAAGACATTCATGTGAAGACAGTAACCGCTACGGATACGGTGAAAGCCAGCGGTGTGACCATGGGAGGTCAAACAGTGGCTAATGCAGCCGGAGCTAATGAAAGCGGTAATTATGTAACAGGTCTTGATAATAAGACTTGGAATATTCAAAATCCCAACATCGTATCCGGCCGTGGTGCCACGGAAGACCAGTTGAAGGTCGTCAGCGATGAAGTGAAGAAACAAGGCGCTAACGCCACCGATTATCGGCTGGTACAAAATGCATCCAGTGCAGACGGGTCTTATACGGTCGATACCAACGGCGATATTGATCTGACCGTAGAAGATAAAAATCATGCAGGCCAGAAGGAAACTGTAAAATTAAAGGATATTGCGTCCAAATCCAAATTGGATGATGTGATTAACAAAGGCTTGCAGTTTGATGCTAATGTTGGCGGCGTACAGACCAATAAATTAGGCTCCAAGATCACCATTAAAGGGGAAGGCACGGGATCCGACAACGATTACAGTGGAGAAAACCTTAAAACCTTTATTACGCAAGACCCTGCCGGAAATACGACAATCGACGTGAAGATGAATAAAAACCTGAAAGTCGAAACAATCGTGGCCACAGGTGAAAACGGCAAAGATGGAAAAATCGGCATCAACGGAAAAGACGGCCAAACGACAAATATCTCCGTTACCCGTGACGGCAAACCCGGGGTGGACGGTGCACCGGGTACGACCACGACCCGTATCGTATACCAGAAACCGGACGGCACCAATGAAGAAGTAGCTACCCTGAATGACGGCATGAAATACGGCGGCGATACAGGAAACGTCATCAAGAAGAAACTGAACGAACAGGTGAACGTCGTCGGAGGCATTACAGACGAAAACAAACTGACCACAGAAGACAACCTTGGCGTCGTATCCGATGGCAGCAACAACCTGAAAGTCCGCCTTGCCAAAGCCCTGAAAGGCCTCGAAAGCATAACCGCCGGCGATACATTCATCAACAATAACGGAATAACCATCAGCAACGGCGCGGCCGGAAACACCGTATCCCTCACCAAGAACGGCCTTGACAACGGCGGCAACAAAATCACCAACGTAGCAGCCGGTGACGTCAGCGCAAACAGCACCGATGCTGTCAATGGCAGCCAGCTGCATGACGTAAAGACACTGGCAGGCCAGCATACGACCGTCAAAGCCAAAGACAGCAATATAACCGTCACCGAAGGAACCAATGGAACAGGCGGCAAAGAATATACTGTCGGACTCGGCGACAAAGTCACACTGGGAACCGATCCGTCCAAACAGGTATCCATCGACGGAACAACCGGCATCATCAAAGCCGGAGACAAAGTCACTATTGACGGCACGACAGGAAACATCGATGCCGGAAAAGTGAAAATCAACGGGAAAGACGGAACTGTTAACGGACTGACCAACAAAACCTGGGATCCGAACAACATCACCAGCGGACAGGCCGCCACAGAAGACCAGCTCAAAGCCGTAGACCAAAAGATTACCAATACATCTGAAGAACTGACGAAAAAAGGCATGGACTTTGCCGGCAACGACGGAGAATTCCACCGGAACCTGGGAGACAAAGTCACCATCAAAGGAGAAGGGACAAAAGCCGCCTCCGAATACTCCGGTGAAAACATCAAAACCTTTGCCGATGCGAACGGAAACCTCACCGTCAAAATGGACAAGAACCTGAAAACCGAAACCATCGTTGCTACAGGTAAAAACGGCAAAGACGGAAAAATCGGCATCAACGGAAAAGACGGCGTAACAACAAACATCTCCGTTACCCGTGACGGCAAACCCGGAGTAGACGGCGCGCCGGGGGCGACCACGACCCGTATCGTATACGAAAAACCGGACGGAACCAAAGAAGAAGTGGCTACCCTAAATGACGGCATGAAATACGGCGGCGATACAGGAAACGTCATCAAGAAGAAACTGAACGAACAGGTGAACGTCGTCGGAGGCATTACAGACACAAACAAACTGACCACAGAAGACAACCTCGGCGTCGTATCCGACGGCAATAACAACC
>ERZ773242.1866-NODE-1866-length-18794-cov-32.917712_pt1 | contig 18794 bp, 7 predicted proteins | sample MGYA00511077_ERZ773242 | MGnify/ENA primary metagenome ERZ773242 (study PRJEB29015, sample SAMEA2737754) | human gut metagenome | biome: human gut; feature: human-associated habitat; material: faeces | place: China | collected 2012 ... | reverse complement strand
GGCGGCCACGCAGGTCAAATGATCGTAATGAATAAGAAAATGATATTTTAAAAAGGCGCGCGAATATCAATTTACTATAAGTTAATCCCAAATTCTATGCTATCCATAATGGATTTAGCCTCTAAATTTGCCTCAGACCAACGGAGCGCTGCCGGACAGCCGTCGGATTCCCCCGACGGCATGACAATTTATCGTCCCACCTCATTTCAGATTCACCCAAACTATCAACCAACATGAAAATCATCGACTTGACAGGCAGAATCCTCGTCCTGCTGCTATTTTTCCTCGGCATCGGGCAGACATGCCCCGCCGTCCCCTGGGAACCGACCATCAACCAGGTGGTCTGGCAAGGGAACGCCAAACGGCTCATCCTGCTCGTGGAAACGAAAGAGAGGCCGTTTTACACACCCAACGCCAATGAAGAGTACGACCGGATGCTCAACGGCGAGAACTATACGGGCCTCGGCTGCGCAGGCAGCGCGCGGCAGTTCCTGATCGACAACTCCGGCGGGAAATTCAGCCCTGAATTCATCGTCGTAGGCCCCCTCACGCTGTCGAAATCCATGGGATATTACGGAGGGAAGCCCCAGCCCGGCGAGGGAAACGACGGCGACGTAGGCAAGATGGTCATCGAAGCGTGCAAGATGGCCAAGGAACTGCACGGCATAGACTTCTCCCAGTTCGACTACAACAACGACAACAAAGTCGACAACGTATACCTCTTCTACTCGGGGCCCAACGACACCACGATTCCCACCCCGTGGCCGCATGCGTCGGGCGTAGCCGGTGGCGGCCTGGTGCTCGATGGAAAGCTGGTCGACAGTTATGCGATCTCGCAAGAGATGGCGTCCGAAACGATCCGGGGCGGTTATACCACCTTCCTCCATGAATTCGGACATACGTTAGGGCTCACGGACGATTATTCGGGCCGCCTGGGACGCTTCTCGATCTACTGTGACGGAACGTTCAACGGCGGGATCATCCCGGTCAACTTCAACGCCATGGAGCGATTGATGCTCGGCTGGCTCGACTACGAGGTGATCGACCGGGAGGGCGAATATACGCTCGAACCGCTGGCTAAAAACAAGGGGTTGCTGCTGAAGACCAACAACCCGGACGAATATTTCCTCTTCGAGAACCGGAGCAACAGCGGTGACATCACCCCGTGGGACTCCTATTTCGAATACGGGGGAATGCTGGTGTGGCACATCGACCGCTCCCAAAACATCGTGACCTGGTCGGACGGCAGCGGCACACACTCGAATACCGCCATGGGCATGTGGGGCATGAACGCCCCGAACGGCTCGCCTTCACACCCCTGCCACGAGCTGATAGAGGCGGACAACGACAACAACCCGTCATCCTACCGCGCCGGCATGTATTTCCCGGGCACCCGGCAGGTCACAAAGCTCAGTTCACAGACTCATGCGGAATTCAAGACTTGGGCCGGGCTTCCGGTCGGAATCGAAATCGACGACATCCGGCAGCAAGCCGACGGCAACATCACTTTCACGGTGAAGAAATCCGACGCGGCATCGCTCAGCGTGACAGTAAAAAACAGCGCAGGGAAATTGCAAACCAACACCTACATCAGCCTCACGCCCGTCGACGAGGTCGAGCGTCAATCGGTCATGGTCACCCGGAGCTTGGTAGCCTCCGGAAAGAAAATAACTGGAGACACGGGACTGAGCGGGATATGCCTGTTTGCAGAGATACCCACAGGCAAATACCGGATCGAAGCGGACAAGGAAGGCTACCTGATATACTCCGGATACGTAGAGGTAATGCAGGGTGACAATACCTGCGAAATCACTTTGCAGGCAGTCGAGGAGGCCGGCGGGACGGAGCTCAAATGGCATACGGGACAAAACCTGCAAGGCATATTTTTCGTCCCGGGACAGATCCGGGCGGCGGGCTGGGACAGCAGCGATCTCTCCCCGTATGTGGGACAGACCCTCCGGAAAGTAAATATCCAGCTGGGCGGAGACAACAATGTCGCCGATCTGTACGTCTTCGTCGATGACCAGATCGTATACTGCAAACCCATGGAAAATATCGTCGCGAATGGCGTGACGACCATAGACCTCTCGGCCGAAAATATCGTCATCGAAGCGGGCCGAAGCCTCAAGACGGGCTACCTGCTGCATTCTGCCGCGGACTGGCCTTCGACGGCCGACGGCGGCCCGCAGGTTGACGGCAAGGGCGGCCTTATCTCGACCGACAATGGCAAGACCTGGTACCTGTCGAACGACCTTGGGGTCAATTGGGTAATCTCGATCGTCCTGCACGAAGAGGTCGACGTTCCCGTGGAAAGCGTCGGATTCGATGAACCCGAGATCGAACTGGCCGTGGGTGATGAAATGACCCTGCATGCAAACGTCCGGCCTCTCGAAGTCGCCAACCGCAAAGTGACCTGGGAGAGCAGCGACGAGGCCGTCGTATCGGTCGATGCGACCGGGAAACTAAAGGCGCTTGCCACGGGCAATGCCGTCATCACGGCGACCTCGGTACAAAACCCCGAGGTATACGGCGAGTGCCGGGTTCATGTGAAAATGAGTTCCGACATGGTCGACATCATTCCCTACCAGCGGGAAGTGAAATTATCCTGGCCGGGCTACAACCCCGACTACCGATGGCTGGTAAGCTGGCGGCAGAAAGGAGGCGAAGATTACGCCTCGGCACCCGCGCAGACCGAGACCTCGCTCTATATCAGAGGGCTGCAACCCGACACAGAGTACGAAGGGAGCATCTCATCCTCCGACAGCGAGGAAGCCACGCCCGTCGAGTTTGTATTCTCGACGAAGCCTCTAACATCGAAGTATGCCGTAATCGCCCTCGACAAAAAAAGGTTTGCCGTCGGGGAGGCCGCACCGCTGGTCGTCTCGAACATCGCCTGCGACGACTACACAATCACCTGGAAACTGAACGGCACGACGCTCGACGGGGACGAACACGTATTCGCAGAACCCGGCACCTGCGAGTTGCGTGCCGAGGTCACGTTCGATGACGGCACGACCGACGTATTAATCAAAGAATTGGAAATCACGAAATAAAAAGAGACGGCCATGCTCAGAAGAATCCTCATCCTCACCATGCTCTTCGCCGTGGTTACGGCCTGCAGCAAGAGCGACACCGGCAAATCGGGCCATTCGTACGCCCTGTTACAAAAGGATGTGCCGGGTGTATACGAAAACGAAAACAGCCTGTTCATCTACGACAACGACCTCTACCAATACGCCTACAACACCAGCCGGCACAGTTTCCGGATACAGAATACCTCCCAAAGCCGTTACATGGCGTGCATGCTGGAAACGGCCCCCGTGGTCGACCGATACGTCAAGGTGACGGTGGAAACACAGGGAATATCGAGTATCCCCTCGCAGGAATTGCAAGCCTTAGTCCTGAAAATATCTCAGGGCAAGGTCTGGCTATGGGACGAAACGAAAAATACAGGCCTCATCATTCGGCTCGAATAACCCTCCCCGGCAAATACGGAAAAAAGGTTCCGGCAGCCATAGCTGCCGGAACCTTTCCATTACATTGTCAGATATTTCCGCACAATCGGCCGGCTCACGCCACGCCCAAAATCGCACAAAGCGCTGGTTACAATTCCTTTCCGACGTTTATATGCACAGGCCCGAGAAGTCCGCTTTCCCGCAGCGGTTCATCGGCCGAGGGCCAGCGGATCACCCAGGTTTTGCGTGCCGCGGGCTTCTGCGCCGCATCGTAGACCAGCCTGTTGAACCAGCTCCCGGTCACTTCGACCACAACCGCATTGGTTCCGGGACGGACATAATCGCTGATGTCCGTACGGTAAGGCGGCGCCCAAAGCGTCTGCACAGGGCGGCCGTTCACCGTCACCGCCGCAATCATCCCGACACGCCCCAGGTCGAGCGTATATGTGGCACCCGGCTCCCGGGCTTCGAACGTCGTTTCGTAAACCGCCGTGCCGGAGAACGCCCGCCCCTCTTCGGACAGGCCGAGGTCTTTCCAGGGCTTCAGTTCCGACAGTTCCAGCCTTTCGGGGGCACCCCAACCCGCCGGGAAACGAAGCGTCCAATCCCGCAGGGGGATCGCGGCGGCTTGCGCCCCCGCGGCGACGTGCGGCTGCGGCAGATCGGACTCCGGGACATCCCTCCGGAATACGACGTAGCACGATCCCGACTGCGGCAGTTCGAGCGACACGCGGGTGCGATCCCCGCAGGCGACGGCCTGTGCCCGGGTTCTGCCGCCCGTCGCGGGATCCCACACTTCGACGATGCCGCTGCAACGGAAATCCAGCGTTCCGGCGAAGCCCGCACCTTTCGGAGGACACACGAAATACCAGTCCGCCCCTTCCGTACGGCGGTGCGCCCAAAGCACATCGCCCCGGACGTCGGGCGTTATGCCGGCGGCAGCGAGCGCCTCAGGAATCGCCAGCCCCGAAATCACACGACCCCTGCCGACTTTCCGCACGCCTGCGGTACGCCTTCCCCAAATCGCCTTTACGGCTTTGTCGAAACGCCGTTGCGCCTGCATCCCGCCGCTGAGCGTCGCCAACCCCTCGGGGGCCTCGCCGATAACGGTGGCGCCTGCCCGGACGAAGGCGAGGATCTTCTCGAGTGTTGCGGGCAGCATCCGGCAGTTGTCGGGCAGCCACAGCACGCTGTAACGGATACCATCGGGCGTCACGAACATTCCCTCCTCCACGCGGAGGCGGTTCATCAGTATATCGGGGTTGCAATAGTCGTATTTGTAGCCTTGCAGGAAGGCGGGATCCTGGTCGGGCTTGGGGCTCAGTTCGTCACCCAGGTACCAGATGATATCGGAAACGGGCCGCCCCCGCTCCATCATATAGCTGCAACGGGCAAAATAATCGTTGATGACGGGCATGTGTTTCCACCAGGTCTGCCCGCGCAGGAAAGGGGTGCCGATACCCGGCCCGCCGAACGATGTCCCGGGAGGCAGGAACGGCCGTTGCGGGTTATGCGTATAGGTATGGTATATGAGGTGCGTGACGCCCTCAGCCAGGTTGGTATTGGCGACCTCCTTGAGCATACTCCACTGTTCGTCCCACGTATGGGTGAACGAGGTAAAGGCTTCGGCCGAAACCCGAGGCTTGCCGTAGAAACGGGCAGCCGAGGCGGCCGGTTTTATGGGCTTGAAATTCAGCGACCCAACGAAGCCGTCGGTGAAAGGCTGCCAGAATTCGCACATCGGGACATCGGCATATTTGTAATATTCGAGGATGTCGGCCGGGAAAACGTCGCCGGCGGCCGTTTCATACGAAATAGTCAGGCCCTTCTCCCGGGCGAGCGCAGCCATCGTCCCGTAGAAATTCTCGGAAAAAAGTTTCGAAATCGTCGCACGCCAGTCGCGCAGGAACCGCGCCGTGGTCTCCTGGTCGTCGACCACGAAGCCCATGACGGCCGGAAGCCAGCTGCGCAGCGCATAGTCGTTACGCCCGGCGAACTCGGCTTCCATATCGTCCGTCCAGGTCTGGGTCTCGCATTCCCAGCTGTCGAGCAGCATGCCATCGAGCAGCCCGCCGGACAAAGGGCCGTCGTGCAGGCGTCCGATGTAGCCGGCGAACTGCGCCCGGGCCCCGTCGGGCGACAATTTATTGCACTCCCACCCGGTTCCTTCGGGAGGGGCCGGTGAATTCCGCCGGCCGGTATTGACATGGCCGATGCGCAGGATCGTCCAGCGCCCCTCGGGCACCGTCCACTCCAGCGTACCGTCTTCGCGCATCGCATCCGTGATGTCCACGATCCGATCCCGGGCAACATATGCGGCAGGGTTCTGCTGCGGGTGGGCGTTCGCCCGCTCCAGGTTGCGGAGCGTCCATCCCGCCTCGGACTCCCAGCAGTTTTTCCGGGCTGCCGTATACAGTTTGAGCGACCAGAGCGTCATGTCGTATTTGTTTTCGATCGTAATACGGTACCTGGCGGTTGCGCCGCCGTCGGCACAGGCGAACGAGACCGGGGTATTATCCTGCGAATTGGCCGAGGGCACCGCACCGTGCATGACTCGCGTGGCATGCCCGTCAGGGGCTATGGCTTCGACGCTGAGGGTGATGCCAGGCTCGTAACAGCGGGGATGGTTGATGCTGTTCATGCTCGGCAGTTCGATGGTGCGGATCGTGACTGCCTCGGGGAACGTGACCTCGATCCGCACGGGTTCGCCGTCGCCGCACGGCGGCAGGTGCACCGGGCTGCGGTTCGTACCGGAGAGCACCTCCTTCCACGGCAGGTCGCGGTTCCCTTCGGCCGAGAGGGGCTTCAGGAAATCGCCGGTATCGTCCAGCGGCGTGGGAAAGGCCAGCACGGCAATGTCGCGGTAATCGCGCCATGCCTCCCGCCCCGTCTGCGGAAGGGGCAGCACCACGCCCCTGTCCCCTGCCGAGGCATCCGTGCGGCTCCAGGCCAGATGGCGCATCGCATTCGACGGTTCGATCCACGGGCCGCCCGAGGTCGCCCATCCCGAGCAGTTCTGCATCGTAAAGCGCAGCCCCAGCCGGTGCGCCTCTTTTGCGGCATGCTGCACCACGTCGTCCCACATCGGGCTCAGCGCCGTGATCTGGGGTTCGACGCCCGGCCACGGGCCGCCGAACTGCCCGTGGAACAGTTGCACGCCCGAAATCCCCGCTCCGGCAATCGCCTCGAGGTCTTCGGTAATTCCCTCGGCCGATACATTGCCGCCGATGAAATGGAACCACGTCTGGGGATAGTTGATCCGGGGCGGCGTCCGGAAATTGGAAATATCGTCAGCCCCGAAGGGACGGCGCAGCTCTTCCGCATCGGGCACGGCCGCCACCTGGCCGAAGGCCGCGCGGGCGGCCATGACGGAGAGCAATAAAAAGCAGGTTTTATAGATGATTCTCATAAGTCCGGGTATTAGCAAACAACACGTTACGGAAGGGTTAGCGTACCAGGGGGAATTCCGAGATGCGCAGCGTCGTACAACCGTAGGGTATCAGTTCGATCTCCTCCTCGGGGCAGGGGCTTGCGCAAACCGAGTACGGCAGGGGCCCGGCCATTTCGTTATACAGCGTCCAAGTCGGGATCTCGCGCGCCCTGACCCGTATCCTGACGGGTGCATTTTCGGGATTCCAGAAAAAGCGTCCCTGCTGTTTTTCCTTGTCCAAAGATACGGAAAAATGTTTTTCGGGTTGTTCCGCGGCACGCGCAAGTATCCCGTAATTCCACTTGTCGGCAGAGGTCACCTCGTAATATTCGTCGCCGAACTGGGCTGTCTCGCCGTCGCCGAACGGTTTTTTCTCCCAAGTCTCCCGCATGGCGAGGGCATACACCAGCGGGCCGCGCTCGACGGCCACGGAGTTTTCGTACCAGCGGCTCGTGGTCACTTCCATCGGCAGGCGCAGCACGAGCCGGTCGCCGTCGCGCCACTCCCGGTCGAAGACGGCCATGCTCCCGCCGCGGGGATTCCCGATCACCGTCCCGTTCAGGCAGACCTCGGCGTTGCGGCACCAGGCGGGAATGCGCAGGTGGAACGGGAATTTGCAGGCTTTTTTACCGGACATCCGGATCGTGAAGCGGATTTCGTCCTCCATGGGATAGGCCGTATCTTCGCCGATCGTGACCGCATGCCCGCCGCCGACCTTCAGCGAAACTTCGGAAGGCGAATAGAGCATCGCCGCCACACCGCCGCCGGGCGCGGCATACCACAGGTTCTGCGTGAACTTGGGCCATCCCTGGTGCATGTTCGAGAAACAGCAGGGGTATCCCGAAAGCGTCCCGAAAACGATGTCCGTGCGGGCGTGGTTGGCGTCCTCGTAGAAATTATGCGTATGGCGGGTCGCCATCACCTGATTGGGCTGCTGGAAATACTGCTTGTGCATGAAGTCGTCGGTGACCTGCGTCGGCAGGGCATTGAACGCGATGCGTTCGAGGTGGTCGGCAAAGGCGACGTCGCCCGTGATTTCGGTCATCTTTTCGAGCGAATACATCAGCTCGACGGCCGAACACAGCTCCGAGCCCTGCGTAGGGTTATTCCCGTGCAGCCCCTCGTCCCCGCCGAACATTCCCTGGGGCTGGCCGTGCAGCAGCCGGATATCGGACAGCCCCTTTTTCACGGCGTCGATATACTCCCGGTCGGGATGCTGCTGGTAATAGATAACCGGTTCCTTGAGCCCCTGCGCCAGGTTTACGCAGTGGATGGAGCCGAAGCGTTTGAGGTCGTCCGAGCGAAGGAACATACGGGTGAAATCATGCCCCTGGCTGTGGAGCAGGTCGCCCAGTTCCAGCAGGAATCCGTCACCGGTCAGGTTGTAAAGCCAATAGACGGCCTGCAGATTGTCGCACACCCGGTAGCGTGCCCAGAATGTCCAGTGGCCCAGCGGTTTTTCGGGCAGGGTTTCCAACTGGTACCGGAAATAGCGGGTCATAAAATCGACGACGCGCCGGTCGTCCGTCGCGGAATAGTACTGCTGGAGTATCTTCAGCACCACCATCCTCGGCCACCAGTCGGCCGAGTTGTCGCGTTGCAGGCCCGCCTCGTAAGGATAGTCCTGTGCCGGGCCGAAATAACCGTCTTCGCGCTGGCTTTGCAACGCCCATTCGACCCAGGGCTGCACTTTTGCCTTGAGCTGCCCGTCATCCAGGATATAGGCCAGCGGCAGCAGCCCGTCGATCCAATAGGGGCCGCGCTCCCACTGGTCGCCGTCGCCGCCCAGCCAGCCGTTACGCGGGCCCATGACCTCGGGATAGAGCCTGTCCATCTGTCCGGTCGCCCCGGAACGCTGGCGTTCCAGCATTTCGAGCAGCCAGCCCTGCGCCCGGATCGCACCCAGCGGCAGCTCGGCATAGGCTTTGGGCGCCAACGGCGCCCGGTTGTGCGCAAAGGGCGCCCCGGAATCTTCGCCACCCGCGAACCCGGCGGCAGGCGCAAAGGCGAGCGCCAGCATCATACATATTTTCAGATATTTCATCTCCTCTCAATTTTTATCCTGCGGAGTAATTTTCACCCATTCGAAGAATTTGACCCGTACCGGCCCCAGCAGGCCGGAAACCCGCATGTACTTCTCCGCATCCGGGGCGTCGTATTTGCTGATGTTGCTTCGGGTCATCCGTTCCCCCGGGGGCAGCTTGCCGTCTCCGATGAGCCGGTTAGGCCAAAGGTTGACGACGTCGACCGACAGGCGGTTGCGCCCGGCACGGACATACGGAGTGATGTCGACCTCATAGGGCGAGCACCACGAAACGGGGAATTCATGTCCGTTCACCCGGATCACGGCCACATCCTGCACATTTCCCAGGTCGAGCAGCACCTTCCGCCCTCGGATCTGATCTTTATCCAGATCGAAAGCGTTTTCATAGACCGCCTTTCCGGAATAATAGCGGATCAGGGGCTCCGGGGATTCCGTCCACGAGATCAGTTCCGGGAAGATAACGGCCTCTTTCGGGCCCCAGTCGGGGTCGAAGCGCACGCTCCAGTCACCGCCGACGGTGATTTCCGACGGCAGGCGTTTCGCCTCCGCGACCGAGGTGCTTCCGTTCGACCAGTACACCGTGTAGTGTCCCGGGTCGTAAACGGCGGCATAGACATCCGTCCCCGCATATTCGAACCCGACCTGCGGATAGCGGGGCGAGGAGGACTGCGCCGCGGAAAGCGGAGAACCGCTGCGGTCGACCCGCACGATGTGCTCCGCCTGCCCGCCGCCTTCGGTGAACACTACGAACACGGCTCCTTCGGGGGCAAAGTGCATCGGGATATGCGTGTATCCGTCCTTCTCGTAATAATAGGCCACCGGGCTGATCCTGCCCGTGAGCGGATCCCAGAACTCGGGAGTCCGCCCCGTAACCCTGAAGCGGCATTCGACATCCTCGAAGCGGTCGTAAGCGACGGGCGTGTAACGGTAGTAATAGTCGTCAATGCCGTTCAGGGCGAAACGATTTGCCACGAAATAGATATCCTGCCGATCCGTGGCGCGGTGGATATAGTCGAGCTTCGTCGCCGGGTTATCGGAGACATACGAGAAATCGAGTGGTGCCGAAAGCGACCTGAGCACATGGCTCAACTTCTGCCCGCGGATGACGCGCCCTTTGCCGTAGAGGTTTTCGGTGCGGTTGACGCCGTCCAGCCAGCTGCCCGCATTGCACCGCCACATACGGTTCACGATGTCGTTCAGTTCCCTGTCCCCATCCGGATAGCGGGACAAGCCCGTCGTCCGCCGGGGCGGCTCGCCGACGAGCACCATGCCGTCCAGCACCAGGCGCTCGATCCTGCGCATCACGTCGAGGTCGATCTGTTCGAGGCGGGGCAGCACCAGCACCCGGTACGACATGCCGTCGGGCAGCACGAGGCGCCCGTCCTCGACCGAAAGGCGGTTCAGGATCACGTCCTTCGAACATTTGTCCCAGTCGTAACCGGGGCCCAGGTCGGTCACCTCCTCTTTCAGGAAGACCATGTTGGGGACGTCATCGCCGTTGTAATAGAGCGCATCGGCGACGAACAACCCTTGTTGGAGCAGGTACGAACAGCGGCCGATATACCCCACGAAATCCCCGGCCTGCTCCCACCACGTCACGTTGGGGTTGAGATGCGTACCGGCGAAATACTCGATGCCGGGCTTGCCGTACTCCCCGGGCGAAGTAGTGAAGGTGTGCCATACCAGGCGGTTGACGCCCGAACAGAATATCCGGTCGATCAGTCCTTTCAGGTCACGGGGCGACCGTTCCCAGTGCGGGCCGATGCTGGTCGGGCCTTCGGCTTCGACGAACCGCTTACCGTTGGTATGCGCCGCACAGGCGCTTTGCCGCACCGACAGGCGCGCCTGCTCGGAGGCGACGTGCGAAGTGGAGCGCGCCCAGTATTCACCGTGGGGAATATCGCATGCGCCCATGACCTCCAGAGCATCGACCGGCGTGTAACAGGGCCCCCCGGCCTCGGGGTCTATCAGCATGCCGTTCGCGTTGGCGAACTCCCGGAAAGGCTTATAGTGGTAGTTGAGGATGCAGTCGCTGACCGTCCGGCGAATGTCCTGCAGAAAACGGTTCGACACCTCGGGGCTGTCGACGACACGGCCGGTCATCACCGGCAGGTAGGCCCAAAGATCGTAGCCCCGGAATTTCCGGAACTCTTCGGGAAAACGGTTCGTCCAGTTGACGAGCCCCATTTCCCAGCTGTCGGTCAGCAGGAACTTAACGCTGTTCCCCTCTTCCCGCGCAGTCCCGACCAGCGGTTGCAGCACATGCTCGCGGAACGCATCGAAGGCGTCGGGATTCAGGTGGTCGAGCGACAAGCCCGCCCATCCGTCGCTCGAAGTCGAGGTATGGGCTCCGGTGCATGTCCAGCCGTAGCGGATCACCGTCCACTCCCCTACCGGGGCGTCCCATTCGAGCGTCTTGCCGTCGTAAAGCGCCGTCAGGTCGAGTATCTCCTCCCGGGGGAGGGGCTCGGCACCGGAATCGTAATAAAAGTCGGCGCTCAATCTTTCAAGCGGAAACATCTCCTGGAAACCCAGTCCGCTGAAAAACGCCTTGGCCGACCAGTTCGGGATGGCCTCATCGCGCATCGGAGTGCCCTCCGGAGCCTTTTTCACGGCCTGCACACGGACATCCTCATACATATACCATGTCGGCGGCTGCGGCAGTTCCAATTCGACCCGGCGTCCTCCGGCGACGTCGGTTTCCGACCAGGTCAGTTTTTTCAAGGCCAGTTCGGGCGTGATATACGGCCCGCCGGGATTCCAGCCGCTGGTCACGTTGACGGCGAGGGCGATCCCCAGCCGGTCGGCCTCGCGCACCGCATGGCGGTAAAGCGCCATCCAGCCGGGCGAGAGGAACACGTTGCCCGGCCCGGGCTTTCCGGTCACCTGGTTGAATCCCCCGGCGTCGATCAGCGAGGCCGACCCGTAGCCTTTGGCCTTCATCTCTTCGAGGTCGCGGGTGATCGACGCCTCGGTGGCGACCCCGTTGAGCCACCACCAGTAACACGACATCCCGGCCTCGCCGGGAGGCGAAGCGAATTTTTCAGCCAGTTCCCCGGGCGAAACCTTCGTTACGGGCGCCAGGCTGAAATCGGCCTGCGCAGCGGCACGCTGCCCGGCAATCAGGGAGAGGAAAAAAACAATCGGTAAAAAACGCATATCATCGGTAATTTCAGGTTATGGCTCATCCGTCTGTCAGAGGGCCTTGTGCAACCCCTCGTGTTTGACCACCCATCCTTTCGAGGGAAATCCGGGGGCATTGCCCGACGGCGCACCGTCCCAGCCGGCAGCCATCATCGCCACGGCATAGAGCAGCCCGCCGTTGCCCGGGAAATAGGGGAACGGCGCACGTCCGCCGCCGACCAGCCCGCAGGCATCGAAGTCGAAGGCCGGGTAATCCAACAGGTAATCGACCGCCATTTCGGGTTTCCCGAGCCGGGCGGCGCACATGGCGAGCATGGGGAAATCCCAGCCCCAGGTCTCGTGCAGCTTCCATTCGCGGTGCACCTTCATCAGCGTCCGCTCCATCGTGGGGATATCCACCCCGTCGCCGGGCAGCATACCGTAGGCGCCGATAAGCGCCGGATGCTCCCAGTTGTAGCGCGTCCACATCCCGTCGATATTCTCCCACGAAACGTATACGCCCTGCTGCACGGGAAGCGGCGACAATTTATCGCAGACCCGTCCGTACTCCGCCTTTGCCGGCAGGCCCAGCCGCTCGCGCCACAGGCCGGCGATCCGCAGCCCGGTGAGCCAATAGCTCAGTTCGAATGTCGGGTTGACGGTCGTCCGCGGGTCGGCATTCTCGCCTACGACCTGCAACGGGTACCCCAGGACATAGCGATCCGCCGCCGCATCGTAATGCGCATAGGAAGCCATGAAATCAGCGGTTTCGAAGACCACGTCACGCCATTTTTCCAGCGTTTCGCGCGTGGGATGCTGCCGGTATTCGAGTTCGGCGTAGAAAATCGGGTGCGGCTGTTGCCAGATGAGCAGCGCCGTGGTTTCCAGCGGCCACTCCCACCACGCATGGTCGCCGATAGTCTTGGGCCAGCGGGCGCCATCGTATCCCTGCATGGCGGCTTTGCGCCTGTACGTGGCAAGATTGTCCGCAAAGACCTCCATCATCCCGGAAGCCATCTTCCAACGGCCCCACAGGGCATAGTGGGTGCAGTGCCACCAGATCATCTCGTGGTGGTACTTGCCGTACCAGCCGTTATTGACAAGGCCGCTCTCCTGCGGCGGGAGGGATCCGGCCTCGTTGACGGCCATCACGTATTGGGAGAGTACGACCCGCCGTTCCAGCTCGCGCCAGCGGGGATCGGAACTCCCCGAGAGGTCGACGGCGCCGCCGCCCTCCCAGAACTCGCGCCAGTGCCGGGCGCTGGCGCTTCGGGTCTGGGCGAAGGTAGGCACGGCGGCATTGCCCACGATCTTGTCGAAGCAAACCACAAAACTGATCTCCCGCGCATCGGTGGCGGGAATCAGTTCGTAACAGTGCTCCTGCGTCCGGCGGAGCACTGCCCCGGCGTCCCACTGCACGTGGACATCGTAATTCGTATCGTCGAGCTGCCTGTGGAAGCTGGCCATATGTGTCCCGGGCGAAAGCTCCGTAAGGTGCCTTCCGGGGCTGTCCCAATCGGCGGCACTGCCGAATTCCGTGTTCGACGGGAAAGGAAACCGCAACGAGATGCCGACCGTTCCGTCGGCCACTTTTTCCGACTCGATCCTCACGGCCACGGCGTCCTTCTCCGGATGCCCGACAGTCGTTACGACCACCTCCCGGCCGTCGATGCTATAACGGCTCGTCGCCGTCCCCGTCCACAGGTCGAGCCGCTGCACGGGATCGGTCAAATCCCCGATCCCGGCCCGCGAGCCGTCGTCCTTTATCAACACCAGCCCGATGCGCCCCAGGTTGATCCGCTGCGGGTTGCGCACCATCCAGTCGCGCAACGCCCCCTGCTCGGGATTGGGAATGTCATAGCGCACCATACGGCCCTGCGCCTCCCATTCCGCGCCCCTGAAATCTTCAGGGCGCTGCCCCTGCGGCAGCGGGAAACGGTACCAGCCCCAGTTCGACATCGTATTGGCATTGTCCGAAAAGGTCTGCATACCGCTGATATCGAACCCGAAGGCGAACTCCCCGTTGCCGACCTGCATCGGCCCGCGCAGATTGCCCTCCCGGATTTCGGGGTTATGGCGCGTTACGACCGCTTTGCGGTCTATTTTCCTGGCCGCATACGCAGGATGCGAAAGCGGCAACAGGGCTGCACACAAAACGAGAGCGGCAGCCCTGGCGGGCCGGGACAGATATCCGGCCGGGATTTCAGCATTCATATCGGTTCGGGTTTGGGATTCGTATTCCATCTAAAAAGTTTGCGGTTCCGGCCGAGCGGCAGGCAACCGCAGGCCGTGCATCGGGAACCGTTTTTTCCGTATTACAAAATTGCCCCTTATTTTCAAAACGGCAGGCGGATAAATTGATTTTTAGCCTGTGTATTTTGACCGAACGGGGTTCGGCCATCTGACGGAAGCGGTTCCGGCACAGGAGTCTTCGGGAAAGGAATTGCCAGAAGGGAAAGGCCGGAATTTCGCTTCCGCCCGGAAAAGGCAGGGGCGGAGCCGTTACAGCCTCCGCCCCGCCCAATCTTACCGTCATCCGTCAATACACCTCGAATTCATAGATTCTGGCGGTATTTCCTTCGCTTTGGTCAGGTTTTGAGACCACAAGCCTCACGTATCGGGCGGTTACGGGCTGCGGAAGAACCCTGTCGGTTTCGAGGGCCGTGTTGTCGTAGACCGTGTCCACCGTTCTCCACTCTTCGCCGGTGCTCCGGCGCACCTGCAGGGAGTACTCCTTTGTGATGTAGTCCAGGGCTTCGAGCGCAGCGTGCATGACATACCAACCCCGGATCGTGGTCTCCCGTCCGAGATCCACCCCCAGCAGCTTGGGTTTGGCATCGCTGTAATCGCACCACTTGGTGGATACGTCCTCGTCGGTGGCGCACTCGGCCCTCTCAGAGGCGTTGACCTCCCCCGACCTTTCCACGACGGGTTTGCCGTAGAGCAGGTTCCTGCGCCCGGCCTGCGAGGCGTCGGCGCCTTTCACGGGCAGCTGCACGCGCAGCAGGTCGCAGGCCGCACCGATACCTCCGGCGGGGTCTTCGGCCACCGTCGCCGCGAACACCACGATGCGCGGGTCGTCGGGCAGTACCAGCTGCCGTGCCCCCTCGGGGATGTCGAGGCCGATGCGGAACATGTAGGTGAATTCGTAGGGCCTGTCCTCGTTGCGGATCATATCATGCTTGTGCGTGCCCACGAAGGCCACCTGCGCATCCTTGAGGTAGGGCTCGGTATGCCCCGTATGGCCCCACTGTCCGATGAAGCCGCCATAATAGGGTACCAGTGCCGTGTGCTCCTTTCCGTCGACGGTGAATACGGCCTGCGTGTCGTTCATGGTCGAGGCGGCCAGCAGGTAGAGCTTGCCGTAGCGCCCGCGGGGCAGGTCGATGGTGTCGCGGCGGCATTTGACGCCGTTCTCCGCGGCGGGATCCCCCATCTCGAAGCCGACACCCCCGTACATGATGCGGGACGGCAGCAGCTCGGCGGCGTAGGAGCAGCCCTTGCCGTCGAAGTTGGCGTCCGAGCGGAACGGGTTGTAAGAGGCCGTTTTGACGTTGTAAGGCAGCTCCACCGCCGCCTCCGCGGCGGGCGTGAGCGCCCGGGCGGGCTTGGCGAGTTTCACGCGGAAAGTCTTCATGCCGAAGGGCCCGACCTCGAAGCGCAGCTCGCGGCCGCTGAACTCCGCGTCGCCCACGACATCCTCCACGCCGTTGAGCTCCCGGGCGTCGACGATCTGCGCCGCGAAGCCCACCACGGCCTGCTGCGACCCGAGACCCGAGGTCTCGTAGAAACGAACCACATATTCGTCCGAATCCTCGGCCTGTTTGAGCGCCCGCAGCGCCACATTGGGGTTCTGCGAGGAGGCCAGTGAGAAGCTGCGGCCCAGCACCCCGCCATGGCGGGGCGCGACGAATGCCCGAAGCGGCTGGTTGAGCACCTCGGCCTTGCGCACGGCACCTCCCGCGCGGTAATCGCCCGCGTGCCCTACGATCGAGTAGGTGAACGTATGGTGTCCGAAGTCCTGCTTGTTCTGGTAGGCGTAGCCGCCCTTGGTCGCAGGCGTATGCAGCAGCGTAAGGCGCAGCGTGTTGTCCGCGGGTTTGTCCCAGCCGTACTTGCTGTCGTTGAGCACCGAGACCCCGTAGCTGCCGTCCGCGTCGGTGAGGTCGGCCCACTGCTGCGCATAGACCTCGTAGGCGGTCGCGGTGTTGTTGCCCCGCGCCACGGAGCCCACGCCAAGGTCATAGACCGCCTCGGGGTTCGAGACCGAAAGCGGGAACTCGGCCTTCAGCAGCGCATTGGACGACTGCCAGTCGATGTCGTTCACAAGGTCGATCCTGTCGGCCTGGGCGCCTTCGCGCAGCGTGATCCACTGCCGGAAGCGGGAATCCCCCAGCGTGCGTTCCACGCATACCGAGGCGCGCAGGGGCCCCTCTTCGGCCACGGAGACCTTCACCTCGCCCGTGATGGCCTGCGGCGATGCGTCCACGGTCTTCTTGAGGATCTCCCAGGCAGGCCAGCTGTAAGACTCGTTCTGCGGGAAGAACGCAAGGCGGATGGACTTGCCGGCGGCCACCAGCTCGCGGCCATGACGCTTGTCGACGATCGACGAGATGTCGCCGTTGGCGTCCAGCGTAAGTTTATAGACGCTGTTCTCCAGCCCCCATGCGCCGGCCTTTATCGCCGGGGCCTTCGGCTGCCCGCCCTTGCGGATGTCGTAGACGGCATACCCCGCAGCCGGGACGGTGGCCTCGACCAGCAGCCGCGTCTGCCCCTGCTGCGTGCCCAGCACCTGCGAGGGAACCCGGACGCCCTTGTCGTCGTAGACCGTGAACTTGCTGCCTTCGAGCGGAAGCGTAACCTCCACCACGTCCGAGACCTCGAACCCCGCAGCGTTGTAGAGCACCACGGGGAGCCCTTTGACATCGGTATCCAGACCCCGCGAAACCGCGCCAACCGAGGTCGTGAGTACGTCCCCGAACTGTTTGAGCGAGATCAGCTCGTCGTTCCACGAGAACTCGTAGGCACGGGGGAGGCTCGTACCCGTAAGGTCGTCGTGAAACTGGTGCCAGATAAAGCGTTTCCAGGCCTCGGTGAGAACCTCGCGCGGGTAGGGCACGGCCCCGAGCCAGTCGGCGGCAACGGCGCTGCGCTCGGCAGCGTCCGCAAGCTGCTCGTTACGGCGGTTGTAGAGCTTCATCGCGGCCTGCGAGGTATAGCAACCCGTGGCATGCACATCCATCAGCAACTCCCCGTTCCACACCGGAAGCTCCGGGTGGGAGGAATAGGGAAGATAGTCCTTGTAGAGGCGGTCGCTCGTGGCGCTGATAATCTCCACCGGCCCGTCGCCCTGCAGTCCCAGTTCCAAAGCCCGAACCGACTCGATGGTCGGGGCGCCGCCCGTGTCCCCCGTACCATAGTAATGGTAAACGGCATTCAGAGGGTTGCTCTGGGCGATGTCCTGCAGGTACTTGCTGTGGCTGAGGTCTTCGTAACGCCACTTGGTCGTATAGTTGTGCGCGTCCATCACGGCCATGATACGGGAGCCGTCAACGCCCTGCCACAAGCCGATCTCGAACGGAATCTTGCTCGTACCGTGGAACGGGCGGTGCCGCCACATGAGTTTCTGAGTCGAGAAACCGATAAGACCGCTGTGGGCCGCGATCGTCGGAAGCGTCCACCCGAAACCGAAGCAGTCCGGAAGGAAGATGTCCGTGCCTTCGACCCCGAATTCCCGGCGGTAGAAGTGCTGCCCGTACAGAATATTGCGCGTGAAGGACTCCGCAGAAGGGATGTTCGGATCCGTCGCGTCCCACGTGCTGCCCGTGACATGCCAGCGCCCCTCGCGGATGTAACGCTTGATCAACTCGTACTGGTGGGGGTAGTACTCCTTCATCCACTGGTACTTGATGCCCCCTTCGAAATTGAATACATAATCCGGGTAGGTGCCCAAGAGGAACAGGTTCTGATCCAGCGTCTTTGGAATGTACTCACGGATCGAACGCTGCACATCCCAGTTCCACTGGGAATCAAAATGGGCGTTCGAGACTAAATAGGCCCGAACTCTATCCTGTGAAAAAACCGCTGCGGCGATAAACACCGACATTAACAATAATAAAATGCGTTTCATGGGCTGGTTGGATTAGACTATTTCTGGGTTAAGGAATTTTATATCCGTATCGGGTTCCAAAATTAGCCGGAAACGCCCCGCAAAAAATATTTTTAAATGACATATTAGTATGATCTTTTGACATAATTCGTAAAAAAGCACAAACGACGCGGATATTTCGCACTCCCGGCACAAAAACAGGGCTGCAGGGCAGCCGGCAAAAACGGGGACACCATGTCCGGGATACAAAAACAGGAATGCGGAAAGCGCCCCTTGGCCTTCCGCATTCCAGCTCCCGAATCCGGGGGCGAGGGCACCCCCGGATGTTCAATCGAAACACTCCGGACAGGGGCGCGGCACAAGTTCGAATTCGAGCACACCGCCCTGCACGATCTGTTCGTGCGTGATGAAAGGACGGGTGAGTGGCTCGCCGTTGAGCCGTGCCGCACGGATATACTTGTTCACTTTCGACGCCCCCGGGGATTTGATGACAAAACTGCGGCCTCCGGGCAGGGCGATTTCCACCCGTTCGAAGATCGGAGAACCCAGGGCATATTCCCCCGAGGCCGGATTGACCGGATAAAAACCCATCGCCGCAAAGACATACCACGCCGTGAGCGCACCGCCGTCCTC